>Ga0210391_10004920_pt1 | contig 11035 bp, 6 predicted proteins | sample IncBWC12OmetaG_FD_160573 | JGI IMG/M metagenome (GOLD analysis project Ga0210391, IMG submission 160573) | Forest soil microbial communities from Barre Woods Harvard Forest LTER site, Petersham, Massachusetts, United States - Inc-BW-C-12-O ...
CCTTCGCGGTCATGTACCTGGCCGGCTACAGCCTCAACAACCTGTCGCTCATGGCCCTGACCATCGCCACCGGCTTCGTGGTCGATGATGCCATCGTGATGATCGAGAACATCTCCCGCTACATCGAGGCCGGCGAGCCACCGCTCGATGCCGCGCTGAAGGGCGCCGGACAGATCGGGTTCACCATCATCTCGCTGACGGTGTCGCTGCTGGCCGTGCTCATTCCGCTGCTGTTCATGCAGGATGTGGTCGGACGGCTGTTCCGCGAGTTCGCGGTGACCCTCGCCGTGACCATCATCATCTCCGCGGTCGTCTCGCTGACACTGGTGCCGATGATGTGCGCGCTGCTGCTCAAGCAGCGCAGTGCGGACGACGGCCACGTCGATCACTCCAAGTGGCTCGACTCCACCATCGCCTGGTACGGGCGCCAGCTCACCTGGGTGCTGGATCACCAGCGGCTGACGCTGAACGTGGCGATCGCAACGCTGCTGGTCACGGCAGGTCTGTACATCCTGATCCCCAAGGGCTTCTTCCCGGATCAGGACACCGGCCTCATCCAGGGCGTGTCGGCGGCGACGGAGTCGATCTCCTATGAGTCCATGGCGGTGCGTCAACAGGCGCTGGCCGCCGCGGTGCTCAAGGACCCTGATGTCGTGAGCCTCTCGTCGTTCATCGGCGTGGACGGCAACAATGTGACGCTCAACAGCGGCCGCTTCCTGATCAACCTCAAGCCGCGCGACGAGCGCAGCGCCACCGTCACCGATGTGATCCATCGCCTGCAGCAGGAAACCTCCATGGTGCCGGGCATCACCCTGTACATGCAGCCCTCGCAGGATCTGTCGCTGGACAACACGGTCAGCCGCACGCAGTACCAGTTCATTCTCGAGAGTGCCAGCGCCACGGACCTTCAGACCTGGACGCCGAAACTCGTGACGGCCCTGCGCGCCCGCCCCGAGCTGGCCGACGTGGTCAGCAATCTCGAGGACAACGGCATGGCCGCCTACATCAACATCGACCGCGATACGGCGGCGCGGCTGGGTGTGAGCGTGGGCACGGTGGACAATGCGCTCTACGATGCCTTTGGCCAGCGCATCGTCTCGACCATCTTCACCCAGTCCAACCAGTACCGCGTCATCATCGAGGCCGACCCGAAGAGCTACGCCTCCACCGACTCCATCCAGTCGCTGTACGTGCCCTCCGCCGCCGGCGGCCAGGTGCCTCTATCGGCGCTGGCCACGGTGCAGATCCAGGCGAAGCCCCTGCTGATCAATCATCTGGCCCAGTTTCCAGCGGCCACGGTGTCCTTCAACCTCGCCCCGGGCGCCTCGCTGGGTGCGGCCGTGGATGCCATCGAGAAAGTGGAGCAATCGCTGGGCATGGCGTCGAGCATCTCCACGACCTTCGAAGGCGCCGCGCTCGCCTTCCGCAACAATCTGTCCAATGAACTGCTGCTGCTGCTGGCCGCGGTGGCCGTCATGTACATCGTGCTGGGCGTGCTGTACGAGAGCTTCATCCACCCGGTCACGATTCTTTCGACCCTGCCCTCGGCAGGCATCGGTGCACTGCTGGCATTGATCGTGTTCGGCGATGATCTGACCATCATCGCGCTGATCGGCATCATCCTCCTGATCGGTATCGTCAAGAAGAACGCGATCCTGATGATCGACTTCGCCATCGACGCGGAACGCAATCAGGGCATGGCGCCCCGCGAGGCCATCTACCAGGCGTGTCTGCTGCGCTTCCGTCCCATTCTGATGACGACGGTGGCCGCCATCTTCGGCGCCCTGCCCCTGATGTTCGGCACCGGCACGGGCTCGGAGCTGCGTCATCCGCTGGGAGTGACCATTGTCGGTGGCCTTTTGGTGAGCCAGGTGCTGACACTGTTCACGACCCCGGTCATTTATCTGGCTTTCGACCGGATCGCGAAGCGGATCGGGCGCAAGTCAGAGGCCTCCGAGACCCACGGACCGCTGGCGGACCAGGCAACGTGAACATCTCCGCCCCGTTCATCGCGCGGCCGGTCGCGACCATCCTGCTGACCATCGGGCTGGCCTTGGCGGGCGGGGCCGCGTTCGACCTCCTGCCGGTCGCACCGCTGCCGAAGATCGACGTACCGGCCATCTTCGTGTCAGCGAGTCTGCCGGGCGCCAGCCCGGAAGTGATGGCCGCGACCGTGGCCACGCCGCTGGAACGGCACCTCGGCGCCATCTCCGACGTCGATGACATGACCTCCACCAGCAATGTCGGCAGCAGCAACATCCAGCTGACCTTCGGCATCGACCGGGACATCGACGGCGCGGCCCGCGACGTGCAGGCCGCGATCGAAGCGGCGCACGCCGATCTGCCCTCGGCGCTGACCAGCAATCCGTCGTATCGCAAGGTCAACAGCTCCCAGTCCCCGATCCTGACCCTGGCGCTCACGTCCGACATCCTCACCCAGGGTCAGATCTACGATGCCGCGGACGCGGTGATCTCACAGCGCCTGTCACAGATCAATGACGTGGGGGTGGTCAATATCAACGGCAGCGCCCTGCCGGCGGTGCGGATCGAGCTCAATCCGCTGTCACTGGCCAAATACGGCATCGGCCTGCAGGATGTCGCCGCCGCCATCTCCAATGCCAACGCCAATGCGCCCAAGGGCGCCATCGATGCCCAGGGCGTGCATTACCAGATCTACACCAATGACAATGCCCGCGACGCCTCGCAGTATCGGGACCTGATCATCGGTACGCGCAATAACGGCATCATCCGCCTGCGGGATGTGGCACAGGTGCTCGACAAGGAGGACGGCGCCACCCAGAACCGGCGCACCTACGGCATCTACAACGGCAAGGCCGCGATCACGGTCCAGGTGTTCCAGCAGCCGGGCGCCAACATCATCGCCGTGGTCGATGCGGTCAAGAAGGAGATTCCGCAGCTGAAGACCCAGATCGATCCGAAGATCGACCTGGAAGTCATTCAGGACCGCTCCATCACCATTCGCGGATCGCTGCATCAGGTCGAGGAGACCCTGTTGATCGCGGTGCTGATGGTCATCCTCGTGGTCTACATTTTCCTGCACAGTTTCCGCGCGGCGCTGATTCCGGCGGTGGTCGTACCCGTCTCGTTGTTGGGCACCTTCGGCATCATGTACCTGGCCGGGTTCAGCCTCGACAATTTCTCCCTGATGGCGCTGACCATCGCCACCGGCTTCGTGGTGGACGATGCCATCGTGGTGATGGAGAACACCACCCGCCACATCGAGAACGGGGTCAGCCCCATGCAGGCCGCCCTGCTCGGCGCCCGCGAAGTGGGCTTCACCGTCATCTCCATGAGCCTGTCACTGGTTGCGGTGTTCCTGCCGTTCCAGTTCCTGGGCGGGATTCCGGGGCGACTGTTCAAGGAGTTCACGGTCGTCCTGTCGGTGTCCATCCTGATCTCACTGCTGGTCTCGCTGACCACGACGCCGATGATGTGCGCGCGCCTGCTGGGGCGAGATGCCGACAAAAGGCCCAATGCCTTCGCGCGCGCCTTCAATACCAATTTTGAATCCATGCGCGAAGGCTACGAGCGCACGCTGGGCTTTACCCTGAATCATCCGCGGCTGACGATGCTGTCGCTGCTGGCAACCGTGTTCCTGACCATGTATCTGTTCGTGGCCCTGCCGAAGGGATTCATGCCGCAGCAGGACACCGGACAGCTGCAGGGCGGCATGCGGGCCGACGCGACGGCGTCATTCGGATTCATCAAAGGCAAGCTGCAGCAGGTGACGAAGATCATCCAGGCGGACCCCGCCGTGGACAAGGTGGCCGGCGCGGTGGGCGGCGGCGGCTTCGGCGGCAACGCCAGCGCCCAGTTCAATGTCACCCTCAAGCCGCTCGCCCAGCGCAAGGCATCGGCTGACCAGGTGATCGCGCGGCTGCGTCCGCAGCTGAATAAAATCGATGGCGTGATCACGTTTCTGCAGGCGGTGCAGGATCTGGGCGGTGGCGGTGGCGGACGCGCGGCCAACTCCCAATATCAGTACACCCTGCTGGGCGATGATCTCGCCGAGCTGCGCGACTGGTCACAGAAGCTGAAACTCGCGCTGCAGGACGTGCCGGAAGTGACCGACGTGGACACGGACCTGCAGCCCGGCGGCCTGCAGACCGATCTCATCGTCGACCGTGACGCCGCGGCCCGCCTGGGGATTAACGAAAGCATCGTCGACAGCGACCTCGGCAATTCCTTCACCCAGGCCCTGACTTCGACCATCTATGACCCCTTCAACCCGCAGCAGTACCACGTGGTCATGGAAGTCGCGCCCGAATTCACGCTGAATCCGGACGTGCTGAAGGAGCTGTACATCAGCACCTCGGGCGGCCAGATTTCCGGCACCCAGGCGACCCAGGCGGTGGCCGGCACCACCTCCTTCGCGGGAGTCGCCGCCACCGCGGCGAGCGCGGTCGCCAACGACGCGGCCCGCAATCTCGCGGCCAACTCACTGGCCAATGCGGGTCGCGGCAACACCTCCACCGGTGCGGCGATCAGCGTCACGGCGGAAACCGTGGTGCCCTTCTCCGCCTTCAGCCATTACAGCACCTCGACCACGCCCACCAGCGTGAACCACACCGGCACCTCGATCTCCACCTCCTTCTCCTACAATCTCCCGGAAGGGGAGGCGTTGAGCATCGCCCTGGATGCGATCGAGCGGACCATGGCCCGCATCCACATGCCGATCAGCATTCACGGCAGCGCCTATGGCACGGCGCAGCTCTTCCAGCAGTCGGCCAGCAGTCAGCCGCTGATCCTGCTCTCGGGAATAGTGGCGATCTACGTGGTGCTGGGCGTGCTCTATGAGAGCTTCACCCAGCCGATCACCATCATTTCGACCATACCCTCGGCAGGCCTCGGAGCGCTGCTCGCGCTGGAGCTCACCAACACCGAACTGAGCCTGGTGGCCTTCCTCGGCATCATGCTGCTGATCGGAATCGTGAAGAAGAACGCCATCATGATGGTGGATTTCGCGCTCGACGCGGAGCGCAACCTGGGCCTGGTGTCGCGCGATGCCATTGCGCGTGCCTGTTCGCTGCGCTTCAGGCCCATCATGATGACCACCTGCGCCGCCATCGCCGGCGCCCTGCCGCTCGCCCTGACCTCGGGGGATGGCACCGAACTGCGCCGTCCGCTGGGTATCTCCATCGTGGGCGGCCTGATCGTCAGCCAGCTGCTGACGCTCTATACGACGCCGGTGGTCTATCTGTATATCCGGCGTATCGGTGCCAAGCGGCGCGCGCGCAAACAACAGCAACTGCGGGGCACGGCCGGCCCTGAAGCCGCAGCCGCGATCTAGCCGCGGCCGATGTAGGGCATCTTGGTCGCCATGAGGGTCATGAACTGAACATTGGCGGTCAGCGGCAGCCGCGCCATGCCGAGCACGGCCTGCGCCACATGCGCCACGTCCATCAGCGGCTCCGGCGCCGCACTCGCCCTGGCGAGTTGGTCCGCGAGTTCCGTGCGGGCGTTGCCGATGTCGATCTGTCCACAGGCGATGTCGAACTCGCGCCCATCCAGGGACGTGGATTTGGTGAGTCCGGTCATGGCGTGCTTGGTCGCCGTATAGGCCACTGACCGCGCGCGCGGCGCGTGCGCCGAGATCGAACCATTGTTGATGATCCGGCCGCCGCGGGGCTGCTGGGTTTTCATGATGCGGAAGGCCTCCTGGGTACACAGAAAGGCGCCGGTGAGATTGGTCGCCACCACCGCATTCCAGGTCGCCACCGGCAGCTCTTCGAGCGGCACGGGCGGGGCCGTGATGCCCGCATTGTTGAACAGCACGTCCAGCCGCCCGCACTCGCTGCGGGTGCGGGCGAACAGCGCCTGTACGGAAGCCGGGTCGGTCACATCGCAGCCCAGCGCAAGGCCGTTGCGAGCCGTTTCGCCGGCCGCGGCGAGCACCTCACGTAGCGCCGCTTCGCGCCGACCGGTCAGGACCACCCGATAGCCCTCCGCCAGAAATGCCAGCGCGACCGCCCGGCCAATCCCGCTGCCCGCACCGGTGATCAACGCGACCCGCAACCCTGCGCTCATCGATGTACTCCTCAATCAGTTGGCATCCGGCATTGTATGCGCCCGAAGTGCATGAGACGCGCCTCGCAAATTCATGCAGTTGCGCTGAATATGTCGCCTGACTGTAATACCTTACGGGCAGGCTCTCGCTTCGGCGACTTTAGTGAGGCCCCATTTATGCCGCTGAACTCTTTGTCGATCATCAACATGCGACGCGATCTGTCGGTGCGCTTCGAGAGCGCGACCCGGCAGTGGCTGGCTGCGCGCGCCGCCTACCGCCGACTGCATGACTCGCACGTCAAGGACCTGTTCGCGCTGCGCGATGCTGCACATCGTCTGGATCAGGTGGAGCGGGGCCGCAATGCGCTGCTGCGCGACCTGAAGGCGCTCTCCGACTGAGTGAGGTCCCTGGCGCGGCGCGCTTGCCGACCGCAGAAGGGTCGTGCGATGCTTTTCCCGTGAGCCACATCGTCATCGAGCACTCCTCCAACCTGCGACGGCAGCTGAATCTGCCCAGATTCGTGGAGGCCATCCGGCAGGCGGCCCTCGCCACCGGAATTTTTCCGCTCGGTGGCATGCGCACCCGAGCCTATGAATGCGATCCGTACTGCAGTGCGGGACGCCACCCCGACAATACTTTCGTCCACCTGTCCGTCAATGTCGGCGAGGGCCGGGATCACGCGACCCGCCGGCAGGCCTGCGAGGAGATCTTCGCCGCGGCCTGCGAACAGCTGCGGGAAGTGCATGCCCGTGAACCGCTGGGAATTTCGGTGGAAATGCAGGAACGCGATCCGGACGTGAGCCTCAAGCAGAGCAATATCCGCGATTACGTGACGGCCCGGAGCCGCCGCTAGCCCTCACGCTCGAAGACAACGGGCCCCCGGCATCCTGCGACGCCGGGGACCCGCCGCGTTGGCCCTACTTGTCGCTCGGGCTGTCCTGCGCGGTGCCCTGACCCTTGACGTTCACGTCGGCCGGGTTCGACAGCACGTACATCACCACACGACGGTTCTGCGCCCGGCCTTCAGCGGTCTTGTTGCTGGCGACGGGCTGGGTCATGCCATAGCCCTTGGCCACCATCTGGTCGGCACTGACCCCGTCGGTGGCCAGGTAGTCGAGGACCGCTTGCGCCCGGCGCTGCGACAACTGGAGGTTGTAGGCGGGCTTGCCCACGCTGTCCGTATGGCCCTGGATCTCGACCTTCACCCGCGGGTGCTTCTTCAGACCATCGGCCACGCCGTCCAGAACCGGCTTTGAGTCCGGGGTGAGATCGGCCTTGTTGAAGGCGAAATTCACGCCCTCGAGCGTGATCGAGCTCTTTTCAACATACGCCGCCGGCGGCGGAGTCGGGGCCGGTGCTGCCACGGGCGGCGGCGGCGGCGGCGGTGGTGGCGGCGGTGGCGGTGGTGGAGGGGGTGGCGGCGGCAGCGCGGCGACTACCGGGCTGCCCCCGAAGGACCATTGGATGCCGACCATGTAGAGGAAGTCGAAATCATTGGCTTTGCCCGGATCGACCAGGCGCATCTTCAGCTCCGGCCGCAGCGATATCTTGCTGGTTTTCTCGGCGCTCTCCCACAGCTTCACCATCAGGCCGACTTCAGTCTCGATGGCAAGGCGGGTGTCGAAGCCTGAGGTCACCCCGTCATCGAACTTGTAGTCGGTGCGCACGGCGCCCAGGCCGAAACCGATATAGGGTGATACCGCTCCCGTGCGATTGCCCACCACCAGCGCATCCAGCGACAGGCCATCCAGATTCATGTGCCCATAGGGAAGCCCGTAGCGCGTGACAGGGTCCGCCTCGTTGCCGCTGAGTTCGATGTTCCACAAGGGGCCCAACTCGCGGCCAAAGGCGGCGCCGTATCCCAGATAGTTATGGGCGACATCACGGCTCGGGTCGGGCACGACTCCGCCGATGAACGGCGTGGCGTACCACTCATCACCGTCGGCGGCGGCTGCCACCCCGGGCGCCGCCAACAGACACAACACGAACGCTGCACGGTTATTCATGAACAATTCCTCCGCTGCAAATTCGTCGCAGCCTAACAACAGTAACCAAGGGCGCAAAAGACGACTTTCATGCGGCTTCCGTGTAGGCGGAAACCCCACGTTGTTTCTTCACATCATTTATTGCACTTGCTTGGTACGCAGCCGGGCGAGGATCGTGCCAAAGCGGGCCGCCGCCTGAGCGAGTCGGGGAATCCCTGAAGGGGACCCGAGGCTAGGTTACAAAGAGATTCAACTCGAGAAATTCCGACACCTTGTCCAGCGCCACCCGCGTCTGCTGGCCGGTGTCCCGGTCGCGGATGGTCACGCTCTGCGCGCTTGCCGTCTCGCCATCGACGGTGATGCAGTACGGACAGCCGGCCTCGTCCATGCGTGCATAGCGTTTACCGATGGCCTGCTTCACATCGTGTTCGATCATTCCCCGGCGCCAGTACTTGCGTCGCAGCTCCTGATAGAGCCGCTCGCTGATTTCGGGCATGCCGTCCTTGTTGACCAGCGGAAAGACCGCCGCCTTGATGGGCGCGACCCGCCGGTTGAGCAGCAGCAACTCGGGACTGGCGCGCGCGGGATCCTCCGTATAGGCCTCACACAGCAGGGCGAGCACGCCTCGATCAAGGCCGGCGGCCGGCTCGATCACATGGGGCAGATAGCGCTCGCCCTTGTGGCCCCCGTTGGGCAGGAGCTCGCCACGCTCATTGTCGAAGTACTCGAGCTGCACGCGCGAGTGCTTCTGGTGCTGTCCGAGATCGAAGTTGGAACGATGCGCCACGCCCTCCAGCTCACCGAAGCCCGGTGCCGTGAAGGGAAAGCGGTACTCCACATCCGAGGTTCCCGCACCGTCCTTCGCATAGTGCGCCAGCTCGTCCCGGTCGTGCTCACGCAGCTGCAGGTTATCGCCGGCGAGCCCGAGGCCCCGCCACCATTTCATGCGCTGCTCGCGCCAGAACGCATACCAGTCGCGGGCCGAGTCCGCATGGCAGAAGAACTCCATTTCCATCTGCTCGAACTCGCGGCTGCGGAAGGTGAAATTGCGCGGCGTCACCTCGTTGCGGAATGCCTTGCCGACCTGCGCGATCCCGAACGGCACCTTCACGCGGGTGGTGTCGATGACGTTCTTGAACTGCACGAAGATGCCCTGGGCGGTCTCGGGGCGCAGGTAGGCGACATCATCCTCGGTCGCGGTCGCGCCGACGTAGGTCTTGAACATCAGGTTGAAGGCGCGCGGCTCGGTGAGCGTGCCCACCTTCTCGGCATCCGGCGCGACCACATGAGCCCAGTCACCGTGCGGCAGCTGCGACAGCGGCACCGCGCGCGCTTCGCCGAAGGCCTTCTCGGCCTTCCTTTTCTGTTTCTGCTCGGAAGGCGTGTCCGGCATGAAGGCAAACAGCGGCTTGCCATGGCGCTCGCCGCTGACGGGCACATACAGCATCAGATGATCGAACCGATAACGCTGCTGGGTCTCGCGGCAATCCACCATCGGATCGCTGAAACCGGCGATGTGGCCGCTGGCCTCCCAGACGCGCGGATGCTGGATGATGCTGGTGTCCAGCGGCACGATCCGCACCGGCTCGCCGTTCGGCCCCAACTCCCCGCCGCAGGGATTGAGAACCATGTCCTCCCACCAGGCATCGCGCAGATTCTTCTTCAGCTGCGCGCCGAGCGGACCATAGTCCCAAAAGCCGCTCTGCCCGCCGTAGATCTCGGAGGCCTGGTAAATGAAACCACGGCGCTTCGCCAGCGCCATGATCTTGTCCATGGACTTCATCAGGAGGCGTTGACGAACTTCGTGACCAGGCAGGTCTCCAAGCCCTCGATGCCTTCCTCGGAGCCGTGGCCGCTTTCCTTGATGCCGCCGAAGGGTGACTCCGGTACCGAGATCTGAAAGCTGTTGATGCCGATCATGCCGGCCTCGAGCTGTTCGCCGAGCAGATTCACCGTGCGCGAGGAGCGCGAGAAGGCGTAGGCCGCCAGGCCGAACGGCAGCCGGTTGGCGCGGGTGATGGCCTCCTCGAAGGTCGCGAAGGAGTTGATCAGCGCGACCGGGCCGAAGGGCTCCTCGTTCATGATACGGGCATCCTCGGAGATGTCCGACAGCACGGTCGGCTGGAAGAAGTAGCCCTTCCCGGCGATGCGCTCACCGCCGGTATGGAATTTGGCGCCGTGCTTGCGCGCATCGGCGAGCAGGCTCGCCATGGCTTCGAGGCGTCGCGGATGCGCCAGCGGCCCCATCTGCGTGCCATCGACCAGGCCGTCACCAACCTTGAGGGCGCGGGTGCGCCTGGTGAAGCCCTCGACGAACTTCCCATAGACGGACTGATGCACGTAGAAGCGCGTCGGCGAGACGCACACCTGCCCGGCATTGCGGTACTTGGCGAGCACCGCCAGATCCAGCACCTGCTCGACATCCACGTCATCGAACACCAGTACCGGACCGTGCCCACCCAGTTCCATCGTGGTGCGCTTCATGCCATCGGCGGCGAGCTTCGTCAGTTGCTTGCCCACCGGAATGGAGCCGGTGAAGTGCACGGCACGGATGATCGGCGAGCGGATCAGATGCTCGGAGACCATCGCGGGCACGCCGAACACCACCGAGAGCACGCCCTTGGGCAGCCCGGCGTCCAGCAGGGCGCGCGCCACCTCCAGCGCCGAGCCCGGAGTCTCCTCGGCAGGCTTCAGGATGCAGGTGCAGCCGGCCGCGAGCGGCGCGCCGATCTTGCGGGCCGGATTGCCCAGCGGAAAATTCCAGGGGGCGAAGCCCGCGACCGGTCCGACCGGCTCCTTCAGCACCGACATGCGCACCCCGGGGGCGCGCTGCGGCAGCACCCGGCCGTAGGCGCGGCGGCCCTCTTCCGCGTACCAGTCGAAAATCTCGGCCGACATCGTCAGCTCGATGCGCGCCTCGGGCAGCGTCTTGCCCTCCTCCATGGTGGCGATGCGCGCTATGTGATCGGCGCGCTCACGCAGCAGGTCGGCGGCGCGCTTGAGGATACGACCGCGCTCATTC
>Ga0210391_10004921_pt1 | contig 11033 bp, 9 predicted proteins | sample IncBWC12OmetaG_FD_160573 | JGI IMG/M metagenome (GOLD analysis project Ga0210391, IMG submission 160573) | Forest soil microbial communities from Barre Woods Harvard Forest LTER site, Petersham, Massachusetts, United States - Inc-BW-C-12-O ...
ATGACTCAGCTTCCTCCCTCCCCCGAGCGAAGCGCTGTGACTCGAAAATTTTTGGCTACGCGAGATGCCGATGAGCAACATCTCTTATGCGAAGCCCCCTTCCGCCTAATGTAATTCCTGACGGTGGGAAAAACTTAATCAGAACGCTGACTCATTGCAAGGGAAAAGTCACAGCCTAAATTTGCTGTCGCTAGCGTTGGATAAGCAAAGTTTGTCGAACGATAATGCTAAAATTAGCGCAACCCAAGTCCAAAAAGCCGGAAGACGCAGTTATTTTCGGACTCGCAGGCGCTCTGCTATAGTAGAAAATATCAACGAAAAGCCGGCCCGAGGAGAATCGCGATGGCGGACTTTTACGGAAAAGAGACCTCGAAGTATCTCCGCAACCTGCGCCAGAATGCGCCCGACGCGTTCAAGGGCTTCCTGGATTTCGACAAGGAAGTTTTCAAGGACGGCGCGATTCCGAGCAAGACCAAGGAGTTGATGGCGATTACAGCGGCGCATGTGACGCAATGCCCGTGGTGTATCGAGGCGCACGTCGTGCGGGCGAAAGAGAAAGGATGCACCGACCAGGAGATCGCCGAGGCGGTGTGGGTCGCGGCGGCGATGCGCGCGGGCGCGGCGTTCAGCCATGGCGCGATCGCGATGGCGGTGGCGGACGAACACAAGCACTAGCAAGCGCCGCGCGCATTCGGCAGCATAGATGGAATGGATCAGGCGCTAAAAGATCGGAGAACCCGGCAGATAAAGATTGGCGGCACCAAGGTCGGCGGCGATGCGCCGGTGGTGGTGCAGTCGATGTGTGCGACGCGGACTATCGACATCGACGAGACGGTCGCGCAGGCGCATCAGCTGGCCAACGCGGGCGCGGGAATCGTTCGGATTGCGATCGACAGCGAGAAGGAAATCCCGGCGGTCGAGGAAATCCGCAAGCAGACCAAGGGCATCGTGCTGTCGGTTGATTTGCAGGAGAACTACAAAATTGCGGACCGGGTCGCGCCGCACGTCGACAAGATTCGCTACAACCCCGGGCATCTGCACCATATCGAGAAGTCGAAGACGATCGAGCAGAAAGTGAAGTGGCTGGTCGACGTGGCGCGGGACAATGACGTGGCGATTCGGATCGGTGTGAATTGCGGTTCGGTGGCGCCGGCGTTCCTCGACAAGTATCCGGGCGACCAGCTGGCGGCGATCGTCGAGTCGGCCGCGTACCATTGCGATCTGATGGACGAGCTCGGCTTCACGCGATTCGTCGTGTCGCTGAAGGATTCCGATCCGGTCAAGGTGATGGACGCGAACCGGCGGTTCTCGAAGCGCCGGCCCGACGTGCCGATTCATCTCGGCGTCACGGAGGCGGGGCTGCCGCCCGATGGAATCATCAAGACGCGGATCGCGTTCGAGAAGCTGCTCGCGCAGAGTATCGGCGATACGATCCGCGTCTCGCTCACGCTACCCAACGAGCGCAAGCACGAGGAAGTGATCGTCGGCCACAAGATAATCGAAGATGTGGCGGCGGGCCGGTTCATCTCGGTGCCGGATTTCGGCGCGGGGCTGAATATAATCTCGTGCCCGTCGTGCTCGCGCGTCGAGAACATGAAGTTTGTCGAGCTGGCGCAGCAGGTTAAAGAGCTGACGGTCTACGCCGAGAAGTACAAGATCACGATCGCGATCATGGGATGCCGCGTGAACGGGCCGGGTGAGACTGACGATGCGGACCTCGGCTTGTGGTGCGGTCCGACGACGGTGAATCTCAAGAAGAAAGATCGCAAGCTGGGCTATTTCGGCTACGAAGAAGTGCTGCCAAAGCTGCGCGCCGAACTGGATCGATTGATTGCGGAGCGTACCGGCGCAACGGCGAATTAAGCAGCTTCACGCCCGCTCATCGAAAACGGATCAGATCTTCTGATTGGTTTTTCGCCAGTCTGCGAGGAAACGCTCCAGGCCCAAGTCTGTCAGCGGGTGATGCAGCGTCTGCTTCAGCACCGCGAACGGTACCGTTGCTATGTCGGCGCCGATTTCGGCCGCGTGGAGCAAGTGCGTCGTCGTGCGCACCGATGCTACCAGCACTTCGGCGGGGTAATCGTAGTTCGAGAGGATTTGCACCATCTGCTCGACGATTTGGAAGCCGTCCTGGCCGATGTCGTCGAGGCGGCCGATGAAGGGCGACAGGAAAGACGCGCCGACTTTTGCCGCCGCGAGCGCCTGCAGTGGCGTGAAGATTAGAGTGACGTTGACGCGGATGCCGCGTTTGGCCAGCGCGTGCGTGGCCTTCAGGCCTTCGATGATCATCGGGCATTTGACGACGATGTTCTTGTGGAGCTTGGCGAGCTTCTCGCCTTCCTCGATCATAGCCGACGCTTCAGTGGCGACGACTTCGGCGCTGATCGGGCCGTCGACGATTTCGCAAATCTCCTTCAGCACGTCGTGATAGGGGCGCCCGGTCTTGGCGATGAGCGATGGATTGGTCGTCACGCCGTCGATGAGCCCCCAACTGGCGGCCTCGCGAATCTCGGCGACGTCGGCGGTATCGATAAAATATTTCATCGGCTGGATGCCTCGCGTTTGGGTGGTGGTTGCGGTCTCAGCAGGTCGGCTCTCGCGAGCGTAACACGAAACGGTGATTTAAGCCCCGCCAGCATTTCTGAAATCGATGCGTTGAGTTTCGGATGGATCAGCGCGGGCGCCAGCTCGCTCATCGGGGCGAGCACGAAACGGCGCTCGTGCAATCGCGGATGCGGCACTTTGAGGACGCGAGTGTCGATCGTCTCTTTGTTGAAGAAGAGCAAATCGAGGTCGATTATTCTTGGGCGGTATTTGCCGCGCGTTTGCTTGCGACCCTTGACCCGCTTGCGGCCCATGATGCGCTCGAGCGCGAGCATCCGGCGCATCAGCACTTCGGCCGGCAGCTCCGTCTCGACCTCGATGACGCCGTTGAGGAACGCGCCCTTGAGATCGCCCATCGGCTCGGTCTCGTAGATCGAGGATTGGCGCACGACCCTCGTCTCCGGGATCGACGCGATCCGTTGAATCGCCTCGCGATAATTGGCGGCTCGATCGCCTAGATTACTGCCTATTCCGATGAAAGCCCGATTGGGCATCCTCGCCGTTACAACCGTAGCGCTTTTAGTCGGTCCACCGCCTCGACCAACCGTTCGCTCGTGAGCGAAAAGCGAACGTATCCCTCACCACCCTTGCCGAATCCGGAGCCGGGCGTAATTGCGACGCCGGCCTCCTTCAATACGCGCTCGGTAAATGAAACCGAGGTATAGCCACGTGGAACTTTGGTCCAGACGTAAAAGGTCGCGCGCGGATTCTCGCATTCGAGGCCGAGCGCGCGGATCGAGCCGACCAACAGGTCGCGGCGTTCCTTGTAGATTGCGCAATACTCGGCGAGCTTGTCGCCGTCTCCGCCTTCGAGGCCGGTGATGGCGGCTTCCTGCACGGCCTGGAAGACTCCGGAATCCACGTTGGTCTTGACCTTGCCGAGCGCGGCGATCAACTGCGAGTTGCCGATGGCGAAGCCGACCCGCCATCCGGTCATCGAGAAGGTTTTCGAGAGCGAATGGAATTCGATCGCGCAATCGCGCGAACCCTCGGCCTGGAAAACGCTCGGCGAACGGTAACCGTCGTAGGCGATTTCGGAGTAGGCGCTGTCATGGGCGAGGATGATGTCGTGCTTGAGGCAAAATTTGACTGCGTCCTGAAAGAACGAGAGGTCAACGGTCGCAGCGGTCGGATTGTTGGGATAGTTGAGCCACAATATCTTTGCGCGGCGCGCAACTTCGGCGGGAATTGAGGCGAGATCGGGAACGAATCCGCTTTCTTTTCTGAGCGGCAGGAAATATGGCTCGCCGCCGTTGAAGACGCATCCCGAGTAGTAAACGGGATAGCCGGGATCGGGAATCAACACGATGTCGCCAGGATCGACGACGGCGGTTGCGAAGTTTGCGATGCCTTCCTTGGAGCCGATCAGCGCGCAGACCTCGCGCTGAGGGTCGAAGCTGACGCCGAAACGCCGGCGGTACCAGTCGGCGGATGCCTGGCGAAATTGCGGCAAGCCTTCATAGTCGGGATAGCGGTGATTTTTGCGATCGTCGGCGGCGCGCTTGAGCGTCTCGACGATGTGACGCGGAGTGGGCAGGTCGGGGTCGCCGATGGAGAGGCTGATAACGTCGATGCCTTTGCTGGCGACCTCCTTCTTCAGGCGGTCAAGCTCGGCAAAAAGGTAGGGCGGTAAAAGTCCAAGTCGGGAAGCTGTCTTGATTTGCACCTGTTGAAAAGCCCTGGACAACGAAAGATGTGTTCGTAAGTAACATACTTTTCGAGGCGTCGAAACTACCTGCCGCAATAAATCGGCGTTCTCGCACAATGGGAATCCACAGGTAGATGCGTCGATCATCGGATCGCGCGCCGTCATTTGCATTAACTTTGCTTGATTAGAGAGGATCGTATTGTTAGAAATTTTAACGCCCGCGCGATGGTAACAAACTCTCGTTGGGATTATCACAAGCCTGATCGTGAGCATGAACCGGATACTGCTGCTGCTTGCTGTCACGATGCTCGTCTTCGGCGGAGCTACGATCGCGCTGTCGCAACGGCCCTGGGCGCCGCGTGCGGATGTCGTCCAGCCGATCCCATTCAGCCATCGCATCCATGCCGGCGTGAACCAAATCCCCTGCCAGTACTGCCATGCCTATGCGAGCCGATCGTCCGAACCCGGAATTCCAGCAGTTGCGCGATGCGTCGGATGCCACGGCAACGGAATCGCCGGCGGCGGCATCCAGCCGGTGACGCGGCCGTGGACGGACGAGACGCCTGCCGCGTTCGAGATCCAGTGGAATCGCGTGTACACGCTGCCCGACTTCGTGCGCTTCACGCATCGGCCGCATATACACGCGGGGATAGAATGCCAAAGCTGTCATGGGCCGGTGCAAACGATGGATCGCGTCGTGCCGGTGCATGAAATCAACATGGGCTTTTGCGTGGAGTGTCACACGCAGAAAAAAGCGACGCTCGACTGCGTTGGCTGTCATCACTGAGTGAGAAGAGTGAAAAAACCCAACCGCGAGAGACCGTCGACGCCGCTATCAAGGCGATCATTCATCAAGCTGGCTGCGACTGCGGGCGCGGCAGCCGCGTTGCCCGGCTGCGAACCGGCAGCGCGCAAGCTGATTCCGTACGTCGTGCCCGATGAAAACGTAGTGCCGGGAGTACCGAGCTTCTTTGCGACGACCTGCGCAGAGTGCTCGGCCGGATGCGGCGTCGTTGCGCGAATCCGTGAAGGGCGCGTCGTCAAGCTCGAGGGCAATTCTGCCGATCCAATAGGACAGGGCGCTTTGTGCGCACGCGGACAAGCTGCGCTGCAGGGCCTGTACAATCCGGACCGATTGGCGCATCCGCAGGTTCGCGGGAGCGACGGCGCGTTACGGACAGTGTCGTGGGACGAAGCCGGGAAAATGCTCGATGACCGGCTGGCGGCGGCGTCGAAGGCGGGCAAGGATCGCGTCGCGTTCTTCGGGTCGCCGCAGGGTCCGACCTTCCAGAAAATCGCGCTGGCGTTTGTCGGAGCGCAAAATTCGTCACGCGCGATATTTTACGAGGCAATCAACCAGGAGCCGGCGCGCGTCGCGGCGAAGACGCTGTTTGGCCGGCGCGATCTACCGACCTATCGAATCGATCAGGCCGAGATGCTGATTTCGTTCGGCGCCGACTTTCTCGAGACGTGGCAGTCGCCGGTGGAGCTCGCGCGCCAATATTCGCTGTTCCGGACGCCGCAGAATCGGCGCGGTGCGCTGACTATTGGCCGTGCGACCTACGTCGGACCGCGGCTGAGCATGACGGCGTCGAAGTGCGACGACTGGATCGCCACGGCGCCCGGCGCGCAGGCCGAGGTCGCGTGGAGCGTGCTCAACGTGCTGGTCAAGAATGGCAAGGTATCGGCGAGCTCGGGCTTCGACCTCGCGGCGCTTACCAAGGCAGTCGCGAATTTCGATCCAGCCGCGACCAGCGTGCGTACCGGGGTGCCGGCCGCGACGATTACCGCGCTCGGCGAGGCCTTCGGCAAGGCCGATAGCGCGCTCGCGATCGCGGGCACCGACGATTCGTCGGCGCATCTGGCGGCGATGATCCTGAACTCGGTTACAGGCAATTTCGGCAAAACGATAATGTTCTTCGAAGGATCGCCGGCCGAGGACACCAGCACGCCGGACGAAGTGGACGCGACGGTTGACGCCATGCGCGGCGGCGAGATCGATGTGGTGTTTATCGCGGGCGCGAATCCAGTCTTTACGATGCCGGCGGCGGCGCGAATCGCCGAAGCGCTGCAGAAAGTTCCGTTCGTCGTATGGGCTGGTGGCGTGCCCGACGAGACCGCCGCGATGGCGACTGTTCTGCTGCCGGCGCATCATCCGCTCGAATCGTGGCGCGACACTGCTCCGCGCGCAGGAGTGCGTGGGCTCGGACAGCCGGTGATGCAACCGGTGTTCGACAGCAAACCGCTCGGCGATATCCTGCTCACGGCCGCCGCGAAGTCCTCGAGCGCGAAACTTCCCTGGACGACTACTGCGGAGGCCGTCAAAGCTGAATGGCTCGCGCTGGCTTCCAAAACGGCCAGCGCTGACTCCGAAGATTTTTGGACGAAAGTGCGGCGCGAAGGCGGATTGTTCGACGAACAGCATCTGGCGGCGCTCACGCTCGACACGTCTCCATTCAAAGCCGCCGTGCCGACGGCAGCGCAGATGCAGCTTTCCGTCTATGCCTATCCGCACATTTTTCTTTACGACGGGCGCGGCGCCGACAAGCCGTGGCTGCAGGAATTGCCGGAGCCGGTCACGCAGCTGGTGTGGGACAGCTGGGCCGAGATCCATCCCGAGACGGCGCGTGCGCTCGGCGTCGGCAAGGACGACCTCATTGAGATCAAGACGGAGCACGGCGTGATCGAGGCGCCGGCGCTGGTCCAGAGCACGGTGCGTCCCGGCGTGATCGCCGTGCCGATTGGTCAGGGGCATCGTGCTTACGGGCGCTATGCGAAAGATGTCGGCGCCAATGCGTGGGCGATCCTGGCGGCAGGCGCGACTTACGCCGAGGCGACCGTTCACGCGACTGGAGCAAAGCGCGCGCTCGTAACACCGCTGGGCAGCAGCGACATGATGGGCCGGTCGATCGTCGAAGCGATGAGTATCGAGCAGCTCGCGGCCGGCGTCTTGCCGGAGAGCCACGGCGAAGAGGTCACGGGGCCGTACGAAATGTATGCGCCGTGGAAATACGCGGGGCACAAATGGGGCATGACGATCGACGTCAACGCGTGCACCGGGTGCAGTGCGTGCGTGACGGCGTGCTACGCGGAAAATAATATTCCGACGATCGGCAAAGACGGCGTCGATCGCGGCCGAATCATGTCGTGGATTCGCATCGAGCGCTATTTTCCGAACGCAGCGGAAGCGCCAGAGGCGCCGCAACTCTATCTAGCGCCGATGCTCTGTCAGCAGTGCGATCACGCGCCGTGCGAACCGGTCTGTCCGGTGTTCGCGTCGTATCACACGGAGGAAGGCCTCAACGGCCAGATCTACAATCGATGCGTCGGCACGCGCTATTGCGAAAATAACTGTCCGTACAAGGTGCGCCGATTCAACTGGTTCGTGCCGGAGTGGCCGGCGCCGCTGAACCTGCAACTCAATCCTGACGTGACGGTGCGCGGCGCCGGCGTGATGGAGAAATGCACGTTCTGCGTGCAGCGAATCCAGTTCGCCGAGCTCAACGCGAAGACCGAAGATCGCGAACTGCGCGACGGCGAGATCGTAACTGCGTGCCAGCAGGCGTGTCCCACGCGGGCAATCACGTTCGGCGACAGCAACGATCCCGCGAGTGCGATGATGCGCCGGCGTGACGACAACAAGCTGCGCAACTACCGAGCGCTCGAGGAACTCAATACCAAACCTGCCATCACGTATCTGCGCGATCTCTATCGCGAGAAAGGAAAGGCCTGAGTGGCTGCGGCGCCGAAAATAAATACGGAACCGACTTTCCGCGACATCGATCGCAGCGTGCTGCGCGTGATGGAACCGGCCGGCCTCGCGTACTGGGCCTGGATCGGATTCTGTTTCACGCTGGTCGGGATTGGGGCCGCGTTCTGGATGCACCAGATCTACTCGGGGTTGGGCGTGACGGGACTTCGCCAGCCTGTGATGTGGGCGATCTACATTACTAACTTCGTCTTCTGGGTAGGTATCGCGCACTCGGGAACGTTGATCTCCGCAATTCTTTTCCTGTTCCGAACCAAGTGGCGCACCGCCGTTTATCGCGCCGCCGAGACAATGACTATATTCGCAGTAGCTACTGCGGGCCTCTTCCCACTAATACATCTCGGCCGCGTGTGGTTTTTCTACTGGCTATTGCCGTATCCCAATGAGCGATACCTGCAACCCGACTTTCGCTCGCCGCTCGTATGGGACGCCTTCGCAGTCAGCACTTACCTGACTACCAGCGCGCTGTTCTGGACGATGGGACTGATTCCCGATATCGCCAACGCGCGCGAGGCCGCGAGCGGGTGGCGCAAGAAGTTCTACACCGTGCTTGCGATGGGATGGCAGGGCACCGATCGGCAGTGGCGGCATTACTCAATGGCGTACTTGCTATTGGCGGGATTAGCTACTCCGCTGGTGCTTTCGGTGCATTCGGTGGTGTCGTGGGACTTCGCGATGGCACAATTGCCGGGCTGGCACAGTACGATCTTCGCGCCATACTTCGTCGCCGGCGCGATTTTTTCCGGTGTCGCGATGGTCGTCACACTTTTGATCCCGATGCGCAGAATGCTCGGCATCCAGGACCTGTTGACCGAGTGGCACTTCGACAATCTCGCCAAGGTTATCCTGCTCACGTCGCTGGTGGTTACATACTCGTACATAACTGAGAGTTTCATGACCTGGTACTCCGGCGATCCGATCGAGCAGATGACATTTCATATGCGCTACTTCGGCCCGTGGGGGCCGCTGTTCTGGATGATGGTCCTGTGCAACTGCCTGATCCCGTTGCTGCTATTTTCTCCGCGCATCCGGGTTAACCTGGTCGCGCTGTGGATAATCTCGATCTTCATAAACATCGGGATGTGGCTCGAGCGTTTCGTGATCATCGCGGGTTCGTTGAGAGTGAATTTCGAACCTTCGCAGTGGGGGCCCTACCGACCGTCGATCACGGAAATCATGATCACCGTGGGCGCCTTCGCATGGTTCCTGGGGCTGTTCTCATTGTTCTCCAGGTTCCTGCCGATCATCTCGATGACCGAACTCAAAGAAGGAATCGTCTGGCTGCGCAAAGCGCTGAAAATGGATCGAGTTAAAGCCGCATGAGCGTGATTGCGATAATAAGTTCGTTCGCCGACGACGCTGAATGCGCGCATGCGATCGAAGAGCTGCGCGCGGCGCAGTTCGGCGACTTCAATACCTTCTCGCCGATACCGAGTCATAGAATCGAGCATGCGATCGGCAAGAAGAAGAGTCCGGTGCGATGGATTGTGCTGGCGGGCGGAATTTCCGGAATTCTAACCGGGCTCGCGGTAACGATTGGAACAACCTACGAGTGGCGCCTCAACGTTGGCGGCAAGCCGCTCGTGTCGTGGCCGCCGTTCATCATTATCTGTTTCGAGTTGATGGTTCTGCTCGGCGGAATTTCCGGTTTCACCAGCGTTCTCGCGCTAGCACGGATACCCACGGCCGAGATTGCCCTGGGATACAACGGGCGCTTCGGCGAGGATCGATTCGGAATCGTCGTTCATTGCGACGAGGAGCAAGCGGAGCGTATCGAGTCGATGATGAAGGAAGCGGGCGCGGAAGAGGTTGTTCGCGAAGGTGTGTAGCAGACGGCGATGAGTTCGAATCCGCAAATGGCGCATCGCGAGCGCGCGGCGACGAAGCCGCGACCGGTGGAGTCAGTCGTCGGCAACACCATGCAGAAGGTGGCGACCGCGATGATTGTGCTCGGTGCGGCTGAGTTCATCGTCGCGCTGAGTCGAGGCGCCTCCGCGATCGCGTGGCAAGCGTATCTCGTCAATTTGCTGTTCTTTCTCGGCGTGGCACAAGGCGCCGTGGTCGCGTCGGCCGCCTTCTATCTGACTCAGGCAAAATGGGGCGGCTCGACGCCGTACCGCCTGGGCGAGGCGTTCGCGCCGTTTCTGTGGGTGGGATTCTTTCTCTTCTTCGGACTGTACTTTGGCCGCAGCCAGATTTTCCCGTGGGTGACGCATCCGATTCCGCAGAAGGCGGCATGGCTGAACGTCCCCTTTTTGTTCACGCGCGATGGGATAGGGCTTGGAATAATGGCTGCCGTGAGCTTCGCGTTTATCCGCGCATCGCGCGGCGACGATGCACGAGCGTGGGCGGTCGCGACCGACGATATCGAGTTGCCGCCGCATTCGATTCGGAGACTGGCTCCGCTGCTCGCAATCGTGTACGCGGTCGTCTACTCGTTGATCGCGTTCGACCTGGTCATGTCGCTCGCTCCGGTGTGGCGCAGCACGCTTTTTGGTTGGTTCTTTTTTGCCGGAGCCTTCTGGAGCGGATTGGTGGCGATGGCTCTGGTGGCGACCGTGCTTCGCGGCCGCCTGGGCGAGCACAACCTCTTTACCAATCCGGTCGTCATGCACGACTACGGCAAGATGGTCTTCGCGTTCTCGGTGTTCTGGGTTTACCTCGTGTTCGCACAGTACATCGTCATCTGGTACGGCGACCTGCCGGTCGAAACTTTTTTTATCGTTCAGCGGGTGCATCACATGCCGTGGTCGCCGCTGTCGGTGGCGTGCGTGGTGCTGATCTGGCTCATTCCGTTCGTCGTGCTGATGAGCGTGCGGACCAAGAAGACGCCGGCGATCCTCGGAACGGTGGCGGCACTGGGACTCATCGGGATGTGGCTGGAGCGCTACGTGCTGGTCGTTCCATCGCTGTCGCTCGACGCGATGCCGTTCGGGCCGACGCAATTTTTTATCTCGGTCGGTTTCCTGGGCGCATTTCTGCTGTCGGCGGTGCCGGGTCTTAACCGCGTCG
>Ga0210391_10004922_pt1 | contig 11033 bp, 10 predicted proteins | sample IncBWC12OmetaG_FD_160573 | JGI IMG/M metagenome (GOLD analysis project Ga0210391, IMG submission 160573) | Forest soil microbial communities from Barre Woods Harvard Forest LTER site, Petersham, Massachusetts, United States - Inc-BW-C-12-O ...
TGGTCGGGCGGATAGGAATTTGTGATTCCGTCCGCGCCGGTGAATTGAACTCCTTCTGGAGTGCGGGTGACGAATTGGCCGTAGATTACTTGGCCGTTGGTGAGGCGAAGCGTATCGGCCGCGACGGCGAACGCCAGTGCGAGGCCCAGAGTGCTCAGGAGCAGGATTCGTAATTTCATGCGGTCTCTTTTTTCCCCAGCGCTCTACTGGAGCATGACGCGCGGGATTTTCCGGAGCAATATAATCGGAAATTTGCCGGTTTCCAACTGCTGATTGCTGGTGGAGATTGTTTTTCTGGCGCGATCGGCGCTGGGGCGGCCGGCATACTCAAATCGGGCGAGCGCCACGAAAACAGTGGGCCGGGTTCGTTGCTTCGCGCGGGGAAAGTGGACTAGAATGCGCGGCATGTCGCATGAAACGTTCCGCGTAGTTCCGCAGCCGGGCAATCGTGCAGGGCAGCAGATTTTGGTGTTGAAGGGCGCGTTCACGTCCTCGGCGTCGGCGATTTTTGTGGATGCGGTGGCGGCGGCGGATGCGCCGCGTCTGATTCTGGATTTGACTGAAGTGCCCATGGTGGATTCGATGGCGGTGGGGGCGCTGGTGCGCGCGTTTGTCTCCTGTCACAAAACGGGGCGGAAGCTGGCGCTGGTGGGATTGAATCATCGCGTGCACAACGTGCTGCACTTGACCGGGATTGCACCGCTTTTTGACACATATGCGACGATCAGCGAAGCGGAAGCAGGATTGGCTTAGCGCGCGATTCCCTCGCCGCATCTCGCTTCCGGGTGATTCTCGGCTCACGAAATTATAACCGACTCGCCATTCCCGCAATCGTATATGCTGCTACGCAGCGGGCGCCGAAGCCAAGGACGATTTTATGAAGAAAATAATGCTCATCGGATCGAGCGGAATGATTGGGCAGCGCATTCTGCATGAGGCGCTGAATCGCGGGCACCACGTGACGGCCCTGGTACGCGACACGTCGGGAACGGGGGAGCATCACGCGGAATTGGACTATCACACGGGCGACATTTTCAAGCCGGAGACGATCGCAACGGCAGCGGTGGACCATGATGTGGTGCTGAGCGCTTACGGGCCGGGCAAGGGCGACCCGGATTTGGTGATGAAGGCGGCGCATACGTTGATTGAGGCGCTGACGCGCGTCGAGCCGATTCGTTTGATTGCGCTGAGCGGCGCGGGAAGCCTGGAAGTGAAGCCGGGCTTGCAGCTGGTGGATACTCCGAATTTTCCAGCGGAGTGGAAAGCGATTGCGCTAGCGCATCGCGGGGCGCTGGACGTTTATCGCAAGGCGGCAATGGCGGAGTTCGACTGGACGGCGGTGAGTCCGGCGGCGTTGATTGCGCCGGGCACGCGGACCGGAAAATATCGTACCGGGACGGATCAGTTGCTGGTGGACGACAAGGGCAAGAGCTACATTTCGGCCGAGGATTTTGCGGTGGCCGTGGTGGATGAAATTGAAAAGCCGCGTTTTCAGGGGCAGCGGTTTACTGTCGCGTACTGATGGCGGAGCAGCGGGTCTTTTTGTCGGCGGAGTGGCGCGATCTGGTGATGTTGAATTACGAAGTTGATCCGGAGATTTTGCGGCCGTACGTGCCGGTTGGGGTCGAGCTGGACACTTTCGCAGGGCGGACGTTCGTGAGTCTGGTCGGTTTTCAGTTTCTGCGCACCAAGCTTTGCGGATACCTCGCAGTTCCCTTCCACAGCAATTTCGACGAAGTGAATTTACGTTTTTACGTGCGGCGGCGTGAGGGCGGCGAAGTGCGCCGGGGCGTGGTGTTTGTGCGCGAACTGGTGCCGCGGATGGCGATTGCTCGCTTCGCGCGGCTGATCTACGGCGAGAGATATGATTCTTGCCCGATGTGGCATCGCATCGCGCGCAATGCGGACGGGCTTGCGGCGGAATATGGGTGGAGCTGGCGCGGCGGACAATTTCAGTTGAGCGCGCAGGCAAGCGGCGCACCGTCGCCAGTGACTGATGGGGCGCTCGAGAGGTTCATTACCGAGCACTACTGGGGATATTCGGCGAAGAGCGCGGGCCAGAGCATCGAATATCGCGTGTCGCACGATCCCTGGCGCGTGTGGGTGAGCAAGGATGCGGGGTTCGAAGGCGACGGTGGCGCGCTTTATGGCCCCGGCTTCGGCGAAATTCTGCGTCGCGCGCCTGATTCCGCTTTTATTGCTGAAGGCTCGCCGGTGCTGGTGCACACGGGCCGACGAATCGAGCGAGCATCCCGCCGCACCGCTTGCGGACCTCGCTGAAGGATTCCGGCGTGGCATCGCGGCTGTTCATTCACGCTACGCGGCGTCCCATGTGCGGACATCTTGCGTCGGCATGATTCTCAACACTCAAAATAACTCATGTGTGATCAGCGGGGTAGGAGTGGGCCAATTTGGAAGCGAAGATGCTATGGATGGGACAGGCCATTTCCTGCGTTCACAACCGACATCGTGGAGGAACCATGGGGACGATTGTTCAGGACATTCGGGTGGCGGCGCGGATGTTGCTGAAGAATCCTGGGTTCAGTGTGGTGGTAATTTTGACGCTGGCGCTGGGGATTGGCGCGAACACGGCGGTGTTCAGCATCGTCAATTCGTTCCTGTTCCGCCCGCTGCCGGTGAAAGATCCGGGGCGATTGATCGTGATGGCCTATGAGGACCCTAAGGCCGCGTTCCCGCACGAGGTTTCCAACGCAGACTTGCAGGATTTCGCAGCGCAGAGCCAAGTGACGTCTGACATGACGGCGTTTCTGGTGAACTTCGCGGGGCTGAGCACGGGAAATCGCAGCGAGCGCGTTTTTGTAACCTTCGCGAAGGGCAATTATTTTTCGGCGCTGGGGATTCAGCCGGCTCTGGGAAGGCTTTTCCTGCCGAGCGAGGGCGAGACGGCTGGAGCGGACCCGGTGATTGTGCTGGGCTATTCGTATTGGATGCGGCGGTTCAACGGAGACCCGGCGGTGGTGGGCAAGAGCGTGAATTTGAACGGGCAGCCGGTGACGATTATTGGAGTGGCGCCCAAACCGTTTTTCGGGACTTTCTACATTGTGGATTCGGACGCATACGCGCCGTTGGGATTGTTTGCGAGCAGCGCCGGGTCGGTAGACATACTGACGGACCGCACGCAGAGGCAGTTGCGCGTGCTGGCACATTTGAAACCCGGCATTTCCATGGCGCAGGCGAGCGCTTCTCTTCAGGTGATCGCGGACCATTTGGCGCACGAGTATCCGCAAACGGATGCAGGCCTGAAGATGGATTTGATTCCAGAAAAGCTGGCGCGGCCGGAGGCGGCGTCGGCGAGTTTCTGGCCGGTGATCGCGTCGGTATTCATGGGCTTGGTGGGATTGGTGATGCTGGTGACTTGCGTGAATGTGACGAACCTGCTGCTGTCGCGCGCCTCGGTTCGTGCGAAGGAAATGGCGGTGCGCGCTTCGTTGGGAGCCGGGCGCATGCGATTGTTTCGCCAATTGCTGACCGAGAGCTTGCTGCTTGCGGGGCTGGGCGCGCTGGGCGGCGCGGTAATGGGTGCATGGCTGATGAAATTGGTGGAAAGCATTCGACTGCCCGGCGATACGGCGTTGCGCACGACGCAATCTTTTGATTGGCACATGTTCGTGTTCGTTGGCGCGCTGGCCGCGGCCTCGGGGCTGCTCGCGGGGGTGGTTCCGGCATGGCGGGCGACGCGGATTGATCTGAACGACGCGCTGCGTGAAGGCGGCCGGAGCAGCACGGGCGGGACCGGGCACAATCGGGTGCGCAGCATTCTGGTGGTGGCGCAGACGGCCGGGTCGCTGGTGGTTTTGATTATTGCCGGACTCTTTCTGCGCAGTTTGCAGCAGGCGCAGAAGGCCGATCTGGGATTCAAACCGGAGCACGTATTGAACCTGACGATGGACGTGCATGAACTGGGTTACGACGAGCCGCGCGGCATGAATTTCTATCGCGAGCTGGGCAGCCGCGTGCGTGCTTTGCCTGGGATCGATTCGGCGGCGTTCGCGTACTCGGTGCCGATGGGTTACTACACGGCGGGGCGCAACCCGCTGTGGAATGAATCGCAGCACGGCGTGCCGGCGAGCCAGGTGCCGACGGTGGGGTTCAACAAAGTGGATGCGGATTATTTCCGTACGATGGGGATTGAAATGGTCAAGGGGCGGGCGATTGACGAGCGCGATCAGAGCACGACCCCGCTGGTGGCCGTGGTGAACGAATATCTCGCCGCGAAACTCTGGCCGGGGCAGGACGCGATCGGGCATCACTTCCGGCGTGGCATGGACGACGCGGCGGACGTCGAAGTGGTGGGCGTAGCGAAATATAGTAAGCGCGTGTTTATCGCAGAAGATCCTGGACCTTATTACTATGTTCCGTTGACGCAGAGTTATTCTTCGGTGCGCGTGCTGCACATTCATAGTTCGCTACCTGCGGGAGACATTGCGCGCGAGGTGCAGGCGCAGGTGCATGCGCTGGATCCGAATCTGGCGGTTTTTGACGTGATGCCGATGACGGAATCTTTGCAGGGCGGCAACGGATACTTCTTCATGCGCGTCGCGGCGACTTTTGCGGGGGTGCTGGGGGGGTTGAGTCTACTGCTGGCGGTGGTGGGAATGTACGGCGTGATTTCGTACGCTGTGAATCAGCGGATTCACGAGATCGCGGTGCGGATCGCGTTGGGCGCGCAGAAGCAGAATATTTTTGGCATGGTAATTGGGCACGGATTGAAATTGGTGGTGGCGGGGTTGGTGATTGGAGTGGCGCTGGCAGCGGGGCTGTCGCGATTTCTTTCGACGCTGCTCGTGGATACGGGGCCGATGGATCCGCTCGCTTACCTGTCGGCTTCCTGGTTGCTGGTCGCGGTGGCGGCGCTGGGTTGTTACGTACCGGCGCGGCGCGCGGTGCGCGTGGACCCGATGGTGGCGTTGCATTACGAGTAGCGTCGTCGAGCGAGGGGCTATTTTTCTTCCGAGCTGGGATTTGCAACGGGCCGATCTGCGGGTGGGGCGTTGGGGGAGCGGCTTATGAAAACTTCGGTTTGCGTGTGCGTGCTGGCGTTTTTGGGTTTGGGATTTGCTGCTTACGGACAGGGCGCTACTGCTGCTACGACTGCCGGTACTGCTACTGCTATTGATGCACCGGAGTTGCAAGCGCGGCGTCGTGCGGCGCTGGAGAAAGTTCCGGATGGAATTATCTTGCTGCGCTCGGCTTGGGGTTTGAAGCATTGGGACGAATCCGGATTCCATCAGGATCCTAGCTTCTACTACTTCACTGGTTTGGCTAACGCGCATGCGGCGATCTTGGCGCTGGACGGTACGAAGAAAGAATCGTGGTTGTTTGTGCCTCCGCGGATGCCTTTGGGCGCTGACTTACATGGTTTCGATTCGGTTTTTTTCGATCCGGGCGCGCAGAGTGAAAAGGAACTGGGAATTGACCACGTTGTCGCGTGGGATCGGTTCGCCACGTTCATCGAATCGCGGCGCAAAGATAATCCCAAGCTGATTTTGTACACCGACCGCGGCGGGCAAACGGGCTGGATGGCTGGCGACGATAGTCTGGGGACACCTCCGGGGCTCGGTCCGCTGCAAAATCCCAATGTGGTGTGGACGAATCTGCTGCGCGCGCATTGGGCGGATCTGGAGGTAAAGAATGCGTTTGGAATTCTGGACGAAGCGCGGTCAGTCAAAACGGCGACGGAAATTGCGCGGATGCGCCAGGCAGCTGCGGTGACGGCGGAAGGATTCTGGGCTGGGGTGCGCGCGATCGGTCCGGGAAAAACGCAGAGACAGGTGGAAGGCGCGGTGCTCGATGCTTGTTTGGCGGCTGGATCGGACGGGCCTTCTTTGTGGCCGTGGGTGCGTTCGGGGCCGTACACGTTGGAAAATACCTTGTTCGAACCGTTTGTCGATTATCACAACCTGGATCGCAAGATGTTGGCCGGTGAAGTCGTGCGGCTGGATCTGGGTTGCGATTTCCAGATGTACAAGGGTGATTTCGGGCGGACGATTCCGGTGTCGGGACATTTTGACGAAGGACAGCGCGAGACGATGGAGCTTTTGAATGGCGCTTACCTGGCGGGCGTGGATGCGTTGCGGCCGGGCGGTTCGTCGATGGATGTTTTCAAGGCCACACTGGCATACATTTCCCAGCATCAGGGTGAATTGAAGACGGCGATGGCAAAGGATGCGGCGGCCGACGCGCTAAAACGAAAGGGATATGCTTTGCATGGGTTGGGGATTGATATGGCGGAGGGGGCGCCGAAAGCCTTTCAGGCTGGAAATGTACTGTGTTACGAGCCGCAGCTGACTGCCGGCAATCAGGCATTTTTCGTTGAGGATACTTTTCTGATTACGACTGCGGGGCATGAGGTTTTGAACCCCGCGCTGCCTTATTCTCCTGGAGATATTGAGCGCACGATGATGTCGCACGCGCAGCATTAGGAATTAGACTTCGTCCAGGGTTGCAGGCGCTGCAGAAAGCAGAAGCCTCTCTGCATCCAGGCCCCGTCCCCCAAGTCGCGGAGCGAGAAAGTAAAAGCGCGGGACTCCGTTCGGGATGACACCCAACACTTTTTTCGGCGGGGTTAGCGAGAGCGTTCTGCTTCGTTCGATTCCCTTTCCAGCGGCAGATAGGTCGTCGGTACGATAGGTGCGTGCGGCTCGGGAGAACTTTCGGTCTTTGATTTGCGTTCGTGCTTAGCTTCGCTCTTGGAGAAAACTTTCGCCGTGAGCAGCATGGCCGCAAGTGTGGCGCTCAATAGCGCGATTTGCTTCCAGCCGCTTATTTTGGACGCGTTACCCAGCAACGTCAGTCCCGCGAAGCAACAGAGAAGATGAACGCAAAACACCTGTAGGGATGATTGGCCCATCAGGACCAGCGGGCCGACCGCCAGCGGCTTCCAAATCTTTTGCGTCACGATCAGCAACATGGCCAACGCGGTAAAATCCATTAGGCGCAGCGGGCCTAGGTGCCATTTGTCGAAGAGGAATTCGGTTGGGCCGAGCACCAAGCCGTGTTCGATGGCGCGCCGCAATACAAAACAGATCACGGCGATTAATGCCGCGGGAATCACGGCGCGCTTCGCCCACGTTTCGATCGGGAGATTATTCTGAGCCCAGCGCACCCCGAGCCAAACGCCGCCGATCCATAAAAATTGCCAGGCCCATAAATCGAAGGAACCCATTTCGTTCAGAGGAATGTGCGCCGGGATAATTTTCGCGGCGACTTTATAGGCATCGGCGCGCAGGCCGAATTGCGCGAGCGCCCAGAGGGAGAAGCCTGTCCACAGGATAGGATTCCAGCCGATTCTGCGTGCGAGGAGCAGAGCGGCAGAGGTGAAAACCAGAAAAATGATGTACATCGGCAAAATATCGAGCAGCGGCGGACGGTAGATCAGCAGGAAGGCTTCGATGACGGAGCGTTTGGGGCCAGCCATGAAGTAGAAATCCAGAAGATTGTGCAGACCCGGGCGATTGCCGCGCGCGGCGATGGGCACGGCGACCAGAAACGCGAACGCAAGTAGCAGCGCGTGATAAAAATAAAGACGCAGCGTGCGCGACCAGAGCCTGAGCGTCATGGCTTTGTAGCCGTCGTGTTCCGCGAGACGGAAATAAATGCGTCCCGTGAAAAGCGCGGAGAGGAAAATGAAGCCTTCGGCGGCGGAGACGAAACCGAACGGCTGGTTGACGTAGGCGCTGGCCGAGGTGGGCAAATGTGTGAGGGTGATCCAGACCAGCATCAGCCCGCGCGCGGCGTCGAGTTCCAGGCGACGTCCCATCACTGCGTTAGACGGCGGGCCGTCGGCGGCGGTTGCTGGCTGCTGGGAATGCATGGCGCTGCCAGCTTAACAGAGACAGGCGGCTGCGACGATGCGCGAGGGGCGGCGCGGGCGGCGCCATGTTGCGTTCGAAAACCAGGATCGGCGCGGACGATTGCGGACGAGTCATGCTAAAGTTTGGAGTTCGGAGGGACTCGTGTCTGCTGCATCGCGAAAAGTGCTGGCGCTTCTGGTTTTTTCTTTCCTAATCGCAATTCCGGCTCATGCAAAAAATCACGAAACTGGATTTCTCGACCGCAGCGTCACGGTGCACGGCGCGACGTATAAGTATCAGGTGTTCGTTCCGGATACGTGGACGCCACACGAGAAATGGCCGGTGGTTTTGTTTCTGCACGGCGCGGGCGAACGCGGCGAAGACGGCCTGCAAGAAACCGACGTCGGCATCGGGACGGCGATTCGCAGCAACCGCAGCGTCATGCCAGCGATTGTGGTGATGCCGCAGTGCCGGCGTGGCGTCTGGTGGATGCAACCGCCGATGGATGACTTGGCAATCGCTTCGCTGGATGCGGCAATCAAGGAATTTCACGGCGACGTGCGGCGCACTTATTTGACCGGGCTTTCGATGGGAGGGTTCGGGACTTGGTACCTGGCGCAGAAATATCCGGGTAGATTCGCGGCGCTGATCGTGATTTGCGGCGGGATTCGGCCGCCTGCGGGCGCGCTGAAAGCGGATCCCGAACTGGTGAAATGGACTCCTGTGGACGATCCCAAGAGCTACACAGACGCCGCGGCGAAAGTGGGCAATACTCCCGTGTGGATTTTTCACGGCGCGGATGACGACATTGTGCCGGTGACCGAATCGCAGCGGATGTATGCGGCGATGAAAGCGATCGGCGCGGACGCGCATTACACCGAGTTTCCCGGGATCCGGCACGCTTCGTGGGACAAGGCTTACGATCAGCCGACATTATTTCCGTGGTTGTTCTCGAAATCGCTGGCAGTAAAGGAAAAATAGCGCTGCGGCAGTTCGCTTGCGCCGGAGATATTGTGGACGAGCGGTGCAGACTCAGGGAGGGGCCAAATTATGCGGTATGTGATCGTCGGAATTCTGGATAGTTACGGAGAGGCGGAGGCTGCGGTGCAGGATTTGGAAGTCGCGGGCATCGCGGGCGGACAAGTAGAGGTGATCAGCACTATTGACGAGGATGCGCGGACCGCGAACACGCCGGGTGAGCCTGCGACGAAGTCCGGCGAGGCCGGCTGGATGGCGCGCTTATTTGGCAAGGGTGGGGCGCTCGAGAAACGCGAAGTGCGTGATGAGTCCGGCACGCAGCCGGATTACATCGGCGAGCAGGAATTTTATGCGAGTCACGTGAAACAGGGCGGCGCGGTGGTGATCGTTCGAACGACTACGGAGCTAGCCGCGAATCGTGGAGCGGCGATTTTGCAGGAATACGGGGCACGGACTCCGGGAAGCAAGGATGGGCCGGCGGTTCGCCGGGTTGAGTAGTATCGCGCTGGCAAAAATTCGCTGAAGCGATGGGCACGCCGAGGAGAAATCAACGACGCGAAAATCTTTAGGGGCGGTCGCGTTGATAAGCTTCGCGCTGCCTGCGCCGCTGGGCACGGCGTGGCAGGCGAACGCGCAGGACACCGAAACGCCTTATCCGAACATGGTGCCAGTGGAACGATACATGATGGAGCGGAATGTCGAGATCTCGCTAGCAAGGAGCGCGGCGCCTAACGCGACGTCGCTCGATGCCAGGCGCCCCTAAGCGTTTGCAGCGGCTGCGTCTTGTGACTCTTCAGCGGCCTTAGTACAAACGATCGTTAGCCCGTTCTTGTTGGCGTCGAATCGTTCTTTACGATCCAAACTCTTCAAGAATTCCCTGGCAGCTTTGCCGATCGCCGCAGCCATGGAACCGGTATCGACCTGTATCGTGCGGCCTTGCGGACCATTCGTGCGGTGTTGGTATTCCAATTTCACTGCGTACATGGATTCCCCCTTAGCCTGTAGGATAACCGAAGATTTGAAAACCTGCTAACGCCGCGAAGCCTTGGCGGAAGGGATTCAAGTGCAATCCCCTTCGCCAAGGCTTGCGGCACGCGGTCTTGGGGTGGGGAGTTGGTCAATCAACGGTGATGCGGGTAGCGGCCGTTGTCCCTTTGATCTCCTGTACCGGGGTTCCGACGCCGACGAGATCGAAGGCGGGAGGCCAGAGTCTGATTGCGAAGTTACCTTTGTAGGTTTTGCCGTCGCCGGCGACCCCATCGGTTTCGTCGACGGTGAAGATGTTTGAAATGCTCCCGTCCAGGGCAAACATCAGACCGATGTGGTGCAGTTTGACGCGGCCGTCACCTAAGTCCTTCCAAACTCCGTCGCAGGTGCTTCCCTGCGACAGAAATGCGTTTTCAAATTCGGTTCCATCCGCGTGCCAGGTCTTAAAGGTTTCGACGAATTTGAATTTCTCCTGAATTTGAGTAGCACCGCCTTGGAAGGAAGGTCGCGCATCGCGGCCCCACGATGGGTGGGTGGGAAAGCCCTGCGAGTTAACTATTGGAACGGGACGCAAATGTCCATCGGGCGCAAGCTGTATTGAAATGTCGGTTTGGGATGAGTTTCCATCGCGATTTGCAGGGACAGTGCGACTCAGTTTGGGAGCTGGCGAACTGCGGAGCGAGGGATTGGCGGAAGTTGGCGGAATTGTTACAATGGGGGTTGGCCGGCTGATTATGGCCTGCTCTCATCCAGAATACCGGGACGAAGTTCCCCAGGCAGGAAACCAAACGAATGGCCGCACGCACGCTCTACGAAAAAATTTGGGACGCCCATGTGGTGCGGGAAGAGCCGGGGCAGCCTACCTTGATTTATATTGACCGACATTTGATTCATGAGGGCACCTCGCCACAGGCGTTTGCGGGGCTCAAGGCCGCGGGGCGCAAGGTGCGGCGGCCGGAGCTGACTTTTGCGGTGATGGACCATTCCGTTTCGACGAAGAATCGCCTGCTGCCGGTGCTGGATGCGGACGCGCGCGGACAGTTCGAAGCGCTGGAGCGCAATTGCGCGGAGACGGGCGTGCATTTGTTCGACATGAACAGCAAGAACCAGGGCATCGTGCACATCATCGGGCCGGAGCTGGGGATTACGCAGCCGGGGCAGACGATTGTGTGCGGCGACAGCCACACTTCGACACACGGCGCGTTTGGCGCGCTGGCTTTCGGGATTGGGACAAGCGAAATCGAGCACGTACTG
>Ga0210391_10004923_pt1 | contig 11033 bp, 7 predicted proteins | sample IncBWC12OmetaG_FD_160573 | JGI IMG/M metagenome (GOLD analysis project Ga0210391, IMG submission 160573) | Forest soil microbial communities from Barre Woods Harvard Forest LTER site, Petersham, Massachusetts, United States - Inc-BW-C-12-O ...
AGCCTTGCCTCGTCTGCCACGACGGGTCGACCGCAACGCCGGCTCTGAGCGTCGGAGGGACCGTGTATGCAGTCCTCGGCAGCGGAACACCCCTCGCCGACGTGACCGTGAATCTTACCGGCGAGAACGGTTCCACGTTCGCCTCCGTGACCAACGCGGCCGGCAACTTCTATGTCCTCCAGAACGAGTGGCAACCCGTTTATCCACTTCGCTCCAATCTCGTCTATGCAGGAATTACGTCGACGATGAGCACGATCATCGGTCGTGACGGGTCGTGCGCCACCTGCCATGTCGATCCTGCGAGCCGCATCTCGGCGGGGCGGGTCTACCTCGCCGCGAGCGCAGCGCTTTTGCCGGAGGGAGGAGCACCGTGATCCGACGGGTTGTGCTCTCCGCCGCGGCGGCGTCGTTCGTGGCCTGCTCGGTGCCGGATCCCAACGCCACGACGGCTCTCGCGATGCCCGACCGGGCATCGTTTCCCGCCGTGCAAGCGTTCCTCGACCACCGGTGCGGTACGCTCGACTGCCACGGAACGCGCTATCGCAACCTGCGCATGTGGGGGCACGACGGGATGCGCCTTGCGTTCGGCGATGTTCCCGGGGCCGCTCCGACGACGGACGCGGAGACCGACGCGTCGTACGACGCCTTGATCGCGCTCGAGCCGGAGGTCTTCAGCGCAGTCGTCGCCGACCACGGCGCCGATCCCGAGCGACTGACGTTCGTGCGAAAAATGCGGGGAACCGAGAACCATGTGGGAGGCGCGATCGTCGTCGTGGGGGACGTCCGCGACATGTGCGTCACCTCGTGGCTCGCGAGCCAGGTCGACGAGTCCGCGTGCGCGGCCGCACTGATCTACCCGTAATCAGTGGATCTCCACGCTTAGGGCGGTCCGGACGACCGAGGCCAGGCCTATGCCGCCTCGGCGCGAAAAAGCGCGCGCGCCCCGTCGCGATATGACGCATCGACGGCCGGCCTCTCCCAGTCCACATTGCGAAGATGCGTTGGCCGCATTCGTCACTCGGATCAAGGAGGCCCCATGCAAAGCTCTCGAGAAGCGACGGTCGATCGGGCCCAGTCTCTAAACGTCGACCTTCGTAGCCGCTTTATCGCCAGGGTCGCGCTCGCATCGGGCCATTTTGTTTATGGCAAGATGTTCCGAACGTACGCGAAGTGTGCTGACCTTCAAATGGTCGTGAGATACGGCTCGACGCCTCCGGAGGAAGCGCTCCGCTCGCACCCGCCGCCGCTCACGGACCCGTCGCCGTCCCTTAGACTAGAACCTCTTGTACGGGAGAAACTTGCCGTCCAGCGTCACGATGACGCGGTCGCCCTTGGGGTCTCTGGTCTTCTGCACGTCGATCGTGAAATCGATGGCGCTCATGATGCCGTCGCCAAACTGTTCTTGAATCACGTCTTTCAGCGACGTCCCGTATACACACAGGATCTCGTAAAACCGATACATGAGCGGATCGGTCGGCACGACTTTGCCTCCCAGACTGTTGCCCTTCGTCGGGTACTCGGCGAGCGCCTCCTGCACGTCGGCGCTCGCGCCGAGTGCTTCACAGAGCTTTGCGGCGGCCTCCGGGTGCATCGAGTTCTCGCCATAGCAGCACGAGGCGACGCCCATTTCGGAGAGCCCGGTCGCGGCGGAAAGGGTAGCCCACGTCTTTTTCTTTTCTTTTTTTGCGGCGAGGAGAATCGCCGTCATTTCCCTCTTGGTCATCGCGGCACTCCTGGCTTGACGGAAGAGTGCAGCGCCGCCGTTCCCGCGGCGTCTCGTGCGCAGGTCGAACCCGTTTCGCGGCCCCTTTTTGCATCGGCGTGGCCTTGACCAGCCCCCGCATTTTTGCGACGGATTGAGTCACGGCGGGCCACTCCCGGAACACGATGCGAATTCGATCTGCCATCACCCTCGCGGCATCGGTGCTTCTCTGTGCGTGCGGCGCGAACGACGCCGCGGGGCCCTCCCCGGACGATGGCACTCCGAACGATTCCGGCCCGGGCCGGAGCGGGGCGACCGGAAGTAGCGGCGCGGGAGTGGATGGCGGAGGCGCCGGCGGCTCCGGATCGAGCGGAGGCTCGGGGTCGAGCGGTGCCTCGGGATCGACGGGCGCCTCAGGATCGAGCGGCGTCTCGGGAGCGACCGGAGGGTCCGGATCGAGCGGGACCTCCACTTCGCGCGATGCGTCGACCTCGCCGCCTCCGGAGGCGGGACGGGGCGACGGGGCCGCGAGCGATGCGACCGTCGACCGCGACGGCGCGGGCAACGCTGGGCCCGAAGGCGGAACGAGCGAGCCTGCCGACGGCGCCGCGACGACCGGTCCGTGCGATCTCTACGGCGCCGGCGGCGCGCCTTGCGTGGCCGCCCACAGCACCGTGCGCGCGCTCTACGGAAGCTTCGGCGGAAGCCTCTACCAGGTGAAGCGCGCGTCCGACATGACGACGAAAGACATCGGCGTTCTCACGGCCGGCGGCTTCGCCGACTCCGCCGCGCAAGATACGTTCTGCGCCAACACGACGTGCACCATCTCGATCGTCTACGACCAGTCCCCCAAAGGCAATCACCTCACTCCGGCCCCGGGCGGCGGAGCCGTCTCCACCGCGGACAATCCGGCCAACGCCACCGATCTCAAGACGACGATCGGCGGTCACCCGGTATACGGGATTCGCATTCGCACCGGCATGGGGTATCGCAACGACAAGACCTCCGGTGTCGCCACGGGCGATTCGCCGGAGACCGAGTACGAAGTCACGAGCTCCAAGAATCTCGTGAATGGCTGTTGCTTCGATTACGGAAATGCCGAGACGAACAACCATGACGACGGCTCGGGAACGATGGAAGCCGTCTATTTCGGTCTTGGCGTCATATGGGGAACGGGGACCGGCACCGGCCCCTGGGTGGAGGCGGACCTCGAGAATGGCATTTTCGCGGGTGGCCCCGGTGCGACGATGGGCGTCGCCACGAATACGTCCCTCACGAGCACGTACGTGACGGCCATGGTCGTGGGTCGCTCCGGGAGCTTCGCGCTCAAAGGCGGCGACGCCCAGAGCGGTACCCTGAAGACGATGTACGACGGTGACCGTCCCGACGGATACAACCCCATGAAGAAGCAGGGGGCGATCATCCTCGGAATCGGTGGGGACAACAGCAACAGCGCGGGCGGCGAGTTCTTCGAAGGTGTGATGACGGCGGGCAACGCGGCGTCCGCCGTCGACGATTCGGTCCAGGCCAACATCGTCGCGGCGGGCTACGGCCGCTGACACCGGCGGCTCGCCGAGAGCCACCTCCTTCCCACGCAGAGCGTGGCTACTCGCCGTAGGGGTCGTCGGGATCCTGGTCGCGCTCTTCTCGATCCGCGCGGATGTGCTTCGCGAGCACGATCGTCTCGAAGAGCTCGTAGTTCGAGGTCGGCGTCTTGTCGGCGCCGGCCGCGTGAAAGTAGTTGATCGTGATTGTCGTCTTGCGGCCCCGGTCGCCGGGATCCAGGTCGAACACCGCGATGCCGTAGCCGGTGCCCGTGTCGCGTTGGGCGGACCAAATGGCGTCTTCGAGGGCGTCCGCGCCGGGACGCACGAAGGTCCCGGCTGTCCCCGACGCGACGGGCCGGTTCGGCTTCGTGAAGATTTTGGCCTGGGTGAGCCCGTTCGCCGAGTCGACACCGTAGACATCGAGCGGCGCGCTCGTACCGCCGCCGCCGAGGATCAGGTGGATCGTGCCTCGACTCGTGTCGAACGAGCCGTCGGAGGACGGCGCCGTGACCGCCGGACGGGGCTGCAGCGTGTCGACCGTCGCGCCGGTCGTCGCGTCGACGCCCGCGTCACGGTTTGCGCCGCGCACCGGGAAGCTTCGCTCGTAGTCGTGATCGTGCCCGCACACGACGAGGTCGACGCCGTAGCGATCGAAGAGCGGGAGCCATTCCTCGCGGATTCCCTTGTCCGAGCCGTTGCCCGTCTTGGACGACGAGAGCGCGTCCTGGTGCATCTGCACGATGATCCAGTCGACGGAGCTGTCTTCGGACACCTCACGCAACGTCTGCTCGAGCCATCGCGTCTGCTCGCCCCGGCTGTAGCCGCGGATGTAAAACGAGGTGCCTGGCTCGATCGCGGCGTTGCCCGTGCTTGCGGCCGGCGTGAGCGGTGCAGGGCCGCCGACGAAGGCGGCTCCATCCTGGTAGATCACGTCGTCCGCCGACAGCGAGACGAAGACGGCGGTGCCGATGCGAAAGGTGTACCAGCGGCCGGAGAACGACGAGCCGTTGTCGGGGAGCGCGTAGCGCGTGAGGTACGAGGTGAAGCCCTGCGCGCCGTTGTAGAACTCCACTTCATGGTTGCCCGGGCAGGGCATCCACGGACGCATCGAGGCCGAGGCCTGCGCATTGTTGCCGAAGTCCGCCCAGACGGAGGGCTGTGCGGTCGGATTCAAGTTCGCGTAGCAAAGGTCGCCATTGAGCAAGTGGAAGAGGGGCGCGAAGCGCTCCACGACCTGCACGGCGTACGCGCTCTGCGGATAGGAGAGCACCCAGGCGGTGACGGGCGTCGCGAGATCGCCGAAGCTCGTCCAGCGGAATGCCGCGCGCCCGCTCGGCGCCGTCCGGAACGAAGCTGCAAACGGCTTCTCGGCGTTGCCATCGTTGTCCGACGTCACAGAATAGAAGTGGTGCGTATCGGCGCGCAGGCCCGCGATGCGCGCGTGGTAGGCGAACACGGTCTGTCCGTTGAGGCCGTCCGTGTACGACTTCTGGACGGCGTGCACCGTCTGGAACATGGACGTTGCCGAGGCGCCAAAGTGCACGCGTGGATTGACCGACTGGGCGGCCGATGCCCACGACACCACGACCGTCGAGGTCGGATCCTGACCCCACGTCAGGTGAATCTGTTCCGGCGTGCCGTCCGGGGACGCGGCCTTCGCGGTCCGCTCGAGCGCGAGCGGCGAAGCCGCCGCCGCGATACCCGCCACGCCGGCGCCGGTCAGGAAGCCGCGACGGCTGACCGCGCCTGCGGAGACTGTGGGTTGCGGGTCCTTGGGATCCTGATTGTGGCTCATAGAATGGCCAGACAGCTATCCGGCGGCAACGAAGAGGGTCAAGCGAAAGACCTGTGACAGCGCGCAGGCGCCTTTGCGAACTGGCTCGCTTTTCGCGAACCGTCGAGCGACCTCGGCTTGCTTGCACTCCCGTCACGGCGCGCGGAGCTTGGCCCGCGCGAATTCCAGATTCTTGCGCAACCGCTCGACCTGCTGCGCCGGCGCGGCGCCGCTCTCGAGGAGCTTCGTGCTGATGGCGGCCGATTCTTGGTATTTGCCGAGCCAGTACGTCGACACGGCGAGTTCGTCCGCGGCACGCCACGCGTACACGGACGTTTCCACAAACAGAATGTCGCTCGGCATCGGGATGGCGACAGCGGCGCGTGCAAAGAGTTCCGCCAGCGCCCATTCGCCGGCCAAACGGTAGTGGCGGGCGAGGTCGCACAACGGCTCGGCGCGTGACGGGCGATACTGGAAGGCCGCGAGATACGCGGCGAGCGTCTCCGGCCACGGGAGCTTCAGCGCGTCCTTCAATACAGCGACCTGGTAAAGGGCATACCAGGCTTCTTCGGGCCAACCGCCCATCGCGGCGCGGCGCGCGAAGACGTCGTGCGATCGGGCCGCATCGCCGGCGTCCCGGTAGCTCTGCGCGAGATAAAACACGTAACGCGCGTTGGCGGGGTGCTCCTTGAGCGCCTCTTCGAGAAGGAGCGCGTCACGCCGGTATTTCTCGCGCGGGTCGACGTTGCGCGCGCCGTCGGAGTGGCTCTGCACGAGCAGCTCCTCGACCCGGCCCGTCGTGTGCGGCGTGTCTGCGGTCAGATACTCATGAAGAACCCCCTCGTAGCGCCAAGGAATCGCCGATCGTGCGAACGTCGGGCGATACCAGGTCGAATCCGATCCATCGAGCCGGCAGCGCACCATGCACTGGTCGTCAGCGAGGTCCGGCAGATGAAAACCGGGCGGGGCCACGAGCTCCTCGTCGGCGTCGATGAGAAGCACGTAGTCGGCCTTGCCCCGGGCAAGCTCCAGCGCCTCGGTTCGATTCGCCCCGAAGTTTCGCCACGGGCGTTCGTGTACCGCGCCCGGAATTCCTTCGAGGGATTCGCGCGCCACGCGCGCCGTGCCGTCGGTCGATCCCGTGTCGACCAGGATCCAGTGGTGAATGAAGGGACGCACCGACGCGAGGCACCGCGCGAGCACACGCTCTTCGTTCTTTACGATCATATTGAGGCAAATCGTTTGGGCCATGGCTCGCGAATCCATCGGAGCGGGCCGCGTCTCCCCCGTCAAGCAACCGTGACCCTGTTGTCGCGGCAGTCGGTATCGGCTATGCGCACGAGGACGTTCCGGTCGATCCGCCGGAGTCGTACGGCTCGTGGATGGCGTTGCTGGAGGCCGGAGCCGACCTCGAGCTCGGTCCTCTATCGATTGTCCCGTCGGTGTGTGTCGACGCGATGGACGGAGGCGCGGCCCTTTTATCCAAAGCTCGGCGTTGGTCTCAACTTCTGAGGCGGATCGCCGGCGCAACGAGAGACTCCGCGCGGAACGGATCGAGGGCCTCGCCCGTCCGTTCCAAGTCGCGCCCATCCCGAGCCTCCAACAACCTCACCGCAAGGCGATCGAGCAGGTCGGCGCTCTCTACGTCCCTCGCCCAAACCGGATCGATCCCGGAGACTCCCCACGCAGCCCCTGCGATCGAGCCCGCGATGCATGCGATCGAGTCGCTGTCGCCCGACGAGTTGGCGCCTCGCAGCACCGCGTCGTTGAAGTCACCGTTCGCGCGAAGGACGCACCACAACGCTGCGGCGACGGCTTCCTCGCCGACCCACGCTCCGCCGAGCAAGGCACACACGTCTTCGTGCTCGGTGCCCGCCGTTTCCTCGACTCGATCGAGCGCGGCGATCATCTCCCGCACGCCGATGGACCGAGCGAGTTCCGGGGTGCATCCAAGCTCCACGAGCAAACGTTCATCGAGCCGCCCGACGCACCTTCGTACGGACGCAGCGAGCCCCTCGAGCGGGTCCCCGCGGAGAGCCGCGCCGACGGCCGCGGCGGCGGCCACAGAGCTGGCCATTCCCGTCGGATGCCGGTGGGTGAGCGCGCTCTGCGCGGCCGCCGTGCGGACGAGAGCTTCCTCATCGCCAGCGAAGAAAAGACCGAAAGGCGCTGCGCGCATCGCAGCACCGCACCCTTTGGAATGAGGCACCCCTGCCTCGCGCCAGGCAGCCCCTCCCGCGAGGGCTTCGCACCCGCTCATGCAGGCCATGCCTGGCGCGCGATCGTTCGCAGGCGACCCGGCCCACGCGACGAATTCGAGAGCGAGGGTATTCATGAGATTCTCCAGGCCCGCGTGCCCAGCGCGGATCAACGCGCGCGCGGCGGCGATGGACATCTGCGTATCGTCGCTGAACGTCCCGATCGTGTGCGAATCACTCGCTTCGAATCTCGCAATCCCGCGCTCGCCCCACCGCGCACGGATCGCGCTGACGCTCGGGACGAACTCCGCTGGGTACCCGAGCGCATCGCCGACGGCAAGACCGATGATGCATCCTCGGAATCGATCGGCCTGTCGCGACATGGGCTCGCACTCCGAAGGAAATGATACCACTGAGCGACCGTGGCGCTTGCACGCCCAATTTTGGCGCCTTCCAGCCGTGAGGGGCGCGGTCCTCCACCGGCGGTGGCGCTCCCTTGTTCTTGAGATGTCGCTTCTCTTGCTGGAAGGACCGATTTTCGAAGGCGCAAGACCAACGCGTGCTCAAGAGAACCGCGATCCTGACGCCCGGATGGCGCTCATAGGCGCCAAGAAATCCTACGATCGGCGCTTTGTGGCGCCTCATTACCAAGCCAATGGCGCTTTCTTGCACCCGGCGAGCGCCATGCTGTTGGCGTGAAGGCGCCATCCACGTCCCTCCGAGCGCCATCTTTCGTCAAAAATGGCCGCTCGTGGCGCTCACGACCTCGATTCGGGTGTCCGGCAGGCGCCATGGACCACCCAGAAAGCGCCATCACGAGAAAGGCAGGCGTCATTTCTCAAACCGGGGGCGCCTCGTGGCGCCGTGACGGCGCCATGAATGCGCCATAGGCGCCATCTTCTCGTGCGGGGCCCGCGGGATCGGCGATCGAGGCGCCATTTTTCCGCGCGAGGAGCGCCATTTGAGGCAAACGTGGCGCCTCCGAGCCCACTCGCGGCGCCACTCACGCCCGCTACTGGCGAGATCCGCCGGAAGGCCAATTCAACTGAATGCCCATCTCGAGGACCAGGTGATCGAAGGCGTCCCGCACCGCCGCATCCGTCTGCTCCCAGAAAGCCTGCACGCGTGCAAGCTCGAGAACCGTCAGTGCGAGCCCTCCCTGACCGACGATGCAACGCTCCGCATGACCCCCGAACCCGCCGGAGCACGACGACGCGATGTCGTTCGGACCCACGGTCCCGAACTGGAAGCCGACGCGCGCAAAGGCCTCGGTGTGCAGCGTGGTGGACGACAACGGAAGCACCCAATCGATCCCCGCTAAAGGGGTCGCCGCGCTTCCGCCCCGCCAGCCCTTGTATTGCACCATGCCGCCGGCGCGGAGCTGTCGCCCGACGGAGTACCCCGCCTCCGCCGCCTCGGGCCCGGCCACGAGGTGAAGCTCGTGGAGCGCCGGGCGGTAACCGAACGCGCCGTCGACCGCGACGGGGGATACGAGGGTCTCGGCCACCCTTTCGGTCCCCGCCGGCTGCCTGCCCAGCAAGTCGTCGGCCAGAGTGCCGACACGGGCGCGGACCATCGCAGTCGTCTGCGCGACCGAAGCGCCGGCAAAGCCGTAGTGCGCGAGGCGCCGCTCGGCGTATGCGAGCGGGTCTTCCAACGTCGGCTGCCCGCCCGCATCCGGCCCGCAGTGTTCTTGCCAATCCGCATCGAGCGGCGAATTCGAACGGAGCCGTGGAGGGGTCGCGCTGCGGGCGAGCAAGTCGGCACACGCAGGCCCGAGCGGCCGGCGCGAGAGAGACGCAGCGCATTTGCATTGCGAATACAGTTCGTCGAGGGACGCCTGCGCAAGCGCGACGAAGCTGTCGAAGTCGGGCGCAAGATCGCGCTGGTCCACCCGTTGCCACGACGAAGGCCGCGGCGAGGCGGCGGCTCGCGAAGCGCATTGCGCGTACCCCTGCGACGCGTCGACGGGTCCGTACGCTTGCCCGAGGCAGGCAAACTCGGACCAGACGAGCGACGAGCCCGAGAGGTTCGCCAATTGCGCGCGTCCGTCCTCTTTGGCGGGAGTGCGTGGATCCGGCGCCGGTTGGCCGGCGAGAAGAGCGCCCAGCGCACCGCTCGCGATGAGCGTCGCGGCGTCGTACATGCCGCCGACCGAATCGAAGTCGCGAAGACGCGAGTCGAAGAAGCCGAAGAAGTCGGCGAGATAGCGGCTCGCGAGGCGCGTACGCAAGGCCGAAATGGCGAAATGCTGGTGGAGCTCCGGGTATTGCTCGATGGTGTCGTAGAGCGCTCGGCCCCGCGCCGCGTCGAGAAACGCGCCGGCGAAGGCGCCCGCGAAGCCGACGAAGCTGCTCCGCGTATCGGGACCGCTCGGCAGCGGGTCGTACACGTCGTTGTCCATGTCGACGAGTAGGTACGATAGCCCCTTCGGCCGGTTGTCGTTTCGGTCGCTCGTATGCGCCGGTCCCCATGCGCCGAACGCACGCCCCGCGCCGGGTTCTGCCTCGGGGACCCAACCCTGGCGCGCGATCCGGATCGCGAGGCCGACGGGCGTGTTGTCGAGAATCCCACCGTCCGCGAACGGCGTGTCGCGATAAATCGGGAGCGCGCCGCAGTCGGTAGGCCCCTGGTGCCGCCGCACGCCGTCCTTCGGTCCCGCCATGCAGTGGGGCAGTTCGACTTGCGGGAACGCCGCAGGAAATGCAGACGACGCGAGCACCAGATCGATCAGCAGCGCGAGGGCCTGCGCGCGCCCCGAAGCGTCGTTCTGCTCAGCCGGGAACGGAAGAAGCGCCTGCGTCGCGCTCTTCTCGTCCTCCGGAACGTAGTTGTGGATTCGGGGATAGCCGTCTTGCCCGACCGTGATGCGAATGGTGAACGGCTCCTGGATGTCGGGCACCGTCTGGTTGCCGTCGACCTCGATGGCCCTCGGCCGTATTCGGCTTGTCTCCGCCGAGAACACGAAGTCGCAATCGGGCGAAAGCGCTTGCCGGCCGAGGAGGACGGAGAATGTCGTCTCGGCAATCTGGCGCACCCCGTCTTGTGGAAAGATGGCCGTGGGCGAAGTGTTCTTGGTCCCGGATCGCAGCTGCGCGAGCGAAGCGTTCATCCAGACCGACCGGAGGGAGGAGTTTTCTGGATTCGGGACCGCGGGACGGCACATCTCGAGTGCCATGAGAACCGCGTTGATGGTGCCCGCCGACGCGCCTACGTAGAGCGCCGGCCTCACCCCTTCGCGCTTCAACTCTTCGCTGAGCGCATAGAGGTATCCGCCTTGGTAGGCTCCCAGCGAGACGCCGCCGCTCACGACGATGACCAGCCCATTCTCCGGCTTCTCGGCCGCGGGCCCACGGATGGGCGGGGGTACCGCCGGCGGGTAGGTGAGGGCGGCCGGCGGTAACGCGGGCGAACAGCGAGTGCACGCGAGTGCCAGAATCGCAGCGGCGTTTCGGGTCCTCTTCACGAGGCGGACGCTAGAGGGGCCGACACGCGGGGTCGATTCCATTGCGTTGCATATCTCATCGCACCTATCGCGAGGGTCACCCAGGTAGTACTTGCAGGTTCGCCGCGCGTTGAGTCCGCTCGGGCACTGCAGTCGCCTCCGCCGCGCGTGGGGCCGACGGGGCCAACGAGGCAAACGGAGCCAAACGCAACAGCCGCGCACGCTATTTCGGACTCGATGATCGTTCGTTGCTCTCCGCACCCTCCGCTCTCGGTGGTACCAATACCATTCGATGGTGGCGAGTCGTAACCCGCTCCCGGCGAAGGCGACCACTCCGTGGATGCCGCTCGGCGGCGCTGCGTGCGCC
>Ga0210391_10004925_pt1 | contig 11032 bp, 10 predicted proteins | sample IncBWC12OmetaG_FD_160573 | JGI IMG/M metagenome (GOLD analysis project Ga0210391, IMG submission 160573) | Forest soil microbial communities from Barre Woods Harvard Forest LTER site, Petersham, Massachusetts, United States - Inc-BW-C-12-O ...
GAAGAGATTCGAGAACTGTTTGAGAAAGCGCTGATTCCTTTGGGAGAGTCCGTTACCAGGGAAGCAACTTGGCATCCGCCTTTGGCTGCCGGGTTTCCCGGCGCAGGACACCCTCCGTCAGCGATGAGCCAGGCAAAACGCTCGGATCAGGCACAGGTTTACAACGAGATGCACGGTCTCATTGTGGGAGTGGGAAAGCACTACTGCAGAAAATCACAGCCTCATTGTGACGAATGCCCTTTACATAAGTTCCTGCCTTAGTCTAAGTAGAGAAGATCTCGGGTCCTCAGGTATTCAGTCTTGAAAAACTCCTTATTTAAGCATGGTTGGCAGTTGGCAATTCTGGCGTGTGCGATGGCCTCTGTATGCTGCGCTCAGTCGTTGCGGCAGGAGGCGGAAAGCGCCGGATTGCTCATCGGCACGGCCGTCCGCCCCTCGCAGCTTTCGGAGACTGCCTACGAATCCACCTTGGCTCGCGAGTTCAGCATGCTGGAGCCGGAAGATGCCATGAAGTGGTGGGTACTGCGGCCGGATCGAGCCAGCTACGACTTTCGCCAAGGCGACGAAGTGGTTCGTTTCGCCGAGGCCCATCAAATGAAGGTCCGCGGCCATTGCCTGGTCTGGGGCCGCTACAACCCGGATTGGCTCACGCAGGGTCACTATACCGCGCGGCAACTGTCGCGGCTTTTGCACGAACACATTACTCGGGTGATGAAGCGCTATGGAGGTAACATTTTTGCCTGGGACGTGGTCAACGAAGCTCTGGATGAGCATGGAGCTGTGCGCGATTCGCTGTGGTACAACCAGCCCGGGATTGGCTTGTCGGGAAAAGGAACGGCATACATCGAGCAGGTGTTCCGCTGGTCGCATCGGGCAGATCCACACGCGTTGCTGTTTTACAACGAAGCAGAAGGCGAGGGACTGAACCGCAAATCAGACGCGATCTACGCCATGGTCAGGGATTTCAAGCACCGAGGAGTTCCCATCGATGGCGTGGGATTGCAGATGCACATACCCACGCTCGATGCGGAGAGACTGGCGATCACCTCGGACATCTCCTCAAACATCGCCCGGCTTACGGCGCTGGGAGTGCAGGTTCACATCACGGAGTTGGACGTTTCTCTGCCGCTCGATTCCGGCGGCGCTCCTCGGGCTGAAGACTTGACTCGGCAGGCCGAGGTTTATCGGAGCATCGTAAGAGCTTGCTTGAACAATCCCCGATGCACTGCGATCCAGACCTGGGGATTCACCGACAAATACTCCTGGATTGGATCCCATTCGCACGGCGCTCGCGGACACGCGCTGCCTTTTGATCGAGCGTACCAGCCCAAGTCCGCCTACCACGCGATATGGGAAGAGCTCTCGGCGGGAAGATCCCCCGGTCATTGACGCGCGAGCGCGAATGACGGTCAATGAGTGTAATGGCGATTTTTTGCCAGTCATCAGCGGTCCGGGCTATCCTCGGATCGTGACTCGCGCTACTCGATGCGTGCAGCAAGCGTGTTTTGGATGTGTTCCAACATAAACCGCTCGTTGCTTTTCCCCAGTAGACGCCCAACCTTCGGCAGCACGGTACCGAACAGCACCAGCGCCGGAGGTACTAATAGCCCAACCCACTTGTCGCCGCTGACGTAATTGCTCCCCGCAATCACGTCACTCAATGCCCCGACAAAAAGGGGCGTGCCCACCAACACAGCGAAGGCAAGCCAAATCCGCATGAAGTATCTCGCCCAACGGGGATAATCGAAGTAGCCTTCGATTCTGGTACCACCCAATTCAGGAGCAAATCGACCGTAGAACCGCCCAGCGAAGTCATTCCGGTAATACTTGCGCTTCTGCACTTCGAACGTAGTCTCGCGCACCTCTCCGAGAAGAGGAAGTTTGCCTTTGTAACCGGACAGCGAGAACAACGTCCATCGCGGTTCGTCAATCGAACGCCGCAAGGCGTCAGCAACTGCATTCGGAGCAAGGGCGGAATGAAGGACAAAAACCTTTCGACCCATGACCGAACAGTCTATCCAACTTCGCGCTCGAAGTCCCTTGTTGGCGAAATCAGGAGATTTTCACTCATCGACCCGGTTCTGGGTAACTGGGCGACTCCGATTGAGTCATCTCCCCCAGCGGCGTCTGCATCTATAATGAGTTCCGGTCCGTTCGGCTGGACCGCTGGACTCGCGTGGCGCAGAACGATCCAACTCGACCTCCCAAGACCTCCAGGCGCAAGCGGGTTATTATCATGCTGGCGATTGCGGTTTTTCTCCTCTTCGCCATCCTAGTTTCGCAGACCGCTTTTAACCAGACCATCCTGCGCCCCGACACCAACCAGCAGGCAGTTGTTTTCTACGCTCTCTCGCTGCTGATTTCTCTTTTGTTCGTTGCTCTTACGTTCGTGCTGGCGCGCAACCTGCTCAAGCTGTTTGCCGAGCGCCGTTTGGGCGTGCTGGGGTCGAAGTTCCGCACGCGGATGGTGGTGGGAGCTCTGCTGCTTTCGTTCGTTCCCGTCATGGTGATGTATTGGTTTGCGTACGGATTGATGAACCGCTCGATCAATATATGGTTTTCTACTCCGGTCGAGGAAGTGCGCGAAGATACGGATGCCATGGCTTCTCTGCTTGCCAACTATGCATCGCAGAACGCGCGCGCGGAAGCGGTTTCCATTGCATCCTCGCCGGAGGTGCAGCGATCGTTCGAGGGCCACGGGTTCTCCTCGGCAGTCGAGGAATTTCGCAGCTACGAACCCGCCTTGCAGGGGGGATTTGCCCTTGCGGTAGAAAACGGAATTCCCGAGGCCAGCCTCGGAGTTCCCGCCCCGTGGCCGGTATTAAAGGAGAAGCTGCCGCTGGCGCAGGCCGCGGCCGGCCAGCCCGCCCGTTTCACCTGGGAGCAAACTGAGTACACGCTGGGCAGCGCATCGGTAGGGAAGGACGGCGTAATCTTGGTTGCTATGCCGTTGCCGCCGGAGTTTTCGAAGACGGTCCGGCAAATCGAAGCCAGCCAGCAGCGTTATCTTCAGCTCAGTCGCGAGCGCAAACACGTTCGTCAAACCTATATGGGTCTCCTGCTGTTGCTCACGATGATGGTGCTGTTCGTGACCACGTGGCTGGCGCTGTTTCTCTCGAAGCTCGTGACTCGGCCGCTGGCTGCGCTGGCCGAGGCGACACAGGAAATCTCCCGCGGGCGTCTTGATTACCGCATCGACGTACGAGCTGCCGATGAGATTGGGGATCTCGTCCGCTCCTTCAACCGCATGGCGGGGGAGTTGGAAACCAGCCGGCGTCAGATCGAGGCTTCCAGTCGTGATGCCAGCGCTGCCAATGCTGAACTCGACCAGCGCCGCCGCCAGATGGAGACCATCCTCGAGAGCATTCCGACGGGCGTACTTTCTCTTGATGCCGCGCGCTGCGTTACTCACGCCAACCACGCCCTGCTGCGCATGTTTCACCCCGAGGGATATACGGACGAATCGCGCGTGTTACGCGGGGCGCACCTGGCGGACGTATTTCCGCCAGAGGTGCTGCAGGATCTGGAACCGCTGCTGCGCCGCGCCGATCGCATGGGCATGACCACCAGCCAGATGGAGATGCCGCTGCAGCGCGCGTCTCTGAATGTGGCAGTGACAGTGGCGAGTCTGCATCATCAGGACGAGCGCTCGGGATACGTGATCGTGTTCGAGGATCTCTCTGATCTTCTAAAGGCTCAAAAGCAGGCCGCCTGGCGCGAGGTGGCACGCCGGGTAGCGCATGAGATCAAGAATCCGTTAACGCCAATCGCACTTTCTGCAGAACGCATTCAGCGTCATCTAGAGCGCGGGTCTCCTCCCGACAAAGCATCGTTGGACATCGTTCGTTCCTGCGCCGAAACCATCGCAAGTGCGGTCGAAACCGTTCGCCGGCTGGTGGACGACTTCTCCGCGCTAGCTCGCTTCCCGGCGTCGAATCCGCACCCGGCCGATATCAATGAAGTCATCGAGAGCGCGCTTGCCATGTTCAACGGAAGACTGGACGGCATCGGGCTCCGCAAGTCGCTCGCGGCAGAGCTGCCCAAAGTGATGGCTGACGCAGAGGCGATTAAGCGGGCTGTCGCCAACCTCGTCGACAACGCTGCCGAGGCCATGCAGGATTCACTTGTACGGGAGATCCAGATTTCAACTTCGCTGGTAGCCAGCCGCGATGCGGTCGAAATCACGGTCGCAGACACTGGCCATGGCGTAACCCGCGAACTGAAGGAAAAACTTTTTCTGCCGTACTTTTCCACCCGAAAGCGCGGGACCGGCCTGGGCCTGGCCATCGTGAGCCGGGTCATCGAGGAACATCACGGATCCATTCGCGTAGAGGAGAACCAGCCGGTTGGAGCGCGCTTCATCGTGGAGCTGCCGGTTGTCCCCGAGCCCGCGCTGGCCGCCGCTACGGCGCAGCATGCATAAAATTCTCATTGTTGACGACGAAACCGGCATTCGCGAATCGCTGCAGGGAGTGCTGGCGGACGAGAGCTATGAAACCACAGCGCTCGAAAGCGGTGAAGAATGTCTCAAGCTGCTGCGCCGCGACCACAGCTTTGACGTGGTGCTGCTGGACATCTGGCTGCCCGGCATCGATGGACTGGAAACGCTGGAAAGAATCCGTGAGATCGACAACCCTCCCGAAGTAATAATGATCTCCGGCCATGGCACCATCGAGACCGCCGTGCGCGCAACCAAACTGGGCGCGTACGACTTCCTGGAAAAGCCGCTCTCCATCGACAAAACCCTGATCCTGGTCAAGAACGCGATCGAAGCGAAGAAATTACGGCACGAGAATGTCGACCTCAAGAAGCAGCTTCACGCCAAGAGCGTGATCGTGGGCGACAGCATTCCGATGAAAGCTCTGCGCCAGCAGATTACGCTCATGGCGCCCACCAACGGCCGGGTTCTGATCTACGGCGAATCAGGCACGGGAAAGGAACTGGTGGCCCACGCTATCCATGCGCAGAGCCTGCGCAAGGACGAGACTTTTGTCGAGGTTAACTGCGCGGCCATTCCTGAAGACCTGATCGAAAGCGAACTGTTCGGCCACTACAAAGGGTCGTTTCCCGGGGCAGCCGTCGACAAGGAAGGCAAATTTCAAAAAGCGAGCGGAGGAACGCTGTTTCTCGATGAAGTGGGCGACATGAGCCTGAAGACGCAATCGAAGGTTCTGCGCACCCTCGAAGAGCAGCGTGTCGCTCCTCTCGGCGGCGACGAGACTATCGTGGTGGATGCGCGCATCATCGCCTCCACCAACAAAGATCTGGAAGAAGAAATCTCGAAGGGAAATTTTCGCGAAGACCTGTTTTACCGGCTGAACGTGATCCCTTTTTTCGTGCCTCCGCTGCGCGAGCGGAAGGAGGACATTCCGTTATTTGCGCGGCATTTCCTGAAAGATCTGGCCGCGACTTACGGGCGGCGTCCGCGAGAAATAACCGACGATGCCATCGAGGCCCTGATGCGCTATTCCTGGCCCGGCAACGTGCGCGAGTTGCGCAATGTGATCGAGCGCATTGTAATCATGAATCCGCTGACCATCCGATTCGACCGCAAGCAACTGCCTCCGCTGGTTTACCGGGACGGCCATCGCCGCGCGGCACGGCGTGAGTTCTCTACACTGCACCAGGCCCGCGACGCTTACGAGCGCGATTTTATTCTGAAGAAGCTCGACGAGAACCACGGCAATGTTACCCGCGCGGCCGAGGTGCTTGGCCTGGAGCGCAGCCATCTTTACCGCAAGATGAAAACGCTGGGTATTACGGTGAAGGAATAAACCAGAAGGGGGCGGGGCGGGTCCGCGTTACCGTTTCACCATGCGAATTTCAGTGCCGTTCTTTCTGAACTCCACTTCGTCCATCAGTTGGTTGATGAGAAAAATCCCGCGCCCGTGATTCGAATAAACGTTTTCCCCGACTGTGCACGTCGGAATGGCTTCAGGCAAGAAGCCAGGGCCTGGATCGCGCACCACGATCAGCACGCCACGATCGTCGTCGCTGCTAACCAGGCACTCCACCGTCTTGGTGGGGTCTTCTTTGGCGCCGTGAATCACGGCATTGGCCAGCGCTTCCTGCACTGATAACTCGATCGCGTCTTCCTTGCCGTCCACGCCTTTCATCTGTCGGACCACGCCCATGACTTCCTGCACGACCGGATCGACGGCCCGGCGGTCGGCGGAAAGGGTTACCCGCAAAAGCAAATGCAACTGATCAGGGTCAAAATCTTTTTCGGGAAGAGGTTCCTCGGAAGAATCCGACAGTGGCATGTTTTGGCTCGTTTACGATTCTGCGCTGCTATCGGCTTATTCTAGCTGTGCAAGGCTCAATCCGACAAACCCAGAGGTATCAGTAAAGATCGCAGCCTTAAGCTGCGACACGGGCACGGAGCACAAGTCCGCTATGTCGTCGCGTTTGTCGCTCCTCGTTTCCTGGGCCCGTTTTCACGTCTGGGCAGCGGTTTTGGCAGTTCAACCCTCCCGTCGGTCAGATGCTCCAACTGCCTTCTCCAGTCGAGTTCTTCCACAAAGCCACGCGATTCGCGCCAGTTGGGCTGCACTTTGACGTAGAGCTCCAGAAAGATTTTCATACCCATCATGCGCTCGAGTTGCAGGCGTGCCGAAGTACCAATCCGTTTCAGCATCTGTCCCTTCTTGCCGATCAGAATGCCTTTTTGACCTTCGCGCTCGCAGTAGATCGTCGCCGCAATACGCGTGAGCCTGGCGCCCTCCTCGAAAGAGTCGACGATCACCGTGGTTGCGTAGGGCAGCTCTTCCTCGGTCTCGACCAGTACGCGTTCGCGGATGATTTCCGCGGCCATGAAGCGCGCCGGCTGGTCGGTGACCTGGTCGGGCGGGAAGTAAGGTGGCCCAGCCGGTAACGCGGCCGTCACCAGCTTCAGCAGTACATCGAGTCCATCGCGTTTCAACGCAGAAATTGGGATGATTTCCTGGAATTGATGCAGCTTCTTGTACTGCTCGATTAAGGGCAGCAGCTTGCCCTTGCCGCCTCGCAGCAGGTCCACTTTGTTAAGGACGAGGCAAACTTTCGTCGATGAGTGCTTCAGCATTTGTATGGCGAATTCATCGCGCCGATCCAGCTTCCGCGTGGCATCCATGATCAGCAAAACAAGGTCGCAGCCTTCCAGCGCCTCCCGCACTTCGACCATCATCTTGCGGCCGAGGGAACTGTCCGGCTTGTGTACACCCGGAGTGTCGATCAAGACGATCTGAGCAGCGTCCCGGCCTTTGGCCTTGGGAAGATTGACGATGCCCTGGATGCGATTGCGCGTGGTTTGCGGCTTGGGCGAAATGATAGCGAGCTTTTCGCCCACAAGAGCATTGAGCAACGTGGACTTGCCAGCGTTAGGACGACCGAGGATGCAGACAAAACCGGAGCGGAAAGGCATAAGGAAAGCTGCTAGCGAGGCAGAGTTCATCCTCACCTACAGTATTTCACGAAAGACGAAAGTGAGAACGCGTCACTGGAAAAGTGAGCCAGCAGCTAGAAACTACCGTCATATCAGCTTCAGCTGCCGGGGCTGCATCGCAGTGATTCTGACGCGCTCCACTTTGCGGTCGGTCGACTCCAGAACTTCGAAGCGGAGGCCTTCATCATCCACTGTTTCTCCGCGCTGCGGGATGTGTCCCGCGAGTTCGCTGACCAGGCCCGCGACCGTGGCTGATTCCCTTCCTTCCGGCTTTGTCCCGAACAGTTCGGCGAGCCGGTCTACATCCATTCCTCCGGGAACGACGTAGGACTGATCATTCTCTCGGACGATCTCGGGCTTCTCGTGCTCGTCGCGAATTTCTCCTACGATCTCTTCCACGAGATCTTCAATCGTGACGAGCCCGGCGACGCCGCCGTATTCATCGACCACGATGGCCATGCGTATGTTGTTTTTCTGCATCTCGCGCAGAAGGTCGCTGCCGAGTTTGCTCTCAGGCACGAAATATACGTCGCGTCGCATGAGCGTATCGAGAGTGCGTTTGGAAGCTTCGCTGTCTGTCACTTGCAACACATCCTGGGCGTAGACGATGCCTCGGATGTTATGAATGCTTTCCGCGTACACGGGAACCCGCGAGTAATGCTTGGTACGGAGCATCTCGATGAAGCGCTCGACCGTGGTATCCACGGGCACGGCAAAGATCTCGGGACGCGGCTTCATGGCCTCGCGCACCGTTTTGCCGCTGAATTCCACCACGGACTGAATCAGATCGCGGTCCCCTTCTTGAATAATGCCTTCCTCCTGGCCCGCTTCGATCAAGGCATCCACAGCCTCGGCTGCGCTTTCCGGCTCCTCGCGCGTGTTTTGGCGAGTGAGGGATGCCACCGATTGCAGGAATCCGAGAACGATGGTCACGGGCAGCACCAGGTAAATCAGCACGGTCAGGAGCCACGTCCAACGGATGAGCCATGCGCCGTTGGTGCGCGAGAAGAAAACAAACGGCAGGAATTGGTTGAACACAATGATGATCAGAATCAAGCTGATCGCGGCCTGCAGGATTTCATAGATGCTCCAACGCTGGTCGCCGAAAACTGCGAAGCCGACCAGCAAGGCGATAGTGGCCGTGGTCACTTGCTTGAGCACTGCCATGGAGAGCGATGCGCGGGCGCGGCTGACGTGCAGTTTGGGCTCGACCTTCTGCTCGAAGACGTCGATATTGTCCTGAAATTCGCGCGAGAGGAATTTGCCAATCTCCTGGTAAACGCGGTCCACGTAGGAAGCCAGGGCTAGGAGGCCGAGCAGCGGGATCAGCGCGAGTGCGACAGCCCAGTTCATGCGGTTCTCCGCTTTGTGACGCGTGAACGACCGCTGGCCTGCGTCCTCTCGATCAGACTACCCTCCAGCTTCAGTTTCCGACGCAACTGGCTCTCCTTGCGGGCCATCTCGCCATTATCGCGCTCGTGATCGAAGCCCGCCAGATGCAGGATGCCGTGCAGCACCAGAATTTTCACCTCGTCCGCCACAGAATGCCCCAGGCGCCCGGCGTTTTGCCGCGCGATGTCCGCGGAAATCGCCACTTCCCCGGCAACACGTTTGGCCTGTCGCTCCGTCGGCGGCGCCGCCGGAAACGACAGTACGTCCGTGGACTTGTTCGCTCCCCGGAATCGCTGGTTGAAAGAGCGTAACTCGGCGCTGCTGGTGACCAAGACGTTCACCGGGCTACGCAACCGGACCGCGCGCCTCACCCGCAAAACAAACCGTTCGAGCGTCGACGAACTCAGCCCCACGATTCTTTTTCGGAGGATAACCACCTTGTTGCTCCAGCCCGCTTAGTAATGCAAAGAGTGCAAAATAAACAGGAGGGCCCGGTCTCAGCCCTCCCTCCGTGTTGCGACTTTATTCTGCCGAGGCTTCTCGGGATCGGTCGTCCGCTTTCGCCGTCTCCCGGTTCTTCAGGTCGACACCCTTCATGTCAACACTCTTTGCCTCGCCGTTTCTTCCGGCCGACGGCAACAGCATCTGCTGCTCTGCGGCGTGCGTTTTGTGCTCGTCGTAGGCCCGGATGATGCGCTGCACCAAATGATGACGCACTACGTCGGATTCGTCGAAATGAACGAATGTCAGGCCTTCGACGCGTTTCAGAATGTCGATCGCTTCCAGCAAGCCACTGCGGCGCGCGTTGGGCAAGTCAATCTGCGTGATGTCCCCGGTAATTACGGCCTTGGAGTTGAATCCGAGGCGGGTGACGAACATCTTCATCTGCTCTGAAGTGGTGTTCTGCGCCTCATCGAGAATCACGAACGAGTCGTTTAACGTGCGTCCACGCATGAATGCTATGGGGGCGATCTCGATAACATTCTTCTCCAGATAGCGGTCGACTTTTTCCGGATCGAGCATGTCATACAGCGCGTCGTACAAAGGGCGCAGGTAAGGATCAATCTTGTCCTGCAATGTGCCCGGCAAGAATCCTAGCCGCTCGCCGGCTTCCACCGCCGGACGCGCCAGGATAATGCGGTTCACGCGCTTGGCCAGCAGCGCGGAAATCGCCATGGCCACCGCGAGATAAGTCTTACCCGTGCCTGCCGGACCAACGCCGAACACCATGTCGTGCTTCTCGATGGCCTCGACATAGCGGCGCTGATTCACGCTCTTCGGCTGCACCATGCGCCGTCCGAGCGAACGCTGGCGGCCGGCATCGGCCAAGCCTCGCAGGGTCGCGCTGGAATCCGCCGTCAGCACGCGCAGCATGCTGTTCAGATCGCCGTTGTTGAAGCTGTATCCGGATTTCTGCAAGCTCTCGTAGTCCGCAAACACCTGCTCGGCGCGGGCCACGTCGCGGGCCGCGCCCTCCAATTCAATTGCGTTTGATCGCAAGTCAATCGTGACGTTCAGGCCATCTTCCAGCACGCGCACATTCTCGTCGCGCGTGCCAAACAGTGTCTCGATGTTGGGACTAATCCCGATGCTTTTCTTCATTCAATCTCTTGGATATGCCAGGAAAATGACAAAACAGGATTATGCTTCGAGACGGGACCAGCCGGGATGCTCATGCCCAGAAGGCAAGTCACTACCATTAAGTAAAGCGTACCCCGCGGCGGGGTGGGAGTCAATGGCGAGCCAACCGTTTGACCAGCCGAGACTTAGTCCCGTAGAATAGCCTATTCGGTACTCACCGGAATATCTCGCAGTACACACAAAGGGCAACGAAGCACTATGGCTAACCATTTTTCTGCGCTAAAGCGCGCCCGTCAGACCACGAAACGCACCGCCACAAATCGCGCCCACACCTCCCGCCTGCGCACCGCACTGCGCACTCTGCGTGAGACCATCGAGAAGGGCGACAAGGCAGCTGCCGAGAAGACCTATCGCGAGACTGTCTCCGCGCTGGACAAGGCGATTCAGAAGGGTACGCTGCATGGGAATACGGCAGCGCGCTACAAGTCGCGACTGGGCGCCCGCGTCACCGCGATGAAGTAGCTGCTTCTCACACCGGCAACTGTTCCTGCATCCATCCCGGCGTTTCGAGTCTAGCCTCGGCAGTCAAATCCATCACCAGACGTTCCAGCACCATCCGTTTGCTCACGGGATTCG
>Ga0210391_10004927_pt1 | contig 11032 bp, 8 predicted proteins | sample IncBWC12OmetaG_FD_160573 | JGI IMG/M metagenome (GOLD analysis project Ga0210391, IMG submission 160573) | Forest soil microbial communities from Barre Woods Harvard Forest LTER site, Petersham, Massachusetts, United States - Inc-BW-C-12-O ...
CATATGAAAGAAACAAGCGTTGAAGGAAGCAATCAGATGAGCATTAGCCTCGCCGAGTTAAAAGAAAAAAACATCACTGACCTCGCCAAGATCGCCAAGGAATTGAACATTCCTGGCGCCAGCGGCATGCGCAAACAGGAATTGATCTTCCAGATTCTCCGCGCTCAAACGGAGAAAAACGGACTGATCTTTTCCGAAGGCGTCCTCGAATGTCTCCCCGACGGATTCGGTTTTCTCCGCGCGCCGGAATATAACTATCTCCCCGGCCCCGACGACATTTACGTTTCGCCTTCGCAAATCCGCAAGTTCGATCTTCGCACCGGAGACACCGTCTCCGGCCAGGTCCGCCCGCCGAAAGATGGCGAGCGTTACTTCGCCCTAATCAAAGTCGAAGCCGTCAATTTCGAAGATCCGGAAGTCGCGCGCAACAAAATCTTCTTCGACAACCTGACGCCGCTCTATCCCCAGGGTCGCCTCAAAATGGAAACCACCAAAGAGAATATGACGGGCCGCGTGCTCGATCTTCTCTGCCCCGTTGGCAAAGGCCAGCGCGGTCTGGTGAACGCTCCGCCGCGTACCGGCAAAACCATGATCCTGCAGTCCATGGCCAACTCCATTACCCTGAATCACCCGGAAGTCGCGCTCATCGTTCTTCTCATTGACGAGCGCCCGGAAGAAGTCACGGACATGCAGCGCACCGTGAAGGGCGAAGTCATTAGCTCGACGTTCGATGAACCGCCGCAACGCCACATTCAAGTCGCTGAAATGGTTCTCGAAAAGGCCAAGCGTCTGGTCGAGCATAAACGCGACGTCGTCGTGCTGCTCGATTCCGTCACGCGTCTCGCCCGCGCTTACAACGCAGTCACACCGCCATCTGGCAAAGTCCTCTCCGGTGGTATTGACGCCAACGCGTTGCAGCGTCCGCGCCGCTTCTTCGCCGCCGCTCGTAACGTCGAAGAAGGCGGCTCGCTCACGATCATCGCCACTGCGCTGATCGATACCGGCAGCCGCATGGACGACGTAATCTTTGAAGAGTTCAAAGGTACCGGCAACATGGAAATTTATCTCGACCGCCGGCTTGCCGATAAGCGCGTCTTCCCGGCGATCGACATTCAGCGCTCCGGCACGCGTAAGGACGAGTTGCTCCTCCCGCCCGACGAGCTCGCCCGCGTTTGGGTCCTGCGCAAAGTCTTGAGCCCTCTCTCAACCGTCGAAGCGATGGAGCTTTTGCTCAGCCGCCTCACAAAGTCGAAGTCCAACACAGAATTTCTCGGCTCCATGTCCGCACCCACGTAATCGAACGAACCTGGGACACTCTCTCTACATTATGAAAATAAAACGGCGCAGCCGGTTTGCCAGCTGCGCCGTTTCTTCGTAGGTCAGGTCTTTAGGCCTGAGGTTTTTGTCTTTTGTTTTCGCAGTCTACGTCACGCTGCAGCTTCCGACTCCGCCGCCGCAATGTAGTCCACGATTCTCTCCGACCATCCGTCCACGTGCGTCCATCCGTTGCCGTAGCTCACGCCGTGCTTGTACGGGGCCACGTTCACCACGTACGCCTTCGACGTCCACGCCGGCAGGATTCCGTCGTGCGTCTGCTCGTCGGTAATCACGATCACGCGGTCAAGCTCACGCCATTCCCGCTTCTCGTGAAGCTGCGTCAGTGCGCGCTTGAGGTACGTCCCCGAGTGCGCCTGCGAAGCCGTGATCGCGTCTCGCAACGCGAATCCACGCCGCGGAGGCAGCTCCACGCATGCATCGGAGAAGGTCGCGACTGAAAACTCCTCGGCCTTCTCGCGAAGCAGAATGGCCAGCCCCGCCGCCGCGTCCATGCGCGTGGTCTCGCCCTTCCCGGAGAGCGTCCCGTCCATCGACCCGGACACGTCAACGACGAGTCCCGTCGATCCCGGCAGCTTTTCGAGTCCGGCGATTCCCTTGAGCATGGCGTTTTCGACAGCGTCTTCAAGCTTCGGAGCGTGGCGAGCCGCCGTCACGAAACGAAACGGCAGCGCCCGCGCAACTCCTTTCTCGAGCCGCTCGCGAATGAGCTTCGGATCCACACCCGATGCAAGCATCAGGCGCAGGTTTCGCAGGACAGCCAAGCCGCCCAGCTTCCCCTCGCGCAGGAGCCGTTCGAAATTCTCGCGCTTGTCCTTCCCTGCGGACAAAGCAACCTCCCAAGTGTCGGGAGGCTCGAGCGTGTTCTCAACGAGCTTCTTCCAAACAGCCTCCTGCTCGGCATCCTTCGGCTTCGCGTGGCAGAGAAACAGCACGTCGCGCGGCGTCACCACCGAATCGCGGTTGTACTTCGCTAGCTGGTAGGCGTCGAACTTCGTGAACGCCTGCGCCAGCCCGCGCTTTACTCCCGCTGACAGCGGCTGCTTCATCTCCTTCCAGTAAAGCGCCACGAACTCTCCGAGTTCGTCGGCCCGCTGGATCACGTGATCGAGCGTTTCCGCCACGAGCGGTCCCGCACCTTTGCGCCGCGCCAGTTCACGAGTCACAAAAAGCGGCGCATGGCGAAGCTGCATCTTGTCGCGTGCTTCGCGTGCAAGAGCCGCCACATCTTCCGGCTTACTCTGCGCCACAAGCTCCGCGATTCGCTTCGCGATGTCGTTGCCCTTCTCGTAGAACGCATCTTCCCAAAGCAAACACGTCAGCACGGTCCGACGTAGCTCCGTCTTCACATCGACGCGCTGCGCCACCGCCCCTTCGTGCGTCCGCACCGGAAACATCCGCTTCCAAACATTCATTTTCGCCATCGCTATTTCTCCTCCTTCCCGCGAATTTTCACCCGCATACCCGTCCCCGCTACGCCGTTCGATCGTCACTTACCCTCAACTGTCATTCCGAGCGCAGCGAGGAATCTGCTTTTTTGCTTTTGCTCTTCCTCACCTGCGCCGACCCTTAGTTCACCGGCCGCGGACTCGTCGCATTAATGTGGAACTTGCCGCCGGAGTTGTGCACACAGATCAAGTCTCCTTCTTCAATCCGCAGCATTCCGGCAAGCCATTCAGGAATCACAATTTTCAAGAACTCTCCCTGAACCTCGGAGATGCCGCGGGAACACTCGACGAGTTCCGATCCTCCATCCGCCAAGGGGATCAGCAACATCAATTCTTCCTTGACCTTGAACACCGGACCTTCCAGGGACATCACTTCCTCCATGACTTCACCTCCTTTCTTTCGCAAAAACTGCTGGACGGGAACATCCGGCCAGGGACATTAGGCGCTCTATCCTGTGAGCTACCAGGTCGACCGAGCTCACTCCTTTCGGCTTGAGCTTTCGTCGACGCTAGGTGGGACTCGAACCCACACCTCCCGCGTGTCAGGCGAAGTAACCCTGCCTACACCACGTCCAACTTTTTCCGCAGTGGCACAGACTTCAGTCTGTGCTCACCGCCCCGGCGCGAACCGCCGAAGGGCTCGCAGTTCGCGCCGGACAAATCCAATCTCTTCGCCGGGAGGAATAATCGTTCAGGGCTGCGAGGTCTCATCCCCGCTTCTTGGCGAGAAGTATCCCTGCTCTTCACCATCCCTGCATCTCGGTAGCACAGCCACCCCTGCTCGCGCTGAGCTTCGAAGCGTCTGTGTTCATTTCTCTTCCGGTGGGAACCATCGGCCCGCGTTGTGTTTGTCTGAGCTATTGCTTCGAAGTTGTAGCGCGGGTCTTTAGACCCGCTCTTCCCTCTTCAAAGCAAGCGAGCATCGAACTCGCGACCTCCCCGATTCATCACCGGGACGCTCTACCGAAGTAACGCGTACCTTCACCACACCGGAATCTCTTTGCAGAGGGAACCAGCGGCCCGAGCGCTTTGCTCTGCCATTTGAGCTACAGCAGTTTGCACCACTGGCGGGATTCGAACCCGCAACCGTTGTACGAAGTAGCTCGCGCCTTCACCACTCTGCAAATCCTTGCGGCGGGAATCGCCGGCCCAGGTCGTGCTACTTGTCCGCTATTCTGCCACTGAGCTACAGCAACTTTCGTCACTGGTGGGAATCGAACCCGACTGTCGGAGCCCGATGTAACCCGAACCTTCACCACGCCGCAAACTCTCGATTCTTTTCCGCGCCTCCTTACTTCGTAAGCTCATTACTTCTCTTCCGCGCACACCAATAGCGTCACGCTTTGAAGTTAACTTCCACTCGCCACTCAGCGCGTTTAAAATCCCGGGAGGAATCAGCGCTCACGGTCTTTCGGGTTTCGAACCCGAAGGCCAATCGGCCATTCTGACCAAGAAGTAACCGTGAACTTCACCATCCCAGGAACGTCACTCCGCAAAGAAACTCTTCCGTCAAAATGAATTACGCCGGCCCTGCAGCAAGAAATATCTAGTTCTTGGCTACAGTTTCACCGCAAAGCAAAAACACTTTCGCGACGAATAGTATTGGATCGAAACGACTTAAGCGGCCAATGAAAGGAATTGGTTTAGAGTCGCGTGAATAAGCAATCCACGAGACTCGATCGCCTTGGTGCGGTTTCGACTTGGCTTTTGTCTTCGTGTCTCATATTTGCTTTCCACGCTCAGTGAGGACGTGCACTAAATTGCAGCAGCGAACAACTGAGTTAATCCGAAAGTAACCGCACATCGAAATTCTGTCAAGCCCTATTTTCAAGAAAGCCGCATTTTTGGCCCAGCTTTCGTATATTTTGTTAATTTCACAGTACTTAGAGCTTAGCCGCGCCTTTCCTCCGCGGCACCTGAAACACACCTTCGCAAACTTTTCGCGAGTTTCGCGAAGCTAAACAATTCCTCACCCGGAAATAATCGGCGCTCGCATGTCTTTATGCAAACCAACCTGACGCGCGCGTAGATACGTCACCAACTCTAGCGCACAGTTTTGCATCTCAACTCCAAAAGCATCCATTTGGCTGGTCAGCAGGTTGTAGCACCACACCGCAGGCACCGCCACCGACAGTCCGATCGCGGTCGTCAGCAGCGCCTCTGAGATCGATCCAGCGATCACTTTGATCGCCGTCGCATGCATCACATCAATGCTACGAAACGCGTTCAATATTCCAATCACTGTGCCGAACAATCCTACAAACGGCGCCGTTGCCGCGATCGTCGCCAGTCCGCTCAACCCGCGCTTCATTTCCTCAGTTGTCTCCGCGCTCGAACGTTCGAGACTCCTCTGCACGCCTTCGATCACCTGTTGTTCCGGCATTCCTTCTGGTGCCGCCTGAAAATCCAGCAAACCCGCGACGATAACATTTGCGATATGGCTTCTCTTGTTTCCTTCCGCCGCTACAATCGCCTGATCCAGCTTCCCTTCACGAAAGGAATCTACCGTCTCGAAAATGTATGCCTTCGATTGCTCGCGCGCCAAGCGATAACGCAGAGCACAGCTTGCACTTACTCCCACAGATCGCACAAACATGATCGCCAGCACAATCACCACTCCGTGACAGAGCGTTCCCATAGAACGCCACAGCTCCAGCATGTTCCATTCGCCCATGCATCCCTCGCATCAATTCAATTGCTACTGTGCAATAGACACCTGGATAGGGAGTTTTGTGCCGAGTCGAAAAGTTCTTTCGATGTGAGCGTGCGGCGCGCTATTTCGCGAGACTGCTCTGGAAGAAGTTCCAAGAAGGTAAACGGAAGCGTTTCTGCATTAGCTTCAACGAAAGCCTAATCCTGCTTCCCGGCCTGCCGCATTCGACAATTCCTTTTCGCGTTCGCGCGCCAGCATTACAACGAGCCGCGCCGTCTCTTCAACATCCATCGCCGTGTTATCCACCAACACCGCGTCGGACGCGCGCACCAGCGGCGAAACTTTTCGCTCGCGGTCGCGGCGATCGCGCTCGCGAACTTCTTCCAACACCTCAGGAAGCGTAAATCTGTCTCCCTTTTCCTGATGTTCCTTCCATCGGCGCTCCGCGCGCACTTCTGGCGAAGCCTCCAGAAAAATCTTCAGCTCGGCGTGCGGAAAAACCACTGTTCCGATGTCGCGACCTTCCATTACTACCCCCCCGCCCGCGCCCGCCCGCTGCTGCTCGGCAACGAGGATTTCGCGTACACCTGCGATTGTGGCAAGCCGCGATGCGGATTGCGCCACTTCAGCGGTCCGGATCGCTTGCGTCACATCCTCGCCATCAAGAAAAACACAATTCTTCGAGCCTGCCGCTTCCTGTTCCGATGTTGGAGGTTTGAGCTCGATATGCGTAGTACGCGCAAGCTCATCGAGAGAGAGAAAGTTGTCCATCGCGATCTTGCTTCTGAGCGCTTTTAGTGCAAGCGCGCGATACATCGCGCCGCTATCCAAATACAAATAGCCGAGAATTTGCGCGACGCGTTTCGCCAGACTGCTCTTCCCCGACCCAGCCGGCCCGTCAATGGCAATCGTGAGTTTTGGCATTTAGGTAGCACAGCCAATCCTGGCTGTGCGCATTTGTGCAAATGAAAGAAAATTAAAACCGCACAGGCAAGAGTGCCTGTGCCACTCAAAACCCCATAATGTTATAGCCGCAATCCACGTAAATCGTTTCGCCAGTAATCCCCGAACCAGCATCAGAAAGCAGAAACGCCGCCGTCGAGCCCACTTCGCCGGGATCCACAGTGCGCTTCAAAGGCGCGCGCTCCGTCTGCGTCTTGAGCATGTCGCTAAAATTCGCGATACCCCGCGCCGCCAGCGTCTTGATCGGCCCGGCGGAAATCGCATTCACCCGAATCGCCTTCGGCCCCAAATCGTATGCCAAATACCGCACAGTCGCTTCCAGCGCCGCCTTCGCCACGCCCATCACATTATAATTCGGCACAACTTTTTCCGCGCCGTAATACGTCAAAGTAACAATCCCGCCGCCCGACGTCATCAACGGCGCCGCTCCGCGCGCCACCGCAATCAACGAATACACGCTGATGTCATGCGCGATGCGAAATCCCTCACGCGAAGTCTCCACAAACGGCTTCTTCAATTCATCAGGCGGCGCAAATCCCACGCTGTGCACCAATCCGTGAATCACTCCGTACTTCTCCTTGATCTCTTCAAACACGCGCGCCACCTGATCATCCTGCGTCAGGTCGCACATGAACCCGTCCGCGCCCGGCAGCTCCGCGATCAGATCCTTCGCCTCCAGCCCGAGCCGCTCGTTCATATACGCAATGCCCAATCGCCAGCCCGCCGCCGAAAGCTTCTGCGCAATCGCCCACGCGATGCTGCGCTTGTTCGCCAACCCACAAATCACCGCCGTCTTCTGCCCTTCCGTCATTCGCCTCTTCTCCTAAAATATTCTTCCGCTCTTCTCTGTGCCCTCTGTGTCTCTGCGTTTAACTTCCTTCTATTCTCCCGCCTCAAATCCGATGAAACGCCTTCTCAATCTCCTTCACCGAATACCGCAGCACCACCGGCCGTCCATGCGGACAGCTCATCGGACAATCCGTTTTCGCCAGCGCGCCCAGCAGCCATTCCATTTTCGTTTGATCGAGCGGCATATTTATTTTAATTGCCGCGTGACACGCGGTCGAAGCAGCGATTTTCGCTTGCAACGTATCAATGGAAATCGCCGCATTCTCCCGCTCGATCCCGTCTAGAATTTCCGTCAACAGTTTCTCCGCGTCCGGCGCGTCCACCCCAGCGGGCACCGCCTGAATCGCCACGCTGCGCGGTCCCATCGGCTCGACCTCAAACCCATTCGCGTTCAGCTCTTCCGCAATCTTCTCGTAAATCACAATCTGCCGCGGCGACAGCTCAATCACCATCGGCATGAGCATGCGCTGCGCTTCCACTTTTCCCGCGCGCCGTGCCTCTAGATGCTGCTCGAAGAGCACTCGCTCGTGCGCCACGTGCTGATCCACAAGCCACAATCCTTCTCCGTTCACGGCGACAATAAAGCTCGAACTCACTTGACCAAGCGGCTTCAGATCCGCGATTTGCTCTGGCCGAGGAAGTGTCGCCGACGCGCTCGCGTTCGGCGCTGCAAGATTTCCTGCCCAGTTCGATGTAGTAAGCGCCTGAGCGGCTGCGGCCGCAGCGGAGGCAATGCCGGACTCAATGGGAGACTCAAGACCAGCAGGAAATGCAAAGCGTTGCTCGACGGGGCGAAGTGCATCGGAGGTCAAATCGAAACCACCATCGGAGCCAACGCCAGAACCCACGCCGATTTCTTCCATCGTTGGAATGATCGCGCGCGGCACGCCAGTGACTACTGCAGCGGTAGAACCGCTGTCGAGCGCGTTTGCATGAGACGCGGACAGTCCTTGCGACGACGCGCTTGCGGCTGCGGCAGCGAAGCTCGGCACGGGGCGAACGCTCATAAGCGCTTGGCGAATCGAGTCACGTGCAAAATCATGAACGAATTGCGAGCGGCGGAAGCGAACTTCAATCTTTGCCGGATGCACATTGACGTCGACCTCGTCGTAAGGCATTTCGAGGAACAGCAGCGTGGCGGGAAAAACTGTTGGCGGAAGGATGTTGCGATAGGCTTCGTGAATCGCGTGCAAAATCAGGCGGTCGCGCACGAGGCGGCGATTCACGAAAATATAGATGCCGTTGCGGTTGGGTCGCTGCACATCGGGTCGCGACGTGAAGCCGCGCACTGTCAGCGTGGCGCTTTCTTCGTTGGCTTCGAGTTCCGGTTCAGTGATGGCCGCGCGAAACGCCGCCGATGTCGGGGGAATCTCGACCAGCTCTTCCATCGCTTGCCGGCCAAAGAGTTGATAGATGCGGTCGGCGAGTTTTTCGGCGGGCGGACAGTTGATGATTTCTTGCGTCGGTGTGGTGAGGATGAATTGCTTGTCGGGATTGGCCAGCGCGTAGTGCGTCACGAGTGAGGCGATATGGCCGAGTTCTGTGGTGTCTGACTTGAGAAATTTCTTGCGAGCGGGAACGCAGTAAAAAAGATCGGCGACGCTGATCGTCGTTCCTGCAGGCAAGCCTGCGGGCTTCACGTTTATGAGCTTCCCGCCGGCAAATTCGAGCCGCGTACCTTCGGCTTCCGATTCGTCGCGCGTTTCAAGGAGCAGCCTCGAGACCGCGGCAATCGTGGGAAGCGCTTCGCCGCGAAAGCCCAGCGTCGAAATAGAAAGCAAATCGTCAGCGGATTTTAATTTGCTTGTTGCATGGCGCTCGAAAGCCAGCAGCGCATCGTCGTGGATCATGCCGTGGCCGTCGTCGATGACGCGAATCATCCGCTTGCCGCCGACCTCGGTCTCGATGCGAATGGTCTTCGCGCCCGCATCGAGCGCGTTTTCCAATAGCTCTTTCACTACCGAAGCGGGACGTTCGACAACCTCGCCCGCGGCGATTTTATTTGCGACAGCTTCCGGCAGTATCCGAATGCGCGACATTCTGCGCCTAGCGTCTCCTGTTCCAGTCGATCATGAATGCATCATCTTCTTGCGCAGATAATGAAGCAACTTGTTGATCGCAAACCACAGAACTATAAGTGCCGAGATCAGCCACCCGATGCCCAGCGAAACGATGACCCAGTCTGGTTGATGGACCTTCGCCGCAAAAGCCGCTGCACATACGAACAAGCCCGCGATCGCGGTGAAGAACATTAGTCTGTTCTTCCTCTCTTGCCAAGCCGCGAGAATGAGAAGCACCGTGATAGATGCAAGGAACGATCGCATTAGCCTTCAGTTCTGATCGCAATCCCCAATTGGTCGAGCTGGTCATTGTCAACTTCCGACGGCGATTCTGCCATTAAATCGACGGCGGCGGTGGTTTTCGCGAAGGCGATAACTTCGCGCAGGGATTTTTCACCGGCGAGAAGCATGGCGATGCGGTCGATGCCGAGGGCGATGCCGCCGTGCGGCGGCGTGCCGTAGGTGAGCGCGTCGAGGAAGAAGCCGAAGCGGCGGCGGAGCTGTTCTTCGCTAAGTCCGAGCGCGCGGAAGAGGCGCTCTTGAATGTCCTGGCGGTGGATACGGATGCTGCCGGAGCCGAGCTCGTTGCCGTTGAGGACGAGGTCGTAGCCTTTCGACCGCACTTCCCACGGCGCCGTCTCGAGTTTTTCCAAATCTTCGTCGACGATCCCGGTGAAGGGATGCTGCGCGCTGACCCAGGTTTTGTCGTTCTCGCTCCATTCAAAGAGCGGGAAGCCGGTGATCCAGAGAAATTTCCACTGCGTGCGGTCGATCAAGCCCAGCGCTTCGCCGAGCTGCAAGCGCACTTGGCCGGCGACGAGCGCAGCGTATTCGGTGCCCTTGATTTGCTGCTTCGCTGAAACCGCGACGACGAGATCGCCAGTTTTTGCGCCGCACGCGTCGGCGAGTTTCTTGACGTTTTCTGCGCCGATTAACTTCTCGACCGTCGAAGTCGTGCCCTCGGCTGCGAGTTTCACAAAATACGCACCACGTGCGCCGTTGGACTTAGCTTTTTCGGTCAGCTCGTCGAGCTGCTTGCGCGAATATCCAGCCGCGCCGGGAGCAGCGAGAGCAAACACGCTTCCTTCAATTCCCAGCTTGGTTTTCGCTTCCTCCGGGAAGCAGTCCGTGACTTCGTGCAGCTCCATGCCAAAGCGCAGGTCGGGCTTGTCGCTGCCGTACTTGCGAATCGCATCCTTGTAAAGCATGTGCGGAAACGGTCCCTGCGTCTTGATTCCCGCGACCGCGCACGCGCGCACCATCACCGTTTCGATGACATTGAAAATATCTTCCTGGCGCGGGAAGGACATCTCGACGTCGAGCTGCGTGAATTCGGGCTGGCGGTCAGCGCGCAAATCTTCGTCACGAAAACATTTCACGATCTGGAAGTAGCGGTCGAGCCCGCCAATCATCAGGATCTGTTTGAAGATTTGCGGCGACTGAGGCAGTGCGTAGAACTGGCCGTGATGCACGCGGCTGGGCACGAGATAGTCGCGCGCGCCTTCGGGCGTCGAGCGCGTGAGCATGGGCGTTTCGATTTCGAGGAATCCCATTTCGTCCATGGTCTTGCGAATTTCGAGCACGATTTTGTGGCGCAGCGCGAGGTTGCGGTGCGGCTTGGGTCGGCGCAAGTCGAGATAGCGGTAGCGCAGGCGCGTTTCTTCGGCGGCGTTGATTTCGTCTTCGATGGGAAATGGCGGCGTTTTCGCGTTGTTTAAAATGTG
>Ga0210391_10004928_pt1 | contig 11032 bp, 12 predicted proteins | sample IncBWC12OmetaG_FD_160573 | JGI IMG/M metagenome (GOLD analysis project Ga0210391, IMG submission 160573) | Forest soil microbial communities from Barre Woods Harvard Forest LTER site, Petersham, Massachusetts, United States - Inc-BW-C-12-O ...
GCGCGCCATGCTGGGCGGCCGCTACGGCGACGTGATGGACCACATCGCGGTGAACTTCCGGGACCAGGTGCTGGACGAAGCCCGTGCCCGCGGTATCAGCGTGAAGACCAAAGCCGGCCTGCGGTACGCCGCCGAGGAAGTCGTGGCCCGCGCGTCCGAGCGGGTGTTCGCCAAAGACATCGAAGCCCAGCCGACCGTCTGGCACAAGATCGTCGGGTTCGTCCGCGACCAGCTGCGCAAGCTCGGCTTGACGCACGACTGGAACGAGACGGACTTGAACAACCTGCTCTACGCCAGCCGCGACTACGTGCGCTCGCAGTGGGTCGACAAGATGTACGCGCGCGACAAGCTGGCCGAGCAGGCCGGCCAGGACTTCTTCAACCCGGGTGGCGACAACACCCCGATGATGAAGCTGAAGGGCGTGCCGACCGGCGGTAACAAGGACCTGGAGTCCTTCATCGGCAAGATCGGCATGACCGACAAGCCGCTCAAGCAGCGCTGGGAAGATGCGACCCGAGACATCATCGCGCGAGCCGAGACGGCGATCTTCGATCATTTCCATGGCATCAACCGTGCGGAGAATATGGCCGGAATCTCCGCAGCAGATCGTGGGTATAAGTCGGCCAGCCTGTCGACCAATGCCGGCGGCCTGATGCGCGCCATCCTGGAAGATGGTCATCCGGTGTGGCGCGACAAGGCCGGCAACGAGGTCAGCGGCCGACAGAGCCAGCCCGGCGATGTGCATGACGTGAATATCGACCCGAACGAAGGCGGCGGACACGGTCTGTTGGATGTCTTCAAGCCGCTTGGCAAGGACCTCAACAAATGGTCTGCCTGGATGATCGCGCGCCGTGCCGAACGGCTGCTGGGTGAGGGTCGCGAGAACCTGTTCAGCCCCGCCGAGATCGCTGCCGCCAAGCAGATGGGTTCGCCGCTGTTCGAGAGCGTTGCCAAGAATTACTCAGAATTCAAGGGCAAGGTCCTCGACTGGGCCCAGACGGCCGGCATCATCGATCCGGAAAGCCGGGCGATGTGGGATCACGCCGACTACATTCCGTTCTACCGGATCATGGATAACGGCAACATGAAGCCGAGCGCGGGCAACCGTGGGCTGGGCTATGTGAAGAACCAGATCCAGCGGCTGCGCGGCGGCGAGAACAACATCGGCGATCCGGTGCAGAACATCATGACCAACTTCTCGAACCTGATCGAGAGCGGTCTGCGAGCCCACGCGGCGCGCGCCACTGTAGATAACCTCGAAGGATCGGGCTTCGTGACCGCCATCAAGGGCTTCAAGGATCCGGTCACCGCAATGGACCGCGCCAGCTTCAAGGCTGCCCACCCGCAGGTCGCCGCGGATCTCAAGGCCATCGGCGTCGACATCGATCACATGCCGGACAAGGCGTTTCGCGGCATGCAGAAGATGCTGCTGGCGAAGGCGCCGCCGGATGAGGGCGCCGTCTCTGTGTGGCGCGGCGGCCAGAAGGAATTCTGGCATGTGAATGATCCCGTTTTGTTCCGCAGCCTCCAGGCGATCAGTCCGACCACCTGGGGCCCGTGGATGAAGCTCTTCAGTCTGCCGAAGCGCGCGCTGACGATCACCTCGACCCTGACGCCGGAGTTCGCAGCCAGCGTCGGCTGGAAGCACATGTGGCAGGCGTTTGTCCAAGGGCGTACCGATGATGCGGCCACGCCATTCACCCTGGGTGTGGACAACGTCAAGGGCGCCATCAAGTTCCTGACCCACGACCCCTCCCTGATCCACGCACGAGCCCAAGGCGGCCTGTTCGAGGGTCTGGGGTACGACCCGAAGGGCGCCGCCCAGGAAACCCGTATGACGGTCCAGCGTGCGGCTGGCGCGAACGTGATCAACACCCCCCGCAAGGCGTGGCTGGCCTACCGGTCGGTGATCGGCGTGTCCGAGAACATGAACCGCATGGCGATCTACGACAACGCGCTAAGCAGCGGCATGACCCCGATGCAGGCCGCCTTCGAAGCCAAGTCGACCATGGACTACCACAAGCGGGGCAATGCCCAGCTGGCCCGGTTCATCTTCGATACGGTGCCGTTCATGGGCGCCCACGTCTCGGCGCTGCACACCCTCTTCAAGAATGCCACCAGCAGCCCGCAGGCGGCCATGCGCGTGGCGATGCGAGGCGCCCTGCTGTCCATGGCGAGCATCGCCTACGTGGCGCTGAATCACAACGACCCGAACTACCAGGCGCTGACCGACAAGGACAAGGCCAGCTACTGGCACTTCTGGCTGCCGTCGATGGGTCACTTCAAGATCCCCAAGCCGTTCGAGACCGGCACGATCTTCGCGACGATCCCCGAAGCCATGATGGACGCCAGCGTGACGAACGCGGACGAGCCGGATCGCGCGTGGGCCGCCCTGAACCTGGTCGGACACAGCTTCCTCCAGGAAGACAGCTTGAGCCCGCGCGTCGCCGCGGTGTGGCCGGAGCTGGAGCTGGCCATGAACAAGAACACCTTCAACGGCTCACCCATCCTCACCCAGGCCGACCAGAAAGTGCTGCCCGAGGAACAGGACAGCCCGTACGTACACAGTACTTACCGATGGCTTGCCAATGAGATGCCTGACATCGCGCCGTCAGCCCTGCGCAGTCCCAAGCAGCTCCAGCACCTCGGCCAAGGGTACTTCGGCGGCGTCCAGGACTACGTGCTGGCCGTGACCGATGCGCTGGCCCGCCGAGCCCAGGGTGAGCCCGAGCCGGCTGCCGGAAACCATCTGCCGATCTTCAGCCGCTTCTTCCAGGAAGGGCCGATGGCGCAGACCAAGTATTCGAACACCATGTACGACATCGCCGATCAGGCGGCCAACGTCATGGGCTCGGTGAAGAAGCTCAGCCAGTCCGGCACGCCGGAGTCCGCGGCGCGCATCGATAAGCTGCTGGAAAAGAACGAGGACCTGGTGGCCGCAGACCAGCCGTTCAGCCAGGCCGTCAAGCAGGTCGATGACCTGCGCAAGCAGATGCGAGAAGTCCAGCTGTCGGACATGAGCGCCAACGAGAAGCGAGACACCCTGGATCAGATCCAGGAGGCGATCAACGAGACCGCGAAGGGCGTCTGGGACATCCGCCCGGGCGGAAAACTCTCACCCAGCGTCGCCGCCGAGCTGCAGGGAAAGACCAAGGATCAACAGGCTACGACGCTCCAGAGCGCCGGCCTCACGCACACCGCGCAGCTGCTGCGAAGCCTGCCGGCGACACCGCCAAAAGCCATCATGGGAAATCAGTAGAATGAAAGTCGGACTCTATAGTTGCGGCAGCGCCGGGACGTGTATCATGGGAATCATCAGCCACTACGTGCTGCCAACTCTTCAGCTGGTGGCGGTGATCCTGTCCATTACGCTGTCCGTTCTGGGCCTGAAGGCCTGGTTCCAGGCGAGGAAAAACAAGTGATTACAGACTCCATCGGTTTAGCTGAGGTCATCCAGCACGGCATGCCGCGCTGCAAAGCAGTCAACGGTTGGGCGATCTACCTGTGGAGCGCCTTCGTGAAGTTCGGGCTCAACACGCCATCCCGCATGACCTGCTTCCTATCCCAGGCCGCGGTCGAGAGCGAAGAGCTGAACGTCTTGGAGGAGAACTTGAACTACTCGGCGCCGCGCCTGGTCGCGGTGTGGCCGAACAGGTTCGCCACCATCCAGGACGCGCTGCCGTTCGCTGGAAATCCCGAAGCGCTGGCCAACGATGTCTACGGCGCGCGCAACGGCAACAACCAGCCTGGCGACGGCTGGAAATTCCGCGGTCGAGGTATCCTCCAAATCACAGGACGGGCGAACTATGCTCTCATCACTGACGAGATGGCAAAGCTTGGTGTGGTCCTCTCAAGCGAAGATGACTTCGCGACGCAGGCAGGCGCTGCTCCTGCGGCGTGCGCCTTTTGGAACACCAGAGACGCCAACACTGCCGCTGACCGTGTCGCCCAGTTCGGCGAAGACGCCTTCAAGGTCGTCTGCAGGAAGGTGAACGGCGGCCTGATGGACTACGACCAGCGCCTGAGTTATGCCAAGTCGTTCGGTGATATCCTTGGGGTTCCAATCTAGGGGAACCTCTCATGTTCGGAATGGTGCTCGGTCTGCGGACGTATCTGGAGCTGGCGGCCGGTGCCGTCCTCATTGTGGGATTCCTGGTCTTCGCCTCACACGAGCGCGAAGTCGGACGTGAACAGGTGATGGCCGCCGATGCTAAGGTGGTCGCTCTTCAAGCTCAGCTCAACGAGCAAAAGGACAAAGATGCGCAAGCAATCGTCGACGCCTCAACGGCTGTTTTCAAGAACATGTCTAGCCAGCCTGTACCTGCTCCTAAGCTTGTGCGGCTGTGCGTCGATTCACTCAGTGGTGGCCCCTCAGGGGCAAATGGTGGGGCCATCAGCAAGCCTGATGACGCCGCCGCTCTACAAGTCACAGTGGAACGCCCAGGTGCAAGCACTGGTTTCGACATCCGCCCCATCACCGAACACCTCCTCGACACCGCGGACAGCCAAATAACAGCCCTTCAGTCGTACATAAACGCCTGTATCAAGGAAGGATTTTGCAAACCGATAGTTCCAGATTCTACGTCGGTCGTTCCTGCAAGTTCGGCCACGACGGCCTTAGGTACAGCGGAAACCGCTCTTGCGTCCAGTGCGCTATCGACGCTGCACGCAAGAGGTGGTCCACCAACCCTGGACCCTTAAGGGCAGCGGTTAGGCGCTACCAAGAAAAGCATCGTGACAGAATCAGGGCATCAGATCGTCGACGCCATGGAATACCGGAGCCAACCCGACCGCGTCCGGATCTGTGTGAACTATGCGCCACGCCATCCAAGAGACCGCTGTGCGCCGATCATGACCATAAGACTGGAGAGTTCAGGGGCTGGCTGTGCGTAAGTTGCAATACAGCCATAGGTCGGCTCGGGGACAACATTCGAGGACTGTTGCGCGCTGTCAGATACTTGGTGCAGGCGCGGCTGTCTCGACCACCGGCTCAAATTCCGACTCAGTAACGTGACGGCTCTGGGTCTGACCGGCATGCGTGCGTTCGCCGAATTCGACAACGGCGGCCAGTTTCATATTCGGGAAGAGGCAGGCACCGGCTTTGCGGGCTGCTTTGCGAAAGTGACTGGTGCAGTCGTGACAGTAGTTCGGTTCCGCTGGCATCCCGAATCGGAGCGGTGGCTCGGCATTGAGTGCCGCTGCCAGCCATTCTGCGTAGGAGGACTGCCGCAAGGCGAAGCATGGCGGCGGATCGAGCAGGCTGGTCTTTGTATCAAGGGCGTCTGGATCCAGCCCCAGGGCCACCAGCCGTGCTCTAAGACGGCCGAAGAATACCTCGGGAGCAGATAGTTGGTGACTCGTAGCCTGAACCTTCTTGGTGCCGCCGGCTTTGCGCTGGGGATTCTTTTTCTTCTTGACGGTCATGTGGTCATCACCTGTGTGTTCGCTGCCGCCGGCTGGGCACTATGTAAGATTGCCAGGTCCTGATCCTCAGCACAACGGCGGCGGTACTCCTCGTTGTTCGCTTCGACCGATTGGGATGAACGTCGCTGGTTACAGCGGAAGCACGACGCCACATGCCGGCGCTCTCCATAGACGTGTTGTGTCGCCCTATTGGGATCGCGGCGGTCGTACAGATGATCTATCGTGCAGACGTTCGGGCAGCTGACGGAGACCGTCTGCCGCGGCAGAACCATCTTGCACCGACACCAGAAGCACCGGCCGCCCTGCTCAAGGAAGAGGTGCGCTCGATGGCGGGCCCTCTTGCTCCCCTCCAGCTTCATAACCAGCGCTGCAGCTCGGTCGTCTTTGGTAGATAAAGTGGGTGCCGGGGAGCTGCGCTCTTCGTCAGCCCCATGTGCCACAGGCCGCCTTCGCACACCACCATGGGGATGCTCTTTCCCCCTGGGTTCCCCCAGGCGCACACCACTCTGTGACAGTTGTCTCCAAGTCTGCTCAGATAGTAGGCATTCTCCGGACCTTGGGCCTCGTCCGCGGACATGGTTTTCAGGACATCCGGATCGGTGGATCTGTAGGCGTACTTGTTGGCGACGATCAGTGATGCATACCCCCACATCTGGCTGAAGTCGATGCAACGCCGTATGGTGGGGTCGTCGATGCTGGCGTCAGCAGTGCTGGGGTTGAGCATGACCCACCCTAGGGTGGGCCCGCTCATGCTCCACTCGCGGAAAAGCCAGTACCGATATTTCTGGTCTGGCGAGATGACCGCGTTCTTGAACATTACTTCTGCACCGATTCCCACTGGGCGCGGGCCTGGCGGCGCTCGCGCTCACCATCCGGGTACACCGCGGTGGTGGCAACGATCTCGTGGATCTCGGCTAGGCAGTCGCTGCCGAGGGCTTCCTTCAGCTCGCTGATCTGGCACATCACCTTGTCGCCGGCAATGTCCTGACCGCGGCTGTAGAGGAACTGGGCCAGCTGGAAGCGGGCGCAGTCGTGATCCTTGAAGCTGAAACCTAGCGAGGTTCCCGCCGGCATAGTCTGTACTCCGAGTCCTTCAGCGAACCGGCAGCCAGCCGTTGTAACGCCAACACCAGCCAGCGCCGTCGAGACTGGGATCCTGGCAGCCGCAGAGTACGACGAATAAGAATTTCCGCCGCTGTCGCTCTCGGACTGCGAAGCACCGGTGGTCGCCGAGCCGCCCGTTGCGTGGCTGTTGCCTTGATTCGAAGCATTCGCAGTCGACGTTGATGGTCCGACCGAGATCGGGCCGACGCTCGACGAGCCGCCAGTGGCCGAACCACCGGCGACGTTACCGACTGCCGCTGAAACCTTGCCAACGCTCGCCGATCCGCCAGCGCCTCCCGCACCCCCCGTAGCGCCAGATACTGACGACGAAGTAGTCGACCCAGTCGAAACCTTGACATTGCTGTTGCCTCCGGTGGCGCTCGCCGTTTGGGTCTGGCCCTGACCTTGCGTCTGGGTCTGCCCCTGGCCGAGGGTATTGGTGTTCGTACTAGTCACGGGAGCAGTGACGTGTCCGCCGCCGGGAAGCTTGGGGGTCTTGCCCTTACACGCCGGGTTACTCCAGTTCTTGCTGAGTAGGCAGTCACAGGCGTGTGCCGGTGTCGCTGCGACCATAAGGCCCAGCACACAGATGATTGCCGCGTTCGAAAGTAAGCTCTTCACGATGACCTCCTCAGGTCGGTTGATTGGCCTCAGACTCTACCGGCGGATCAGGCTGGCGTCAACACCTTCAGTTTGGAGCGGTCCCACTTCGGCAGGTCGTCCATACTGACCTTCTTGAGCGGTTCCGCATCGCTGTCACCCGGCGGGTCATCGAAGTCGTCACGCGGACGCAGGAGGAGATGGGAGATCACGAAGCCCATGCCGGCCTCGCTCTTCAGGTCTGGCACTTCGACATTGTAAAACTCGATGATGCCGCGGTCGCCGTTGATGGCTTCCACGAAGTCGATGATCACGCCCTTGTAGCTGCCGACCGGGATTCCCAGCTCGTTGCTCGGCTTGCTCAGCGCCCACACCTTGTCGCCAGCCTTGAACTTCATAGCCATCTCTTCACGCGGATGCGATCCCCGCGGATCTTGTCGGTCGTGAACACCTTGCCTGTGCGCTTTGAGTAGCGGGATAGCGTGCCGCGGAAGGTCGCGATGCGCTGCTTCGTGCCGCGGACGGTGAACGTGCGACCCTTCGGCAGCACCGCGTAGGGCAGCTGGTAGAAGACCTTGCGCCGGCCACTGGCGTCAAACAGCGGGATCTGCTTGACGTTCATCCTTGACAGCCTTGATGTGTCCGGCCAGGTTCTCGATGCCTGGACAACTGAGGAGATCGCGCCGACCAGCCTCGACTTCCAGGATCTCCAGCTTGGCAAAAGCCATGGCTAGCGACAGTTCCGACTTGGATAGCTTCTTGATGCTCATTCCTTCCTCCGCAGCGACTTGAAGTGCTTGGTGTCGATGTAGTCCACAGCGCTGGTGACATCCTCGTACTCGCGGCCCTTCGCTATGCGCTGGCCGATGGCGCGTCGCCGCACCACATCGGTGGGCGCCTCTTTGAAGTTTAGCGCATACAGACCGTCTTCCAGCTGGATGATCAGCACGAACGGGATGCCATTCTTCTTGGCAGTCTCGAATCCGTTATCGATTTGGAACGACCAGAAATTCAGGGTCTGCTCGCCAGCTGTGGTGCGGAAGCTCTCGGGATGGACCAGCGCCTTCATTTCGCCAGCCGCATCGTAGGCGAAGTACAGGCCACCGCTGAGCGTGCCGGCGCCGATGTGGCAGGGGCAGAAGTTCAGCTTCCAGCTCTTCGCGAGCCGCTCCAGGATGTCGACCTCGTCCATCATCCGCTCGACGCTACAGCTGAACGGATCGACGGTGCCGGTCAGGCCGCTGGGTCGCGGACCCTTGCGCTCGTCCATGATCCTGGCGTACTCGCGCTGCTTTTCTTCCAATCGACCCATGCTATACTCCGTTCATGCACTCACTGACTGCCAAGCCTACGACCCCAACTCGCCCGTAAGGGCGTTCGATGCTTTTGCATCAGGGAGTAGCTCAGCCTGGTAGAGTCTCCGGCCCGGAACCGGATTGTCGCTGGTTCAAATCCAGCCTCCCTGACCACCTCACAACAGCTCAACCTGTTCTGCTGGGATAAAGCACTCGTACTCGTGGCCCTCCAACACCAACTCGATGCTGTGGGCACCCACGTGTACGTCAACGATCCTACGCTCCTGTCCACGCCAGCTGGGCTTGCTGTGACCGAACGGCTGACCGTTGTGATCGCTGGTGACGCGAACCATACGACCCATCAGTCCGTCCACGATGGCCTTCTGGGTCGTGCGAATTATGTACATCCCATCTCGGGCGATGTCTGCCGCGGTGGTCATTTCAGCTCCCTGATGTTCTGATCTATGAAGGCCTTTTTGTGACATCCGCACACATGGAGCTGCAGGACACAAAGGCGCCACTTCGCGGCGTTTCGGCATGGCCGGCCGCCGCGGGCCAGCGCCTCGCACTTGGGCTTATCCTTTGACACAGAGCACCTGTTTGAGTTCGGCCACGACATCGACCAGATCAGACTGGAAATCCATCACTTGCTGGATGTCCTTGTACGCGCCCGGGATCTCGTCGATGACATCCTTGTCCTTTCGGCACTCCACGCCTTGAGTTTGCGCCGCCAGGTCTTCCGCGGAAAAGGCGCGTTTAGCTTCCGTCCGTGACATTCGTCGTCCAGCGCCGCGAGAACAGCTGCAGAAGCTCTCAGTGTTGCCGCGTCCTCGAACGATAAACGACCTGGCTCCCATGGAGCCCGGGATAATTCCAAGGTCGCCTTCGCGAGCGCGGACAGCGCCTTTGCGCGTGACGTAGACATTGCGGCCATAGTGATTCTCCAGTACTGCGTAGTTGTGGTGGCAGTTGATCGCCGTCGCGATCAGTCCGATCTCGTTCGACGGATCTGGCCGCATAACGTCGTTGACCGCCTTGATCGCCGCGATCATCATCAGCTCGCGGTTCTTGCGGGCGTAGTCCTGGGCCCACGACAGCGCGCTCCAGTAGTCCTCGAACAGCGGGGTGTCCGCCGGCAGGTAAGCTAGGTCGCGGCTGTCGAGGCTGATGAAGTATTTAAGCATCAGCTCTTTGGCCTTCTCGATGAAGTAGCTGCCGATGCGGTTGCCGATCCCGCGCGAGCCGCTGTGCAACATCAGCCAGACGTTGTCAGCCTTGTCCAGGCACAGTTCCACGAAGTGGTTGCCGGTGCCCAGCGTGCCGAGATGACGCAGGTCGTTCGCCTTCTTCAGGATCTGCGGATGCTTGGCCTTCATGCGCAGGAATCTGCCGTCGATCAGGCTGCCGAACGCCCCACAGACTTCCACCGGCGGGTTGCCCCAGGCGCCGCGGTCGTTCGAGCCGCCGTTGTCCGTACGGCCGTGCGGGATGGCAGCCTCGATGGCTGTGCGCATCGGACCCAGGTTATCCGGCAGATCGCTGGCGATCAGGTTCAGCTGGCAAGCCATCATTCCGCAGCCGATGTCGACGCCGACCGCCGATGGGATGATGGCGCCCTTCGTGGCGATCACGGTTCCGACGCTGGTGCCGTTGCCCCAGTGAACGTCCGGCATCACAGCGACGTGGCTGTGGATGAATGGCATGCACGCCAGCGCGCGCAGCTGTTCCATAGCCTTCGGCTCGATGTAGTCAGTCCAGACCTTCACTGGTGCGCCGATGCGCTCACCGTTGGACGGCTGGAATACCTGCTGAATCGTCATATCGTCCTCCTCAGGAGCTTAGAGCGGGACCCTTCGCCCAGTGTCGCAAGAACCGGGGGCGCGACATCCCTACTTGCTTCAACACTGTTGGGTTGCACCCAACTAAGGCCCCTGTCTAAGCACCCGAACTGGCTGGGAGGGCAGGTCTCGAACCTGCGACCAGGCGATTAACAGTCGCCGGCTCTACCAGCTGAGCTACCTCCCAAAATCTGTTGCATCCCCCTCTAGCCGCATACCCGAAGGCAAGATGCGATTCGAGGGTTCAGCTCAGCCGTACTTTCCGGCTGTCAGCCGTCTTCCCCGGCAGCCATCGCCTGTATGGTCGGCGAGTACCTTCGCGATTCAAGCTTCCCGGGTCGTCGCACATTGAAGTGAGGTGGTTGAAAGCACCGCCGCCCGGGCCTGCAAATCTTGCCACACTTTCGTAGGGGCCACGCCGGTCTGCCCGACCTGTATGAGGGCTCCTCGGGGCCTGGCCTAGGCCCTTCCTGGAGTTGACTAGCTAGAACGGGATGTCGTCGTCGAAGCCATCGTCTTCGGTGCCGTGGTCGCCGCTTCCGCGCTCATCGCGACTGCCGCGCTGGTCACGGGGCTCATCGCGCCGAGTCGTGCGCTCACTGCTACGCCCAGTCGACGCAGACCGGCCTCCACGATCATTGCCACCTCGCGCGGGCTTGTCCTCACGCTTGGTTCCGCGATCATTTCCGCGGGAAGGGCGGTCATCATCACGATCTTTGCCCGAATCTCTGCCACGATTGTCAAGCAGCTGGAGGAGGTCGACAATGAGTT
>Ga0210391_10004930_pt1 | contig 11030 bp, 6 predicted proteins | sample IncBWC12OmetaG_FD_160573 | JGI IMG/M metagenome (GOLD analysis project Ga0210391, IMG submission 160573) | Forest soil microbial communities from Barre Woods Harvard Forest LTER site, Petersham, Massachusetts, United States - Inc-BW-C-12-O ...
AGCCGGGCTTGATCACCACGTAGCTTTCCTCGCGAAGGGTCTTCAAATATTCCCGGAGCGCTGGCTCCAAACGCTGGTCGTAGATCTTACTCTCGATTTCGTTTTGAACTTTGGCAAGCGATTGTTCGCCTTCGTCATAATGCTCAAGGACCTGCATGATCAGGAAGCCCTGCTTGGTTTCCATCACCGGAGTCAGGCCGTTCTTCTTCATGGCGAAGACCGTGTCTTCCAGTTCCTTGGAGAGTTCGCCCCGCTTATAAATGCCCAGATAGCCGCCCTGTTTGGCGGTGGAACCGTCCGAAAACCTCTTTGCGATTTCCCCGAAGTCCTCTCCATCCTGGATACGCTTTAAGGCCGTGTCTGCCTTCTTCTTCAATTCCGCGACTTCTGCCTCGTCCTTGCCTGCCGTATTTATTTCGATGGATCGCAGGGCTACTTGTTCGGGTCGAACAAAGTCCGCCTTGTGCTCGTCGTAATATTTTTGGATTTCTTCTTTGCCCACGCTAATGTGAGAGCCAACTTCGCTGCCGATCACCTTTTTCGTGAGCAGACCGTTGCGAATGTTGTTCTTGAAATCTTCCCAGTTCATGCCGCCCTGCTTGGAGACCGCCTCTTCGAGAGCCTCCATGCTCGGCAACTTGTTTTCAATGCGGATTTGATCGAGCTGCTTTATGACTTCGGGCTCTACGCTGATTCCCATGTCCTTGGCGCGTTGCACGAGTAAGGATTGGTCAATCAGATCGCGCAGGGCGTTTTTCTGGAGGTCCTCAATGCGTGTATTCAACTGCTCGGGCGTGCAACGGTTCTGGCAATCGTTTTTCGCATCTTCCGCGGAAGTCACTTTGGCGTGTTCGAATTCGGAGCGGGTAATCACTTCATTGTTGACGCGAGCGACGATTTCTTCGACGACTTTGCCCTCGGGTTCAGCAGCGGCGGCGGCAGGCTTCTTGGCCGGCGCCGGAGCGATTTTCTTGGGCGCTGCCTTAGGAGGAGCGTCGCTTGGAACGTCAGCGGGAGCCTCATCCGGCTTCTCAAGCGTCGGCTTAGCCGGCGGATTCTGTGTTTGCGGAGGCGGCGTCGGCGGGGCGGGTTGCTGCGCCGCGAGCGGCAAGGCAGCAAATAGCGCCGCCATAAGCGAAAGATTACGCATGTAGTTCCTCACCTATAGAGTTTAGCTCTGGCCTTGAAGGCCTAGCAATACGTTTCTCAGAGCGCCCGGGACCGATTCTCCCCGGGTGGTTTCCAGCCAAAGGACGCCGCTGGGATCCAGTTTGATGCCCTTCCGCGAACGCACCACCTTGACCAGCGTGGCAGGGTCGAGCGGTGTTTCCGAGTGAAAACGGATGGCAATGCGGTTTCCCTGCCGTTCGACGGCCGAGATGCGCAGGCGCTCACACATCGATTTGAGGACGGCATACTCCAAAAGGTTTTCTACCGTTGCAGGCGGAGCACCGAATCGGTCGGCCAGTTCGCGGTGGACGTCTTGCTTTTCCACGTCGCTGGCGATCGATGAGATGCGCTTGTAAGTGCGCAGGCGGAGATTTTCGCTCGGGATGTAGTTTTCTGGGATGCGAACGTCCAAGCCGAGGCTCAGCGTGGTGCGCAGCTCGGGGCCCGATTCTTCGCCCTTCAGCTTGGAGACAGCACGTTCCAGCATTTGGCAGTACATGTCGAACCCGATGGCTTCGATGTGGCCGTGCTGCTGGCGGCCCAGCATATTGCCGGCGCCGCGAAGCTCTAGATCGAGTGCGGCGATGCGGAAGCCCGCGCCTAGTTCGCTGAACTCTTTCATGGCGGAGAGCCGCTTGCGCGCAATCTCCGAAAGAGAGGTGTCGGGAGGAACGAGAAGATACGCGTAGGCCCGTTGATGTGAGCGCCCGACTCGGCCGCGCAGCTGATAAAGCTCGGCAAGCCCGAGTCGATCGGCGCGATTGATAAGGATCGTGTTGGCCTTGGGGATGTCCAGGCCGTTTTCGACAATCGTCGTAGCGACCATTACGTCCGCTTCCTCGCGAATGAATTTCAGCATCACGCTTTCAAGCTCTTTCTCGCCCATTTGGCCGTGTCCCACCACAACGCGGGCTTTCGGCACCAATTTTTGCACGAGCGTTGCGAGCGAATAAATCGATTCGACGCGGTTGTGGATGAAATAGACTTGCCCTTCGCGTGCCAATTCGTTTTCGATCGCGTGCTTCACCAGGTCTTCCTGAAAGGAAGCGACCACGGTCTGAATCGCCAGGCGGTCGCGCGGCGGAGTTTCGATCACGGACATATCACGCAAGCCCACAAGCGACATGTGCAGCGTGCGCGGAATCGGCGTGGCGGAGAGCGCCAGCGCGTCAACATTCTGCCGCATCTCTTTGAGTCGCTCTTTGTGCGCGACGCCGAACCGTTGCTCTTCGTCTACCACGAGCAGTCCGAGGTCCTGAAACTTTACGTCTTTCGATATGAGCCGGTGCGTGCCAATCACTACATCCACTTTGCCGGCTTCGACATCGGCGAGAATTTTCTTTTGCTCCGCGGCGCTGCGGAAGCGGCTGAGCATTTCGATCCGCACCGGAAACGCGGCGAACCGCTGTTTGAAAGTTTCAAAATGCTGGAAAGCGAGAACGGTCGTTGGGGCAAGAACGGCGACTTGCTTGCTGTCGGATACGGCTTTGAAAGCCGCCCGCATGGCAACTTCCGTTTTTCCGTAGCCCACGTCCCCGCAGAGCAGCCGATCCATCGGCGTGGGCCGCTCCATATCGCGCTTGATGTCAGCGATGGCCGTGTTCTGGTCTGCCGTTTCCTCGAATTCGAACGCGTCTTCAAATTCGCGCTGGAAATTCCCGTCCGCGGAAAAGGCAAAACCTTGCGCCGTTTTGCGCGCGGCGTAGAGAGTCAAAAGCTGGTCGGCCATATCCTCTAGCGATTTGCGGACTCGCGTCTTGCGCGTGTTCCAACCCGTACCGCCCAGCTTGTCGAGCGTTGGGTGCGACCCTTCAACAACGCGATAGCTTTGCACCAGGTCCATACGCTCCAGCGGCACGTAGAGACGCGCATCGTCCGCATAGCGCAGCAGCATGAATTCGCCGCGATGTCCGTCGGATTCGATTTGACGCAAGCCCTCGAATTGGCCGATGCCGTGATCGACATGAACGATGAAGTCTCCGGGCTTCAGCTCTGCGAAATCGGTGAAAAATCCCGAAGTGCGAATTTTGTGGCTGGGACGCTCAACGGTCGGCGCAACGTCAAAAAGATCGGCATGACCAAAAATCGTAAGCTTTGCTTCGGGGAAGGCGACTCCTTCGGCAAACGGCGCGCGCATCAGCAGCAACCCAGCCGTCTCCAGCGCCCCCTCAGCAGTGAAACCTGCTGCGGCGTTTTCGGACTCCCCTAAAACGTACGGCACATCGTACTCGCGAGAAATGTCAGCGAGCCGTTCGAGTTCGCCGGTGCTCGCGGCCGTCAAGAAAACTTTTCCGCCCGAAGTGAGCTGTGACTTCACGCTGGCCATGCACGCCACAACATCGCCATGAAAGCGCGAACTAGGCCTGGAAGAAAGTTCAAATTGGGGAGCGGAGCCGATATTGACGGCGAGCTGCTCGAGATGCGCTTGAGAGGTTTTCGCGAGCGCGGCTGCAAACTCCGCCTCGTCCATAAAGAAATGCGAAGCCGCAGGTGCGCTAGCGCTGCCGTGACGTTCGTAGATCGCCGTAGCATGCGCGAGATGTTGTTCCGCGGCATCGCGCAGACTTTGTGGTTCGTCCAAAAAAACAATAGGTTTCAAAGAGCTCTCGGCCAATTCGAACAGCGAACTCTGGCCGCTATGCTCAGAAGGGCCGAAAAATGACGTTGCTTCCCAGGATGGCGCCGCCGACTGTGTTGCACCGACGAGCATGGCTACATTCCACTCCGTGAGCGGCAAAAGCGTGGTGCGTTGCACCGGCGCAATCGACCGCTGCGTCCGCGGATCAAATTCGCGCACCGATTCGACTGTGTCTCCTAACAGCTCAATTCTCACCGGCCGAGGCGCCTCCGCGGAAAACACATCGACGATGCCCCCGCGCATCGCGAATTGCCCCGGCAGCTCGACCATTTCCGTCCGCGTGTAGCCTACGCCTGCAAGATGCGCGACGAATTCTTCCAGCGGAACCTCCGCATCTTTGGTGAGCGTACGCGCCAACGACAAATAGAGCGTGGCATCCTGAAACCGCCAAAGGGCCGCCTGCACCGGAGCGATGACCAACGAAACTTGTCCATCCGTCAGGCGAAAGAGCGTCGCCGCGCGCCGTTCGAGGATGTCCGGATGCGGGCTCTGCGATTCCCACGGCAGCGTATCGAAAGCCGGCAGCGTGGCCACTCCCCCGCTTACGCCCGGAAAAATGCTCGCGAAAAAACGCACCGTTTCCGCAAGGGCCTCTGCGCGACGATTCGAATCGGTAATGAAAAACGCAGGACGCCTCAGCTCATGCGTGAGATACGCAGCGAGAAGAGCCTTGGCAACATCGTGCAACCCGGAAAGAGAGATGTGCTGCGCGCCAGCGCGCAAAGCGCCCAGCGCTCCTTCCACCGACGGGTGGCGGAGCACAGCATCTAATCGCTCGCGAACGGCAGGCAGAATCATGCGCGCGCGTCAGGCTTCCACGCGAGGGGTGGGAGCGCCTTCGCGGATTTTTCGAAGAATTTCCGTAGTGGAATAACCCGCAACGACGGGAATGGAAACGACACGGCCTCCAGCGGCTTCTACTTCTTCGCGGCCCACGATTTGATCGCTTGCCCAGTCCCCGCCCTTAACCAAAATGTCGGGAAGCAAACGCGCGATGACCTCGCGTGGTGTCAGCTCATCGAAAATCACCACAGCATCCACACATTCGAGCGCGGCGAGAATTTCGGCACGCTCGCGCTCCGGCAGTACGGGGCGTCCGGCGCCCTTCAATTGGCGCACGCTGGCATCGCTGTTGAGGCCCACGACCAGCGCATCCCCAAGCGCGCGCGCCTGCTCCAGGCTGCCGATGTGCCCGGGATGCAGCAAATCGAAACAGCCATTCGTAAACACAACGCGGCGGCCATTGCGTTTCCCTGGGCCAAACCGCAAAATCGCTTCGTCGAGAGTCAGTATCTCCGGGTTCAAAGGAACTCCATGAAGTCCCACGCAAAAATCGCCTTGGCGTTAGCTGAAACCCTAGTTTATCACGCACCGCGCGCCAAGCACCTGCGCGCCGGACGCATCTCATGAAATTGAATAAGTCGCATCGCGCCGTCGCTGGTGTCGGACTATGCGTCCTGGGCTTGTGGCTGGCGCTGGCCGTTCCCTACGAATCGCATACTTTTCGCATTGACGCCGGAGGATGCCGCCTGGTGACGGATATCGTCGAGCCCATGGGACAACCTGCGGCAAGCACACCGCAGGGCTACGTCGTTCTTCTTCACGGCCTATCAGGAAACAAGCGAATCATGTCGTACATCACGGCGGGCTTCGCTTCGCAAGGTTTGCGCGTCTTTGTTCCGGACTTGCCGGGTCACGGTCGCACAGACGGCCCTTTTTCGTACGAGCGATCCGATAAGTGCGCCGAAAATCTCGTTCGCGAACTTATCGCGCGCGGCTTGCTTGATCCGGAACGCACCATCCTTGCAGGACACTCGTTGGGCGGTGCTATTGCTTTGCGCGTCGCATCGCAAATCCCGGTCGCCGGCGTTGTCGCGTTTTCTCCTGCCCCCATGCGTCCAATGCCCGGTATCTCGCCAGAAATGATGCCCTTTCACGATTTCGGGGCGCTCCCCGCTCACTCTCTATTAATGAGCGCCGCGTGGGAGCCTGAAAGAATCCGCACCGCCGTCAAGAATTTGCTCCCGGCTCCCGGCGACGGCACGAGTCAGTATGTCGTGATTCCGCGGTCGGACCACGTCAGCATCTTGTTCGACGCTACAGCCATGTCGGACGCCCAAAATTGGGCGGCTCGCGTCCTGCACTTGGAATCACGTCCAACTCTGCCCTCCCACCGCGGAGTTCTCGGATTCTTAGCTGGCTTCGCAGGAATACTTTTGTTAGCGGGACCTTTTGTTCGAGAAATCTTGCAGAATAAGAATCAGGCGCCGCCAGTCGCCGGAATCGTAACGACTAGCGTAAAGCCACGCGTTTTTCTCGAGTATCCAATCGTTGCCCTCGGAACAGTCGCCCTCCTCTCCTATTCCACCCCCCTCCGCGCTCTGCATTTATTCCAAGGAGACTACTTCGCAAGCTTTCTGCTAGTTTTCGGAACCGTCCTTCTCGTCTTGCATTGGAATTCACTGCGAAATCTTTTCGCCCCAGGCCCCAACGCCACCCAACCTGCCAGATCGCTCCACTTCACCATTCTCCTCGCCCTTTTTGCCGCGTTGCTTCTGCATTTCTTGATCACCTCCTGGCTTGATTTGACCTTCAGCGAAGCCTGGCTGACCGCTCCGCGTTGGGCGCGTTTTCTGCCTTTCTGCATTGCCGTGCTCCCCTATCACGCCGCGGAAGAATTGCTCCTTGGCCCGTCCTTACCAAACAACGCAGCGCGGCGAGTGCTCACGGCCCTCCTTCTCCGCCTTCTCGCCTGGGGTGCCATCGTCGCCGCCCTCTTCGTCTTGCACAGCGGCCAAATCCTCTTGGTCCTGCTCGCGCCCTCCTTCGCGCTCTTTTGTCTCCTCCAGGCTTGGGCCATGAAGGTTGTCCGGGAAGTTACCGCCTCCCCAGCAGCCGCAGCCCTTTTCGGTGCTATACTCCTCGCCGGGTTTTGCCTGGTGGTCTTCCCCACCACTTGATGGGGCCCATTACCTGGAAAAATTGATAGCCAATCCCAGTCGTCGCCTGCAGGTATCCTTGTCCAGCGACGGAGTTCAAGGCCATCAGCGAGACGAGATAGGACCATGGCAGAGATAGCGATCGTCGGCGGCGGACCTTCCGGCGCGATGTGCGGTGAGCAGCTCGCGCGCGCGGGACATAAAGTCCAGATTTTTGATCAGCGCCTCGCTTGGGAAAAACCCTGCGGCGGAGGCCTAACCCACAAGGCCGTCCAGTGCTTCCCTTTCCTGCTCGACAATCCCTATCCAAAAAAGTTAGTCCGCTCCGTCGAGCTCATCAGCAGCAACGATCAGCGCGCCAACCTCGAAATGACCCACCCCATCGTGATTTATTCGCGCCGGGTGTTGAACGGCATGTTGCTGGACCGCGCCAAAGCAGCCGGCTGCGAAGTTCAGCAAGCTCATGTTCTTGACGTTGACACCAGCACCACAAAGCCGCGCTACTCCGTCGATGGCGAATGGCGAAGCGCCGATTTTCTCGTACTGGCGGCCGGTGCTCGTAATCAGATTCTGCCGGAAACCCGCGCTCTCCAGCGCGACGAGTTGGAAATGACGCAAGGCTACTTCATTCCGCAGACTGCCGACTCCATCATCGTTAAATTTCTTCCACACTTCGAAGGCTACATCTGGTCCTTTCCGCGCTGCGATCATCTTTCCGTCGGTATTTGCGGCAGCATGGCGTCGCATACCAGCGCGGAGCTGAAAACGCATCTCAGCGCTTTCGTTGAGAAGTACGGGCTCCCGACGCTGGACGCACAGTTTTACAGCCACGTTCTGCCGTCTCCAAAAGAAAGCACTCTTTCCGATCGCCCGGTGATGGGCAAGAATTGGGCGATGGTTGGCGATGCTGCCGCCTGGGTTGACCCGCTCACGGGCGAAGGCCTTTTCTACGCGATGCGCTCCGGCGAACTGCTGGGCCGCTCACTCGCGGAAGGCTGCCCGGAAAAATACACTGCGTGGGTCAGGGCAGCGTTCTCTTCAGAACTGGAATTTGCTGCGCGCATCGTGCGCCGTTTCTACCGCGGATCATTCCTCGGAACGGCAGTCACCACGCGCATGGTTCAATTCATGAACCGCAGCGCCGTCTTCCGCCAATTGATGAGCGATCTTTTCAGCGGCACCCAGGATTACACCAGCCTCAAACGCCGCCTCTGGGGCCACTTGGGCATCACCGTGAGCGAATTCATCTCCAGCGTCTTAAACCTGGAGCGTCCAGCGACAGCACAAGTTCCCCGCGGCGGCGCCGCCGCTGATTAGTTGCTTTTAAGGGGGTCGGAGCTTTAGCTCCGACATAAAAAACCAGCAAAAACCAGGGCTTTAGCCCCCGAGGAAATTCCTACTCTTCGCTTGAACCATCTAGTTCTTCTGCTCACTTCTACCGCCCGCCGCTTACCGCAAGAATCGCTCCCGTCGTGTACGACGCCGCTGGCGAAAGCAACCACAAAACCGCCTCCGCAATCTCCTCCGGTGTTCCAGCGCGTCCCATAGGAATCGTAGGAGCCAAACGCGTCATCCTTTCGGGATCGCCGCTAGCTGCATGCAGTTCCGTAAGCACATGCCCCGGAGCCACAGCGTTGACGCGAATGCCCTCAGCCGCGACTTCCCGTGCGAGTCCGAGCGTAAACGTATCAAGCGCGCCCTTTGACGCCGCATAGTGAACCCATTCCCCCGCTCCGCCAATCTGCGCCGCGCGCGAAGATATATTCACGATGGCCCCGCCCGATCCTCCGTTTTTTGTGGACATCCGCTTCACCGCCTCGCGAGCACAGAGCATCGCTCCGATCACATTCACCGCAAAAACCTGCGAAAGCATGGCACTCGTAACGCTCTCGACCCGCGCAAATCCTCCAGTTATTCCCGCGTTATTCACGAGACCAGTGATCGGCCCAAATTCGCGTTCCGCGGACTCAAACAGCCTCACGACTTCTCCCTCGCGCGAAATATCGGCCTGAATGACGGTCGCGCTGCCTCCTGATGAAACGATGGCCCGCGCCACGTCCGCAGCAGCTTGCGCATTTCGTGCATAGTTCACCACCACGCGAAAACCGCGTCCTCCCGCCAGCTTAGCCACGGCAGCTCCGATGCCGCGCCCCGAGCCTGTAACAATCAGCGCTCCCCGCGAATCTTCCTTGTGCGTATCAGGCATCTGCCGTCCTTGTTCGAACACCGTTTGAAATGTACTCTACCTTCTTCCATGCGCATCCAAGAAAGAACATCGCACCGCCCTCAAACTATGGCATCCGAAACGAATACAGCTGCGCCCACAAAGGCCGAAAAAAGAAAGAACGCCTGGAAGTCTCTTCCAGACGTTTGGGCGCTGATCCATCCGCGCCGCGGGTTGCTTATCCTCGGCTTCGGCCTAATGGCCATCAACCGCGTTTGCGGCCTCGTCCTCCCCGCTTCCACCAAATATTTCGTCGATAACGTCGCCGTCAAACATCAAGTTTATCTCTTGACCCCCATCGTCCTCGCCGTCCTAGGCGCCACCATCATCCAAGGGCTAACTTCGTTCACTCTCACGCAGCTTCTCTCCAAATCCGCGCAAAAAATGATCACTGAGCTGCGCCGCCGCGTGCAGGCCCACATCGGCCGCTTGCCCATCTCCTTTTACGATTCAAATAAAACCGGCGTCCTCGTTTCCCGCATCATGAGCGACGTCGAAGGCGTGCGCAATCTCGTGGGCACCGGCCTCGTCGAGTTCGTCGGCGGCCTTATGACCGCCGTCTTCGCATTGGTTTATTTGATTCACGCCAGCATCCTGCTGACAGGCGTGGCATTCTCGATCCTGCTGGTCTTCGGATTCGGCATCAGCAAAGCCTTCTCAACGATTCGCCCAATCTTCCGCGCGCGCCCGAAAATCACGGCCGAAGTAACTGGCCGCCTCACCGAATCTCTCGGTGGCGTGCGCGTCGTAAAGGGCTATCACGCCGAGGAACGCGAGGAGACGATTTTCGGCGCTGGCGTTCAACGACTGCTCGACAATGTCCTAAAAACCATCACCGCCACCTCCATCATGAGCCTCTCCGGCGCCACACTCCTCGGAGTTGTCAGCGCCCTTATGCTCGAACTTGGCGGCCACAAAATTCTGAGCGGCAGCATGACGCTAGGCGACTGGTTCGCTTTCAACCTTTTCCTCGGTTTCCTGATTGCCCCGGTATTTCAAATTGTCGCGATCGGTACGCAAATTACCGAAGCCATCACCGGTCTCGAGCGCACCCGCGAAATCCTCAACGAAACGAAAGAAGACGAAGATCCTCGCCGCACGGTAACGATGGAACGCATCACCGGCCGAGTCGTCATGGAAAATGTTAATTTTTCTTACGATTCCGGCAAGGAAGTTCTTCACGAGGTAAGCTTCGAATCTCAACCCGGAACGGTCACCGCGTTAGTAGGCCCATCAGGCGCAGGCAAATCCACCATCATCGGCCTAATCGCGGCATTCTACGTCCCATCCGCCGGACGCGTCCTAATCGACGGAATCGACCTCGCCACAGTAAAATTAAACTCCTACCGCACGCAGCTAGGCGTAGTCCTGCAAGAAACTTTTCTTTTTGACGGCACCATTCGCGAAAACGTCGCCTTCGCGCGCCCCGAAGCCAGCGAAGAAGAAATCCTAGCCGCGTGCCACATCGCGCGCGTCGACGAATTTGCCGAAGCCTTCGAGAAAAAGTACGACACCCTGGTCGGCGAACGCGGCGTCAAACTCTCCGGCGGTCAAAAGCAGCGCGTCTCCATCGCGCGCGCCATCCTCGCCGATCCCCGCATCCTGATCCTCGACGAAGCCACCTCCAGCCTCGATTCCGAATCCGAAGCCCTCATCCAGGAAGGTCTTCGCTATCTAATGCGCGGGCGCACCACCTTCGTCATCGCCCATCGCCTTTCCACAATTCGCCGCGCCGAACAAATCCTCGTCGTCGAAGCCGGCCGCATCATCGAACGCGGCAACCACGCCTCCCTCTACGCTGGCGCCGGCCGCTATTACGACCTCTACACCAAGCAACACGAAGTCGAGAGCAATCTCTTCCTAGCCCCCGGCGAAGGCCAACTCGATCCCGAAGAGTCCGAAGCCGCCCGCGCCTCCTCCCCAGGCCGCACAGGCGCCGCCCTACCCGACGCCATCCGCCTAATCCGCGGCCAAACCTAACCCATGGAGTGCGGCAGCTCTGCTGCCGCTTTTCTCACGCCATCGCAAAAAAAAACGCGCCCCCGACCAACCACCCTCG
>Ga0210391_10004931_pt1 | contig 11030 bp, 10 predicted proteins | sample IncBWC12OmetaG_FD_160573 | JGI IMG/M metagenome (GOLD analysis project Ga0210391, IMG submission 160573) | Forest soil microbial communities from Barre Woods Harvard Forest LTER site, Petersham, Massachusetts, United States - Inc-BW-C-12-O ...
CACTGCACCCCACGTTTTGGACCAGCCACGCATCTCGTCATTCCTCCGATGAGACGGACCCTGCGAGCGGCTCAAAGGTTCGTGGTGCCAGCGGTTGAGCTTCTCGCATTGTTGATCATGGAACGAACGGCAAGCAAAAAGCTGGTCAAAATCGGGCACTCCCTTAATCCCCGCACCGCACCCCTGCTCCGAATCGGGCTCGTACGCTCGATGCTTCTCGATCTGCTCGAGCTTTGGTTGCGATGCCAGGGCCAAGCTGCATCTCGCAAACCACGGGGCCGGCTGGTGATGACTTTGCTTCGGCAACTGCTCAGTCATACCCGAGCAGTTTTGAACGGTCTGTACCAATTTGCGGAATTACCATCTCAAATATGGAACACTGTGCTGTTTCACACGGACCAACTATTTGGGAGTTTCACTCCGGTCCGCGGCGTCCTGCACGGACTTCGTCGTAGCCGACTTGTCGATCGTAGACTTGGTGGGCAGACCACACGCAGCCGGGGGATTTGTCATCTGCTTGGCGAATACTCGGTAGCTTGGCCCATCCGGCCGCAACGTCGACCAGTATGCCGACGAGGTCAACAAAGGTTTGTGTTGGACGATGATCTGGTTGACTAGAATCTTCACTCCACATTCGAGATTGTTCTTCGGTTGAAGAATAGTCTTGGCCGGATCGTTCGCTTTGAGTGCGCGGTCCAATTGCCAATTGAAATCGCAGCCGTAACGTTTCTGGTCTGCGTAAGCAAGCTGTAACAGTCCTTCACTTCGCACGGCCATTGCGACTTCCGGCTCGGCGTGGCGGACACTCGTGTTCGGATTCAGACCGGCTTCAGCCCCTGCCAGCGCCTGGAAGAAGTAAGCCCAGAATGCGCCTTTGTCGGCTGCGCTCATCTCGCCAAATCGCGGGCAGAATCGACGCACGCCCCGGGGAGCCTGCGAAGCAAGCATTTCGGGCGGCAGCGCTTTCTGGATGATCTGATCCCACTGTGGATTCCAGGGCGCCCCCCCGAGCTCGACCTTCTTCACGTCGATAGGGGTTGGTGGGACTGGTTTGATGGCCTGCGCAGCCGAAGCTGTGGTGATTCCTATGAAAAATACCAGACTTAGCGTGACTAACGATGTCTTCAGCGCAGAGATACTCATGTTTACCGAACCTCCGCTACCGATCGACCCACTACGTTCCCGCCCGTCTCGTGACTGCTGGCCTTCAGGTTCTGACCACAGGATCAACCAGGGATCTACGGCATCCTTACCTGGCTCAAAACACACACCTGGCCGGACGGGGAGAATAGGCGGACCCACGTAGCCTGCCGTGTCCTGCGCTTGACCTCAGCCTTGCAGTCACGCAACCGTGAAGACGCGTTGTCGCCGTCTTTCGCGCGGGACGTCGCCTTTTTCCAAGATGCTGCTTGAGTCAGGCGGGCTGCTTCGACGGAGTGTCCTTAGCTCGCAACTCCGGTCGTCGGATGTTCCTTCGCTATGCTGTTCCGTTCAGCCATTACGCCACCTCTTTTGTTTCTGCAATCGTTGGTACTTGCACCAGCTCCTCAAATAGCGAGCGGTAGTGAATCATGGCCGTTCTCAGATCTTCTGTACTCGCTCCATTTGTCCCAACCTGGAGAGCGATATGATGGGCGGACCGGTAGTTCTCCACCACCCGTGGGTGGTCGACAGAAATATCGTCCGCACGTTGATCGAAATCGGATACCGGATAGCCGCGAGTTTTCATCAAAGAAGATACCAGGTCATCGGCTTCTGCGACTGCCCCTCTAGGGGAATCGACAAAACGAGACTGCACGGACTCCCACTGTGTCGAAAACCGCTCGCGTTCCAGCGGGTCAAGGTCGCGAATGCTGAGCTTTTCAACGCGATCCTGGCGATTCGCCAGTTTCGCTTCTGCTTTTCGTTCTGACCCATGCTTCTGCACGGCTCGCTCGTACTCGGGCCCGAACTTTTGCCGCAACCCTGCCGTCGTACTCCTGCGTTTTTGCACGTACAGCCACGCCAGCACCGCAATAACCAGAACCACCACGCCGGCGAGCATAATAAACATCGGATCTAGCAGATGTGGATTCATCGAAACCTCCCTGCATACAAGTATGTTGGCATGACCAGATGATCACGAAGTTCCTTCTACCGTTAGAACTCTGCGAATCGTCAGTATCAAATACCGAGGTTTGGAAAGCTGGTCAGAATTGATCGCCTTTTTGTGAAACAGCGTGGGATCATCTAGCCGAAGCGCGGGACGACTGCAGAGGAATCGGAATTTATTCACCACAGAGAATCAGCACAAATTGGGTGCCCGGCACTAATCCCTGACCGCATCCGGGTTTCAGAATTCCGAGAGACTGTCGCTTACCCGATTTGAGAGTTGTTCAATTCTATACATCTTCACAAATACTTAAGCGCCTCTGCCGGTCCTCGCCTCCGTCACGCCTGCTGCCTTTGGAAGGAGGGCGGCGCTCCACTGGGAGACAAGGAACGTCGCATCTTCAGCTTCGCGGTGTGAAGTTGCGATTTAGAGTTGCCGATTGAGCATTGCAACAGTTCTGCGATCTCGCGATGCTGGTACCCGTGGATCGCATGAAGACCGAAGATTGTCCTGCAACCGGCAGGAAGCTCCCGGATCGCCCGATTTAGTGTGATACGGTCGATAACGCTCGAGAGATTCGCATCACGTGCTCCAAGTTCGCGCCGTAGCGATGGCGAATCTGGCGACGCTGGCTCGTCCAGCGAAAACATGGGCGGGCACTTTTTCCGGCGTTTCATCAACACTGTGTTTATTGCGACGCGATACACCCACGTCGAAAAAGCTGAGTCTCCACGAAAAGTGGCCACGTTGCGAAACACCTGAAGGAACGTTTCCTGAGTTAAATCTTCCGCTTCAGAAGCGTCTTTCGTCATCGACAGGCAGAGGCAGTAAACTCGCCTTTGGTGTAACTCAAAGAGCTCAGCAAACGCGTCTCGGTCTCCTCGCCGTGCACGCTGGGCTAAACTTGGTTTATTTGCATCTCGTTCGCTCTTTTCAACGAGAATCGCGTTTGCCGCCGTTGCGGAAGTCGTACAGGTCGCCACTGAGGTCTCCTTGAGGATTCTGTCCTTGAGACTGCGGCTCTACGGTTCGCAATCCGCGAACGTTCCGCCTTCCCAAGGTCCATTTAGTCTGCCATCAAGGCTTTCAGGGGGCTGTTCAGAATTGCTCAAACCCGGGTGATGGCTTTAGCGTGGTTAGCACCATGCGCCATCCCCAACCGTATGCGCTTACCCCTGCTGGTGAGCGGCTGCTCCGACGTGCAGAGCGCCATGGCTGCGATCCTGCGGGAGGCGGATGAAATCATCGTAAAGCCATTGCGCCTCCGGATAAGACGCCTTCAACTTGACTACATCACCAAACGAGTTCTGACCTCGCTGTTACCCAGCAGGATGATGCCGATATGGCCATGGCGATTAAGATCGGAAATCAAAGCCATAGATGAATTCGAAATCTGGCTCTGGCTCCAGATGTGCGGGGAAACGGACAAGCCTCAGTGGGTGGCTATCGACTAGGATATTTGAGTCCATAAGCTCCTTTCACCGCAGGTATTGGTTTAGATTCAGATGTCTCGCATCTGAGTGCGAACTGATAGCAATCAAGGTAACTTTAGTTCGGAGTCAGACCCCGGATAAGCGACTACACTTGAGGTTATGAGATATTACACCATCAAAATGATGAACGGTTTTAGCACGTTTAAGTGTCCGCTTTGTAAACATTCCGTCACCACACAGGAGTTCAGCAGCGAGAACGGTAACTGTCGCACCCAAGCGGCTAGGGCAATGAACCAGCACGCTACGGCAGAACATGGACGCCCCATGCCCATCGGGTCGCATAATGCGCAGATGTGGGGCACCCATTAATAGGCATGTAGCGCGAGGAATGAAAGACCGTGCGGCATGAAACCTGAAACTGCTACGCAATCCGGCGTACCCGGTCGCCTGGCGGTTCTCGGTCGGGAGTGGCCTTCGATCTCACTTACCGCGGCGTATGGTGTAAGTTGAGACAGATGCAATCCAGATAGCAATCCATCCGAGGCGGAAGCGCACATCAAAAGTGTTCAGGCTTCGGCTGCCAGACACAAGCACGCAACCACTATTCCGACCGAAAAATCCTTTGTACGGTAAACAGATTTTCTCACCGGAGTGCATTTCTACTTGAGCGTTTTGCGGATTGACTGCGGGAGGCCAGCCCGTTGGCCTCCAACTGCCGGTGCTGGCAATCACTGCCCTTCTTCAGAACGCACCTCGCCGCCCGCTTACCAGGTTAATCACCAGAACTATCAAACCCACAACCAGAAGCAAGTGGATCAGTGCGCCGCCAATATGCAGACTGAAGCCCAGAAGCCACAAAATCAGAAGAACCGCGACAATCGTCCAAAGCATGTCAACCTCCTGTGCTCACTTCGAGCACTCAAATGTGAATCTCATCCAACGTCCGCAAGAGAACCTATATCGCGCGAACGGAACAAGATAATAAATGGATGGACTGTGCCCCAACTCGAACACGCAAGCGCTGACTGACAAACGGCAACCGTAAAAGGTCGAGCTCTGAAGCCCTACCTTTTGTCGGCTCTGGCCTCAGCTTTTGCCCCGCGAACTTCCGCAAGGAACGGCCTAGCAGCGGCTGGAGCCGGCACTTTGCCCAACAGCAAAGCCCGAGTAGTGACGTTGCTTCCATAGATCGCGTGCCGTGAATCATTGTCTTGACGGAGCGATGCACCTTCCAACGTGAGCCCCGCGAAAGCACCCTTGGCACGCGAATAGGTCAAAATCTCTGTATCCATTTTCCAATCTGTACCGGCCTCGGCATGTCGTCCAACTGGACCCGCGGCCGCTGAAGCGTCCCCTCCAATTTGGAAATTGCTGGAGAGCAGCCTTTGCATCCCTTTGCGATTCTGAATGATCAGTACCACGTCCACAGCTTCTACACCGATCTGCAGTCCCCAGCTTCCGCCAGAAATCGTGATGAACGCTGGCGCACTCCAGCCATTCGCGGTGCGGCAAGTGGCCACACCTTTGCCTCCTTTAGCTCCGAAGACAAAGCCACCTTTGACCATGTGCGGTATGACGGCCACGCACTTTGCATGCTCTAAGACTTCTTCCGGGATTCCCTTGTCAGGCATTCCCATAATTTCGTGCATCACGCTGGTGGCGTTGTCCAGCCGTTCAGTAGCATCTTCCCGCGCCGATCCTGCCCAGCACAACGTACCGAGACTCAGCATCGCAAGTACGAACATTACTTTTCTCATGGAACCCCTCATTTCCGCTATTTCTGCGCTTTTCGGTTTGGTCTGTGTGTTGTGCACCAATCCAAGCAGAAATTCGCGAACACCCAAGTTAAATGGACGTTAGCAAATCAGCGCTAAAACGGTCTGAGCAATAACGCTCACCGTTGCCCATCGAATTTCCTGGTTCGTGGGGCCAGGCTGCGCAAGTTGGTCTGGCAATGAGGGGTACACGTTTCGGGAAATTATGCGCAGCAATGGAATTTCAGTCCACCTCACTCAATATACGAAGTCGGGAAATATCGGGTTGAACTCTTTGGTGTCACCGTTCTTAAATTGGTCATCGTGCCCGACATCAGTTGAGGAACGACACGCGCCTCGCTCAAGAGTCTGCGCCTGGGTTGACTCTGGCGTGTGAAACCAGCAAGATGTGAATCCTAAAGGCAAGTCCTTAGAAGCGGCGTATCCCTGTCACCAAGAGGTCCTATTGATGAGCGACAATTCCAGTCAGAGCCAGGTTCATATTGATTCAATTGTGCGGCAGGAGGAAAAAGCACTGGAGAGACGCTCCGGTTCAGAACGTCTGGCCGATGGCATAGGGTCGTTTGCAGGAAGTGTTCCGTTCGTGCTAGTTCACCTTGTGCTCTTGATCGCGTGGCTATTGGTAAATGCCGGCAAGATTCCCAAGGCGCGGCCGTTCGATCCTTACCCGTTTTCGTTACTAGGAGTAATCTTTGCTATAGAGGCGGTCATTCTCTCTAGCTTCATCCTTATGCGCCAGAATCGGATGATGCGCCGAGGGGAGCGTCGGGACCACCTGCATCTGCAAGTTGACTTGTTAGCTGAGAAGGAGATTACGAAGGTCCTACAGATGGTTCGTGCGATTTGCGGACATTTGGGACTTCAGAATATCATGGCGGATAAGGAAATCCGCGAGCTAAGCCAGAACACATCTATTGAGTCGCTTAGTCAGACCTTGGAAGACCGACTACCGGGAACATGAGGTCGAAAACGGATTCATCGCGTCATTCGGAGATGGATTTCATCCAGCCAAAGCCAGCTCATTTGTGACGGGCAGGACTGCGTTATCTGCGGACAGAACGTCTGCCGCCGTTATCAGTTTGGGAATTCGATTCTGTCGGTGTGCTTCTTAATCGCATTCGTAATCGTCTGATCGTCCGCATGAACCCTTTCGATCTAACTAGCCTGTTTCTCGGCGATCCGACATCATCGACTAATGCCGGCTGGTGATTGACAACGAACTTTTCGCCGCAACCGTCGCAACGACGGGTGCCATTTCTCTGAGACCCATTGCTTTCTCCCGGCCGTGACCCCCCTCTTTATTTCTTTATCGCAACTGCATGCATCTGCGGGACTTCTCTTATCGACTATAGCCCGGATATTTTAGCCGCTCGCGATCATCTCGACCGGAGTGATAAGAGATGGGAGTTCAGCGTTGACGGCGCTCAATTCAGCAATTCAGAATAACATCCATCGACCCCTGCTACGAACATAGATGCCTCACAGTCTCACGATGAAAGCGCCGATTGCCAAATGACGGTTGTATGGGCGCATTCAGCGGCGTCTGCGCCAACCGAGCCACGTACCAAAACCGACTCCCACGAGGACCGCAGCCGCTAGCTTCCGGCGGTCGGTAATCGGAACGAAACGGGTCGGCTGGCCACTTACTTCTATGACCCCCACGGGAATGGCCCGCGCTCCTCCACCGCCACCCCCGCCCTCGCCTCGCGCACTACTAGTGCCAACACCCCCAGTACCCGCCCCCGCTCCGTAGCCATAGATTATTTTGGCAACCGGGATGACCGTTTTTCCTTGGGCAACGATTGGTTCGCCGTAGATAGCTTTTACATTCGCTTGGCTGAGAATGCTTTCCTTCAGAGATTGCAAAAGAGCTAAGCTGCTCATTGTAGAAACTCCTTGTCCCACCCATTATCCTCCTCCGAAAGGCGTGGAATTCGGACCGCTGGGAATGGGCCGAAATGCCACTATGCCGAGAGATCGCTGCAAGCACGAGCACAGAGACACCGCGTGAAACATTTTCAGCGCTAGGTTCAAGGAGAATCGTAGCGGAATTTCCGCCTCCGTCGTGGCTTGCAAATTTCAAAAGCTGATCATAGTTGTTTGCGACTGCATGCCATCAATTTCCTCAAAAGCAGCGGTTGGCGGAATTGCTCGCCGCGCAGCGTCTTAGATGACTTATCTAAACTATTGCGGAGCATGCGAAAGTGTCGGTCACTCTCTGGAAAAGTCGCTCATGAGGACATTCTCGACATTATCGAGGATTTGCCCGAAGAAATCGAAGAAGGTCAGAATCGTGGCATCTGCGGTTTGCGTACGCACCGGGAGGTCGTAAAAGGCGACAAGGCAGCTACGCGTTCTGTGCAAGAGCCACAGTCACAATATCCCGGCCGCGATTTTTGGATTCATAGAGGCATTGATCCGCGATTTTGAGCAAGTCTTCGGATGTTGAACCATGCTCCGGAAACGCGGCTACGCCTATCGAGAGCGTCAGAGGTCCCAGAGGCTGCTTCTTATACTGCAGCCGCAGACCCTTTACTTCAGAGCGCAGCGCGTCCGCACGGATAGCCGCTTCCCGTGACGTTGACTCAGTCAGGATAATCGCGAATTCCTCGCCTCCATAGCGGCAGCAGATGTCGGTGGCGCGAAAGAAATTGCGCAACAGATCCGCCAAGGACTGAAGGACCATGTCCCCCGCATCATGACCAAAAGTGTCATTGAATCTTTTGAAGTGGTCGAGGTCGAGGAAAAGAACGGCGACTGATTGTCTCTTGCGAGCTGCCAATTGCAGTTCTCGGCCCAGCGATTCCTCCAGGAACCGCCGGTTGAACAGGCGAGTCAGTGGATCACGAATAGACTGTTCACGGAGGGTTTCGCGCAGCTGCAGGCTGGCCAACGAAAGGGCTATCTGCGAGGCTGCGTTGATGGCCAATTGCTGATACGGGTCCCGTAAATTGTCTCTGCCAAACTCGCCTTGAAGTTGCGCTCCGCTTTCGAATTCTAGATGCAAGACGCCAACTGTATTCCCCTGCGCGACCAGTGGAACGCACAGGGACTCGGTAGTTGAACCCTTGGTCAAATGTTGACAGGCGACCTCATTTCCCGGATACCCGCTCCAGTGAGGCAGGCCACGGCGGAGAGACCAGCATGCGTCGGGAGGAAATGTCGGCGCTAATGCGTGGTTCTTCCCCCACCGAACTGCGGCCTCGATAAGGTCTCGCGACGACCTGAACAAATAGAGCGCTCCGGAAGGAGCGTCAGGGAAAAGCTTGTGCACAGACATGGCGACGACGTCGCAGGCTTCCTTCACAGTCCCGCTACTCGCCAAGAGAGAACCCATTTCATTCAACGAGATCGTCTGCTTGGTACGGAGCTCCAACTCCTTCACCAGTCGATCCAACGACTCTGCATGTTGCCGCTGCTCTTCGTTCGCCTTGGTCTGCTCGGAAATGTCGACATAGATCAGGTACGCGCCTCGTACTTCACCCCTTACCAACAGCGGGACGCCATGCAGTGCCAGGTCAAGAATCTTTCCGTCCCTTCGCTGCCGCCGGACGGTTTTGCGCAAGGCGTTTCCGGCAAGGATCTGACGAATCAGTTGCGTAGAATCGGAACCCCCGTCGCCAAGTATCTCCGTAGCCCTCATGTCGATCGAGGCCAGCTCGTGCTTGTCACACTGAAAGAGTCTTTCGAAAGCGGGATTCGCCAGTTCGATTGCGCCTTGCCGGTCAAGAACAATGATTCCCAGCGGGCTATTCTGTATCAGAGAATCCAAGTATGTAGTTTGTCTATTTAGGTCACTGGCTAGGCGTTGTCGCTCGCTGACTTCGGATCCCACGATGAGCCCTACTGCAGACAGCACCAACATGAGCAGAGCGGCTTTGCTGAACACGACTTCGGCGGGTGGAAACAAATGCATCGCGACTACGATTCCAAAATTTGTGACCAGCAGACCGGTGACAACCCGCCGAATTCCCTGACGCATCGCAATCCAGATGATCGGAACAAAACTCAGGTAAAAATGATCGTAATTCCGGTCCTTGGATCCGAACATTGCGACGAGGACGACGAATATCGTCAACGCTTGGGCAGACGTTTCTGCGATCCCACCAAGGGTGAATTCCGGTGGGGTGAAACGTGCTCTTGAGGGGCGTAGCTTTGAGCGGGTTGGCGAGAGCCAATTACGTACATGCGGAAATACATGAACCAAAAGAAAAGGTGCGACGCCCACCAAGCCTATCGCGTCACCCAAAAACCACCCCAGACCGGACGACTTATACTCACCCCAGGCGATACTGTGATCGACGATCAAGCATGCGACGCCAATGATGGTTGCTCCGGCCGCTGCAGTCGTACTCAGGAAAACGTAGCGGACTACGTCCCGGCGGCCACGCAGCCCAAGATCGATCCGGAGGGACCCGCGCAACACGTAGGCCGCCGCGGCATAACAAAGAACAGTTCCCGCACTACCAACGGTGCCGCTGAAGGACATGATTGGCTGGGCGTAAATAACCCTCCCGGCAAGAGCATCGGCGAAGCAGACCAGCAGTGCGTACCACGGGCTGACGCCTAACAGGAGCGCCATTACCAGACCGGTGGCGGGATACCAGGCAACAAATCCAATGCGAGAAATGAAAATGACTTCGGGCCGGTTCAGCAGCAGGTACAGCAGCACGAACGAAATGGAGACGAGCGCGTGACGAGAGATCTGGCGTTGCCAAGGCATCAGTAGAGTTCTCACTGAAATCAGTGAAATCGGCTTGAGCTATTCGTGATGTGCTCTTGTGCCCAGATGTCCTAAACTTGAAGATGTCGCTGCGCTTAATTGTCCGCGCAGGGGATGAATGAGTGCTGTTCAATAACGCTCACACTGCTGAATTTCAACAGGCGTTGGTGCGGAACTAACAGCAGCTTTCCGCAAGAAGTCGCAGTTCGTCTTCGAGAGACCGCTTTCTGCGGAAGTCAATCCACGAAATCCTCAAGCCTGCATACGGGCTCATTCTGAGAGAACGGAGACGCAGTTTCTGCTACCTGGTTTCTATTCCGGTCATCATCCGGAGAAAAGCATGCAGGAAGGTTGGTGCAATAGCGTCAACATCAGCGAAGGAGCCACGGCCTTGAGCAGGCTCGTTCCGCTTCGTTGCGGGAGAGAGCGCCAGCGCCCAGCTCACACTGCACACAGTACCCTTTTTCGCAGAATCGACGATCTGCAGGTTTAAAACCGGCCGTTTGGGAGCTCGCGTCTCATCCATTCTGGACGAGCACAAGTGCAAACTCAGGTGGGGCTTTCCCAAAAGCTGGAAAAGACGCTTCCGGAATTGGTTGCTGGGCAATTCCAAAAGCCGGAGCTTCTGCTCTAAATGACAACACCGGCAACACCGGTAGAGCATTCGGTATCGCGACTATTTCCCTGCTCTTCTCCTAAAAGCGTAAGCGTCAGAGGAATCACAAGGTTGACGGGTTAAGTCCGCAGCGCATCAACTCCGTGGTGGTCTGAGAGAGGCCGATGCCCGGTCAATCGTGAGACGTCGCGACTTCACGAGCTCTCGGTCAGCGACATCGCCTGGTTTCATAAACTATCCAGACCCTCTGCCATCCTAGCTTCTCCGTTGTGGAATATTTTCGGTAGCCCGGCATCTGGGAACAACTGGCGGAGGAAAGGACGAGCGACAATTCAGCGCTCGGGATTGTTCGCCAAAACACCCCTGATCTGTAACGCGATGTCGAAAAGCT
>Ga0210391_10004932_pt1 | contig 11029 bp, 12 predicted proteins | sample IncBWC12OmetaG_FD_160573 | JGI IMG/M metagenome (GOLD analysis project Ga0210391, IMG submission 160573) | Forest soil microbial communities from Barre Woods Harvard Forest LTER site, Petersham, Massachusetts, United States - Inc-BW-C-12-O ...
GTTCGACTTGAACGGCGCCGAAGCATACCGCGCCTTTGCTGCCGGCGATCGCACCGACGGGCCATGGACGCCGCACATCATTGCGCTCGATCTGATGTACAATGCGCTGGATACTCTGCTCATTAGTAGTACGCAATGGAACTATACTGCATCCAACCGCAACGATCTGGCTATTGGCGACGGATGGAATCAGGAGGATCTGAGTATCTTCTCGCGCGACCAACAGACTAATCCTGCCGATATCAACAGCGGCGGCCGCGCGCTGGCCGGCTTCGTCCGTCCGTACGCACTGGCTACTCAGGGAATCCCGCGAAAATTGAAATTCGATCGCGTAACAGGATTGTTCGACTACACTTTCGAAGCCGATCCAAAAGTATCCCGCGCGACCGAACTCTTTATCCCGAAGATTCAGTATCCAACCGGATGCGATATCGAAGTGATCGGCGGCGTCGCCGAAATCGATCTCGACAACCAGCGCGCCATCATCAAAGCCGATCAGGCGGGAGAAGTGCGCGTCGTAATCTGCCGCAAAGCCTGACTAGCTGTATTTCCGTTCCTGCCACCACGGAAAATATGGCGGCATGTCTTTCGACACTTTGTCCGGGAATTTCGCTGGACGCTTCTCGAGGAACGACGCGACGCCTTCTTTCACGTCCGCCGACGATCCGCGCGCAAAAATTCCGCGGCTGTCGATCTTGTGCGCTTCCATCGGATGGTCTGCGCCGGCCATCCTCCACAGCATCTGCCGAATCAACGCGACCGAGACTTGCGACGTGTTGTCCGCTATTTCGCGCGCGAGCGCACGCGCTGCGGGAATGAGCTGGTCGGGTTTGTAAATCTTTTTGATGAGCCCGCCTTCAAGCGCTTCTTCAGCCGGAAAAACGCGGCCGGTGAAGGTCCACTCCAGCGCTTGCGAGATGCCCACGACTTTCGGCAGGAACCAGCTCGAGCACGCCTCCGGCACAATCCCCCGCCGCGCGAACACGAAGCCGAAGCGCGCGTTGTCCGACGCGAGCCGCACATCCATCGCCAGCTGCATCGTCACGCCGACTCCCACCGCCGCGCCGTTCACCGCCGCGATCACCGGCTTCTTGCACTCGAAGATGCGCAACGTCAGGCGCCCGCCGCCGTCGCGAACGGCCTCGTTGCTCCAATCGACCGTGCCGTCGGGCCTGATCGCGGCGCGACGATCAGATCGATCCTCGCGCGTCGAGTCGAACGTCCGCGGTCCCGCCGACAGATCCGCGCCCGCGCAGAACGCGCGCCCCGCGCCGGTGACGATGACAGCGCGCACGTTGTCATCGGTGTCGACTTTGTCGAACGCGTCAAGCATCTCGTTCATCATGATGCCGGTGAAGGCGTTGAGCTTCTCCGGCCGGTTGAGCGTAATCGTCGCGATATTGTCCGCGACCTCGTAAATGATCTGTTCGTACGCCATCGACAACTCCTACTTCACGAACAGCATCAAGGCTTCGTAAACCACCGCCGGCTTCTGCGCACCAACGACCTGGATTTCCGTCTCGCGCGTGAGCATCGTGCCCATCGGCCGCGGCTCGACTGCGACCAGCCGCGAGCGCGAGTAGACGCTGGCGCCGGCTGGCACTGGAGCCACAAAGCGCAGCTTGTTCGCGCCGTAATTCACGACGTTGCGAAAGCCGGTTACGGTGTATTCGTCCTTGGTCTTGAACGCCGGCAACAGACTGAGCGTCAGAAATCCGTGCGCGACCGGTCCGCCGAACGGACTCTCCTTCTTGCACCGCTCGATATCGATATGAATCCACTGATGGTCGCCGGTGACGTCGGCGAACTGATTAATTTTTTCCTGCGTCACGTGAATCGGCTCGCTCCACGGACCGAACTCCTTGCCGATCTTCGCGGTGAGCGCCGCAATATCGTCAAACTTAATCGTCTGCATCGCGTTCCTCTCCTTTTCGGTTTCGACGGTTACGTCATGAAACCCTTTCTCGGTTCTAGCCGAGTTCGGTTTCATAATACAACTGAAAAAAGGAAAGGCACGCCGCGCATGCTGCGTGCCCTGAAAACCAAGTTACCGGCAGTGTTTCTAGCGACGTGGAATTTCGATCGGTCCGGAACACGCGCTCAACGTGGGAGGCTCACTCGTTATTGAGAACGAAAATCCCGGCGCGTAGGCCGACCCGCCTCCCTGCAGATTTGCCATCTGCGGAAAGTCTGCCATGTTGCTGCGCGGCGTCGCGCTTTGCGGGCATCTACTGCGCGGTACGACGTCGCTGCCTTGCAGATCATTATCCGCGACGCGCTGATCTTGTAAAATTGACGTCGCGATCGCCGGGTGATCAATCGCAGTTTCCGAATACTCCGCGCCATGTGCGAAATCGAACGCGTAGCCGAGTGCGATGAAGAGCACGATTGTCATCCAGAAGCCGAGGGATAAAAATAGCTTGGCCATGACCGTCTTCCTCTGCGATTGGAAAAAGCATTTTCCATGCCCAAACCAAATCGCAGAGAACTTAAGACGGCCGCGCCACGGCTTCTGTAGAATTTACTGACTACTGATTCGCCACCTCGAGCTCGATCCGGTCTGCATATTTCTTAATCGCTGCCTCGCGCAGCCGCGGGATGTGCTGCGTCGGGAACAAGCCGTCGGTCGCTTTGTAGTCGCGCAACACCTGGCGCGCGAGCGTTATCTTGTGGACCTCGGTGGGGCCGTCGGCCAGACCCATGTGGAAGCTCTGGATCACCTGCTCAACGAACGGCATCTCACCGGTCGCGCCGAGCGAGCCGTGCAGGTGAAGCGCGCGCGCCGCCACGTCGTGAAAGACCTTGGGCATCAGCGCTTTGACGGCCGCGATATCCTTGCGCACTTTCAGATAATCTTTGTAACGATCAATCTTCCATGCCGTGCGCAGCACCAGCAGCCTGAATTGCTCGATCTCCATCCACGAGTCGGCGATTTTTTCCTGCACCATCTGCTTGTCGGCCAGCCGCGATCCCTGCGTCGTACGCGACAGCACCCGCTCGCACATCATGTCGAACGCCTTGCGAACCTGTCCAATCGTGCGCATCGCATGATGGATCCGGCCACCGCCGAGTCGGGTCTGCGCCACGACGAAAGCGCCACCGCGTGGGCCGAGCATATGATCCTTCGGCACGTGCACGTCTTCGTAGCGGATGTACGCGTGACTGCCGCCGCGCTCGTGCGTGCCGACGCCCAGGTTCTTCAGGATGTTCACGCCCGGCGTGTCCTTCGGCACGATAAACATCGACATCCGGTTGTATTCCTTGGCGTCGGGATCCGTCACCACCATCACGATCAGGAACGACGCGAGGTGCGCATTCGATGAGAACCATTTCTCGCCGTTAATGACCCAGCTGTCGCCCTTGAGCTCCGCGTGCGTCTTGAACACTTTCGGATCGGCGCCACCCTGCGGCTCCGTCATCGAGAACGCCGAGACGATCTCGTTGTCGAGCAGCGGCTGCAGATATTTTTTCTTTTGCTCGGGCGTACCATAATGCGCGAGAATTTCGGCGTTGCCCGAATCGGGCGCCTGGCATCCGAACACGATGGGCGCATAAGTCGCGCGCCCGAGGATCTCATTCATCAGTCCGAGCTTGACCTGCCCGTATCCTTGCCCGCCCAACTCCGGGCCGAGGTGGCAGGCCCACAGCTTGCGCTTTTTGACTTCGGCCTGCAGCGGCCGGACCAGCGCATTGCGCTTTGGATCGCGCACGTCATAGGGATGGCAGTCCAGCACGAACTCGAGCGGCTCGACTTCCTCGCGCACGAATTTTTCGATCCAGTCGAGCTCCTTCTGGAACTCAGGCTCAGTTTCAAAATCCCAACTCATGATGATTGATCCTCCGTGTAGAATGTTGTCCCGCCGATACGCAGGCTGAGACTCACACGCGGATTGTCGCCAATGCAGGATGGATTTACCAGAGCACGAGAAATGACTCACATTTCAGTCTTAACACGTGAATCGCACGGCGGGTTTCACTACAATTAAATTCTGGTTCCTCGGACGCCTGTGAAACTCTCGATCATCGACCAGTGCCCTGTCCCTGCCGGCTTCACTACCGCCGACGCGTTCCACAACACCATTGAGCTCGCGCGGCTTGCCGATCGCCTCGGCTTCGAGCGCTACTGGATCGCCGAGCATCACGCGACCGGCGCCTTCGCCAGCCCCGCACCTGAAATCATGATCGCGCGCGTGGCGGCCGAGACCTCGCACATCCGCGTCGGCTCGGGCGGCGTGATGCTTCCGCATTACAGTTCGATGAAGGTCGCCGAGAGTTTCCGCGTGCTGCACGCGCTCTATCCCGGCCGCATCGATCTCGGCATCGGCCGCGCTCCGGGAGGCAGCCCGCTCGATTCATTTGCGCTGCGCCGCGACCGCAGCGCCCAGCCGCCCGAGGACGACTTTCCCAAACAGCTGCTCGAGCTGATCGCTTTCCTGCACCACAGCTTCCGCCCCGATCATGCGTTCAGCCGCATCGAGTTGTCGCCCGCGATGCCGGGTGCGCCCGAAGTCTGGCTGCTCGGCTCGAGCATGTGGAGTGCGGCCGCCGCCGCGCAGCTCGGATTGCCTTACGCCTTCGCGCATTTCATCGATCCCAGTCACACGCGCGCCGCCATTGAGTACTACCGCACTCATTTCAAACCCTCGAACGAGCTGGCCGCTCCGCTCGCGATCCTCGGCGTCGGCGCGATATGCGCACCGACTGACGCCGAAGCCGATCGGATGGCCTCGAGCGTGCGCGCGTTTGTCCGCCGCATGCGCCAGGGCGATCGCGGACCGATTCCGACGCCTGAAGACGCCCTCGCGCAACTCGGTCCCGGCCCTTTGCCCGACGACGTGATGGCGCGTGAGACGGGCGAATGGCCGCGCGCAATTGTCGGCACGCCCGGCCACGTCCGAGACACGCTGGTCGACATCGCCAGCGTGTTACACCTCGACGAAGTGATGCTGGTGACCGTCGTCCACAATCATCATGCCCGATTGCGCTCTCACGAACTCCTCGCCGACGCCTTCGGTCTGCGGCCGCGATCCGATCAGCAGTAACTGTCCTTTCTAACAATTGACCTATGCGCGCGCCCGCCTTAAACCGGTAAGCGCGCCCGCGAGGGCCGGAGGTATTACGATGGCCATCGACGAAAACAAACTCCAGGATCTAATGAACAAGATGCTCGGCGACGCCGGCGCCGCAATGGGCACGGCTCTGGTGCTGCTCGGCGACAAGTTCGGCTTTTACAAAGCGCTCGCGGCAGCGGGACCGATGACGCCCGCGGAACTCTCCGCGAAGACCGGCACCGTCGAGCGTTACGTCCGCGAATGGGCCTCGGCGCAAGCGGCAGCAGGTTATATCAACTACGACGCGGCTTCGGGCAAGTTTTCGATTTCACCCGAGCAGGCTCTCGTGCTCGCCGACGAAGGCGGCCCCGCGTTCTTTCCGGCAATGTACGAGATCGCAGCCGCTTCCATCCTCGACGAACCGAAAATTGCGGCCGCGTTTCGCAACGGCGGCGGCGTCGGATGGCACGAGCACTCCCCTTGTCTGTTCCGCGGCACCGAGCGCTTCTTCCGACCGAGTTACTCGATCCATCTGATCTCCGAATGGATTCCCGCGCTCGACGGCGTCAAGGAAAAACTCGAACGCGGCGCACGCGTCGCGGACGTCGGATGCGGTCACGGCGTGTCGGTCATCCTGATGGCGAAGGCGTTTCCGAAATCGCGATTCTTCGGCTTCGACTATCATCAGCCGTCGATCGACCGCGCCCGCGAGATGGCGCGCGAGGAAGGCGTTGCCGACCGGGCCATCTTCGAGCGCGCCGCGGCCAAGGATTATCCGGGGACCTTCGATCTGGTCGCCTTTTTCGACTGCCTGCATGACATGGGCGATCCGGTCGGCGCGGCCGCGCATGTGAAAAGCTCGCTCGCCAAAGATGGGACCTGGATGCTGGTCGAGCCGTTCGGCAATGATCGCCTCGAGGACAACCTCAATCCTATCGGCCGCATGTTCTACTCCGCGTCCACGATGATCTGCGTACCCGCGTCGCTTTCGCAGGAAGTCGGCCTCGGCCTCGGCACGCAAGCAGGAGAAGCGCGCCTGCGCGAAGTACTGACAGCAGGCGGATTCACCCGCATCCGCCGCGCAACCGCGACCCCCTTCAACCTGGTCCTGGAAGCCCGCCCCTGAACTGGCCTTAATACCGGGTGCAGGGGTCACCCCTGCCGAAGGAGGAGTGGAACCCACCGCGGGTTCCACATTCAATCAAGTTTCTTTTTCCCTCTACGGCTTCACGAACTTGATCATGAACCGGTCGCTCGTCCCGCGCCGCGGTCCCGCCGCTTGAGGCGCCGTCACCCACGTCCGATCGTCCTCCGGATGCCGCAGCGCACTCGACGCCGCCGCGAGCTTGAACCCCGACTTCTCGACTTCAGCGATCACGAAATCTTCGTCGATTCGATGCAGCTTGACGTCGCTGGCGCCGGTTCCCGGTTTGGCGCTGTGATCGACGATTCCGTATACCCCGCCCGGCTTGAGCGCTTTGAATACGGCGCCGTTTATCTTCCCGCGATCGGCGCCAACCAGCACCAGGTCATGGTAGTTCATGTTGGTCACGACCACGTCGAGCGATCCGGCCGGCGCGCCGAACAGATCGTCAGAGTCAGGTTTCGTGCTGATCGCTGAGACGTTTTTGAGCTCCGGATTCTTGAGCCGCGCGCTGAAAGCGTCCGCGATTCGCTGCCGCTCGGGCGGAAATACCGGATTCTGCGAGTACACCATTCCGGTCGGCCCGACCGCGGCCGAGAGCAGCTGCGTCGTATATCCGCCGCCAGCGAAAATCTCGCCGACCTTCATCCCCGGCGCAATTCCAAAGAACGCGAGCATCTGATCGGGCCGGCGTCCCACGTCGAGCGCCCGATCCGCCGCCGGCCGTCCCGGAGAGGCAACCGCGTCGTTGATATTCTGCGGAATCTGAGCGGCCGGGATGGGCGCCGATTCACTCACTGTCGCAGCCAGCGCCGGCGTTTGTTGCGCCGATGCGAGATTGACGCAAGTCGCGATTGAAAGTCCGACTGCCGCCGCCATTGCGAAGAGATTAATTCGTACGAGCATTGTTTCCCTACCCTTATGCGAGAGTTCGTCCCATCTGTTCGATCAGCTCGCTTGCTGGAGTCCCTGCTTACGAAGCCGCCGTTCGCGGATGCCGAGCAGATATCGGCGCGTCCATGAGATCAGTGCGATCAGCACGACGAATGTCATCACGGGCGAGATCGACACGACCTGCGCCGGTGTCAGCACAATCGCAAAGACCACCCTGAGTAGCGCCTCGACGAGATAGGCGATTCCCCATACCGCCGTGACCAATCGTTGCGCGGCGCGAAAGTCGGGAAGGTCCTCCCACAGGCCGTTCCACCACGCCAGCCGGGCAGGGTCGTCGCCGGCCACGAACTGCCGGTTGATATAGAACATCAGCGGCCGCTCACCGAGCAGCGAGCCAAGACAGATGAACCCGAAGGTCGCGGTCAGGAACGAATCCTTGATCAGCGCGAAGAACACGCTGCCCGAGATCAACGAGGCCGCCGTTCCAACCGCCAAAAAGGTCATGACGATAATTCCGAGCGGCTCGAGCCGGCGCGACCTGATCCAGACGCGGATATTGTTGATCGCCGGAAAGGCGCCGCCCGCGACCAACGCCCAGAGCGTCGGAACACCAAGGTGCACGAGCACGTTGAACGCGATGATCGGCATCGCCACGTCGAACACCAGCGTGGGAAGCAACTGGATGAAGCTGAACTCGCCGCCCGGCGGCTGAGGCGCGGGATCGGGATTGGGATTTACTGGCAGCGGTTCGGCCATAATTTGCGATTGCTCCTCGCACAGCGGTTCAGAGTCTCGTCTTCTTGTTGCTTACTCTTAAACACGTCCGAATGCAGTGAAGAAATTGTTGCGCGCGGCACACCTTTGTGAAAAGTAGGAATCTGTGCACACTTGCTGTGCAGAATCGCACACAGAAATGGAGGGAAGAAAGGCACGCATGGAGCAATGGGACGATATGCGCTTCTTTCTCGCCATCGCGCGGGAGCGGAGCTTGTCCGCTGCGGCGCGGTCGCTCCACGTCGACCATGCCACTGTCGGTCGCCGGCTAACCTCGTTGGAGCGCCGCCTCAGCGCCAAACTCTTTAATCGCACGCCTGAAGGCTTCGCGATCACTTCCGCCGGCCAGGCCATCCTGAACAATGCCGAGGGCATGGAGGCCGCCGCGCTTGCTGTCGAGCGGCTGGTGACCGGCCACGATGCGCGCTCGAGCGGACTGGTTCGCTTGGCGACTACGGAGACGCTCGCGCACCAGGTCATCCTGCCGGCGCTGGCGACGCTCCAGGAAGTTCACCCACAACTCCAGGTTGACCTGCTGGTTGGAATTCGCACGCTCGACATTGCCCGGCGGCAGGCCGACATCGCGGTGCGTATCCCGCGGCCCACCGACGCAAACCTGATATGCCGGAAGCTCGGGGAATTCGGCGTTGTCGCGTATGCGTCGCATCGCTATCTCGCGGCCCGCGGCAGGCCGAAACGCGGTGCTGGCCTCGGCGGCCACTCCTTGATCAACTATCTGGGCGAGCCCGCAGCATTTGGCGCACCGTTTCGCGGAGAATCGCTCGACGGCGCTCGAGTCGCGATGCATACGACGAGCACTTTCACGCAGATGAAAGCCGTCGCCGATGGGATCGGGATCAGCGAGTTACCGTGTTGTCTCGCGGACGATTATCCGGAACTGGAGCGAGTCTGGCCCGACGAACGGCCGACGATGCGCCCAATCTGGATGGTCACGCATCAGGACCTGCGACGCGCCGCGAAGATTCGGCTGGTATCAAATGCGATTGGCGAAGCCTTCGCCAGAGACGCGGCGATACTGCGCCACGGCCGGCCGCGCAAACGCTCGAGGTTTCGATCTCAGTAAGCGACGAACGCGCCGGTTTCGACCGCCTTCACCGGAGTCCCTTCAACTTCCGCCGGTATCCCAGCTTGCGCTTGCGGCGTGAGCTTCTCGACATAGACCTGAATCTCGGCATGACCAGTCTCGTCAGCGCCGATTCCAGTGCCGACCACGCCCGGGACGTGCGTCAGCTCGACCTCGTGACGGTCGCGAATGCTCTTGGCCGATTTGACGGCGTCCGTCGACACTCCCAAATCCGCTTCAGCATCCTCTGCCCTCTGGGCGTCAGGTTCGCTGCAAGTACCCACCATCGAAGTGTTGGTCGCGCTCAAGACCGAGGTGATTGGATTTGCGATTGTTAATCCGTTCCCGTTGCCGGCAAACAGCAAGGCGACCGCCTGCGGGCAGTCATCCTGACTTACGATCAGCGATCCAGAGTCTCCGGCCGCGCCGAATATCGGAGTCAGGACGCTGCCTGTCACCAGGATCTGGTTGATGAAATTAGCCAATCTCGGATGTTTGACAACATCGGAGTAATTTACCGTCACGTTCGCGTTGAGTGCTGCAACTGTCCCCGTCGTGAGGCAACTCGTGCGACCCATTTTCTGCACCGGCATCCCTAGAGCTGGATCGCCGACCACCGTATCCGCGATCCCTCCGACAAACATGATGTAGGGGCTCACCTGTCCAGGTACTACCGCTGCGAGCGCCGTGTCGACCTGGTTGCTGGGCCCTCCGAACCTTATTTTCACACTGCTGCTGAATGTGGCGACCGCGTTGCTCTTGGCCCGCAAGCATGCCACGTCGATCAGGCCTGGCTGCAGGATCAGCTGACCAGGCTTGGCCTTATTTGTATCCGCGAGCACATGATTATTGCTGAGGATGTATTCATTCTCGTCGGCGTCCTCGACCATAGATCCCAAGGTCCCACTGAAGCAGCCCCTTGTGTGCTTGGTCTTGATGATAGATTTGATATTTCCACCGGAAGTGCCGAGCTCAATCGGACGCGTCACTGCCATTTGCTGAGGTTCTGGCGTAACAGTGCATGCCATCGGGATCTGCGCCAAAGCGCTTTGTGGCATCATTGCAACACCCAGCGCAACCGCACACACCACCGCCAACGCCACTTTCGCCTGATAACTCATAGTCTTTCCCCTGCCTCCCCTCGAAATACCGCTAGTTCACGCGACTATCAGCAATAACTGCGCCAGATAGTGGGCTCTTACTAGCAGACACCCCCCAAATGCGGACTTACCGAGCTTTAACAAGCATCAAGCATCGACCATAACGCTCCGAGTGCGGAATCGCCCGCGTCGACGGCCAATTTGCGGTCGTTATCGCCATCGCAATGCCGTTCGATCAGCTCGGCGCCAGTCTGCGCATGCCATACGTCGGCCTTTTCGTGCACCGTGAAGAACGCGAGCCCTCGCTCATCAGTGATGTCGTAAAACCGCCTTAGACCGTCGATCTTCGCCGTCTTCAACCGCCGGAATCTGCGATTCATAAGCGTAGAGCGCCGCAAGCCCGCTCGAGACATGCCCACCCTCTGCAAGTTCCGTGAATGCGCGAACCAGGCTCGCACTCGCGGCTGACGGGCTCGCATCGAGGACGCGCTCACGCGAGGCGCCAATCGCCTCGGCAAAGCGCCAGCCACAACTCAGGATGATTCTCCGCACCGCGTTCCTCCTCTATCAGGTTCTCAAGGATCGCCTGGCGGGTGGCCATGTCGGCGCATCGCGAATGAATCGCGCTCAGGTAGCGCGGAAACGCGGCGACGTGCGGATAGTACTCGACGGCATAGTTCTGCAGCCGCTCGCGCGTGAGCGTGCCCGCGGTCCAGGCCTGGTAAAACGGATGCTTGAGCATCGAACGCTCTGCAATAATCGGATCGAGATCAGCAATCACCTCACGTGACATTGGAATTCCTCGTGTTGAAAATTGAATGAGGTCGAGCGCCCGTGTGGGGCGCTATGATGCGCAAGCAGCGGATCGGAATCAACGGACCGTCGGCTAAATGGGAGGATGCTGGTCCTTCCATGGGCGTGCGCGTTCGAATTCCGCCGCAAGCGCGATGATGCCGGCTTCGTCGCCGGGGCGTCCGACAAT
>Ga0210391_10004933_pt1 | contig 11029 bp, 10 predicted proteins | sample IncBWC12OmetaG_FD_160573 | JGI IMG/M metagenome (GOLD analysis project Ga0210391, IMG submission 160573) | Forest soil microbial communities from Barre Woods Harvard Forest LTER site, Petersham, Massachusetts, United States - Inc-BW-C-12-O ...
ATGACGATGCCGGCATGCGCGCGTCCATCGAAGGCCTGCTGAAATCCGCGGGCTTGCGCTCGGAGTGCTTCGGCGCGGCGGAAGAGTTCCTGCGCAGCAACCGCCCGGACGTGCCGAGTTGCCTTGTGCTGGATGTCGGCCTTCCAGGAATCAATGGCCTGGAGTTTCAACACAAGCTGGCTGACGCGGGCGTCCAGATTCCCATCATCTTCATCACCGGTCATGGAGATATTCCGATGACGGTGAAGGCGATGAAGTCTGGCGCCGTGGAGTTTCTAACCAAACCGTTCCATGATCAGGATTTGCTGGATGCGATTCAGCAAGCATTGGAACGCGACCGAAAGAGGCGCCAGCAGCAGAGCGGGTTTGCCGAGCTGCGAAAAGGTTATGAGACGCTGACCGCACGCGAGCGCGAGGTGATGAGCCTGGTGGTTTCCGGAATGTTGAACAAGCAAATTGCCGCCGAACTCGGCACCAGCGAAATTACAGTGAAGGTGCATCGGGGCCACGTCATGCGCAAAATGCAGGCCCAATCGCTGGCAGAATTAGTGAGAATGGCGGAAAAACTAGGCGTTCCCAAGAAGTAGCCGAACGTGCCGCCAGTCCAGCTAGCCGGTTTTCCGGTTTGCAAACTCCCTGCTGTAACTGGCGGTTACTCTGATCGCGCCCGCTAAATCCTGCGGCCGCCTTTCCGCTCAGGTGCATATTCGATTTGTTATACGAACGTATAATTGCGCCACTCCAGACCCCCTGCTATTTTCTTGCCATGATTACTCAGCCCAAGACCAAACCAGTCGCGGTAGTAGATGATGATGACTTGATGCGCGGAGCATTGCTCGGCCTGCTCAAAGCTGTCGGCCTGCCGGCCCGGGAATTTGCCTCGGCGGAGGAATTTTTAAATTCTGGCCTACAGCATGAGGCCGGATGCCTGATCGCAGACATCCGAATGCCGGGAATCTCCGGCCTCGAGCTGCAGGCGAAACTAAACGCAGAACACTGCAGGATTCCCATCATCTTCATCACGGCCCATGGCGATGAAAAGATGCGGCTGCATGCATTGCGAGCAGGCGCGGTGGAATTTCTGGCAAAGCCCTTCGACGACGAAGCCCTGCTCGTGAGCGTTCGAGCCGCTCTGGCAAGTTAATCCTGATAAGGAAATGTGCGCGCGGGCACCAGGAGGTGCTCTATGGCAGCATTAGCGATAGTCGGGTCTGGTCAGCAGCATAATCAACGTAGATTCGAGCAGCTGATAGGCAATAGCCCTGCTCTAGAAGCGGTGCTCGGACATGTCGAACGCGTGGCGCCAACGGATGCCACGGTTCTGCTGCAGGGTGAAACCGGAACCGGTAAGGAACTGATCGCGCGCGCGATTCACAATATCAGCTCGCGCTGCGGACGCCCCTACATAAAACTGAATTGCGCTGCGATTCCGTTCGATCTGCTGGAAAGCGAACTTTTTGGCCATGAGCGGGGCGCTTTTACTGGCGCGATCGCGCAGAAGATTGGCCGTTTCGAACTGGCCGACAAGGGCACACTCTTCCTGGATGAGGTCGGCGATATTCCCCTGGCACTGCAGGCCAAACTTCTTCGCGTATTGCAGGAGCAGGAATTTGAGCGCTTGGGCAGCACGCACACTCACCAAGTGGATGTTCGGCTCGTGGCTGCGACCAATCGGGACCTGGCGGAGATGGTGAAGAGCGGCGAGTTCCGCAGCGACCTCTACTATCGCTTGAACGTGTTTCCAATCACGCTGCCGCCGTTGCGCGCGCGCCGCGAAGACATTCCGGACCTGGTACAACACTTTGTCGAGATTTACGGCCGCCGGATGGGCAAGCAAATCGAACGCGTCACTCCGGAAACGATGTCTGCGTTCACTGCGTACGAGTGGCCCGGGAACGTCCGCGAGCTGCAGAATTTCGTCGAGCGCAGCGTCATCCTAAGCGACGGCAGGGTCCTCTGTCCTCCCCTAGCCGAGCTGAAACATTCCTCCGCGGCCGAATCGCCGGCAGCAACAACTCTGCTAGACGCGGAGCGCAACCACATTCTGAAGATTTTGCAGCAAACCCGTTGGGTGGTCGCCGGCCCTAGTGGCGCGGCTGCGCGCCTGGGGATGAAAAGATCCACGCTTTACTTCCGGATGCAAAAGCTCGGGATTTCACGCGTCAGCAACGATCTTCTTCCGGCGTGAAAGAGGCGCAATGACGCATGCGCATCCCGACGCCTCGTAACTTACTCCACCAATAAATCTCCGCAGGTCCAGCAGGACATACATCACTTCGCCGATCTATTCGCCAGGAAACAGATAGCTCAAGAAGTGGTATTTCGACCCTGGGGCGCACGTCAGGAATGGGCAGCTACCGGCGGTGATCGAAACTCCCGTAAGTGATCAGCAACTGCGGCACGTAACAAGGGAACTTTGACGCATTCAAGAAATATTCACAGATGAAGTTCGTGATGAAACGTGAAGCCCTCGCGCAGCTGAACCGCCCAGCCAACAAGATGGCGGTTGGCGAGGCACAAACAGCCCCCGTTTCCAGGGGTTTTGGTACGGCCTCGATACAGTGTTGACGGAAAAGCGAAGGAATGGATTTCCGAGCGCGGGGAAATGCTTTAGAATGAAGGTCACTCCTACTGTGGGCGTGTAGCTCAGCTGGGAGAGCACCTGCTTTGCAAGCAGGGGGTCACCGGTTCGATCCCGGTCACGTCCACCAAACCTTTACTTCTCTCCTTACTGCAACTTAGGCCGCAATTTCGACCTCTGTTTTTGGAGCGGTTTTTTTTGGAGCATTTGGAGCATTTGCGTCAACGACGGTCTTTGGCAAGGCGAAGCCAAAGCCTACTCGCTCGGATTCCTGTAGCCGTAGTTCAAGCTCCTCGTGGAGGTGTGAATAGAGCTCGGACATTGTTTGCGGCTTGTGTGCCATCCAGAAATTGTTGAGATCTTCTAAACAGCGAGCGCCGCGAAGCCACGTCTTTCGGAAACGCTTGAACGAGTGCCAACCCATGCCTTTTTCTTCCAATCCCATTTGAAGAAGTCGGGGCGTGAGCCAGCGGTCTTCGAGGTTGTTATACAGACGCGGTGTGCCGCGCGCCGTGTGGAACAACAATCCGGATTTCTCGGTTCTGTAGCATCGCAGGAACTCTGCGATGTCCGAGTGCAGATCGATTTCTCGCTTTGCAGCGGAGGTCTTCAAGTATTTCACGATGCTAGGACAATCCTTGGCGACCTGCTGCTCGACCTTGATGGTCCGCCCCTCGTTGATGAAGTGCCGGCTCTCAAGAGCTAGTGCCTCGGACACCCTCATGCCAGTCGACGCGAGCAGAACGTAGAGTGCCTGTTCTTGCCCGCTGCTGGCTGCAATGAGATCCGAGATTGACTTGGCTTTGAGAGACGGCCGCTTCTGTTCTCCATATTCGACGATTGGAAGATCCATCGTTTCGGCGTCCCAAGTCCTTTTGTGGATCGGTTCGCCGTTCGGTGCTTTAAGCGACTTCACGACCTGTTTGATGTATTCCACGTACTTGTTCACTGTTCTTGGTGTCAAGCCACTAGCGCACATTTTCTCGACTAGCGGTTTGACGGCAAGATTGTCCACGAGCGAGAGTGGAAGATCGCCGATTGCCGGAAAAATCCACTTCCTCATGGCTCCCTCGATGCTTGTCGTGTCACGGAGAGGTCTTCGATTCCGGGAAACTGCCTTCTGCAAGTAGGTCTTAGCCTGTTCGCGGAAAGTGGTTTCCCCCGAGACTACTTGGTTGAATCGCTCCTCCGAATTCGCTCCGGCATTGTGCACAATCTCTTTCGCCCGACGCTCCAGTTCCGAGCGAGAAAGTCTCATGCCTACCGGCGCGATTTTAAGCGACATCTGCTTCCGTTTTTCCGTTCCTGACTGATCGAGTCGGAAGCGAACTCTCCACCAGCCACTCTGTTTCACCAAATTACCTGACTGACCGCTGCGACGACTCATGGACTTTCGTCCCTCCCGTCGTCGCTTCGGCTGCGCTTCGGCGATGATGCCAGATTGAGCGTCTGATTGGAACGCCGAAGAGAGCCTCATTGCCGTCATTTTCATCAACGCTGAGCGTTATGGCCGCCTCAGTCCATGTGGAGTGTTTCGCGCTGATTCAGAGCTCCGGCACAGAACTAATCCGTTCGCCGTTCGACTTCTTTTCATTCGGTGTCTGCGTGGCTGTAGAACGCAGGGCGGCTTGGGCCTTGGTCACGGTGTGGCGAGCGTAATAATCCGGGTCAGCTTTATCTTCCGAGCGGTAATCGGCGATACGTCGGATGACTACTTCGGGGTCGTCGCCACGGGCCAGAGCGCGCTTCGCATAAGCCCAGTCGTATTCGGATTGGCTCTTGTGGTCACTCGTTATCGTCTGCTCGCGTTGTCGGTAGTCACCGAAGTGCCGGGGCGTTTCAAGTGTGTCTTCGTCAATCGTGAAGTCGCGCAGCGTGTAGACCGCATCGCTCTCTTGGCGCGCCTGAACGATAAATTCGTCAGGAAGCTTGCGGTTTGCGAAGCCTGGCAAGCGCAGCACACGTGTCGAGTCCGTTGCCGCCAGATCGCCCGCGAATTGATTTGCGAGGTTGTGAAGGAGAGACTCCGCGTCATCCTGACTGAATCCACTCACTTTCCAAACGACCTGATGCTTGCCGGGCGACGTGTCGAGAACGAAGTTTGGCGGCGGGACTTCGGTTGAATTTCGAATCGACTCGAGAGCTTCGTTCCCTTTTTTGTCAAGGTCGAGATAGACGTGACGGATGTCTTTTATGTTTTCCTTGGTTCGGCTGTACGCGCCATCTTTAATCGGATTCATGCCCACATAGACATCGGAACCAGCAGCACTGCGGGCAGCGAGCCATGCTTGAAACTCTGGGCTTGTTATGGTTTCGGCCTTCGCGATCCTTTGAACCGCCTTGCCGGTTTCACGGTTCCTTACAAGGATCGCGGCGTTGTCCGCGGGCTCGAAAAGCTCCCGGACATACTCCGAAGCGGTGAGAGGTCGCGGCCTGAATGTTGTGTCAATACTCATGGGTGATCCTGCTTGGCCAGGAAAACCGCGCCGTAGTCGAAAAGGTCTGTATCCGGGTCATATCCGTTGACAAAGAGAACTTCAGAAATGTATCTGTGCCCCGGCCGGCGCTCGACATGGATAACCACATTGAGGGAGTCGGCGATGTTTGTCTTGATTGCTTTAAAAGGTAGCTCCACGCCGCTCTGCAAAACACAACTGGTAAAGCGCGCGAGGCCCTGCTGCGCGGAACTTGCATGAATGGTGGATAGCGTTCCCGAATGTCCCGTGTTTAGGAGTTGTAGCAGATCGAACGCCTCGCTTCCGCGAACCTCCCCCAAAACGATACGGTCCGGGCGGTGGCGGAGGGCTGCTTTCAGGAGATCGCGGATGGCCACTGCCGGAAGGCCGTTCTGTTCGCGGCGTGCTTCGAAGCGAACGAGATTTTGCTGCGGCAATTGAATCTCGGCCGTGTCTTCGATCACGAGCACCCGTTCCTCTTGGGGAATGAATTTTCCGAGGATCGAAAGTAGAGTCGACTTTCCAGTGCCAGTTCCACCGCAAATAAGGATGTTTTTGCGCGCGAGCACGTAGTCTTCGAGGTGGTTCGCGAGGCCGCGGTCGAGAGTGCCGGCCCGAATCAGATCCTCCATTTCGAAGTGGCGGGTGTTGAACTTACGGATGGTGAGCGTAACGCCACCCAAACTGCACGGCGGGATGATTGCCGCGACTCGACTGCCATCGGGCAGCCGGGAGTCGAGAATGGGCTTCGATTCGGAAATGTCGTCACCCAGACGCCGGGCGATATTCTTGACGGCGATCATAAGGGATCGCTCGCCGATGGAAACGCCCGGCACGTGTTGAAGGAAGCCCTGTTTTTCGATGAAGACGCGGTCGGGACCGTTCACCATGACCTCGCTGATCGAATCGTCGAGAATGAGGTGCTCGATGGGCTTCAGAAACGGCAGAATCATTTCAAATCCGTTCATCACAGTCCCCCTTTGGCGAGTTGGACAAAGTAAGAATCGTTGGGGTCGTTGTAGTAGGGTTTGAGGTAGCAAAACATCGGCGGCGTGGGGTTGATTCCGTCGTAGGCGATGATGACGGACTGTGCGTTACGCAACTCCATAAAGGTCTTCATGTCGAAGCGGTAGTCGCTCTGCGTGTTGTAGCTCTTGGAAGCGATGATGTTGGCTTTATGGGAGAGAGCCTTTCCGGTGAGCCAACTGACCTTGGTGTCGTGGCCGCTTTCCGACAAACTGTAGCTGACTTTGAGCTGGTCTTCGCGGCCACACAGATCGCTCGCCGTTCTTGCCGAGAAATCATCCGACAACGAAAGGAAAATCTTAGTGCGGAAGGTCTGAAGAAGGGTGCGCCAGCTTTCAGCGGGAAGCGCGGAGCGGAGCGAGCTGATGCTCTGGGTGGCGACGATCGGGATGCACTTCGGCTGGCGAGACAAGCTGAAGAATTTCTCGTCGCCGGTCGGGTCGCTTTCGCCCACGGTGGCGAAGTGTTGGTACTCATCGCAGAGGAATAAGACTTGCCGGAAATACTGCTCGGGGTGCGCTTCTATTTTCGGGACGCGATTGAGCACGGCGCGCTCGAAATCGAGCTTCATCATCACACCCAAAGCTTTCGCGAGTCCGGCGTTCATGCCGATGGGAAAATTGAGCGCACAGACCTTTCCAGTCTCGATCAGCCAGGAAAATGATGGGAGCGGTTTTCCGTGCCTGTTTCCGACATTCTTTTCGGGGTCGTAACACTCCTTCTTCGGGCAGAAAACTCTTTTCACTTTGGGGCTGTCGTCGAAGAGCGACAAGAAGACTGAAACGCCCTCGACGATGGAAGTCCGTAATTTCGGCTCGATCCTCCTCCAGTCGTCCTGGAACCATCTCTTCACAGCCTCTAGTTGCGCAAGCCTTTCGGGGTTGGCCTGAGCGGGGTCGAGAACCGTGCGAGCCTCGGACTGAATCCCTCGTATCCTTAATATGTCTCGCAGCTCGGGCGTAGCGGGCGCAAGAAAACGGTCTTCCTTCTGGTCGTGCACAAAGCCGAGGCCCGCGAGGTCGGCGGTACGCTCGCCATAAGTCTTCGGTGTGACGGCCACATAGTGACGCCCGAGAATGATCTCCTCGGCCTCCGCGATTCGTTCTTCGAGCAGCGGCGGAGAGATCGCGCACTGGTAGACATCGAAGAGGGTGACGTAGTCATAGGCGACCTTATGAAGAAGGATGATGAACTTGACGAGGTTGGTGTACGCCTGCTGCCAGAAGGGTTCCTTGCCACGTCCGAAAAGATTGTTCAGGAGCGAGGCGATGTTATACGCGAGTGCGTAGGCGTCGAGATCATTATGTAGAGGGTTGTAGCAGTATTCCGAATCGAGACTGATTTCGATGTAGTCCTCGGCCCGCTGGTGACGTGCGAGGATGTCTTTTACTTTTCGGCAGAAGTCGCCTTTTACCTCCAAGACAATTCCGCCGATCCTCTTTTGTTTGTCGGCGGCTTTGTAGGCCAGAATCTGCTCCGCAAACGGAAGCATGCAGCAGGAAGTTTTCCCGCTGCCGATAGCGCCCAAGATGGCAATTCCCGTGAACAAACCGCGCTCGGGAATCGTGAGCCAAGAGGGATCCTTCGCTGGCACCGGCTTGCGCGGGTTGTGCACTTCGCCTACGACGAGAAACAAGTCGGATCTCGTACCGGGGTCGGGGTACTGGGGAAGGCGCCCTGGCGAGACGGTGCGGCGCGGTTTGAGAGTAAAGATGTAGAGTCCCGAAAGCGCGGTCGAGCATACCAGGTAGGGCGAGGTGAACAGGAACACGTAATAGAGGTATTTGAAGCTCAAGAAGGCTTGCGGAGCACGCACGGCAATAACACGCAGAAAGACCTGCTGGTCGGGGAACGGCCGCGTGTAAAACAGGAACGCCCCGATGGCCATTGCGAGGATGGCCGCGATGAAAGCGCGCGATTCGAGTACTCGCTGCATCAGGCTCTCCCGCGCGCTTCTGTGGATTGAACTTTGTCGGTGCCCTGCTGGGCCGTGCGTCGCGCTTCGCGCCACTTGCGATAGTCCTGGTCCCTCCAGAGCACCTTCTTCAGGACGGCGTTGACGACGTGATCCGCGTTGCTCTCGATGAACCGAGCGTAGTCTTCGAGCAGATCGTTGACCGGCTCTTCGAGTCTTACTTCCCGTGTCATGATCCCTGGTGCTTTCTTAACGAGCGGCATTCTGTTCCTCCCCTGGTGATGTGTGCTTCCTCCGAACTCCGTGTCACCGTGGAAAAAACGGCCGGCACGATTTACCGTGCCGCAGGGCGGGAGCGACCCCACGAACTTTTTGGGCGGCTGAAAGCCGAAAAAGTGGGGTCGCTCCCGCCCGATTTGACATTTTTTCCACGGTGACTTTCGCTTTCCACGGTTTTCGTATTTCTCCGGTTTCCAAGGACTTCGCATCCTTGGAGGGTGAAGCAGTGTCAATTTCAAAAGTGCAGAGAGTAAGTCTTACGTTCTTCACCCGGTATTCGCGGAATCGGTGACAGGTGCAATCCTTCGCAGCAAGAACGTGTCAAAGCCGATGGTGTGCGTCGTGCCGTTCGTTCCAACTTCCTGTCGAATGCCGATTTCGCTGACGCGGCCGTTTTTCCATCCGCGATACAACCCTTCGAATCTTTCGCCGGTAAACCGGTTACGCGCGTGGTTGCGGAAGATGAGGTCGGCATCTGTGACCGCCGCGTACTGTTTTTCGTCCCAAGCCTTTCGCACGCGGAAGTAGTGAAGCAAATCCCCGGCGATGTCGGATTCGAGTGGGATTTTCACGAGGGAATTGAATATCTCGGCGGCCTTCTCGAAGTGCGAATTCGTGCGGGATGCATAGACGAGCCGGAACTCGGATAGCTGACGAAAGAGCGGCAGATAGCTTTCGAGATGGCGCACAAAATTCGTGAATGCCGCTGCACCTTCGTGGACGTAGGTAAACGTCACCACAGGCGAGGGAGAGGCGAAGAACATCGGAAACTTATCCACAAAATGCCGGACCGAAGTGCTGGGGGTCTTGCTGCCTAAGTAGAGTCTGGCTGGGAGATAGTGCTTCTGGATGTTCAAAGCTCCGCAAAAGAATCGGACTTTTTCTGGTTCGGTTTCAAGGTACTGATACCCCTGATTGAGGAGAACGAAATCGAGGATTGCAATGCGCCGTTTGATGAAGTCGAATTCGTGCTCCCTGCGGTTGCGAAGGTTTTCCTTTTCGATCTGGCGATAGAGCCGTCGCGCGAAGAGATGATAGACGACGCCGCTCTTTGGAAAGCACTCCATCCGTGCATGTCGTTTCGTTTCGAGCTTGCTCCAGAAAGTCGTGGTCCGCTTGCCCCAATGAGCGCCGGTGAACGCAAGGAACTGGCGGGCGGTGAAGTAGCCGGAATGCGTGGCAACGATGTAGAGAAAGCGCGTTTCCACGTCGGTGTAGCCGAGAGCTTGGAGAGCATCGAGATGAGCAGGGGAGATATTCATAGCGTCAGAATTCGCGCGGTGATTTCGCGTTCGTCGAGAACACGGCGCAAGCGCGATGCGTCTTCCGAACGCCCATAGAGCGAGAAGCCCGCGGCGGCTTTTTCCGCCATCGCTCGGGGTCTGTAGTCGCGGGTCGCCAGCTCCAGGTCCACATGGCGCAATTCGAGTTCTGATGTTTCGTACTCGACGCGCAGATCGGGCACGGGAATCTTCCCATTTACAACCTGGAGGCCGTGCTTCTCAGCGATTCTTGCCTTTGCGTTCGGGTCATCTCTTTCCGGCGCCATCTGGGCCAAGTCACGATTCAGATTCCGCTTGAGTTCGTAGTCGAGGAGCACGCGGACCGGCCTGCCTCCGCCGCGCTCGATGCAGGCTGCCTCTTTTTGATAAAGCCGGTAGAGATCGCTGTCGTGTTTGACTTCGCGCGGCTTCATCAAACCGTGATAGATGGGCTGATCGTCGGGAAGTTGGTTCGTGTTCTTCAGGAGCCGGTGTCCGGCTTTCGTGAGCGTCACAATTCGAAGGGTCTTTTTCTGCGAGATTTCAACGGTCTTGTCGCTGACGAGAGAGTGTTGGGCCAGCCGCCGTATGTCTTTGTCCATCCGTTTGCGATTTCCGCCGTAGGCGTATTTCGCGAGGTCAGACACCGCAATCACGCGGAACTTGCCGATTTCCTTGATGGAGTGCATCTCGGAATTGCGGAGGAGATAGGCCCGGTCGCGGACGTAATAAGCGCGGAGCGAATCGCTGCGTTCCTCGCGGCTGGAATGCTGCTCCTGAGTGTCAGTGCGATCGCGGCGGTCAGGGGCTTCCGGTGCGGAATTCCTACTGTCCGGCGTGTCGGGAAGCGGTGATCTGCGCTGGCGGCTGGAGCGGCGCGTGGAAGTGTCGCGCGTGTCCAGCGCGTCTTGCGGATCGTGGGAAAAGGCGTCGCGCGACACTAGTTGAAATCCTCCTCATTCACAGGAACGGGCAAGTCCGCATGGCTGACGTTGAACTGCTTGTCGAGGTGGGAGAGTTTGCGTCCGGTATTCTTGAGGAAGAAGCGGCGGCCAATGGACAGCGCCGCGCCAAACAGGTTGAGGAAGAGGACGGTGAGGAAGATCAGGATCGTTGTTCCGTAGGCGTGGTACAGAACCGCTTTGTAGCGGGCCATGAACTTCAACTGGTCGAGAAGCCAAAAGCCGTAGCCGAGCAAGATGACGATAGTGAACAGCAGGGCGTTCGCGATCATCGTGAATTCCCCGGCTTCCGTGAGGGTTTTCCCACCAACATTTTGAGCTTCTGGGAGCAGGCGGAAAGCGGGGCGAAAAGGAGGCCCTCGTGAGGTGCGCCGGTTGTTCCAGTGGCAGAAGCCCGTGAGTTGGGATGTGGCCGCTGTGAGGAGCAGAGCCTCGGCGTCAGGGCGGCGGTGGCGCGCCGAGGTTGGGACGACGTTGCCCTGCGTCCGCCCGCGACCTCTTGGGTTTGCGTGTGGACACGGATTCTCATTTGAACGCCTGGTCTTCGC
>Ga0210391_10004934_pt1 | contig 11028 bp, 13 predicted proteins | sample IncBWC12OmetaG_FD_160573 | JGI IMG/M metagenome (GOLD analysis project Ga0210391, IMG submission 160573) | Forest soil microbial communities from Barre Woods Harvard Forest LTER site, Petersham, Massachusetts, United States - Inc-BW-C-12-O ...
GCACCGCCTCGGCCTTAAACTCCCGCGTGAACTTCCTTCGTTTCCTTCGAGCCATGAACAACTCCTCGCGCATACTCGCGCTTTCGGGGCTGTCCACAAACCCGGGGGAGGATCAAAGCAACCCGCGGACGCGAACGTCGCAGACGTGCTCGACGGCGGGCGCCATAGGTAACCGGGCTCGGAAAATGCGCACGGACATGGAAGAACCTACCAAAGTATGTGGGCTGGGAGGACCGTATGCGGCGCGCTCGCGCGTTCGTCGTGCTCTGCTCGTTTGCGCCACAGCCGGTGCCGTCGCGCTTGTTGCGGCTCGCGCCGTTGCGCAGGCCCCAGCTGCCGCGATGCGAGCGCAGAGCACACAGGTTCGCGATGCTGCCTTCCGAGTGATCACGCAGGCCATGCTCGCTATGCGCGTGGCCGACTCGAGCATCGAGAGCTCGGACGCACAGCTGCACTCGACCGAGGAGGCCTACCGCGCCCGGCGAGAGCTGTTTCTCTTCAGTAAGGAAACCAGCGTCGAGCTCGCGGACGCCGAGGCGAGCCGGTTTTATGCGCGCCTCGCGGCAATCTTTGCGCGCGTCGACCAGCGCATCGCGCAAATGCGCGTCGAGCACGCGACCGGTCGGGATGTCGCGAGCCGGGCGTCATGAAGCGCGCCCTGATCCTCATCGGGATCCTTGCCGTGGGCTTGCTCGTGGCGCTCGCGCTCCGCGTTTGGCACCTGCGTGCGGCCGAGCACGGCCCGGCCGGCGGCAGCGGCGTCATCGAAGGCGTTGACGTCAACGTCACGAGCCGCATCGCAGCGCGCATCACAAAAGTGAATGTGCGCGAAGGCGACGTGGTCAAGACTGGCGACGTGCTCGTGGAGCTCGATTGTATCGACCAGAACGCTGCGCTCGTCCAGGCGTCCGCCCAGCTCGCCGCGGCGCAGGAGAACCTCCAGGCTGCAGGGGCGAATGCGAGGTCCGCGTCGCAGAACGCGTCGGGCGCGTTCCAGAACGTCAGCGCGGCCAAGTCGCAGGTCGATGTCCTCAAGGCGCAGGAGCAGCTCGCACGAATCGATCTCGCTCGCGTCGAGGAGCTGGTGAAGAGCGGGACACTATCGCCATCCGCACTCGATGAGGCGCGTTCGAAGGACGTGGCGCTCCTCAGCCAAATCGCGGCGCAGAACGATGTCGAATCCATGAACAAGAACCAGGCAGGCGCGCTTCGCGCATCGGGCGCGGGAGCGAAGTCGCAGGTTGCCGCCGCGCGAGACAACGTCACCGAGGCGGTGGCGAGTGTCGCGCGTGCAGACATCTCTGTGAACGAGTGCAAGCTGCTCGCGCCGCGAAACGCGATGGTCGTGACGCGCAACCTCGAGCCTGGCGAAGCCGTTCAGGAAGGCACCAACGTCCTCGCGCTGACGGATGTCACGGAGGCGCGCACGCGCTTCTACCTGCCGAACGCAGAGCTTGCGGCGGCGGCCCCAGGACGGAAGGCCCACGTCGTCGCGGATGCCTATCCGGGGCAGACGTTCGAGGGCACCATCTTCTACGTCTCGCCGCGCGCCGAGTTCACCCCACGCAACGTTCAGACGCGTGAGGACCGCGAACGCCTCGTCTACGCCGTGGAGGTCCGCATCCCGAATGCCGACATGCGCCTTCGTTCCGGCATGCCCGTCGAGGTATCGATCGAAGGCAGCTGGCAATGAACAATGCCGACGTGCGGATCGAGGCGACGGACCTGCGGCGCAGTTTCAAGACGCGCGCCGCCGTCGACGGTCTCACGTTGCGCGTAACGGCCGGAGAGATCTACGGCCTCGTCGGCCCCGACGCGGCCGGCAAGACGACGACGCTGCGGATGCTCGCCGGCGTTCTCGATCCGTCCGGTGGCAGTGTTCGCCTGATCGGGCGCGACCCGTTCGGCAAGGATGGTTCGTTTCGCGAGGCGCTCGGCTACATGCCGCAGGAATACAGCTTGTACGGAGATCTCACGGTCGCCGAGAATCTCGCCTTCTACCGCGAGATGTTCTGTCTCTCTCGGGATGCCTTCCGGCAACGTAGAGAGCGGCTCCTCGAGATCACGCGCCTCGCCGAGTTCAAGGACCGGCGCGCGCAGGCCCTCTCGGGCGGTATGTACAAGAAACTTGCACTCGCGTGCGCGCTTCTGCACGAGCCTAAAGTGCTACTGCTCGACGAGCCGACCAACGGCGTCGATCCAGTCAGCCGCCGCGAGTTCTGGGACCTTCTGCACGACTTCCTCATCGAAGGGATGGCCATCGTCTTCGCAACGCCGAACATGGACGAGGCGGCTCGCTGCCACCGCGTAGGCCTGCTTTTCGAGGGAAGGCTGCTCGAGGAAGGTCCGCCCACCACGCTGCTGGGCGCCTTTCAGGATACGGTCTTTCGCGTGCGCGGAGATCGCGCAAAGGTGACCGCCGCTCTCGAGACGCAGGCGGACGTCCTTGCTTTCACTCCGGCCGGAGCCGAGCTACGTATCGTCGTTCGACGCGGACGCGAAGAACCGGTGCTCTCCGTTCTCTCGGGGCTCGGTGCCCAGACGACGCCGGCGACTGCGAGCTTCGAGGAGCTGTTTCTGACGCGGGTTCGTGATCGGGCCGACGCAAGGCGCGAAGAGAAGAGCGTTTCGTGAGTGACGAGGTCTCCGTCCGGGTCAAGGGCCTCAACAAGCGTTTCGGCGCCTTCGTGGCCGTGAGCGACGTCTCCTTCGAGGTCAAGAAGGGCGAGATCTTCGGCTACCTCGGCGCCAACGGCGCCGGCAAGTCGACGACGATCCGGATGCTCTGCGGCCTGCTCTCCGTCACGAGCGGCGACGTCGAGGTCGCGGGCGTCGATGTCGTTCATCGAGCGAACGCAGTGCGCCACGCGATCGGGTACATGTCACAGAAGTTCTCGCTGTACCTCGATCTCACGGTCTCGGAGAACCTCGAATTCTTCGGCGGCGCGTATGAGCTCTTCGGGCGCGCCTTCCGCAAGCGACGAGACGCCGTCATGCATTCTCTTGCGCTGGACAAACTCTCCGGCGAGCTGACCGGATCGCTGCCGGCAGGGCTGCGTCAGCGCCTCGCCCTGGCCTGTGCGATCCTCCACGAGCCCCACGTCGTCTTTCTCGACGAGCCTACAGCGGGCGTCGACCCCGGCGCGCGACGTAACTTCTGGCGCCTGATCCGCCGCCTCGCGGACGACGGCACGACGATCTTCGTCACGACCCACTACATGGACGAAGCGGAGTATTGCGATCGCGTGGGGCTGATGGTGGCGGGCAGGCTCGCGGCGCTCGACACACCGGAGGCGCTGAAGCGAACCTTGGTCCCCGGGCGCATGTACGAATTGCTGGGCGCGGATGCGGCCGAAGTAAAGAAAACTGCGAAGGACCTCGCTCTGGTCGGCGTCGAGCCGTTCGGCGCCACGCTGCACGTCCGTGTCGCCGAGGGAGGTCCCGACGCCGCGACGTTGAAGCGTGAGCTCTCGAGCCGCGGCGTCCAGGTGGCGAACGTGAGCGACGCCGAGGTCACGCTCGAGGACGTGTTTCTGTGCGTCGTCGGGGGCGCCGAGAAACCGAACAAGGTGCCCGAGGAAGCGAAGGCGTCATGAACCGCGCTTTCCGTCGTACGATGGCCATCGCGCACAAGGAGGTCTTGCACATCATCCGTGATGCGCGTTCCGTCTACATGGCGCTCGGCCTGCCCGTCGTGATGCTGATGCTCTTCGGCTACGGGATCTCCCAGGACGTGGACCACATCCCTCTGAGCGTGGCCGACGAGGATCGCACGCCTGCGTCGCGTCGTCTGAGCGAAGGACTTGTCGCGGCCGCCGACTTCGTGCGCGTGGAGGATCTGCCGTCGGCGGACGACGCGGAAGCCGCGTTCCGCAGCGGGCGCGCAAAGGCGGTGCTTGCGATTCCGCGGGGCTACGGGCGCGACCTCGGACGCGGCCTCCCCGCAGTGGCCCAGCTGCTGGTGGACGGCAGCGACGGAACGACCGCGACGATCGCCATGGGGGATGCCGCAGGCCTCGTCCAGGCGACGTCGTCCGGGCGCGCGGCGCGGGCTTCACTGACTGAGGGCCCGCGCGTTCGCGCGCGGTTTAATCCGGGCATGCGTTCCGCCTACAATATGGTGTCCGGCGTCATCGTCCTCATTCTCGCGATGGTCGCCTCGCTACTCGCCTCGCTCACGATCGCGCGCGAGTGGGAGCGCGGGAGCATGGAGCAGCTCTTCGCGACGCCGGTGAGCCGCGTGGAAATCGTCGTCGGCAAGCTGATTCCTTACACCGGGCTCGGGTTCGTGCAGACGCTGCTCGTTCTCACCCTCGGCTCGTACATGTTCGACGTCCCGATTCGCGGGTCACCGGTGACGCTGTTCGTGTCATCGACGCTCTTTCTTCTCGCCATGCTCGGAACCGGGCTCGCTGCAAGTATCATCGCGAAGTCCCAGCTGGTGGCCGTGCAGTTTGCGATGCTGGGTTTCGTACATGCCGGTCGCGATGCTGAGCGGCTTCATGTTCCCCATCGAGAACATGCCCGCGTGGCTTCGAGGGCTGTCGATGGTTGTGCCGGGCCGCTACTATCTGACGACCCTACGGGGCGTGCTCCTCAAGGACAACGGGCTCGACGTTCTTGCAGGTGACGTACTCGCGCTCGCGTTCTTCGCCGTAGCGACGCTGGCGCTCGCCGTGTGGCGCTTCCGACGGAGGCTCTCTTGAAGGTCCTCGTCATTCTCCAATCGCTGCTCAACGTCATCAAGAAGGAGCTGAGCCAGACGATGCGCGATCGGCGCATGTTGAGCACCCTCATCATCTCTCCCGTCTTGCAGCTCGTCGTCTTCGGCTACGCCATCGACCTCGATGTCGACAGGATCCCTACCGTGATCTGCGATCAGGACGGAACGCCACGAAGCCGAGAACTCGCTCAAGCGTTTTTCGCCGACCGAACGTTTCTCCATAGCGGCGACGTTCTCGAGCCCGGCGCCGCGCAAGCCGACCTCGAAGATGGGAGCGCTGCCGCAGCGGTCATCATCCCTCGTGGCTTTGCGCTACTCGTGGCACGGTCGGATGCGCCCGAGGTGCAGGTCCTTGTCGACGGAACGGATGCGACGCGAGCCCAGGTGGCGGCGAACGCAGCGAGCCAGTTCTTGCTCACGCAGGGGATCGGGACCGAACCGAACGTACAGCCACGAGCGGCGGGCGCTTCTCTCGCGTTCCGCGTCATGTACAACGAGCGCCTCAAGACTCCCGTCTACATGCTGCCAGGCGTGCTCGCGACGCTGCTTCTGAATGTCACCGCGCTCGTCACCGCGATGGGTCTGGCTCGCGAGCGCGAGAGCGGGACACTCGAACAGATCCTGGTCACACCCATCCGGCCGTCGGTGCTCTTGGCGGGAAAGTGCCTGCCGTACATCCTGTTCGGCCTCGTCGACATCCTCGCCATTCTCCTTCTCGGGAACCTGATCTTTGACGTGCCCTTCCGTGGATCGTTCGGGGTCATCGCGCTCGGGTCGTTCCTCTATCTCTTTTCGACTCTCGGAATCGGCATCTTCATCGCATCGTTCAGCGCCTCTCAACAGCAGGCAATGCTCGGCGCTTTCGGCTTCATGCTGCCCGCGATGCTGCTCTCCGGCTTCATGTCGCCGATTTCGAGCATGCCGCCGTGGCTACGTCCCTTCACGATGCTCATTCCGATGCGGCACTACGTCGAGATCATGCGCGCGTGTCTCTTGAAGGGCGCGGGGACCGGTGACCTCGCGCAACAGATGATCGCCCTTGCTGTACTGGGGGTCGGAATCCTTGCGATTTCCGTCGCGCGGTTCCGGAAGAGGCTCACATAGGAGACGGTTCGGACTCTATTCTGTAGCCCTCGCGGCGAAGCGGGTCCCGAACCGCCCAGAAATCTTTGCCCAAGTCCCGGCACTCACGGCCTTCCGAGGCAGCACATCGCCCATCGTAAGCTGCATCGCCCCGTGAATACTTCGCCCCCCGTTCTCTGGGGTTGACAAGTCGATATATTCATCGCCGTCTGCCAACTTCTGCCTAGTCTTCCCCTCGCTCAAGCGCGTAAGCTCTTCGTCGGACAATAGCTTCAAGACCTGCTCCCGTGCTTCATGCACGGTTTTCTCTGAATACTTCATAGACTTGCTTTCTCCCAATCACTTCGGGAATCGCGCGGTTTTGCCCGCGACCATACGTGTCCGTGTTTGCATTTGAGGCGGACGACGTGAACGGGGTGCGTACCAAGGGCGATGTCGTGCGTGACGACGGTCTGGCCTGTCTTGGCGTTCAACGTGTCGGTCACGTCCGGCGGGCCGCACTCGGGGCACGCGGATGGGTCAGAGATAGGCTCATTTGTCATTTCGGCCATGGTAAGCACTCCGGGAGTTTGTGGCGGGGAAAACATGGTGCGAGCGGCCGTCAGGCGCTTTTTGCGATCGAGCCGGGCGCGGAGCCATTAAGACGACGGCCCAACGGGCCACGGGCGCGTCGCGGTCATGGGGCAGATGACTCCCCTCATCGAGCTTGCTGAGGAAGGCGATTAGCCGCTCCCGAACGAAACAGCGGAGCGCCCAATTCTTGGCCCACCCGCAGGCGCACCACCGAGTCAGGGTGCGGCCAGAGGCCGACGGTTGCCTACGCCTTGTCGCGGCGAGCCCCCGTTTGGGCAATCGGGCCCCGCTCGAGGGTGCAAGACACCCGCCGCTGCGCTCGAGGCCCCAGCGCGTTCGCGCAAGCCGGTGAGTGTATTGCTTGCTCCTCAGCGCCTCTACTCCTGGCGTAGCCGGCACCGCGGAGCCGAAACAATTCGCGTTTTGCGAATCAAGCGCGTGGCTACCGTCTCTGGATCGCGGGCGCACCCAGCAGACCGGTCAAAAGAGGTTCCCCGACAATCTTGCCCGTTTTGCCTGGCCGACGCGCTGCCAAGCAGCCGAGCCGTTGCCCTACGCGCTGCGCGCCAAAACGCGCGGTCTATGTTCGCGAGCACGGACTTCGGCGGCATGACTTGTGCTCGCGAGAACGGACACAATCGATCAGCGCCCGTCCGATAGGTCGCGACAAATGGTGTCCCTCTCATGCTCGCATCATATTCAGGTTCCTTTTTCTCCTATGGCGCGGCACTTCTGCTCGTATTTTTCCTTCTGCTTGCCGCGACATCGACCATCAAGATCGCGAAGGAGTACGAGCGAGGGGTTGTCTTTCGGCTCGGTCGCCTCATCGCCCTCAAGGGTCCCGGCCTCTTTTTCATTTTCCCATTTGGGATCGATAACCTGCGCAAGGTCGACCTTCGCGTGGTTACGCTCGAGGTCCCTCAACAGGAAGTGATCACCTCCGACAACGTTACGGTCAAAGTCAACGCCGTCATCTTCTTCCAAGTCACGGACGCCCAGGCAGCCATCGTCCGCGTTTACAACTTCATGGAGGCCACGTCCCAAATTGCGCAAACCACTCTGCGCGCGGTCCTCGGACAATCAAGCCTCGACGAACTCTTGGGCGGCCGCGAGAAGATCAACTTAAAATTACAGACGATCATCGATCGGCAGACAGAGCCTTGGGGCATCAAGGTAGGCACAGTCGAACTGAAGGATGCCCAACTTGCCGACTCCATGGTGCGTGCGCTTGCCAGACAGGCCGAAGCCGAACGGGAGAAGCGAGCCAAGATCATCGCAACGGAAGGCGAATTTCAAGCTGCGCAGGTCCTTGCGAACGCTGCCCAGATTATCTCGACGCAGCCGGCGGCCCTCGCTCTCCGCTATATGCAAACGTTGCTCGATATGGGTTCGAACCAAAACTCGACCATCGTCTTCCCCATTCCCATCGAGCTAATCCGACCCCTCCTGGCAGCCCCAGTGCCCATGAAGTCCGTGGCGTCGGCAACTCGCAACGCGCCCAACGGCGGTGACGCTTCTCAGGTCGTCGCGACGCGTTGACGCCAATCCGCCCGCATGCTGCCTCGCCGTCTGAAAATTGCAACGAAGGTGCTGGAATGAACCGGGACAAAAAGTTGCCCGCCGCGCAGCGTGCCGCGCGCACCGAGTTGGCTTGCGCCCGCGCCTTGTTGGATGCACTCGAGGCCATGCTCGACGCGGAGAATGAAGAGCGAGCGCAATGCGGCGTCGCCCTTCAGATGGCGGAGCAGTTCATCCGCCTGGCAAACGCGCTGACCCACTGGGAAGCCACGTGGTCCCAGAACGGCGTGTTGGATTCGTGTCATGATGACTCGTTCAAATTCGCTCCTCCGAGGAGCATCACGGAAGGGGCGCGAGTTCACACGCTCGACGCCGAGCTTGGACCCGAAGGAGGAACCGACGAATCCGCAGACGAACGAACGCAAGGGGCCCCTCTCATCCTGACGAGCCTCGCCTCATAAGACGTGTGGCGCGCTGCATCGCGACAAAGCGATCCCATTCGCTCTTCTTCCATCAGACGGGGTGTTGCCACAAGGCGCAGACGTAATGGCGTCTTGCAATGCGTCGTTCGCATCGCGATATCGAACCGATCGGTCAGTCCTCTGCCACGTCGAGGGTGCCATAGGACAAGAAAAGCGAATCGAGAATGATGATGAATTCATGGTGAATTTTTTGGATGATATTCATGTTCCTATGTCTCCTGTCTCCGATCGGCTATGGTTGGGGTACCGCGGATGGGGCCCGCCATATCCACGATATAGCCAGCGACGCCGTGGGCAACAGGCTGTGGCCGCGGGCGGCTCCTCGGCGTTTAACCATCATGCATGGGGATGGGGCGGCGACTTTGTGTGGATGGCCCTTGGTGTCGGAATGTTCTGGGCGGCCTCGTCGTTCCGGTGGCGCTGAGTGCGGACATCGTCGAAGCTTCGCGGCACGGCAGCGTCGCTGCGCTATCAGTTCGGTGGACACGAAGAGACGCACTGATGCGAAGGGACTTATCTTCACGTGCCATCGTCCCGTCGAACGGACTTGGTCGTGACCGCCAACGGGAGAGGCGGCCGACGATCATCGTTGGCGACAACGCGAGGGAGAACTCTACCACTCGGTCGGTCCTCCCGCGACGGAACGCGGCTAGCACGCGCGGCTGGTGGATTTGCCCGGCGTCGGTTTGAACTCCTTCAACGGGCTCCCCTTCCGCATTGATGCGGAGGTCCCGGTCAAGGCGGCGCTCGACTACCTGTGCGCGCGCGGCGACGTCGATTTCTGACGGATCGTGATCTTGCTCGTGCTCGGGACGCACGGCAGGCGCGGATTCAACCGATGGCGGATGGGGGGTACCGTCGCGGAGGGATTCGTTCAATCGGCGCGGGTGCCCGTACTCACCGCGAAGCGAAACCGTGATGGGCCTTGGAACGAGGCTTGCTCTCTCTCTTCGTGCAAGCGAAAGGACACGAGCATGAGCGACCCTCCGTCAGTTGCGTCTGTGCATGAGGTCATTGAACAAGCGATCGAGCGTCACGCCCAACGCGCCGCGCGCCACGTCCGAGTAGCGATCAGCGACGGGACCGTGTTTTTGAGCGGTGAGGTTCGATCGTGGGCAGAGCTCACTGCAATCGAGGGAGCTGTACGCGCGATTCCGGGCGTGAACAAGATCGACAGCCAAGTGCACATCGTTGCATGAAACAAAGAAAGAGAAGGAGCGAACGGGTCCCTAAAACGATTCAAATGCGCGCTCGTCAGCGTCGAAGAAGCGACCGTCGAGTGTACGGCATCGCTTGATGCGCGAAACAGCGTCGGCTGTGTCCTCGTGGTGCGCAAGGAGCGAACCCCGCCCGTTCTTGTCGATGTACTGTTTGTGTTCGGTGAGCTTGTCCGTGAGCTGTTGCTTGAGGTAGATACCCCGGTCGCCGGTCGTCGGCGGCGATCGATCGCGTCCATCACGGGAGCCTCGCACGTCGCGGCGATCAAGCTTCAAAGTGGCCTTCGGGTGCCGAGTTGCGCTCTCGGCTCCACGCCCCGCGCCTCGAAGCCGGAGACTACGTCGAACAACTCCTCGTCGATGTCCGTCTGACGCAAGCGATGAAAGGTTCCCTCGAGCGTCTCGAGCAACTCGCCGATGTTTTTGTCGGCGCGATCCATCGCGGCGAGACGGCTCGTGTTCTCGCTGGCGAGGGATTCGGCGCATGCACGAAAGAGCGAGACGAAGAGGTATTCGCGCAAGAGGGAGGGCAGGGTCGCATTGCCGTCACCCAGGACCTCGGGCAAGTTCTTGTTCGGCCAAGGCCGCGCCATCAATTCGCGTCGCCACCCGTCGTCCAGGGGTAGCAGCCGCTGGCGGACGGGTGCGTAAACCCCCGCCGAGGCAGGGCGGTTATAGAGGAGGTGGAGCTCGGTGGCTTCCGGCCGGCCGTGGCGCGTCTCGCCCGCCACAAGAATTTGTCCGACGAGCGGCGCGATAGCCTGGACGGAGCTCGGCACGGGGAAGAGGCCCATCAGCGGCGCCCCAGCGTCCGCGAGGCGTGCGTGAACGCGCTGGCCGACAGCCCAGACCTGGGCTCTCCCCTTCACGCCGCGGAGGAATTCCAGGGCATCGTCGGCGACGATCTCGTTGAACTGGCCCACGAGTCCCTGGTCGGAGCCGAACACGACGGCGCCGATCGCACCCGCGGCGGGCGCTGTACGCTCCGCGGCGAATGAGGAGGGGCCGTCCCTTCGAAAGCACGCGCTCAAGCCCAGCTCGACGGTCCGGTAATAGTCCGTCAGAGCGCGCACGGAGTTTTCGTATTGTCCGATGCTCGAAGCCGCGAGGGCCTTCATGGTGCGTACGACGGATTGCAGATCTCCAGCGCTCTCGATCTTCCGGCGCAGGCCCTCGGTGCTGTCGCTCACGACGGGGCCTCGGAAGGGGCCTTCGGCTTCGTCGGGGCTTTCGCGGAACCCGCAGACTCGGGCTCGGGCGTCCCTTCGGCCTTGGGATAGAAACGCACCAGCGCTCGGGTTGCGATGGCAGTGACGGTCTGCCGATCCGCCTCACTCAAGTCCGCCGCCGTATCGAAGCGCGCAAGCACGTCAGCCGGAATGCTCGCCGCCGCCTCCTGCACGGCCTCCTCGGCGTCCGCCATCCGCTCGAG
>Ga0210391_10004937_pt1 | contig 11022 bp, 9 predicted proteins | sample IncBWC12OmetaG_FD_160573 | JGI IMG/M metagenome (GOLD analysis project Ga0210391, IMG submission 160573) | Forest soil microbial communities from Barre Woods Harvard Forest LTER site, Petersham, Massachusetts, United States - Inc-BW-C-12-O ...
TCCTGCGTTCGTTCTGCCACCAGATACGCAATCACCCCATAGATTCCGACCGTGGCCAGAATCAACCCCAGTCCCGCAAAGCATGCCAGGATCACGCTCGTGAACCGCTTCACCATCGTCATTTCGCCGATGGCATCGGTCATCGATTCCACCTCAGATAACGGAATCCGCGGATCGATCGCGTGCAGTTGCTGCTCCACGGCGTGCCCCACGGCCTCCGGCGCCAGAGCCGAGCGCACCAGCACCTCTTTGAATCCGAAATTCACCGGCGGCGTCTGCCGGAATAGCGTTATCAGTTGCGGCGTCACGGGCTGCGCCAGTCCGTCATCCTTGCTGTCCCGCATCACTCCAGCGATCGTCACCTGGATCCGTTGATCGCCCATCCAAACATCGCGCGCCACCTGGCTCGCCGGGGCCCCCAGTTCCATTTGCCGCCCAATCGGATCCTCATCCGGTAAGTACTTTTTCACAAAAGCCTGATTCACAATGGCCATCGGCGGCGTGTTCTCACGGTCGGAGTCCGAAAATTCCCTTCCCTCCACCACCGGAATCCCCGCCGTCCGCAGATAATTCGCATCCACCACGCCGAAATCCGCCGACGGCACATCCTCCAGCCGCGAAATCCCGCGCCCCCGAATTGAGAACATCATCCGCCAATCCTCATACGGCGGATAAATCGTCGTGATCGACATGTCCTGCACCCCCGCCACGGCGCGCACTCGCTCCGTGAGCCGATCGCAAAATTCGGTGATCGACTCCGGCGTGGCATATTGCGCCGGCGGTAAATAAATATGCCCTCGCACCAGGTGCTCTATGCGAAATCCAGGATCCTGCTCCTCCAGTCTGCGCAACGTCTGGATCAGCAGCCCTGCTCCGACCAGCAGTATCAGCGACAGTGCGATTTGCCCCGTCACCAGTGCTCTCCTGAAGTTGTGCTGCCCCGGCGCACTGGAGTTGCGTCCGCCCTCCTTGAGCGCTGCTGCCGCGTCCACGCGCGTGCTCAGCCATGCCGGCGCAATGCCGAAGAGCAGGCACGTCCCCAACCCCGCGGCCAGCGCGAACGCAAAGACTCTCCAGTCCAGAGTCAAATCTGCGAGTTGCGGAAGGCTCGCGCCAGCGCCCGCCCCTAGCGCGCGCACCGCCGCCCACGCCAGACCCGTCCCGCACACGCTCCCCACCAGCGAAAAGGTCAGCGTCTCGGCCAGCACCTGGCGCACCAGCGCCGGCCGTCCCGCACCCAGAGCTCGGCGCATCGCAAACTCCCGCTGCCGCGCAGTGTTCCGCGCCAGCAGCAGCGATGCCAAATTCGAGCACGCGATCAGCAGGATGAATCCCACCGCTCCGCTCAGCACGAACAGAACCGGCTTCAGGTCGCCGCTCCGCATCTCCGCCAATGGCCTCAGAGCCACGCTGAATCCATGATCCACGGGATACGCAAGTGCCAAATCCCCAGCGATTCTCTTCAGGTCAGCCTCCGCCTCCTCCCTCGTCACGCCGGGTTTCAACAGCCCAATCGCTCCATAATTGCGCCCGTCGCGCGACTGCTCACTCCATATTCCCGGGTACGGCAGAAACGGCTCGAAAATCGGCACCTGTGTCTGCGCTGCGTGTAGCCACCCCGGAATCGTCGCCGGCACAATTCCCACGATCGTGTACTGCTGATCGTTGATGGTCAGCGTCCTCCCCAAAACACGAGGGTCCCGCTGGTACCGGCTCGCCCAAAATTTCTCGCTGATCACGGCCACGTGGTTGTGGCCCGCTTCGCCTTCATTCGCCGTAAACAGCCGTCCCATCACCGGCCGCACGCCAAGAGCCTCAAAAAAATCCGCCGACGCAAGTCCGACGTTGATCTCCTCAGCGTTCGCACCATCCCGTGACGTGCTCACGTTCTTGCGCCACTGGTCGTAGACCGCCAGCTTGTCGAACGTGTGATTGCGATCTGCAAAATCCCGCATATCCGGCGCAGATGGCCCCATCCGCTCCGCACCCTTCACGGATAAAATCTGCACCAGCCGTCCAGCCTCAGCAAACGCCAGAGGCCGCAGCATCACTGCATTCAGCACGCTGAACACCGCGGTGTTGGCGCCAATCCCCAACGCCAGCGTTACGATCACCACCGCCGCAAATCCAGGCGACCGCCGCATCTGCCGCAGCGCATATCCCACATCCCGCCGCAAATTCTCCACGAAGGGCAGTCCCTCCCGTAGCCGCACCGCCTCCCGCACCTGCATCACGCCACCAAAATCTCTCAATGCCTTCAGCCGCGCCTCTTCCTCACTCATGCCCCGCCGCCGATTCTCATCCGCCGCCATCTCCAGATGCGCCCGCAACTCCTCATCCGTCTCCGCATCCAGCTTGTCTCGGCGAAACATCGCAACGAATCGACTAAGAATCACGCTCACTCCCCCTGCGCCCTGAACCCTGCACCCTCGCTACCTGCTACCAGCTACCGGCTACCAGCTGTTGCTAAAAACCGCGCCATCGTCGCCGCCACCCGCTCCCAGCTTTCCGTCTCTTTCTCGATCTGCCCCTTCCCCGTCTTCGTCAGCGAGTAAAACCGAGCCCTTCGCCCGTTCTCGCTCGTCCCCCACTCCGCCCTGATCCATCCCCTCTGCCGCAGCCGCAGCAGCGCCGGATAAATCGTTCCCTGATTCAGCCGGAGCGTCTGCTCGCTGATCTGCTCGATCCGCCGCGCAATGCCATACCCGTGCTGCGGCCCCATCGTCTCCAGCGTCTTCAGCACCATCAGGTCCAGCGTTCCCTGCAACATCGGAGTTCCCGCCGCCCCTGCTGTGGGGTCACGTAATACGTCCGGTCTATCCCCGCCCATCGTTCCTCCTGTTGAATCTCAACAGATATCGCTACCTCCAGTTGAATGTCAACAGGGAACCAATTCTTTTTCTCCTGCCCCGCAACTTCCCCCACAGTTTCTCCGTCTCAACCCGTCAATCGGGGGTAGTGCGTCCCTGGTTTGCTGTCGAGTCCTGAGGCGCAAGACGGCGCGCATGGGTTGCTGGCAAAGGGTTGTTCGTTCCTGTAATCTGATAATGCCCAGTCAGGGTCGTTTGGAGGTGTGTTTCTTTGGCAGAGGTTCGCGTGCAGGAAGGCGAGCCGCTTGAAAACGCATTGCGCAGGTTTAAGCGCAAGGTTCAGCAGGAAGACATCATCAAGGAAGTGAAACGTCACTCCTTCTACCTGAAACCGGGCGAAAAGCGCCGTGTGAAGGAAGCGCTGGCGCGTAAGCGGAATCGTAAAAAGGCTCGTAAAGAGCAGGACTAATGTCCCAGTTGTTCAGCAGTCAGAAGTAGCAGTAACCGGGCCGGTCTGTTCCGTATCCCCAGATCCTGAACAGACCTGGACCCCCCACAAGCGCAAGGCTTGCCTGTTGGGCGGTTCAGTCCTCGATTGAGTGGTGCGCCCTGCTCGCGCGCCGACAAGTCGCAGGCCGAAGACTCACCTCGCATCCTGCGTTGGTTCGGGTTCCATCCCGTATTCCGAAAATTCATGCCGTTCTGGCGGAACGGTCTCTTCGGCTTTTCGCCGCTGTTTTTTTCGCCGCATCTCAATTGCGGCAGTGCTCGACTCATTGAAGCTGCATCCATACTACGGATGCGCTCAGGCCCTCCGGCCCTGGTTCGCCGGCTGTCCTGATCGGGGAAGCCTCCGGGCTTCTTTGATAGCCGCGCAAGGGCCCCTATCCACATTCGGGAGTACCACGGCCGGCGTTTGCCGGCGTGTCGCAGCAAGCCGGCATTTCCTCATCCAGAAGGAAAGCCGTGGCGGATTTCACGCGTTGTGATGCTGAACGCGTGTTTGAGTCGGTGCTTCGGACAAAGGCGAGGAAAGCGGATGGAGTTCGTAGACAAAATTCTCAAATGCGTGGACTGTGGAAACGACTTCGTTTTTACGGCCGGTGAGCAGCTCTTCTTTTACGACAAGCAGTTCAAGAACGACCCCAAACGGTGCAAAGGATGCAAGGCCAAACGGGCTTCCGGCTCAGGCTCTGCACGCCCTGAAACGCGCACCGTCTGCTCGGAGTGCGGTACGGAAACCACCGTCCCCTTCAAGCCGACGCAGGGCCGCCCTGTGCTTTGCCGCAGTTGCTTCCAGCTCAAACGCGTAGCCGTCCAGGCCAGCTAACCGGGCCGCATACCGGGCCACGATCGATCTCGCTGAAGAATTCGGTCAGCCCCAGCCTCGGTCTGTTCCATCCCGGCAATTGCGTCAACGGAATCCCTGCGCCCCACACTCCTGCCCTCTCGATAACTTCCCACATGCCGACATTAAGGTACTTTTCTCGGGCACATACCGAGGCAAGAGTCATGGCAGGAAAGAATCTTCTCTTACGTCTGGTTGCACAGTTGTCTGTCTCGATGCCGTTGCACGATTGGAGGCGGCGAAAAGCGGGCGAGGAGACGGACGCTGGAGAAGGTAAACGTAATCCTCAAAATATGTGAGTCCCCATAAAAGCCGCAGCATCCTGTTATCAGTTCTACCGTCGCGTTCCGGATTCCTGATGCGATGCCGGCATATTACGCATGCCCAGTTTTATAGCGATCAAAACACGTTCTCTTTTGCTTTTTGCGGGACTGGCGATCTTTTCAGCCAACGCGCTCACTCCCGTAAGTGGTGAGCAGCCGCCGTCGCCTGTCCCGACCCTTCCCACAGCAGGTCAGAACGAGGCGCTCGCCCAGGCCATCATCCAATTATTCGACGAAGACCAGACCCTGATCGCTGACATCGAAAAAGCTAAGCACCACCCTGCATTTGCGCAGACCCTTGCGTCCTATGTTCGGCGTGTGGAAGCAGCGGGTGAAAATCCCAACTTCTACGACGCGGCGGTTTATGAACTTTGGGCCCGGGCGCCTGACGCGCCGGAGATTGTTCGGCGCTACGCTGGGTTCCGCAAATCTACGGACTCACGCATCCAGTCCATCGTCACAGAAAACGGCTGGCCGCAGAGGGCCGCCGTGGGTGACGACGCCGCGGCGAAGTTCTTCTTCCTCTTCGGACACGCTGATGACGACAACAACTGGAGATTGACGCAACTCCCCACGATCAAGAGAGTTTTCCAGGAGGATCATCTCAATCCTCGGCTGTACGCGCACCTCTGCGATCGCCTCGCCAACGTAGCCGGCAAACCCCAAATCTACGGCTCCGTGATGGGCCCGGGCGCCACGCCCGATACCGCAAAGCTCTACTGGCCCCTGGTGGATAACACGGCAGCCGCGGACGAGCGGCGAGATCAGATCGGCCTCCCCTCGATCGAAGCCGACCTGGAAAAATTCCGCCAGGGCGCCTCCATCGGTCCCTATATGACGCCCCTCACGAAGGGGATGGATTGGACCATGGCCGACGTCTACGCGACACCGTAGCGGGCGCGATTCAGACTGCCTCGTTAGCGAATGACGCGTGGATCACTCCCCACGCCGAGCCAGATATCTGCCATCCTTCGGCAGATGGGTGACTGGCGCGCACCCCCGCCTCTGACTTTCTACACCCTACCCCTGCTTCCCCAGCCCACCCCTTGCACTTCTACACATCATGGCGTATATGTAGAAGTCATAGGCATGCCGATTCCTTCTAAATTCGATCTCCCGCAAGGCACCCTGGATCTGCTCATCCTTCGTGTCGTCGCTCTCGGACCCATCCACGGATATGCGATTGCCCAGCGCATTCAAATGATTTCGAAAGACGCGCTGCAGATCCAACAGGGCTCCCTGTACCCCGCCCTCCACCGCCTCGAAAACAAGAAAATTCTCGTCGCCGAATGGCGTCCCACCGATACCGGCCGCGACGCGAAGTTCTATCGCCTCACCGCGCTCGGCCGCACCCAGCTCAGAACCGAAACCGAAAGCTGGGAGCGCCTCACGGAAGTCGTCGCCATGATTCTGCAGAACCCCCTCGGAGAAGCCCCATGAACTGGTTGCAGCGGCTCATCAGGACAGCTCGCATGGAAAAAGAGCTCGACGCTGAGCTTCGCTTTCATTTCGAAACGCTGGTCGCGGAGAAGATGCAGGCTGGCCAGACCGAAGGTGAAGCGCGCCGCGCCACCCGCCATCAATTCGGAGGCCTCGATCAGGTCAAGGAAGACTGTCGCGAAAGCCGCGGAACCCTATGGCTCGTCTCCATCCTGCAGGACCTGCGCTTCGGTGCGCGCATCCTCGCCAGATCGCCAGGTTTCTCCGTTACCGCCATCGTTGTCCTCGCCCTCGGCATCGGCGTCTGCACTCTCGCCTTCAGCCTCTACAACATCGCCACGCTGCAATCCATCCCCGTGCGCGACCCCGCAACCGTGGTCCGCATTCAGCGCCGCTCCCCGGCGAATATCACTCCCGGCATTCCGTATGCCTCCATCGCCTACTATCGCGACAACGCAAAATCGCTTTCCGCCGTGATGGAAACCATGGGAGCCCCGCCTCTGGTGCTCAATCAGGACGAAAAACGTGTCAGCGCTGCATTCGTCAGTTCCAATTACTTCAGCGAACTCGGCGCAGCCGCAGCCACCGGACGCCTCTTCGACGCCGCGCACGATGACGCCGCTTCCGCCCCGGTTTGTATTCTGAGCTACCGCCTCTGGCAACAACGCCTGGATGGCGATCCATCCATCGTCGGCAAGTCGATTCGTCTCGGTGGCAAGCCAGCCACCGTAATCGGCGTCGCTCGAGAGAAATTCGCCAGCCTCGGCGCAGACAGTCCCGACCTCTGGCTCCCTCTGTTGCAGCACTCGTATTTCATCGCGGGCAGCAAGCCCATCACCGATCCCGACTTCGAAGGGTTAATCGCGATGTGGGGCCGCCTCGCCCCCGGCGTCACCAGCGCCGCCGCCGCGCAGGAACTGCTCGCCCTCACCAACCAGTTGCGCAAGATTTACCCCACCGTCATTTGGGACCACGAGTACATCGTCGTCACTCCGGGCGCTCATTACCTCTCGTTTGACGACGGGCCGCCAATACTCGCTTACGTTGGGCCATTGGTGTTCCTCATCCTCGCCATCGCCTGCGCCAATCTCGGCGGCTTGCTGCTGGCGCGCGGTGCCAACCGCCAGCGCGAAATCCAACTGCGATTCGACCTCGGCGCAGGCAAAATCCGCGTTTTTCGCCAACTGCTGACCGAGAATCTTCTGCTCGGCCTGCTCGGCTCCGTGGCCGCATTGCCGCTCAGCTACCTGGTTCTCCGCATCGTGCTGGCGTATACCAGCGCCCCATCCTGGATGAGCGCACTCCCCGATTGGCGGGTGTTCCTCTTCACCACCGCCATGGGTTTTCTCGCAGCGATCCTCTTTGGATTGCTGCCCACCATTCAGATGGTGCGCCGCAAAAAGAATCGCGCCTTCTGGCATCAGGTCGTCGTCTGCGCGCAGGTCGGAGCCAGTTGTGTGCTCATCATCCTCGCTGGATTGCTGGTCCGCGCTACTCTGCACACACTTTATTCCGACCCCGGATTTGGCTATGAGCAGGTGCTCGCCATCGATCCAGGAATGGGTGAGCACGGCTTCGCGCCTGCCCACGCCCAGGCCTACCTCGATCAGTTGCAGAACCGCCTGCGTTCCGTTCCCGGCGTCACCACCGTCTCGGTAGCCATGAGCCCTCCATTGGTCAACACCATGATCATGAGCACCTCCATCGAGGTCGACGGCCACCGCATCTTGATCTATCCCAACTGGGTCGGCCCCGACTTCTTTCAGACCATGAGGATTCCTTTGCTGCGTGGCCGCACCTTCCACAACGGCGAAAAGAACGCTGTCATCGTCAGCGAATCGCTGGCCCGCCAACGCTGGCCCGGCGAAGACCCTGTCGGAAAACTATGGGAAAAGAGCAACAATGTCGTCATCGGCGTCGTCGGCAACACCCGCGCCATGGAACTCAACAACACGGACGCGACGGAGATGTACTATCCACCCGCGGCCGACAATTTTCCCGGCATGACCGTCCTGGTCCGCGCAGCCGGCGATCCCAACACCATCATGCCAACCGTCAAGGCCATCGTAGCCAGCGTCGACACCGGACTCTATCCAACGATCACTCCGCTCACCACCGGCTTCCGTAAGAATGTTGCGCAGGCCGAGCAGTTCACAACCATCGTTAGCCTGCTGGGCAGCGTCGCGATGTTCCTCGCCGTCGTCGGCCTTCTCGGCCTGGTCAGCTACGCCGTATCGCAACGAACCAAAGAAATCGCTATTCGGCTCGCCGTCGGCGCCAATCGCGCCGAGATATTCACCTCAGTTTTGCGTCGATTCGCCTGGCCCGTCTTCATCGGACTCGCATCCGGAGTGGCCATCACCGCTGGTCTCTCACAGATACTGCGTCGCGGACTCTACGGGATCAGTGGCTTGGATCCGATCAGCTACATAGGAGCGATGGCTCTGCTGATCGCCATCCTCGTGGCCGGCGCCATGTTGCCCATCCGTCGTGCCTTTGAGCTGGATATAGCGAGAATCCTGCAATCCGAATAATCCGGATGCCCTACAATCTTCATAGAAGGCTTCTCCTGATCCCAAAAGCTCTGGTCCTCGATAAACCAAAAGCCTAACGGATCGCTGAAGCAATATCTGCCCGGTTTTGGCAGATGGGTGCTCACGTTCGTCCTTCTACACCCTACCCCCGACACCCTGGCCCCTGCCCCACACTCAAAACCCCAGGCGCATGAAGATGCCCACACCTGTCATCTTCTCAACGATGGCGTCTGCGGCGTAAATAAATCCTGCGAGGAGGAGCACCACAACCACCACTCTCTTGAACATGGCTCAAGAGTAGCTCGACTGGCAGCCGGTAGTAAGTACCAGGTACCCCATCGGTACCGGCATCGCCAAATGACTGCTCGCGCGCCATCGCCCGCCCTATCCCCCAAATAAAAAACGCGCAGAATCACCAGCGCGTTTCCAAACCAACACATTTTCCAAAAGGATCTTCTTTTAAGTCGAAGGAGAGCAACCCATCATCGAAGGAGGAACCCTGATAGCGCAGGCGAGTGAGCGGTCCCTAGACCCTAAACGCTACACCCTACACCCTGCTCTTCACCGGCTATCCGCCGCCAGCTTCCTCGGCTTCTTCACCGCCGCTTCCGCCGCTGCCAGCGTCCCCAGCTTCTTCTTCTCGTCGTTGCTCTTCTTATCCTCGTGCGAGATCAGAAGCACCTCAATCTGCCGTAACAAATCCTGGGTGTTCATCGGCTTCACCAGCATTTTGTCCATCGCCCCGGTCACCCAGTCCTCATCCGCCGGAGGATAAGCCGTCAGCATCGCCACCGCTGGCCGGTTCGGAGCTTTCCGCGCCGCCGCCGCCACTTCGTGCCCGGCCGTCTCGCTTTCCATCCGCAGATCGGTAATCACCATGTGGTACTCGTTCGACTTCAGCCGCTGCTTCGCTTCCCGCGCCGAGGCCGCCGTCTCTACCTCAAATCCGCTAATCTCCAGCACCGCTTTCAGCGTCAGCAGGATTGCCACATCGTCGTCGACCAGAAGAATGCGCCTTTTCATAAAGCTCCTGACTCGTTTTTCGGGATCGTACATCATCAAGGGCAGATTCGGACAGGCGCCGGGCCTGGAACCCTCTACTTCATCGGTTGTTACACTGATCAACGTGGCAGAATATCACGTTGAAAACTTTGGATGCCGCGCCAGCCGCTCTGACGGTGAGGCCATTGCCGCCAACCTGCGCCATCGCGGCCTGGACTCTGCCAACCGCCCGGCCGCAGCCGATGTTGTCATTGTAAATACCTGTAGCGTCACCGCGGAAGCCGACCGCCAGGCCCGCGCTTTCATGCGCCGCGTCCATCGCGACAACCCCAACGCCCGCATCATCGTCACCGGCTGCTACGCCCAGCGCGCTCCCCAGGAGCTGGCCGCCCTCCCCGAAGTCGACGCCGTCGTCGGCAACAGCCACAAATCCCTGGTCGCCGACCTCGCCGCCCAATTCGCCATAAATAGCGAAGCGATCGAAGCACCTGCGTTTGTTTCACTCAACAAATTAGCCCCCGCCATCTTCCACGACGACGCCTTCGCCCACTCAGAGCTCGCCACCCTCCCCTTTGCGCCCGACGCCCGCCAAACCCGCCCCAACCTCAAGGTGCAGGATGGCTGCGGCAACCGCTGCTCCTTCTGCATCATTCCTACCACCCGCGGCCACAGCCGCTCCACCCCCCTCGAAACCTCCCTCGACAACGTCCGCCGCTTCGTCGACCTCGGCGGCCAGGAGCTTGTCCTCTCCGGCATCAACCTGGGCCGCTGGGGCCGCGACCTTCAGCCCTCCCAGCGTTTTGAGGACCTGGTCGCCGCCATCCTCCTCCGCACCCAGCTTCCCCGTCTCCGCCTCAGCTCCATCGAGCCCATGGACTGGTCCTCCGACCTCCTCGCTCTCTATCGCGAATTCTCCAACGGCGAGCATCCCCGCCTCGCCCGCCACACCCACCTCCCCCTCCAGTCCGGATCCGACGTGATCCTCCGGCGCATGTACCGCCGCTACCGCCCCTGGCACTATGCCGGCCGCCTCGCCCAAATTCGCGCCCTCCTCCCCGACGCCGCCATCGGAGCCGACGTCATGATCGGCTTCCCCGGCGAATCCGACGCCCACTTCGACGAGAGCTACCGCTTCATCGCCGCCCAGCCCTTCACCTACCTGCACCTCTTCCCGTTCTCCGCCCGCCCCGGCACGCCGGCCTGGGAGCTCCACCGCCAGAACCCCGTCCCCGCCCAGGCCGTCCGCGAACGCATGGAAGCCCTCCGCACCCTCATGGCCGAAAAATTCCGCGCCTTCCGCACCCGTTTCCTCGGGACCACCCTCTCCGCCGTCACCGTCGAGCCAGGCCCCGGCGCCACCACCGAAGCCGTCACCGACAACTTCCTCAAGCTCTCCCTCGACGCCCCCCTCCCCGCCAACCGCATCGTCACCGCCCAAATCACCGCCCTAACCAACGAAGGCCTTAGCGGATCAATGCCGACCGCCCCATCGCCAACCGCATCATCGCTGACCATCTCATCGCTGGCCGCTTTTTAGCTGACCGCTTCTTAGCTAGAATTAAAAA
>Ga0210391_10004938_pt1 | contig 11022 bp, 9 predicted proteins | sample IncBWC12OmetaG_FD_160573 | JGI IMG/M metagenome (GOLD analysis project Ga0210391, IMG submission 160573) | Forest soil microbial communities from Barre Woods Harvard Forest LTER site, Petersham, Massachusetts, United States - Inc-BW-C-12-O ...
GCCGGAGTCCGTCCAGGTGGGTTCGTCTTCGTTGACCGGCGAAGCGATTCGCCGCGCCGGAAAGCTCAGGTCGAACGAGCCGAGCCACAAATTCCAAAGGCCGGACTTGTCGACCGCGGCGAACACCACGTCTTTGCCGTCCGGCGAGACGGAGTAACCGGCCACTTCGATGCCCGACAGCAGGGTCTGTGTGTGTCCGGACGGAAGGTCGGTAACGACAAGTTCACCGCCGACGAATTGCCCCGAGAGGCCGTGGCGGCGAACCAGGTAGTACAGGCTTTTCCCATCACGCGAAAAATGGGGCTCGGCCGAATAGCCTTCGGTCGAAACCTGACGCTCGCCCTTGGCGTCCTTGATCCAGATGGTGCTTTCGCGCAGCCCGACGGACGTAATTAACGAGCCGCCATCGGGCGCCACGGCGATTCCCTCCTCTTCCGTCGCGCCGGCCGTCAATTGTTCAGGTTGGCCGTCCGGGTAGCGCTGCCTCCAGAGGTGAAAGCGGCCACCGGAGTCCGAGTCTAGGTACATCCATTTTCCGTCCGGCGACCACGCGGCGTAGGTGCACGCCGCGCCGGCCGGCCCAATCTCTCTTGCGGACTCCCCGCCCGCGAACGGCGCGACGTGGCACGGCGTCCAGCCCTCGTTGTCCATGCCGGCCAGCAGCACGGATTGATGGTCGGGCGAAATCGCAGAGCGATGCGCCATGCCGCGGTCGCGCGGCGGGACGTAGACGTCGCGGCGGGGATCGCCGTTCTGGCCGGAGGTGACCACCGACATGTGACTGCCGGCGATGATCTGCGAGAAAAGCAGCCGGTCGGAATCAATCCAGGTCAATCCTTCGGCGTTTGTGAATAGTTTTCTCGGCTCGCCACCGAGCAGGGGAACCGTCCAGGTATCCCAATTGATCCCGTCATAGACGGTGTAGGCAATGCTCGAGCCGTCGGCCGAAAATTGGGGGCTCATTTTCATCCGGCCATCGTGGGTAAGTTCAACGGGATCGCCGCTCGGCAATACTTTCGCTTCGATTTGGCCCGGGCCGAAGAATGTTTCGGCGCCCCGGATGAAGGTGAGGATCTTGCCGTCAGGCGAGAGCGCGGGCGAAGTGGCGGAATCGGCGAAATCGGTCAGCTGCGTCCATTGATCGGAGGAGCGGGGCGGCGCAGCGGATTTCGATTGGTACAGCTCCTCTCCGCCCCATACTGCCGCGATCAACAAAATGACGCCCGCGCCGGCCAGCGCAAATACCGTCATGCCGCGACGCGGTCTTCGCGGCGTAGCGACCAGGGCCGGGCTCGACCCGGATTGCGGCACCGACGGCGAGAGAACGTCGGCACCGATCGTTTCGAGCGCCGCGTGCACTTCGCTCGCACGCTGATAGCGGTGCTCACGCTCCTTAGCCAGACAGCGCTGGATCACCGTCTGCAATCGCAATGGGACTTGCGCGGGAAAAGCTTTCGGCGGCTCGCGCAGGATCGCCGAGGAAACCTCGTACGCCGTGCGCCCCTCGAAGGGAGGGTGCCCTATGACCATCTCGTACAGGACCGCACCCAGCGCCCACAGATCGGTGCGCGCATCGGCCGGCTCACCTCGCAGCGTTTCCGGCGCCATGTAGAGCAGCGTGCCGCTGACGGAACTTTCCTCCGTAACCGGCTTCTGCGAGACGGTCACGGCCGAAGAATCGTCTCCCGGCATGCGGCGGGCCAGGCCGAAATCGAGAACTTTGACGCTGCCCCGGGTGGTGATCATCACGTTGGCGGGCTTCAGGTCGCGATGGACGATGCCGCGGTCGTGCGCCAGCGCCAGAGCGGCGGCGATTTCGAGGCCGTAGCGGACCGCCGTTTCGGGCGCAAGCGAATCGCGCTCGAGCACTGCGCTCAGAGCACGCCCTTCGACGAACTCCATGGCGATGTAGGCACGGCCGTCGCTTTCGCCGACTTCGTAGATCGTCGCGATGTGCGGATGATTCAGCGCCGAGGCGCTTCTGGCTTCGCGCAGCAGGCGAGTCTCGGCCGAGTCGCCATCGCGATCGCTGCCGCGAAGGAATTTCAGAGCGACCAGGCGTTCGAGCTTCGTGTCGCGCGCCTTGTAGACCACCCCCATGCCGCCCGAGCCCAGAGGCGCGATGATTTCGTAAACGCCGATTCGATCGCCGGCCTTCAGCGAGTGAGTTTCTTTCGCGTTTTGCGATGGGTCGGCTGCCACGGACGCGTCCTCGTCGATCACGACGAAGCGTAAGCCAAAGGCCACTGGACCTCAAAGGTAAATCGCCGCGCCAAAGCCCCGGCGCGCGACCTGCTATACTGTCCTTCTTCGATGAAACGCAAAAAACATCCCGGGAGTGTACGGGTTGTGGCGCGCGCGGAATTGCCCACGCGATTCGGGCGTTTTCAGATTGCGGCGGTGAAGGGGCGCGGGCCGCAGGACGAAGCCGTCGCGATCCAGCACGGCAAAGTGAAGAATGGCGCCGCGCCCGTGGTGCGCATTCACTCACAGTGCCTGACCGGCGACGTGTTCACGTCCGAGCGATGCGATTGCCGCGCGCAACTCGAACTTTCGCTGCGCGCGATCGCCAAAGCGCCGTCCGGAATGGTCCTCTACCTTCCGCAGGAGGGCCGCGGCATTGGGCTCATCAACAAGATAAAGGCGTACGAGCTGCAGGACGAAGGGCTTGACACAGTTGAAGCGAATCGCGAGCTCGGTTTCGCGGATGATGCGCGCGACTACGATTTCGCGGCGGCAACGCTGAAGGCTCTCGGCGTTCGAAAGGTTCGGCTGCTGTCGAATAATCCCGACAAAATCGAGCAGCTGGAGCGCGCCGGAATCCGCGTGGTCGAGAGAATTCCCTGCCGGCCGCGCACGAGCCGTCATTCCCGCGAGTATTTAAAGACCAAGCAGAAGAAGATGGGACATCTGCTGGCTCGGATCTAGCCAACGGCCTTGAAAGTAGGTTAGATTCTGCCCATCGAATCCCGGTTTTTGAATCCAGCCGGACAAACGATCTCTGGAGGATCCACATGGGAAAAGCAATGTTGCTGCTGGCTGTTGCCGCCGCCGCGATCGCGTCGGTCGCAGTCCCGGCGAACTCGGACGAGAAACCACTGACTGGATTTGACCGTATGAAGACGCTGGTGGGCACATGGTCCGGAGAAGAGAAGGGAAACTCGCTGACGAGCACGATTCGCCTGGTCTCGAATGGAACGGCGCTCGAAGAAATCTTCCAGTCCGGAGAAGCACATCAGATGGTGACGCTGTACTCGCGGGACGGGGACAAGCTCGCCATGATCCACCTCTGCGAGATCGGCAATCAGCCGCGAATGGAAACGGGCACGCTGGCATCCAACGCCGACACGTTTGATTTTTCGTTCACAGGCGGTACGAACATGGCCAGCGAAAACGACCTGCACATGGACCACATGACCCTCCACGTCATCGATAGCACTCATTTCGACGAGACGTGGATCGCCCGGCAGAATGGCAAGGAAGTCGAGCACGCGCTATTTCATTTCACGCGCAAATCTTCCTAAGGATCGAGGCCCTGGCCGATGACCAAGATCATTCGGCAATCCGTGCGCTTCGCCGCCACTCCGGCGCAGCTTTTCGAGATGTATATCGACTCGGCGAAGCGCACGGCGGCCACCGGCGGAAAGGCGAAGCTCAGCCGGAAGGCCGGCGGGACTTTCACGGCGTGGAATAAAATGCTGTGCGGCCGAAATCTGATGATCGTTCCCAATCGGATGGTCGTGCAATCGTGGCGCAGCGTCAATTTCAGGCCGCGCGATCGGGATTCGATTCTGGTTCTCGAATTCAACAAAGCGCCTGGCGGGGCCCAGCTGGATCTGGTGCACGTCAACGTACCGATGCAGGACCACGCAGGCGTGAAAAACGGCTGGCCGAAGTACTATTGGCAGCCGTGGAAGAGATATCTTGCGGAACGGTCGAAGCGCCGCCGCTAGCCGCCTCCGACGAAGTGCACGATTTCAAAACTGTCGTTGGATTCGACCTGCGTTTCCTGCCAGCGCGCCCGCGGAAGAATATCCAGATTGCGTTCGATCGCCACGCGGCCGTTCGACATGCCCAGGAGCTCGAGCAGGGCGATGATGTTGAGCCCGTCGGGAATCTCGCGGCGCTCGCCGTTGATGGTGACCCTCATTCCCGAGTCTACTTCGCTCGCGAGCGCATCGCGAAACGAATTTCGTCCTTGTCGGCATCCGCTCGGGCATTGATCACCAGCGCCAAATCGCCCTTTCCAAGCGGCGGGAGCGGAAACCCGATTCGCACCCGGCCCCGATCGTCGCTGGTCCCTGCGTGACGCGCCACTTCGGCGGCGCCTTCGATCGCGGCTTCCACTTGGGCGCCCGCGAGCGGCTGCCGGTCGGCGCGCCGCACGATTTCGACGTCGAGTTTCACGTTGCCACCCTCCAGCCACGAAGTCGGGTTCAGAAGCTGCACCTGAATCCCGCCCGTGCGAGTGGCTAGTTCCAGGGCTGCGGCGATCTGCTCCGCAAGCGCACCCTCGCGAAGATCGTCCATCACCTGACGATGCTGTTCTTCGACGCGCTCGCGCAGCCCCTCGGCGGTAAACTCCGCTGAACTGAGGAAATGTTCGTAATTCGAAGACCGGCGGTAGAGAATCCGCCCGTATTGGTACACCACAGTATCGATGAACGGATGACTGGGACCGCGATCCTCCGTCTGCACGTGGAAGACGAAGTCGTCCATGTGGACATCCGTGTTAAAGCCTGAGCTCATCGATGGCCGAGTCCCCTTTCGGAACGAGCCGCAATGCACCGCGAATCCTAAATTCTTGGGGAGTTCATTTGACCGATGTACTGCCGACGGCTATTATAGCAGCGACTTTAAAATGAGCGGCAACTACCTCGATAACTACGGTCCACTCTTGCTGATGTTTATACTAGCGGGCGGACTGGCGGGCCTGCTGATCACTCTTTCTTCCATCGTCGGACGCCACAAGCAGTCGCGCGAAAAAGATCAGCCCTACGAGTGCGGCATTCAGCCCACGGGCGATGCGCGCCAGCCGTTTTCGGTGCATTTCTACATGGTGGCATTGATCTTCATTCTCTTCGACATCGAAGCGATTTTTCTGTATCCGTGGGCGCTGGTCTACCGGAAGCTGAATGTGTTTGGATTCGTCGAGATGTTGCTTTACATTGTCATTCTGCTGGTTGGATATATTTTCCTCTGGAAGAAGGGCGCGCTGAACTGGGATAGCTAGCCGCCCGTCCGGAATCGGATCGGATTCATCGTGGAATCACAAGAAATCGCTAAAAATCCAGCCGTGCAAAAGCTCCAGGCCTGGGACCAGCAGGTCGTCGCCGAAGTGATTGAATTCCGGGGCGAAACGACCATTGTCGTCCCTGCGAACCGTCTCTTGGGCGTGTGTGAATTTCTCGTCGGCGACTCTTCGCTGCGCTTTACATTCCTGGAAGATCTAACTACGGTCGACCGATTTCCGCTCGAGCCGCGTTTCGAACTCAATTACCAGCTGCTTTCGATCGAGAAGGTGCTGAGGCTGAGGCTCCGGGTCAAGCTCACAGGTGCCGATCCCGCAATCCAGACCGTCACTGGCGTCTGGCCCACGGCGAATTGGCACGAGCGCGAGACGTTCGACCTTTTCGGCATCCGCTTTCACGGACACCCTGACTTGCGGCGTATCCTGATGCCGGAAGATTGGGAAGGCTATCCGCTGCGCAAGGATTATCCGGTCGAGGGTTTCCGTTAGACTCGGCGGCTAGGGCCCGAACGAATGAACACCACGAAGACGATCGAGACCGCCGCCGGCCCCGCACAGCCGATGGTTCTCAATATGGGGCCGCAGCACCCGTCGACGCATGGCGTTCTTCGCGTGTTGCTCGAACTCGACGGCGAAATTGTCCTCAGCGCGAAGCCCGAGATCGGTTACCTGCACACCGGCATCGAGAAATCCTGCGAATCGAAGACCTATTCGCAGTGCATCACCCTGACCGACCGTATCGACTATCTCGCGCCGCTCTCCAATAACCTCGGCTTCTGCCTGGCGGCCGAAAAGCTGATTGGTATTGAAGTCCCAAAACGCGCGCAATACATCCGCGTGCTGCTCACCGAGCTGACGCGCGTTAGCTCGCATCTGGTCTGGCTCGGCACCCACGCCATCGATCTCGGCGCGATGACGGTGTTCCTCTACAGCTTCCGCGAGCGCGAAGAGATCATGAAGATTTACGAGTACGTCTCGGGCCAGCGGATGATGACCAGCTATTTCCGCATCGGCGGACTCGCGCTCGAGCCGCCTCCGGACTGGCTCGATCGCGTGCGCCGCGTCGTTGACGCCATGCCCGCCCACATCGACGAATACGAGACGCTGCTCACCAGAAATCGCATCTGGATGGCGCGCACAATCGGCGTCGGCAAGCTGAGCGCCGAGGACGCCATCGGGCTCGGAGTTTCCGGCCCGCTGCTGCGCGCCAGCGGCGTGCCCTACGACGTCCGCAAGGTTTTCCCGTATTCGAGCTACGACGAGTTCGACTTCGAAGTGAAGACGCAGACGGGCGGCGACTGCTACGCGCGATACCAGGTGCGCGTCGCCGAAATGCGCGAAAGCCTGAAAATCATCAAGCAGGCCATGGAAAAAATCGAGCCGACCGGGCCGTTCCGCGCCGAAGTACCGGGCATCATCCCGCCGTCGCGCGAGGAGATGAAAACCTCGATCGAAGGCTTGATCTACCATTTCAAGATTTTCACCGAAGGATTTGCGCCGCCGCAGGGCGAGGTGTATCAGGCGATCGAGTCGCCGCGGGGCGAGCTGGGCGTGTTTATGGCCAGCGACGGCTCGGCCAAGCCATATCGCGTGCATTTCCGTGCTCCGTCATTCGTAAATTTGCAGTCTTTGCCAGCGCTTTGCGTGGGGCGCCTGATCGCCGACGTGGTCGCCTGCATCGGCACAACCGATATCGTTCTGGGAGAAGTGGACCGCTAGCTTCGCAGCCAAACATGCAACTGTCGCCACAGTTGGAAAAGAAATTTCAAGAGCTCGTCGGACGCTACCCTGTGAAGCGCTCGGCGCTGATTCCCATGCTGCTTTACGCGCAGGATGGGCTTGGCTCGCTCGGCGACGAAATCCTTCTTGAAATCGCCCGGCGCCTGGATCTCAATCTCATCCAGGTCGAAGAAACGCTCGCCTATTACTCGATGCTCCACCGCAAGCCGATGGGGCGCAATCACATCCAGATCTGCACCAACGTTTCCTGCATGTTGCGCGGCGGCAACGAGCTCCTGAAACACGTCCAGTACCGGCTGGGCATCGGGCACAAGGAAGTCTCCGCCAGCGGAACGTTTTCGCTAGAGGAAGTCGAGTGCATGGGCGCCTGCACCGGCGCTCCTTGCATGCAGGTCAACTACGACTTCTACGAAGACCTCGACAACGACAAAGTCGATCAGATTCTTGAGCAGCTTCAGGAAGGCAAGAAGCCCAAGCCTTCAGCCGTTACCGCAGGTTCCGTCCACGAACGGCTGGCGTTGGAATCCGTCGTCATCAGCAAGCGCTTCGGCACGAAGGATTCGACCAAAATCGATACCTACCTGAAAACCGAAGGCTATCAGGCGCTCGAAAAAGCTCTGACAATGACGCCGGAAGCGATTATCGACGAAGTGAAGAAATCGAATCTGCGCGGACGCGGCGGCGCGGGCTTCCCTGTCGGCATGAAGTGGAGTTTCGTCCCCAAGGATTCCGCGAAGCCGAAATACATTCTCGCCAACGCCGACGAGAGCGAGCCCGGCACTTGCAAAGACCGCCCGCTAATGGAAATGGACCCGCACCAGCTGATTGAAGGCATGGTCATCGCGGGCAAGGCCGTCGGCTCGCATCAGGGCTACATCTATATACGCGGCGAATATCGCTACATTATCGACATCATGGACGCTGCCATCGCCGAAGCCTACGCGAAGAATTATCTCGGTAAGAATATCCGGGGCAGCGGCTTCGATTTCGAGCTCGTCACGCACACAGGCGCCGGCGCCTACGAATGCGGCGAAGAATCCGCGCTGATGGAATCGCTCGAAGGCAAACGGGGCTACCCACGCATCAAGCCTCCCTTCCCCGCCGTGGTCGGCCTGTACGGCTGCCCGACCGTGATCAACAATGCCGAATCGCTCAGCACAATCCCGGCGATCATTCTCAAAGGCGGGGAATGGTACGCCGGCCTCGGCACACCGAAAAACGGCGGCACGCGCCTCTATTCGATTTCAGGCCACGTGAATCGTCCCGGCATTTACGAGCTTCCACTCGGTTTTCCGCTGCGCAAGATGATCTACGAAGTCGCCGGCGGCATGCGCGGAGGCAAGAAATTGAAAGCCGTGATTCCCGGCGGCAGCTCTTGCCCGCTGCTTTCCGCCGACGAAATCGACGTGGCCATGGACTTCGACTCGGTCGCGAAAATCGGCTCGATGCTCGGCTCCGGCGGCACCGTGATCATGGACGAGGACACATGCATGGTCGACGTCGCGCGCCGCATCATGCATTTCTACGCGCACGAATCCTGCGGCTGGTGCATCCCCTGCCGTGAAGGCACGGCCTGGCTCAAGAAAATGCTCGACCGGTTCCATGCAGGCTACGGTCGCGAGGAAGACATTCCGCTGATCGCCGAGCTTTCGCAGAATATTCTGGGGCGCTCCTTCTGCCCGCTCGGAGACGCCGCGGCGCTGCCCACGATGAGCATCGTGAAAAAGTGGCGCAACGAATTCGAAGATCATCTCAGCGGCAAATGCGCCTACAACGCCGCCGACATGATTGAGGCAGCGCACTAGCGAAGCGGTTTCGATTTTCGCCTTGGTTGAGTTGGACGGTCATTCCGAAGTCCCGGCGGTGTTTAGCCGAGCGAGGAATCTCTCTTCCACGTCGGCGAACGGCAAGCAGTAAAAAGGAATAAGAAGGTAATGGCGGACCAAAAACAAATCGCCTTCACGATCGACGGAAAGCCGGTAACCACCACCGCCGGCACGCTGGTAATCGAAGCGGCCAAGGCTCAGGGCATCGAAGTCCCGTCGTTCTGCTACTACCCGGGCCTCGCGCTCCAGGCCGCCTGCCGCATGTGCCTCGTTGAAGTCGAAAAAATGCCGAAGCTTCAGACCGCCTGCACCCTGGTCGCGACTGAAGGCATGGTCGTCAAAACCACCACCGACCAGGTCCACAAAGCCCGCAAGGACATGATCGAGTTCCTGCTCTCCAATCACCCGCTCGATTGTCCCGTCTGCGACAAAGGCGGCGAGTGCGAGCTGCAGGACATGACCTTCCGCTACGGCCTGGATAAGACGCGCTTCGTCGAGGAAAAGCTCCACACGCCCGAGCAGAAATGGTCGCCGCTCGTCTACTACGACGCGCCGCGCTGCATTCTCTGCTTCCGCTGCGTCCGCGTCTGCGACGAAGGCATGGACGTCAAAGCTCTCGGCGTCGGCGCCCGCGGCGTTCTCTCCGTCATCCTGCCCAATAAGCCCGACGAGCTCGCCTGCGAAGAGTGCGGCATGTGCATCGACATCTGCCCGGTCGGCGCGCTCACCAGCGGCACCTACCGCTATCAGACCCGACCATGGGAAATGACCTACGTCCCCGAGCCCTGCGCCCACTGCTCGAACGGCTGCAAGACCACGCTCAGCGTGCGCAACAACGAAATCCTGCGCGCGAATAATCGCGATCATTCCGGCTTCAATGGCGAGTTCCTGTGCGCCAAGGGCCGCTTCGGCTACGATTTCACTTCGAATCCGGAACGAATTCGCCAGCCGCTCGTCCGCCGCAATGGAAAGCTTGAGCCGGCCAGTTGGGAAGACGCTCTAGAAGAAGTCGCGCGCCGCATCAAGCAGGTGCACGCCGCCAATGGATCCGCGTCGATCGGCGTGATCGGTTCAAATCACACCACGAACGAAGAAAACTACCTGCTGAACCGCTTCGCCCGCGTCACGCTCGGCACGAATCATCTCGATCACCACCGCACCGCCGATTACGTCGGCCTCGCCGCCGCGCTCGGTCCGCGCGCCAAGGATTCTCTCGCCACCATGGCGGACATTTATAACGCCCCCGCCGTGCTTCTCGTCGGCAACGACGTTACGCAACAAAATCCGCTGGTCGCCTGGCAAATCCGCACCGGCGTGCGCCACCACGGCCTGAAGCTCTACGCCATCAATTCCCTGCCCAGCAAGATTCACCGGCAGGCGCAAGTCGCTGTGGAAGTCGCCAGGGGCGCTGAACACGAAGCGATCAAATGGCTCAACAGCGAAAAGGGCAATTTCGGCGCGAAAACCACCGAGGCGCTGGTCCAGCTCAAAGCCGGGCTCGAAGCCGAAAAAGACGTGGTCGTTCTCTTCGGCGCGGATATTCAGGGCGCCACGATTCGCGACCTTGTTTCACTCACTGCGCGTTTCGGCGGCAAGACCAAGTTCATGGCTCTCGGCGATTACGCGAATTCCCGCGGCGCCTCCGACATGGGCATCCTCCCCGACCGTCTGCCCGGCTACGCGCACCTTTCCGATTCCTCCGAGCGCTCGCGTTTCGCCAAGCTATGGGGCGGCGAAATTTCGGACAAGCCAGGCCTCACCGCCCGCGCCATGATGGAAGCGGCCGTCGCCGGAAAACTGAAAATGCTCTATGTCGTCGGTGCGAATCCTCTGAAAAGTTTCAACGTCGCGCAGCCCGATCGCCTCGCCGGACTCGAGCTTCTCGTAGTGCACGACATGTTTTTGACCGAGACCGCGCAGCGCGCCGACGTCGTTCTGCCGGCTGGTTCCACGTATGAGAAAGATGGCTCGCTCACGAACACGGCCGGTGAAGTCCAGCTGACGCATCGCTCGATCGATCCGCAAGGCCCGCGCAGCGACTTCGATCTGCTCCGGATTCTGTCGCACCAGCTCAGCATGCTGGGACTCGGCACGCCGATCCGCCTGCGCACGGCCGAGGCTGCGTTCGACGAAATTCGCCAGAATGTCGCTGGTTACGATCTTTCGGCGCCCGCGCTGCTCGCCGGCGGCTCAGAGCTTGCAACG
>Ga0210391_10004940_pt1 | contig 11020 bp, 13 predicted proteins | sample IncBWC12OmetaG_FD_160573 | JGI IMG/M metagenome (GOLD analysis project Ga0210391, IMG submission 160573) | Forest soil microbial communities from Barre Woods Harvard Forest LTER site, Petersham, Massachusetts, United States - Inc-BW-C-12-O ...
CTCATCGGCCGCGCCTTCCAACGACGCGCGCACGACGATCACCGTGTCGTAAATCTCGGTCTTCGGAATATCGTCGTAGGGAGTCAACGCTCCCGATCCGTTCATCGCCTGCCGGCTCGCTTGGTATGCCCTGAACGACTGCGTGGCCGGATCCTCCGGATTCAATGCCTGTTGGCGCGCCTGGTTTGCATAAGGATCGGTTGGTTCATTGCCGGTGTCGCCCAGCGGCGGCGGATCCGCGCCCGCCTCCTCGAGCAGTCGAACCATTGAAGGATCGCCCGGGAACATCTGATTCAACGACACCCCCGGCGCAAGCATTTGCTGACTCACCGTCACGGTAAGTGTGACCGAATTCTCGGGATTGGACGGCTGGCCGTGACGCGCCGCCCGCAGATCTTCGTTGAGCACGTTCTGCACGACCGGGTCCGTGCAAATCGCAACCACGGTCGCATTTGCGGGAACGTCAAGCTTGCCGGCCATCTTGACGTCGGTGGCATGCGCCAATCCTCCAATAGCTACTGCAATAGCTACTGCGGCGATCGCGCGATCTGCCGTTTTGCGCAACTGACTAATCACCGGTACGCCCGCGCGGCTTCTATCGGCCAGGTCGCGATCACTTCGTCTCCACGCACCACGTAATACTCGCTGTGCAGATTGATCGTCGTGTCGTTGTGGCTCGGAATTATTTCAATTTTCGATCCCGGCTCGAGCCCGCACTCGCCCGCCGCGATATGTCCATGCTCCTCAGACAGCCGCCCGACTTTCACCGCCAGGTCTTTGACCATCGGCGGTCCAAATTCGTTGGTCAGCGATTTCATTCCCGCGTCGATTATCGCTCGCGCGCCGCGCCGCGAAATTACTGTCGACAGCAGCGTCAGCGCGGGACGGCCAAGATCCGGGCGCACGATGCGATAGGCGCCGTCCATGAAAACGTACGAACCCGCTTGCACCTCGGTTACATCCGGCCAGCTGCCCGCGATATCGAAAGTGCCGGTCCCTCCCGCACTGACAATCTCGGGCGCGAGCCCTGCCGCCCGCAGAGCCTCGACGTGGCGGCTGAGCGTGGTCAACGCTTCAGTCGCCGTCGCGATTCGCTTGTCGCGATCGGGAACGAGTACCGCATGGCCCTCATAGCCCATCACGCCGCGGTACTTGAGCCCTGCCCGTTGCGCATAGCGCGCCAGTTCGACCGTCTCCTCGGGCGTCTCTGTGCCGCATCGATGCATCCCGGTATCCACTTCGATTATCACGTCGGGCGCCCGTCCTGCGCGTGCTGCGCCCGCTTCGAACTCGCGCACGTTGAACTCGCTCTCGATTGTCCCGATCAGACTGATTCGCGCCGCCGCGTTGAAAAACCGATCGATCTTGTCGCGTCCCGAAATCTGATTGGCGAGCAGCACCGGCCCGAGCCCCGCGCGCGCGAGCACCTCGACCTCACCGAGCTTCGACGCCGTTATTCCAATGGCGCCGGCCGCGAGCTGTCGCCGCGCGATTTCGGGCGTCTTAGGTGTCTTGAAATGCGGCCTGAGTTTCTGCGGCCGCGTGGCGAAGTACGCGGCCATCGTGCGAATATTTTCCACGACGATATCAAGGTCGAGAATCAATGCAGGCGTATCGATATCACGCTTCGTCATCGTCTCAACAATAGCACGCCCTCTTTTCTGTCTCCTCTCCCCGTAAATCTGTCTCCTCTCCCTGTTAGGAAAGGATGAAGGTGAGGGTCCAACTACAGCGCATTGCGCGATTCAGAATTCCGGATTCTCCCTCCGCCGCGCCCCTCTCACTTCACGGCAGCTTCTGCTGCAACAACTCCGCCGCCCGCGCGGCCCGCCACTTCACCAGCCGCTCGCCCAGCTTCGCGTCGCTCAGAGCAATTATCTGTGCCGCCAGCAGTCCCGCATTCGCCGCACCGGCTTTGCCAATCGCCATCGTCGCGACCGGTACGCCCTTGGGCATCTGCACGATCGACAGCAGCGAATCCATCCCGTTGAGCGAGGTCGTCGGCATCGGCACGCCAATCACCGGCAGAATCGTCTTCGCCGCCACGACCCCCGCCAGATGCGCCGCGCCACCCGCGCCCGCAATTATCGCACGCAGTCCGCGTCCTGCCGCGCTCGCCGAATATTCCAGGGTGATGTCGGGCGTGCGATGCGCCGACATGATTCGAACTTCATGTGCCACTTGAAGTTCCTCCATGACCTCGGCGGCCGCCGCCATATATTCCCAGTCGCTCTTGCTGCCCATGATCACGCCGACAATCGGTGCTTTGCTGTCCGCCATCGCAAATCCTCACGCTGGTGATGTTTGAAACGCAAGGCTGATTCGCCCCTGCCCGCATGTCAAGCCGCCGCGGTATGAGCGCCGTGAATAATTCGGCACAATGTATTCGCGATGGCGACGCCGATTCCGATCAATCAATGCGAGTTCACCCTCACCGAAGTTGTCGAAGCTACCGGCGGCACTTACGTCTTGAACGCTGCCCAGGGGACTGTGTCATTCGGTGACGGCGAAAGTGGCGCGCGCCCACCCGCTGGAAACATCGTCGGCGTCAGCATCGACACGCGCTCGCTCGCGGCCGGAGCCTTGTTCGTCGCGCTGCATGGCGCTGCCTCCGACGGTCACGACTATCTCGCGCAAGCCGCCGCGCTGAGCGCGAGAGCCGCGATCGTCGCGACCGGACGCCGTCACCCTGCCCTCGATTGCATCGAGGTCGACGATACCCTCGATGCGCTCGGACGGCTCGCGCGCCGCCATCTCGCGCGCACACGCGCCGCTCGCGCCCTCCCGCTGATCGCAATCGGCGGCGCCGTCGGCAAGACCACCACCAAGGAGCTCACCGCCGCCGCCGCTCGCGCGCTCTTCGGCTCGACGCTTTCCACGCCCGGCAATCTGAACAATCTGATCGGCGTGCCGATGACGATTTTCACTCTCACCAGCGAGCATCGCGCGGCCGTCCTCGAATGCGGCACCAACACGCGCGGCGAAATTCCGAAGCTTGCGCAAATCGTCGAGCCGGACGTCGCGATGGTTCTCAACGTCGATCTCGAACATAGCGAAGGCCTCGGCACGCTCGACGATATCGCCGATGAGGAAGCGGCGCTGTTCTCGACGGCGCGCCGCTATGCGGTCGCATCGGCGGACGAGCCGCTCGTATTGGCGCGAATTCCCAAACATCTCGATCGAATCAATTTTGGCAAATCGCCCGAAGCTCACGTGCGGCTCGTCGGCCGCAGCGCGGGCGCGCGCTCCCGCATCCGCGTCGAGCTCGCGCGCACGATGGTCGCCGCAGGAGTCAAGCCCCTCATCGAAACTGAAATCGCTCTGCTGGGCGAGGCCGCCGCTCTCAACTGCACCGCCGCGATCGCGGGCGTCGCCGCGATGCGCGCGGCGCCGCTCGAGTCGCGCGAACTCTCTGCCATCGCCGATGCGCTCGCCGCCGTCCAGCCCGTCGCCGGCCGCCTCGCCAGCACCTCGATTCGCGGCATCTTCGTTATCGACGATACTTACAACTCGAATCCTCGCTCGATTCGCGCCGCGCTGGCCGCCGCGCGCGAGGTTGCCGACGGTCTCGGCGCCCGCCTCGTAATCGCGATGGGCGATATGCTCGAGCTTGGAGATCAGTCTGCCGCAGCGCATCAGGAAGCAATTCGCGACGTGACGCGCTCGCATCCGGCCGCATTCGTCGCCGTCGGCCCCGAGATGACCGCTGCTCTAGCGACGGTAACCGCCGCCGAAGTGTTCGCCGCGCCGGACAGTGTCGCCGCAGCAGGAATAGTCGCCGGGTTGATCCGGCCGGGCGATGTGCTGTTGGTCAAAGGCTCGCGCGGAATCGCGATGGAGCGCGTAATCGAGCGCCTCGCCTGACGCGAATCTCAGAATCCTATCGCCACCCAGTAAAAACCAAGCGCGCCGTCGCCGGTCGTGCTGCCGGGGCGATTGTTATAGACCCAGAATTGCGACGTCGTCGGGAAGTAGCCGTTGCTCATCTCGATTACGTTGTCGTCGGCGTCGAAATTTGGACCATTGGTAGAAAGCGTCACCGGCATAAAAATTTCGCACGCGTTTGGAAATGCGATCGGAAAAGAATACGGCCCATACAGTCCCTGCGTCTGCGGCGTGCCCCAGTTCACCAGCCCCCACTGTATAATGTACTGAATCAGCCCCTTGTTGATGTCCGCGATCGGGATTTTCAGATAGCCATTCTGCGCCATCAAGCCGGTAAACAGCGCCTGGAACGCCTGCATCACGGCGATATTCGAAATATTCACGTCCTGGCGCTGCTTCAGAAACGCCGTGCGATTCGCCAACTGCTGATGCGGCTGATTCGAGATGCCGGTGCCGCTGAAACTCGCGCCGCTGGCTGCCCCTTCTACCCGGTCGGTTGCCTGGATCTGGTACACCTCGTTCGAGGTGAATTCGGCTGCGTCGATTAGTGTAGCCATTGACTACCTCAGAAGGTGAGCGTCCAAGTTCCGCTAATACTCATTCCCGCGCTAAACACTATTGGCGCGATCGTTTTGCGCGCGAGCATCGGTGTCGGTGCCGTGGTTCCCGGAAGTCCCGCACTCGCATGGTTGGCGAAAATCGCCAGCTCCTGGATCGTGATTCCCTGCGCCCCCGTGTCTGCCGTCGTCAGCGACCAGTTGAAGGTCACGCCGCCGTTGCCGTCGTCGCTGTGACCGTCGAGCGCTTTGTAATATGCGGGCGCGGTCAGCGCGTTGTCGTTCACCGTCGGCGCATTCGATCCCGTGCCGAATCCGACGGCCGCCGCGAACTCCCCGGTAGTGTCGCCACCGATCAGCGCCGCGAGCGCAGGCAGTCCGGCGTTGACGAAAAGATTCCTGCCCTCATATTCCCACGCGATGCCGCCGCGCTCGACGAGACGCATTCGCACGCTTCCAATCGGCCTTCTCATTTTAACCTCCGTGCAGGACGGCAGCGCCGTTAACGACCAGCGCCGAATCTGCCACTGCTGGTTGGCTGGCGCCGTAGGTCATTCCGCTGTGCAGATAGTGAGCATCGTAAGTAGGATCGATCGGACCGTACGAATCGGTCAGCGCCGCCGCCGCGATCGCATATGCCAACGCCTGGTCGTTGGGCGCGGGCGCCGCGTCGAGCTGGTATTTCACAATACCGCCGAGGGTCAGCAGGTCTGATGGTACCGGCCCGGAATCGGAAATCGCGGGCACTACAAACCAGATCGAATCGAGCCAGGAGCGCGCCGGCTTGAAGAAATTAACCGCGGCCGACGCCGTCGAGGCCGCACCGGACAAGACGCCCTGCCCGGCCGCGAGATCGATCATCACGCGGAACACGGCCCATCCCTGGCTCGACGGATACGCGTCGCCGCCCCAGGTCGATTCCCCTTCCAGCAGAGTGACTTCGCTCCATCCCAGCGATCCGAGCGCCTGCTTGATCGCCCACGGCGTGCCGCGAAATCGATGCAGCGGTATCGCGCTCATGAGCAGTTCACGCTGTTCCGCTTCGCTCAGAATCTGCGCTGAAACCAGGCCGCCGCCTTCGATCAGATTGTCCACGTCGATCAGCAAGTCGATGTTGCTAAGGGCGTCGACGCCGAGCGACACGGGCGCAATCAACTGCCACAGCGGCGACAGGATATCGAACTGCCAGGCCAGAAACGGAATCGCAGTCTCCACCACCGAGTCGATTCGGTAAACCAGCAGCGTCGTGAGATCGAGCTGTCCCAGCCGCTCGATCAGCACCAGCAGCGCCTGCGTGCGCGTATCGTTGATCGAAGGCGCGGCCGACAACTCGGGCATCAGCTATGCTCCGCGCTGAACGCCGTAGTCAGCGAGATCATCGTGCAGTTCGCCCACTGCCCGGCCGTGAGCGGCGTCAGTATCGGCGACGTAAGCGCGACGCCGTAGACGCCGGCCACCGACAGTGCGGCGATTATCTGGCTCGGCACGATGTCGCGCTGAATCTTAGCCGCCAGCTCGAGCGCAAGTTCCTGCACGGCGGCCGTCGCCGCGGTGATAGTCGCGGTCGGATCCGCATCCGCGTAGAGCGTCACGGTGGCGGTGATCTGGTAATCCACCTCGTTGACCGCGAGCACGTTCACCGTATCTGTTAGCGGACGGACCGTGTCGGCGCTCAGCACGGCGGCGACTTTCGCCAGCAGCGCGGAGTTCGCGACTCCCGCACTGTTCGGTGCGGGCGCGGGCTGCATCGTCACCGGCCCGGTCAGGATATACGCGTTCACCGACCCCGGCGCGGGACTGATAATTTGCGCGTCGACGATCGACGGATCGGCGCCGATCGCAAAGAAGCGATACGCCCCGACCGGCCCCGCAACGCTGAACTGATTGGGCGCCGCCTGGATGCGCGTGCGCAAATGATCGTCGGTCTCCGGCGCTGATCCGCCCGTGGTAGTGCTCGTATTCGTGACGCTGGCGGTCAACGCATTCGGGTTGAGCTGGACGCTGACCTGCCCCGCCAGGTATCCATTCGCAGCCGCTCCTGGAGCGGTCGCTGACGCCGCAACACTGCCAACTGTTGCGCCGGCGGCGATAGTGATCGTAGTGCTGGTCGCGAACGCAAACTGCCCGTCGTTAGTGCCGGCAAGCGTTCCCGCCGCAATCGTAAACGGCACCGTCAGCGCGCCGGCGAGCGTGAATTGCAAAGTCGTCACCGCCGGCTGCGACGCCAGGCGCGTGACGCTCAGCAGTTGACCGAGGTAGTCGAGCATCGGAAAGGTCGCGAAAGCGAGCAGATTTTGCTCGGCCGCATACTGGATCGCATTGCGCACCAGCGATTCGCGGTACGCATAGAGATTGATCAACAAACGCTCGACCTGCGCCGGGTAAAGCGTTCGGCCCGCCGCCGCCTCGAACTCGGCAACCATGTCGGCGAGAATTAAATTCGGGTCGAGTCCGTCCGCGTCGTTGACGAACACCGGCGGCGGCAGCGATGGAATTCCTGCACCCATCAAATCATCCCTTCATCGCGTCGGCGCGGCCCGCGTCAGGCCGTCGCTCCCGTGATCGTCACGGTCGTGCTCTGAACAGGAGCGGCCGCGACCCCCCGCTTGAGCTGCCAGTTGAGCGTCACCTCGAGATGCGCGCCCGACTGCGCGCTCGCGTCGATCACGGGTTGTGCCGTGACGGAGACCAAGGTTACGCGCGGTTCCCAAACCGTTATCGCCGAAGTCAGCTCGCTGACGATCGCCGGCAGCGCGCGGTTGATCGGAAAATCAATGAAACGCCAGATATCGGCGCCGAAAGTGGGCCGCAGCGGATCGCTACCGCGCGGCGTCGTGACGATTATGCCAAGGCATTGCTCGACGTCGGCGATTCCCTGCGCCACGTCGCCGATCGCTCCCAGAGCCAACGACCAGTCCGCCGACGTGATGTCGGCCAAAGTGATTGCACCCGCTGGCATCGTCAGCCCGCCAACACGTCGGTGCTCGCCGTTATGATCGTCCCCGTCTGCTCGCCGACTTGAACCTGGTCGCCGAGCCGCGCGACCCCGGCCAGCGCACCGCTGCCGAGAATCACCTGTCCCGCGCTTTTGATTATGACGTTGCCGAGCGGGTCGATCTGAATCTGCGCGCCGTTCGCGGTGACGTTGAACCCCGCACCCTGCGGGATGTTCACGTTCAGCAGATGCGCGATACCGTCATAGATGATCTCGCCCTGATCCTGAAACTTCAGATTGAGCAGGTGAGTCTCAGCATTGTAGGTGAGCTCGGTGCTGTCCTGAAAAAGAAGATCGAGAATATGCAACGCGCGATCGTAATCGAAATGCGCGCCGTCTTTGAACCCCACATAAAACTTGTCGGCGCTGTTCACCGGCGTCGCGTCCGCCGCTGAGTAAATCGCGCCGAGCACCGCGCCGGCCTCGTCGCGCAGATCCATCAGGCACACGACCTGCTCGCCGATATCCGGAATCCAGTAGGCCTTGTCGTCCTGGGTCTTCCAGAAGATCACCGGCAGCCACCAGCTGATCACTTCGTCGTAGTCGGGAAACACCACGCGCACTTTGGCATGCGCCGTGTCCTGCGCCTGAACGATGCCGACGCGAAAGGTGGGATTGAGCGAGGCAAATCGCTCGCGGTAGCCGATTATTTCATTCATGCGTTGATCCGCCGCGCTGCAATTGAGGTTGAGTAGCCAGCCACTCGCGCCAAACGATGCTGCGCAGTTTCGATCAGGTAGGTGCCGTCCAGCGCGCCCCATCCGCTGAGCTGTACATTGTTTCCCGCGACCACCACGGTGCATCCCGGTCCCTCGAGGTACGCGTCCACGAACACCATGTTATGCAGATGAAGCAGCGCCTCGGCCTTCACGATCGCCTGCTGCGCATTTTCGCAGCGCGCGACTATTTTGAGCGTGTCACCAGTCGGCGCAGGCGAAGCGGCGGACACCGACTGACTAATCAATTCCTTGGTGTCCGGATCGAAGTAAGAGAATTGCGCACTATCGTAGATTCGACGCGATCGATTCCGAAATGAAAACCGCACCGTGTCTGAGCGCACTATCGTCATCACCGCGGGCACCGACTCGAGCGCCGGCCGATCGTAAAATATCAATTGACCGGCGCGCACCGTGAAATCGAAGTTGTGCTCTCGCGCAAGACGCTTTAGAAATTCCAGGTCATTCTGGCGCCGTTGAGTTATGCGCTCGAACACCACGTCGCTCGAAGACTCGGACGTCGCAGCCACCAGCGCTAATACGTACTTCGCCGCGATCTGCGCCGCTATTTCCATGACGCCCATGCCCTCGTAGGCGACGGTGTTCGCCGTGCGCATCGCCGGCGTGATGTATGCGGCCAGGCAGCGGATTCGCATGACGTCGGGTGGGCCATCCAGCTCCAGCTCGTCGATCTGAAATTCGCCGCAGTCGAGCAGCGACTCACCGCCGTAACCAATCTGCAGACTGACTACGTCGCCAAGCGCGGGATACCAAGGTCCCTGCCACAGCTTCTCGGAATCTTCGAGATCCACTTCGAGCTCGCCCGAAGCACCCTCGAGCCGATCGACGTATCTAATCGCCAGTACCATTTGCGATACGTCGGCGGTAATATTCACGCCCACGTAAGTGAGTATCCAGTTCGGTGAACGAACTGAGTATGCAGCGCTCACCGCCACTACTCACTCACCGGCGAGCCTGTCTTCCAGGGCGGCAAATTCTTCGTGACTACCGCGCTCTGCCGGAGAATTGGCACCGCGATCGATATTCCGGCGTCGAACACCGGCTCAATTGGCACATTCGGATTGGCCACTATGATTGGCGAATAGTCAGTCGGGTCGCCGTAGTATCGCCAGGCCAGCAGGTCCCAGCGTTCGCCGGCCTTCGTCGTGTGAAGTATGAATTGTCCCGACGGCGTCATCGCGCGACGCTCCTTACGATCACTGCGGCGGGCACATCGTCCGCTTCAAGATTGGGGCCGCTCGTTCCTGTCGCCGACGGAATATTGAGCAATGCCGACACTCCTGGCATGGTTCCGTTGGATCCGCTCGCTGGGGTTCCTGTCGATGCGGTAGTGATTGCCAGCGTCGTAAATGCTCCGAGTGACAACGTGCTGAAGAGCGACGGCGCGTCCGAGATCCATTCTTTGAGCGCAAGCGCAACTCTGATCGCGATCGGTGCGCCGCCCGCTGACAACTGTTGCGATTTCACTTTTATCGATTCGATCACGAAGAATCCTCTGAATCCTCCATCGCCAAACACGAGCGGTAGTGCGAGATGGGTCGCGGCCGTCGCACGCAAGAGCGCGAGCTGTGCTGCAGGATTGGTGAATGACGCGTGCCACATCAGCTCGAAATTCAACCGCTCGAGCTCGTCACCAACCCATTGCAGCCGCGGCTTGCTTTCGATCACGCGTTGCTCAGGAAAATCGTAGCCGTCAGCCGACTCGTAGCTCTCGGGAGAGCCGACCACCTCGAATTGAATATCACCCAATACTGCGAACACAATTATCGCTCCTCAGAACTGCGCGCGCTCGCGCCGCGCGGATTCTCGTCTCAATTGATCGAATAGTTCTTCGCGATGCGCCCGCAATGCGCCGAGCAAACCCCGCTGCGCATCACTACCCGCGGTCGGCCCGTTGATCACGACCGTCGGCGACGAATTAATCGTGATGCCCGCGCCACCGCTTCGATTATCTCGGCCACGATTGCCGCTCGAAGGTTCCGCGAACATGCGTAGTGAAAGATTCGGTGGCGGAACTACTCCGTGCATCGATGAAGCCGCGCGAGCTGCATCGATTGCCCGGGTTCCAGTCGGCATTGCCCGTCCTGCTTCCAAACCTGCGGTCATTCGACGCGACAACTGCGACTTCCCGACCGGCGCGAGCGTCAAACCCTGTGGCGCCGTGACAATCGCGCGCGCGACGTTTTCCGATTCAACCGAACGTTCAGTCCGCGCCAGGGCTTCCATCGCGAGCGGCAATTTACTCGTCGCCTTGTTGCCGATGTTGTCGGTTGCTCGCGCACCCTCCCGCATCGCCTTCGCCGTCGCCGCGAACCGCCGGATCAATTGCGCGATACTCGCATGCTCTCGCGCGCCATCAAGCAGACCCTCAGAACCAAGGCCGCGAACCCGCGCCTGGCTCCGCGTTCCCGCGAAAAGACCGTGATCGTGTCTCGCCAACAAAGCGGGCCCGGGAAGCACCAATCGACGACCAACCCCCGCTGCTCTCTCAATCGAAGCCGCCGTCCGAGCTCCCTTTCGTAAAAAGCCCGTCACTCTCTCGATATCGCCGAACGCTTTCCTAGCTTGTTCAGTCATACAATGATATGGGCTCTACTGAGGTCGCGCGGCGCTGCGATCGAACGGGCGTCGCTGAGAGGTCGCCGCCTCCACTCGCAACGGTCTTCCCGCGAGCTCCTTTCCATTCATCGCCCGCAGCGCGACGGCGGCGTCATCTTCATTCCGCATCTCGACGAATCCGAAACCGCGCGAGCGGCCGTCGAAGCGGTCGCGCACTATCTCGGCTCGCTCGACGCCGCCAATCTCGGCGAACGCCTCGCGCAAATCGCCGTCGCCCAGCGAGAAAC
>Ga0210391_10004941_pt1 | contig 11020 bp, 10 predicted proteins | sample IncBWC12OmetaG_FD_160573 | JGI IMG/M metagenome (GOLD analysis project Ga0210391, IMG submission 160573) | Forest soil microbial communities from Barre Woods Harvard Forest LTER site, Petersham, Massachusetts, United States - Inc-BW-C-12-O ...
GCGCGCAGCGTGGTGATGCCTAACATGCGTTTGAGCGGACGCGCCGTGAATAAAGTGCTGGGTCTATCACCGCGAGCACCAGGTGCAATGATGCGGTGCCGCGCCGCTCAACTTTGGCGTTAGGCCGAAGCTATGAACGCAGTGATTTTTGACATTGATGGCACTCTCGTTCAATCAGATGACGTCGACGCCGATCTCTATATGGGCGCCGTGCAGGCGGTTCTTGGTCCCGTTCGGTTGCGGGAATCGTGGGAAAGGTATCTGGACGTTACGGATTCCGCCATTCTCGAGGACATATGCCTCGACAATAAGATTGTGCACACATGTGACCTTCGCGATGAGGTGAGGGCGAAATTTGTAGCGGCGCTCGCGCACCACATAGACAGTAGTGGGCCGTTCCGCGAAATTCCAGGGGCGCGAGATTTTGTTCTCTCGTTGTGTGCGTCCGATAGGTATCTTGTCGCCTATGCCACGGGTGGATGGGCTGCATCAGGAAAGCTAAAGTTGTCGAGCGCCGGCTTCCCGCTTGACATTCCGTTGGCTTCTTCAGAGGACTCTCCGCGCCGCACCGGCATAATGACTCATGCACTTGCGCAGATGGGAAGCGAGTTTTCATCAATCTCATATTATGGGGACGGATCGTGGGATCGTGACGCTGCGAAATCTTTGGGATGGCAGTTCGTGGCGGTGGGGAAGATCTTGGCTGGTCTAAATAGATATGAGGCAGTAGGTGCCTAACATGCGTTTGAGCGGACGCGCCGTGAATAAACTGCCAGTCGTGTTGCGGTGCCGCGCCGCTCAACTTTGGCGTTAGATCTGGAATTGACCTCCTAGGCACAATTTGGGGCGATTACTCATTATTGTGGTTGCAGTCGCAGTGGCTTGGGCCCTTGTCCGGCTCCTGCGTCCAGTGCCATCCTCGGGCGCCCTAGCAGCTTGCCCCGCGGCAGCCTCAGGAAATACTGAACCACCGGTGCCGCAACCCCATGACGCTCCGATGGACGCCACGGTGCCAGCGGCGAGCCCCAGAGAATTGCCGCGCCAGTCGGAGGAGAAGAGTAAATTCACGTGCGACGGCCGCGTTTACTGCTCGCAGATGACTTCCTGCGCGGAGGCGAAATTCTTCTTGGCGAATTGCCCGGGAACAAAGATGGATGGGGACGGCGACGGCATACCTTGCGAAAGGCAGTTCTGTGGAAGCCACTGAGGCAAACGATCTAACATGCGTTTGAGCGGACGCGCCGTGAATAAAGTGCCAGTCGTGATGCGGTGCCGCGCCGCTCAACTTTGGCGTTAGACGGCTAGTATAGGTTTATGGAAGGCCTGATCGATGCAGCAATTGGAATCATGGCGGCGCTTCTTGAAATCGCTGTGCACGTTTCGGTAGCACTTATCAAAGGTGTCATAGCGCTGATCAGGTGGGGTCGAGGGAGCAGTCCTTGAAGAAATTACGCCAATATTTTCGGGTTGCGGTGACAGTGGTGTCGTGGCACCGTCTAACATGCGTTTGAGCGGACGCGCCGTGAATAAAGTGCCAGCTCTGTCACCGTCTGTGCCGGGCGCAATCATGCTGCGCCGCGCCGCTCAACTTTGGCGTTAGATGGGAGGTGTCATGGATCAGACTAACCAAACCCACCAAGTGAAAACTCGGCGCAATCCGACACGTCAGTGGGCCGGAATCGAGACCGCTGCTTACGTTTTGGTATGCCTGGCCCTGGTGACAGTGGCATGGACAAACAACAACTTATCTGGAGCTGTAGTGATTGGGGCGTGGGCGGTGGCTGCTTTGATCCTCGCTCTGGCATTTCGGGGAATCTATCGTGGGCGCCATCGGCGTTAGCCGCATAATTGGCCTCATCATTCCATCTAACAATCGTTTGAGCGGACGCGCCGTGAATAAAGTGCCAGTCCAATTGCTGCGGCGCGCCGCTCAACTTTGGCGTTAGGTACTGTAGTTGAGCTTAGTAGCAACAGACCGAACTGCGGCCCTTGCGGGGCTATGGTGTGCCATAGGCTTGGTGCCATTCGACTCGCTGTACTGGAGTCGTGGCGGAGTGCGGGGACTCACCGGCACATTGACTGTCGCCGCCGTACTCGTCGTGTTCTTCGCCGTTCCTTTCAAAGTCTGTGTTCTTGGGCAGCAGAGGCAGCGGCTGAGCCGATGGTGGTTATTAGATTCCGCCGAAAGGGAAAGGATGAAGCCTTTCTTCAGGCGCGGCTTTATCTGGATAGTTTCGTGCGCGGCAGTCGGATCCTTATGGGCGTTAATCCTCTCACAACTGTTGCCGAGCAATACCTAACATGCGTTTGAGCGGACGCGCCGTAAATAAAGTGCCTGTCGTGTTGCGGTGCCGCGCCGCTCAACTTAGGCGTTAGACCGATATGGGCACTCAGCAAGAGATGAAGCAGCAGCTTATTATGGGCATGCTGCTATTGATGACGTGGGGGATCGCGGCACTGATTCCCTATCTCGTCACTGTCCCTATAGCTATTTCAGATATGTGGGTTTGGGTAGTAGTACTCGGGATCCCCGCCTATTTCATATGGACAGGTGTTAGAGCATGGCGGCGAGGCTGGAAGAGCCGCTTCATCCTGCGTTTGGTCGTGCCAGTCGTAATTCTTGTAGCCTCGAGCCTCGTACAAGTGTTCCTATTGTGGGGCGCTAAATGAGGACTTGGGTCTACGGAACCGGCCGGAGTGCCAACCCTTGGTGAGACGAGACCGTCTAACATGCGTTTGAGCGGACCGCTCATGAATAAACTGCCAGTCACCGTCCGCGAAGTCATGATGCTCAACGACTCGCGCGCGGCCGCTCAACTTTGGCGTTAGAGCGACTATGAGGGTATCGACTCCGCTTGGGCGCCTGCTACTACGGGTGGCAATTTCGACAACCTTCGGACTGGCCGCGTTTCCGCTTTTTGTGACCGCGTTCCATCCATACGATGGCCTGGTTGCGGGATATCGGGAATCGACGTCGCTGGAAAGGTGGTTAGCGCTTGTATTGGCACTGATAGTGTTCGCGGCCATCTATGCGCAAATGCAAAGGCGGCGGTGGCCGACCATCGGCCCAGGAGTGGATAACGATGTGCCGGTTTGAGCACGGAAGCGCTCTAACATGCGTTTGGGGGTATAGATATATCCCGGAGAAATAAACCACCTCGTCGACCTTCATGACCAATGAATCACGGGGAGAACGCGTCACAAAAATCTGTGAAACTGTGAAGGTGTCCGGTATCAATCGAACGCCGGCGCAGCTGCTCCAAATAGGCTGGATCACTCAAGATGGAAGGATTTGACTTTGAATATGACAACGTCGGGTTTCGATCTCGAATCGCCGCGATCAAATATGCGAGTGCTGATTGAGCTCGGTTCAATCCTATTTCAGGCTGCGCTGGCATGTCTTCCGGGTCAAGATTCCACACGTCGTGGTGCAACTTCCATCGCCTGTGATCCGGATTGACAGGAAAACGTCGCACCATTCTGCGATTGCCGAGCGCCCACGTTTCAATACACTGGTTTTGTACGATCACAATCGGTTGGAGCGCAGGCGCTACTCCTCTAATAACATTCAAAACCTCGTTTCGGCGAACCATCGGATCCACCTCCTCAGCATCGACAGAGACAACCAAAGTGCCATAGCCCGGATGGTCTCGGACATCGATAGCGGCATCTCGGACGATTCGCAGATAGGCTGGATACCCAAGGCCGCTGATGATAGTAAAGGAGTTTGGAACTAACAGCGTGGGGTGCTCTACGTATGCAAGGTCCGGGCGAAGGGCGGGGATCCACCTCTTAAACACCCGCTTCTCAGTTCGCTTTCCTTCGACAACAATGTAGAAGGTCAAATCAATCTTCCGAGGCGTATGCTGGATCGTTAAGAAGCTGCACGAACGCTTCTTGTGTCGAGGCCATGTATCGTTCCCTACGATCTATGCCCTGCGTAACCGATACTCTGGAACCAGTCCGGTGCAATATATGCCAATCTTCAATTGGCATCACGTTGATCAAGAACGGGTGGTGAGTTGTTACGATGGTCTGAATTCGGCCGGCCCGCTTAACCAGCAAGTCTGGAAGGAAACCAATCGCGTTTACGCCCAGGGAGTTTTCGTATTCGTCAATTAGATAAACGGTACCTTCCGGCGCCGTCAGCACGTCCGTCACTATTAGCATTACCTTTATCATTCCGGATGATAGCTCTGCGAGAGGGACTTGACCGGCGACGTTCTTTTCAGACAGAAACAGCATTGGCATTACCCCATCAATATCTATTGGCACCTCTTCTCTTTTCAGTTTTCTAATTTGATAGGACAAAATATCCGAGAACACTTCGCTGAATGTATCAGTAATCCGTTTGTACACCTCTTTCTTAAATTGCTGGAGCAGAAACAGTCGAGTTGCCAGCGGGAGGTCAAAGACGGCCATCGGCTGGAAACCCGATTTTGAGAAATCATCTTGAAGCTTTTTCGGAATGTTACCGAACGCGCGAGCCCGGTCGAGCGCATCCCTATCGAAATTTCTTCTGCAAATCGAGCCGAACGCTTTAAACACAGGGGTGATAGATTCGTCCTCTTGTAGAGTGGCCACCAAGGTTCTATCTCGTGCAAGGGACGGCAGCTTCTGCCCCTTGAATCTCACGTCCCTTTCATCGACTTGGATTAGTGGAGTCCTTTCAACGGAATCCAATTGTTGCAGATGCTCATGTTCAACGCGGCCATCTGAAACCTTCAAAGCGTATCTGTACTTGTATGAGTCATGGGAAAAACTCAAGTCCCAGCTTCCGGGTTGAAGCCTATCTTTAAGGCCAATGTTGGTGCCTAAACTAAAGATCGTGTTAAGGACTCTCGTCTTGCCAGCCCCGGTTTTTCCAACCAATAGGTTGGAGTTCCGGAAACGAAACTCGTCGAACTCCCAGCCACCGGCCTGAATATCCCTATATTTATACCGTTCTATAAACACGTTGCACCCATTCCTGATTGAACTGCGACCGGCTCATGCATATCTTGCCTGATAACGCCACCAAATGTTCACGTTCGCTACAGGCGCTTGGTGTGTCTTCATTGGAAGAGCGATAACAACTCGCTGTGAATTTCACGCCAATCCGCGCTCAAATCCACCGTGCAAACTTCAATAACGTGGCCCTGAATTCGGTAACGCTCTCGAAGCGTCCGATCCACTCTCGGGTATATCAGGATTCCCGCAATTTCTGCGTACGGCTCAGCCGCGCTTGCATTCGATACGTAACTCATCAGCTGATACAGGTTAGCGGCATGAATCTTTTCAGTTTCATAATAGTTGGACGTGGAAGCAGAATAGTATTTCGCGTCTGCTATTCTGCAGCGCTCTCCGCTCCTGAGAATGACGTCCGTCCTCATCCTGGGGAGTAGTGAAAGCGATCCGTCGGTATCACTCGCAGCATCCCATCGTATGTTCTCGCGAGAAGCGTTCCACGTCTTTAGTTCGTGCTTCAAAAAGTTAAGCAGGAAGTCTTCGAACACGCGGGCCATCGCTCGCTCATCTCTCAGGAAATCGCGAAATTTTGACGTCCCGGTACGGGAATCTACTAGACAAGAACTGAATACGAACTCGCATATATGAATTAGGAATCGATAGAACCGCTCATTGGAACTTATCTGCACCGACCTGAACATCTGCTTCGAAAGCCGAACCTCACCGATCTCTCTTAATCTAGTGTGAAGTGCCCGCACGCGCTTTCTTATAGCGTCGTCCTCGGCAGCCCCCGATAGGACCTTAAGCGTGGCCTTAATTAGGCGATTCGCATGCGTGTCGACTGAGAGTTCGTCAAACGTGCAATTCGCTCGGCCATGTTCGAGGAGTAGTCTTCTCGCAGACCCAATCAAGTCTATTCTGCCCCGTAGACCCGCTAGCTCTTCTTCGCGCTGCTCATAACCTTGCTGCATGCCGCGACGGGAGATGTGTTCCACACCATCGCAAAGCAACTTCGCAAACAGGTCTGCAACGCTAATACTTGAGTCTCGTGAGATATCGACGAGAGCGCCTTGCTCCAAATGGTTCCAGGCATAGCAAAGCAGATAATAAAGATTCCGAATCGGAATCTTTGGGGGAAGTACTGTCATTCGAGCAGTAGCCGTCGCTCCCATTCGTGCGCTTTATCGAGATTATCGAACCAGTACTCACGAAGAAGCGGCATCACCTCCCCTAGAACTATGGCCTTGTACCAATCATTTGTGGCGTGAAATACATCGCCAGCGCCACAAAAATAGCTATGGCCAATACAAAAGCCTCCGCCGAGATTTGTTTTATCGGCCGCAATTTCCATGTTAAGAGCAGTCATTTCTCTCACGATTCTCTGAACTAACTCGTCAGACGCAGATCGACCCCTCAAATATTCAGCAAAACGGGGGCTTGAGAAGGCCGGCGACAGCTCAGCGAAAGAGAATCGACGACGCAACGCATAGTCAACCATGGCGATGGAACGATCCGCGGTATTCATCAGCCCAATTAGATGGACGTTGGGCGGGATATAAAATCTGCTTTCCGAATTCGATGAATACGTTAGAGGAATGGACCATTCCTCATAACGTTTATCTCTTTCGATCAGCATCATTATTTCGCCAAAGATTTTGCTCAAATTCCCGCGATTTATCTCGTCGATTATGAAGACATAGTCATGATCGGAGTCTTTCAATGCCGTGCGGCAAAAATCTAGAAATATTCCGTTCTTAAGGGCAAAACCATTCGGTCCAGGCCTATACCCTTGGACAAAATCTTCGTATGTATAGGCTGCATGAAACTGAATCATCCCAACGCGGCTCTTCGCGACACGCCCCATAAGCGCGTACGCGAGTCTGCGTGCAAAGAACGTCTTTCCGACTCCAGGCGGTCCCTGGATGATTAGGTTCTTCCTTTCCCTTAATCTCTGGACCAAGCCTGAAAAATCCGTTAGATCAATAAAAAGCCCTTCTGCGGCGTCTTCTAGGGTATACGGCTCGTCGGCAAATTTCGGTGCGGGTGGGCTTTCAATAGCTCCATGAAATATCGCAAGATATCGATCAATTGTCTGTTCTATCGCGCGCGAAACCAGACCAATATCTAAATTGTCGTCGGCACGGAATGCCTCCACAACTGTCGAGTCGCCGTATCGTTCGGGTTGTCGGCCAACTTCCTTGTCGAAAAACTGTCGCACCGACCGTGCGTTTTCATCTTGTGGCCAACTCGCCTTTGGCGTTTCCGTTTCGCTGACGCCATTTGCTACCACCAGCCATCCGGCGTCCTTGTAATACAAGACAACGGGATATATTCCGTTTTGTGTTTCCTGGCGTGGCCCAAGAAATGAAATCCACGGCACACGCGCGAAATTCCCTTTCCCAAAACTCACCGAAAGTTTTAGCGATCTATATTCGGTCGGATAGCTTCGGGTAGTGAGATCATTGCCTGAATTAGCTTGAAAAACGAACTTTTGTAAAGTGTCTTCCAGCACCGACTTCCGCTCGATCGTAAATCCGAGCTTTCGAAGGAGGCGAAATGCAGATGAATCTTCTCCTCCTGAGAACTGACTCCGATCGAATTCGGTTCCGTTTGCGGCTTTAGCAGCCAATGAAAGCACAACCTTCGGGGGATAGCGCTTGCCCAGATGTATGAGGTCGTATCCAGTCGATTCGCCTCCCGGGGGAACTCCTGTTCTATCTATTTCCGCCAAGGCAGCAAGGACATGCTCAACAGTGATGTCTTGCGTCGCCGCCTCAAAGTCATTCTGCTTCCACAGTTCCTTTAGCGGAGGAACGTAGTAGTCAAGTTCATTTGTCCCATGTTTCGCTTCAAGCTCGGTCCGAATCCTTCTCAGCGTGCGATCCAATTCGGCGGGGGTCTGTGCATTTATCGCCTGAGAGCTAAGTCCGGAGAAGTTCGTTGCTACCTTTCGCCTGTCGCCACCAGCGAAGATTCGCTCAAAGTCATCTGGGAACAATAGAAATAGAATCATATGGCGCAGTTGACGCGCCTGCGATCCAGGAATGGTCTCTAGCCAATCGGCGAAGGACCAGCCATCGCCAATCCGGGTAATTCGTTCCTCCGGAGTCAGCCTCTTGAATGCAGACGCAAATTCGATCGCGAACGCAAACTCGAGCCAGCGTAGCGTATTGAACGCTGTGCCAGCACTTCCAACGCCAGAGAGCACGGAGTCAGTGAGGTATTTCGACGCGCTGCCTGGCAATGGTAGGCCAGACCAGTTCCATATTGTTTCGACCTGTTGTCGCTTCGTGTCAACTTTAATGTTGCTTGGACACAGGAGCATCAGCCAATTCATTTCTGCAGCGAGTTGCTTCACGCTCGGCGCGGTTGGCTCAAGTTGTTTGCGCAGTTTATCGATGTATGCGCCTTCTCCTTCGTCCAGGTTTTCTACAAAGAATTGATTCAGTACCGACAGATTCTCCAAGGTCCATAGTAGGCCGGCACCCAGGACAGAATCATCTCCAACTAGCGCTTTGTCGCGCCACTCACGGGCCGCAAGGAGGATATCGCCTGCATTCCTTGTACCGCAGTAACGACTCATTGCCTGCTACCGTGTGAAGCGCTATCCGAGTTCATTCGGGCCTCTTAGCATCGATGTGGACATTCAAAGGCTTCATCATATCTTGCGAGGGCTGGAAGCGCAGTGTTCGAGCGAGAGTTGCGCCACCCTTCTTGCAAGCTCTGGGTTCATGCGGCAAACCCCGTCATTTTGAATTGAAAAGTCAGCGCTGCTGAATGTAATCGTATTGACCAGGTGCAATACGGCACGATCTACTACAGGCCGCATTGGCTCCATGTGATCTAGGGCTAACCCGGGATTGATTCCGCGAAGAGCTCTCTTTTCGTGAATTATTCCAATCGTGGGATCGTAACCTTCAAGAAGTAGGCGACACTGCGTCTGCGCAATGAGCACAGTGTAAGCGTAGTTCAGCATTGCATTGACGGGATGCGTGGCGCCTCGGTTGTATCCCCCGCCGCCCCTTTTGAGCACGATCCCATGCCGCAGCGCAGCTCGGACCTTGTATGTGTGCCAGTCCAGAGGGATGGGACGCCGCTTGCTTAGCTTCCACTTGAGAGATAAGCCAGACCATACGCGGAAGTAATCACCGGCGATCGACCCTTCCGTTCCTAACAGGCTGGAATGAGTACGGGGCGGGCTGTCCTCGAGCGATTTAAGGCGGGTTTCAATGTTCCGACGGGCCCAGTTCCTGAGCGGGCCAGGCGGCAGGTGCTCGCCGTCCAATGTCTGAAGTGTATTGCGGGCTTTCTGGCGGACAATCTCAATGGCGAATTTCAGTCGCTCGCGCGAACTATCTCGCGTTTCCTGTTGCCACCTGACCTTGTCCGGTGATGCAGCCTGACCTCCTGAACTCACGATGGAAGCGAATTGTCCGTCCCACCGCAGGCGAATTAGCGGAATGTTGTGTCGCCCGATCCAATCGATGGCGTCCATGCTGATGTCGCCAGAGCCGTCGAGGACGACGAAGGCCGGGGGAATATCTAGAGCGCTATTGAAGAACCGCCATTCGCGTCGCTCGGCGGGATAGTGGGTGTTGCCGTCCCGGACCAGCAGGCAACCCTTATCGACGCGCAGAGACAGCCCGTGTCCGGTCAGCATCAATGGAGTCGTTTCACGCTCGCGCAGGCGGCGTCGAGTCGTCGGCTTCGATTGGTGGAGCCAATAGCGAGATCTGAATCCCCAGCCTCCATCTTCGGTATCGTCGATACCTACGCCAGAGCTGACCACCAGAGTGCTGTCAGCTTTTGCTTGGTCTCTTTCCATTCGGTTCGAACCCGTTCAGAGACGAGCAAAGCCCCGTCCTCTTTTTTATTAATATCAATGGATTGTACGCTCAAAACGAAGGTGTGGATCGCCGAAATGGTCTCCCGAATAGGCAGCTCAGGCGCGTTTCGGTGGCACAGGATAACGGTGCGTGCCACGAGCGGCCCGAAGAAATCCCGCATCAATCTGAGCGTCATCACTAAGCGAAGGCGGTCGTCGACAACCCCAAATAGTTGGAACGTCTGCTGAAGCATATGGACCACCTGAATCAGGGATTCCTGCGCCACCCGCATTTCCTGCACCGATAGGGACCGTACAAATCCTGTGTATGCGGTGATCGAAAACACGCTAACCGGTTCGATCGCGGCCCAAATTTCGTCAACCCACAGGTGTACGGAGACTCCGTCTGCTCCAGTAAGCCGCACCAAGACGTCCGCCACCAAATCGCGATATGCCTCGTCGTCTCGTTCTACCTCATCGCGCAGCCACTCCTGTGTGAACTGAAAGAGTTCGCCCATCAGGGTTACACTGCCCTGCGAAGGACCCTGCGGCAGAGGGTCCAGTAGCCCCTTGCGGCGCATCTTGCGCAACCAGCTCCCGGCAAGACCTACGTACGTGCCCGAAAAGCGCGACGCCTGCTTTTCTCGCTGGTGCTGGATTCGCTCGATGGCTTGGACCCAAGCTTGCTGCGCCGCCACATGATCGACCGAGAATCCCGAAAACCACAGTCCAATTAGGGCGTCATCAGCTCGGCCGGTATCACGAATAAACCATTCCGCTGCCATTACTTGCTCAAGGACCACGTCGCTCCAGTAACGCCTCACTCCGCGCCCCCGCCCGGCACCCACGCTCCGTAATGGGGGGAGAAGCCCCTTCTCGCGCCAGTCGGTCAGTGTCCGCAATTCACAACTAATGCCAAGCTCATGAAGACGGTCGCGAAGCTGGGCGGGTGTGAGCATGGAGTTACAACTTACATTGAACCCAGCGGATTGGCTCGGGCCGCTGTGGTCACTTATGGCCTCGCGCGCATTCGCGCGGGAAGCGAGCACCGAGCATGCCCAAAAAGCCAAAGACTACGCGCCGGCGTAAGACCAATGTTCGCCGGGTACAAGAACCGCCGAAGAAGCGAGTCGTGTAGTTGACCCTATGGAACCGGACAGGACTTAGGACTTACTTGCTCGGAACGGAACTCATCAGGCGAACGATAACGCAGCGCGCTGTGCGGATGCACAGCGTTGTAGTCGGCGA
>Ga0210391_10004942_pt1 | contig 11019 bp, 8 predicted proteins | sample IncBWC12OmetaG_FD_160573 | JGI IMG/M metagenome (GOLD analysis project Ga0210391, IMG submission 160573) | Forest soil microbial communities from Barre Woods Harvard Forest LTER site, Petersham, Massachusetts, United States - Inc-BW-C-12-O ...
CCTTGGGGCCGTCGCGCTGCTCGTCGTTTTTCTGAACATGCAAAGCATGCGACTCGACAAGGGCACGGAGCTCACCACGTCCGCCGCGCTCTTCGTGACGGCGCTCGCCGGCGTGCTCTGCGGCATCGGCCATACGATCACACCTGTCGCCATCGCCGTCGTGATGACGGGTCTCTTGTCGTGGAAAGAGCGGCTTGCCGATTTCGGGCATCGCTTGACGGCCGAAGAGCTGCGTTCGGCAATCCTTCTCGGGATTCTGGCGTTTGCCATTTATCCCGTTCTCCCAGCGCACGCCGTCGACCCTTGGGGCCTGGTCGAACCGCGTGTCGCGTGGACGACGGTGATTCTCATCGCGGGCATGGGCCTCGCGAACTACATTCTCTGGAAGATCTTCGGGACGCGAGGCATCGAGTTCGCGGGCTTTCTGGGAGGCCTGGTCAACAGCACCGTCACGGCGACCGAGCTGGCGACCCGCGCAGCGGAAATGGGCCCTGCCGTGGAGTCTGTCGCATACCGCGGCCTCATGCTTTCCGTGGCCGCCATGGCCGTGCGGAACGCGCTCATTCTCGGCGTTTTCCGCTGGAGCGCGCTCGTCGTCGCTGCGGGCGCTCTCGGCGCGATGTTCGTCGCGAGCGTTGCCTTGGCCTTTCTCGCGAGTCGATCGCGTGCCGTACCGTCCGGCGATCGGCCGCTCGCCTTGCGTTCGCCTTTCTCGCTTTGGTCTGCCCTGAAATTCGGAGGGATCTTTCTCGCGATGCAGATCGCCGGCGCGATTGCGCAGGCGGTGTTCGGCAGGCTCGGGTTCTACGCCGTGAGCCTGCTCGCCGGTCTCGTCTCGAGTGCGTCGGCCGTGGCTTCCGCCGCGCAGCTGGCTGCGGCCGGCAGAGTCGCGGTGCCCGCTGCGGCCGTCGCATCGGTTCTGGCTTCTCTGGCGAGTGCGGGCGTCAACTTCGTATTGGTCTCGCGCCTGGCGAAGTCGCCCGCGCTCATCCGCAAAGTCGGGATCAGCACGGCGCTCGTCCTGGCGGTCGGGATCGCCGGTGCGCTCGTAACGTTGCGGATCACCGGCTGACCATCGTCCAGACCGCTTGTCCCGCGTATTTGGTGGTCCATCGAAGTTCTCGAGATTGTCGGCGATCGCGTGACGGTGCTTCGCGGACGCAATGAAGGATTCGAACGTCCGCGCGTGACTGGTTCAGTCCGTGACATAGTGGAAGAGGAGACGGATTCGGCCCTCACCGAGCCGTTCAACCAAAGCGGCTCGAGCAGCAACAAGGCGTGGTGACGACCGGACCCGCGCGGGGTGTTCCGCCCGCTCACTGGAGCGTGACGGAGCTGTTCGGGACCGCCATCACCGCACCCGACGACGCGTCGAGCGAATAGGAGCTAACCGTGCTCGAGGTGCTGACGTAGAGAAACTGGGTATTGGAGTCGATCGCGATCCCCGAAACGTTCGTCGCGATCCCCGAATCTGTTGCGACGCTCGGTACGAGCCCCGCGTCCACCCCGCCGTCGGCGGCCGTAAGGAACAACGCCAGCCCGGACGCGCTTCCGGCGACGACGACCGCCCCGCTGAGATCTTCCGCGAGGAGTGTGGGCTCGCGCGTCCACGGAACACTGAAAGGGGAGCCCGCAACGGAGACGAGCGCGCCGGTGGCCTGGTCGATCGAAAAGCCGGCGACTGTTCCACTGACGAGGTTCGACACGTAGAGGAAATGCCCCGTGACGTCTTCGATCGCCGACGTGGGATTGACGCCCTGGGAGTCCACCGGGGATCCGGGGAGGCTCGCCTCGGGGAGGCCGCCCTCGAACGAAAGGGGCAATCCAAAGATACTTCCTTCGTTCCCGCTTCCGTCGTTGACGATATAGAAAAATCGCCCAAGGGGATCGACGGCGACATCCTCGTTGCCCACTCCAACGCTCTGGATAATCCCGACGTAGAAAGGCGATCCCGCGATGTTGGTGAGGGCACCTGTCTGCTCGTTTATCGCAAAGGCGTAGAGCGTGAACGAATTCCGGCAACTCACGTAGAGCATCGACCCGGCGGCGTTGACGCGAGCATTCAGACAATCCTGCCCAATCGTAAAGGGCGCTCCGACCATCGGCGTGAGCGTGCCTGTCGCGCCGATGTCGTACGCGTAGAGCGACGTGCTCAGCGTGTCGGCGGCGTAGAGGAATTGGCCTGTCGGGTCGATCACGAGGGCTGCCACGTCGAGAGGTCCGTCGTGGACTCCACCGATCGTGCTCACGACCGCGAGCGTGTTATCGGCGGCGATGGAGAGAACATCGATCGTTTGCGAGGAGGAATTGTACGTGAACAGGAGCTTGCCGCTCGGATGGATGACAAGATTGCCCGCGGACGGCAAGAGTCGCGGACACGCTCCGTTCACGCAGGCCGCATCGCCGCAAGCGACCCCCGCGTAGTTCGAGCTCACCGGGTTGTTTCCGGTGCACAAACCTGCAGCCCCACAAAAGGCCGCATTGGCCGTGGTATCGACGCAGGCGTCCGCGCAGAACGCTTGCCCGGCCGGGCATATGGCGTCCGGACCCGCGTCCGACGCGCTATCGGCGGCGTCGGATACGGCGTCCGGACCTGCGTCCAACGCGCCGGCGGCGGCGTCGAGCGCTTGCCCGTCGGTCGTTGCGTCGGGTGTGTTGGCCGCACCGCCGTCGGGAACGATCGAGGAATCGCTCGAACAGGCGCACGCGTTCGCGATGAACACCCCCGCGAAGGCGCGTGAAATCAACAGAGCGACGGATACGGCATCACTGTCACGCATTGCCGTCAGGAGGCGGCCGAAGAGCGGGCGAGTCAAGCGTATGCCGCGAGACTTTGCGCACGACATCTGTACGTGCGTGTTGTGAGGTGCGACATCGCACGAATTTGGCCTCTGGCGCTGCGGCCGAAAACGACGCCTTCAGCGTCGGGCCGTCTTCGGGGTGGCGACCGTGGTCGAATCGTCTACCCACAAGACGAGTAGCTGGGCAGTCGATCGCGCGGAACGCTCCCTTCGCGGTGGACCCGTCCGCGAACGAGATCTCGACGGTTCCGGTCGCCTCCGAGCCAGGCGAGCAGGTGATGAAGGCAACGGTTCCCTCCGTCGCGTCAATCGCCGGCTGGTCGGACGCATCAACGCGGTATCCAGAGGTCAATCCGTTAAAGATATCCGCTTTTTTTTCTCATTGAATCGCCGCGCCGGCCGTTCGATCCACTCGATTGGGATCGTTCCTGACGTCACCCCGTGCCGAGCCCCCCGAGGTTGCGGAGCAGATCGTCGATTCGCGGCGAATCGCCAACATTTTCCGTGCCCTTGCCCGCGCCGGGGGCCGCGGTCGCGTCGTCACGGGCGGGGCCGCCATCACGCTACTAGCCCGGGAACGCCCGAACGAAGGTCCTCACGCGACCCCTTCCCATCGCTTGCTCCGTTGGGCGTACACCGGTCCGGAATGGCGGCGGAGCGCGTGGGTCGAGATGGGCGGCCCTCTCTCTCTTTATGGCTTCGCTCTGGAATGCCAAGCCTGGGTGCAGGGGATCCTCACGACCCCGCTACCGACGACGGTCGTCCGCGCGCGGAGCCGGCGCGATCATCGCGCGGTGGCGCCGGCGGGAGTCGTCCTCCGGCTTGTCGGAGGCGATGACGCTGCCCGTTCCGTCCATGACGTGTCCCGTCGTGGGCTGTCGTTTGCCGCCGAGGAGTCCGACCTCTTCGCCCGCGCCGGGGCGATCGGCGAGGTGGCGATCGAGTGGCAGGGTCGGCTCCGCATCTGTGGAAGCGCACAGATCCGGCACGTCTCCGCATGCGCGGACGGAAGCGGTCGCGTCGCGGGGGCAAAGCTCACGTTCGCCTCGCGGGACGACGAGCGCCACTGGGCGAACGAAGTCGACGCCCTGCTCGATCCGGTCACGTGCGTGGGGGGGACCTGGACGCGAGACCTCTGGGAGCTGTTCGAGAGCTCCGGCTACTTCGCGCTTTCCCACAAATCGCCGCCCGATTTCGGGCGCCTGCGGGAGGCCTTCGTCACGTCGAGCCAGAGGCTCGAACGAGCGCCGGAGCTCGGCGCGCAGATCGTCTGGCCCTCGGCGCGAGGCGTGGAAGCTTCCTCCTCGGTCATCGCGCTCAACAACCACGCGGTGTTTCTCTATCACCTGGCGCGGCGAAGCGGGCCGGTCCCGCCGGGCCTCCTTGCACGCGAGCTCGTCTATGCCGTTCATGCGCGCGCGCTCCGGTGGATCAAGGACCGAAGAGACCTGCGCTGGTTGGTCGTCTGGGTGCAAGACGTGGCGCGCTTCTCCAAGCGCGCTCACTTGGACTTCATCGAGCGCCACGCGGACGGGGAGAGCGCCAGCATCGTCACGATGCGGGCTCTCGAGGTCGCGGTGCATCCGGCGACCTCCGAGGCGCGCGCGATCCCCAAAGCGGCGGCGGTCGCCGAGGGGGGCCCGGCCGGATGGATCGCGCGAGATGCTCTTCGCGCGGACTTCTCCGCGATCACCCTGGCGGCTCGCGCTCAGTTTCCTTCGAGCTTCATCGCTGCCCATGGCCTCGACACGTTCGAGCTCTCGTTTCGGGACTGGAAGCACGCGCGCCTCGGACGGGGGCGGGAGATCCTCGTCGCCGAGCGCGAGGGCCGGATCGAAGCGGCCGCGGTCCTCGAATGGGCCGAGGAAGGGATTCACCTCTTCGGCCTCCTCGACGTTCTGCGTATCATTCCGCTGACGCCGGGTGGGGCTGCGGCGATGGCCGTGCTGCTGGCCGAGGCCAAGCGCCGCTTTGCTCGTCGCGGAAAGTCGACCTTCGTTCTCGCCTGCGATCCGGAGCTGCCGGCCGCAGAGTGGCCCAGCGGCAGCACCGACCTCGGACGTACGCATGTCACCGTGATGTCGACCGAGCTGACCGCAGAACTGGCCGAGCACGCGTGGGAAGTGATCACCGGCGCACCTCGCTGACGGAGGGCCGGCTCCTCGATTCTTGTGCAACCGCGTCCGAGAGAGGGCTCTTTCATGACTGCCTCGCCTCTAGCCGTCGACAGCCCGGAGAGGGTACGCGCCTCGGAGGTCTCGTTTCGGCCTCGCCTCTTCCGCCGCGCGCTCGAGGCCGACCGCCGGGCGCTGGACGCCCTGCTCTCCGGCGGGAACGTGCTCTTCGTGCACGACACTCTGTCGGCGCAGATCGAAGAGCTGCTCGAGACGCGCGCGCCCGACCGCCGCATCGAGCGTGGCGATCTCGCGGCGCAGGGTGCGCTGCACGTCGGGCAGGTGCCCGAGGACTACGGCACCTGGGCCTATTACCCATGGTCCGGGCGTCTCGTGCACGTCTTGCCGCCGGGCGAATACGAAGAGCTCCGCACGAGCCGCAATCGAAACAAGATCACACGCCGAGAACAGACGGAGCTCGCGAATCTTCGCGTGGGAGTGGCCGGGTTGTCGGTCGGCCAGGCGACCGCCGTCACGCTCGCTCTCGAAGGCGTCGGCGGGGTCTTCCGCCTGGCCGACTTCGACACGCTCAGTCTCTCGAACATGAACCGGCTGCGTGAGGGCGTTCACTCTCTCGGCGTGAATAAGGCCGTTTTGGCCGCGCGCGAGATCGCGGAGATCAATCCGTACGCCGAGGTCGACGTGTTCGCTCGAGGGATCGACGAAGACTCGATCGAGGCGTTCCTCACGTCCGGCGGTCCCCTGGACCTCCTCTTCGAGGAATGCGACGACCTCAAGATCAAGATCCGCCTTCGCCAGGAGGCGAGAAGGCGTGGCATTGCGGTCATGATGGAGACGAGCGACCGTGGCCTCCTCGACATCGAGCGTTTCGATCGGGAGCCGGATCGGCCTCTCTTTCACGGCCTCATCCCCCCGATCGACCCGGCCGAAGTGGCGGGCCTGACCGCTTCGGAGAAGATCCCCATCGTGCTGGGCATCGTCGGGCAGGATACGATGTCGCCCCGTCTGGCAGCCTCGCTGGTGGACGTCGACGCGACGCTCAAAACCTGGCCCCAGCTGGCCTCCGCGGTCGCCCTCGGGGGGGCGATCAACACGGACGCGGCGCGCCGAATCGCGCTGGGAAAGCTCGTGACGTCCGGTCGGTTCTTCGTCGATCTCGAAGAAATCATCCGGGATGCGCCGGCGTCGCTGGGGGACGCCGCGACTCCATCCGCAACGGACCCGAGTCCTGTGCCCCGGGCGCCCGCTCCCGAGGATGCCGGAGGCGCGGGGGCCGAGGCAGGAGGGCCGGAAGGCGCCTCACACCCGTTGGAGCTCGGACCCGACGAGCCCGTCACCGGCTCCTCGCTCGAGCGCCTGATCGAGCTCGGAACGCGTGCCCCGTCGGGCGGCAACGTCCAGCCGTGGCGCTTCACCTATGCCGCGGGTGGGACGCTCCGCGTCTGGCACGACGAGGCCCGATCGCGATCGTTTCTCGATTTCGAGGCTCGCGCGAGCCACTTTGCCTTCGGCGCGCTCGCCGAGACGCTCCGGCTTGCGGCCGGAAGGCTGGGGATCGGCCTGTCGCCTCTGCGTCCCTATCCAGATCCCGCAGTTCCGGAGCTCGTTTGCGAAGCCAGCGTCGGCGGCGCGCCGGAGCGGCTCAGCGCGGAGGATCAGCGTTTCGCCGCTTGCATCGAGGAGCGGGTCACGACCCGCAGAGTCGGCCGACGCGACGCCATGGCCCCGTCCGACCTCGGCGCTTTAGAGAGCACGGCGCGGGGCTCGGGAGCCGAGCTCTGCATCCTCGCGGAGCCCGAGGCGCTCGCGGTTCTCGGTGAGATCCTGGGATCGGGTGACCGCCTCCGGCTCCTCTCTCCGGTCCTGCACCGCGAGATGATGGGCGAGATCCGCTGGTCGAAGGAGCACGCGAACGCGACCCGGGACGGCCTTGACCTGGGGACCCTGGGCCTCCGTCCTGGCGACGAGGCGGCGCTCCGCGTCGTTGCCAACCCCGCCGTGACCCGGGCGTTACGAGAAGTGGGGGGAGGGCAGGGGCTGACGCGTTCGGCGAGGCAGGCCATCGCCGGGGCGGCCGCGGTTGGGCTCGTCCGGGTCCCCGCGGGTCCGCGGGAAAGTGGTGCGACCCCGGCGTGCCGGACGTACTTTGCGGGCGGAATCGCGGCGACGCGAGTTTGGCTCCATGCGACCAGTCTCGGCATCGCGCTCCAGCCGATGACCGCGTTGCTCTATCTCTTTGCTCGCCTTGACGAGGGCGGAACCGGTCTCGATCCCACCGCGCGAACAGAGCTCGAAGAGCTGCGCGAGCGCTACCACTCGCTCTTTCTCCCAGCCCCCGGCGCCTGCGACGTCCTCCTCTTTCGGATGACCCGCGCCGATCCGGCTACGCCCCGCTCGCTCCGGCGAACGGTGGCTCAAGTGCTCACCGTCGGCCGTTGAACCCCCCTATTTTCTCGGAGCCAAACCAATGGTCATTTCATCGAAGAGTGTTGCTTTCCGCCCGCAACTTGCTCGCCCCGCTCGTCTTTTGACCGCCGCCGCGGCGGCTCTGGCCGTGCTGTCCCTCTCTGCCGGAGCCCGCGCCGACGGTGACGACGAGCCCGCATGCCGCTTCGTCGAGGGCCCGTTCAGCTCCGTCACCGTGCCGCCCCCCGCGTGTCTCTCCCCTGTCGGCCTCTGCACTCATGGCTTTCTGAAAGGGGAGTTTCCGGCTATTTACGACTTCACGTTCTCGACGCTTCAATCGACCAATGACCCCAGCGATCCCACCGCATTCGTTTACACGGGCCACAGCGTGGTCACGACCAGCCGCGGCGTCATCGACACGAATGACAGCGGAATCCTTCACCTGGGGGGCCCGGGCGCCCTTTCCCCGTTCGTGACGACGGCGTCCATCGCCAAGGGAACGGAGCGCTACCAAGGCGCCACGGGCGTCTTCGTGGCGACGGGGTCGCTCGATTTCGCGACCGGTGCGGCGACGGGGACATTCATTGCGCATGTCTGCGGAACCGGGCGGGACTCGAATTAGTTCGATGGAGAGATGACGGGCGCCAACACTTCCTCTGCGCTCGTGCGCGTTGCCACGCGCGACCATGTGATCGCCACGTGGCGATCCGTCATGGTGCTCATCTTCCGCGTCGAGACCACCCTGGGGGCCGTGGAGGCGTCGCATCGGGTCTTCGACGAGCTCTCCGGCTCCCACCCCGAGGGAGTCTTTCTTCTCACGATCGTCGAAGCCGATGCGCGGATACCGTCGGTGGTCGCGCGCGACGGCATGGCGGACTTTCTGCGCGGGGCGGCAGGCCGGATGTCCTTGTCGGCCGTCGTCTTCGAAGGAAATAATTTCCGGGCGGCGGTGGTACGGAGCGTGGTGGCGGGGCTGGCGATGCTGACGAATTACCCCTTTCCCCACAAGCATTTCCCCCGCGTAGAGGGCGCGGCGGCCTGGTTTCGCACGAACTAGTCCCTCGCACACACTTGGGACGAGGACGAACTGACGAACGTCGTCGAAGAGCTCCGCGCCAGCATCGCGAGCGGCGATATCCTCGAGGAGGTCTGATTCGGCGCCCACGCTCGCGGCTCTTCGCGACGCGGGCCTAGGCGCCATAGGTGACCGTCACTTCGAAGAGCAGCTTGCCGCCGACGATCTCGTCGCGGCTGATGCGTGCATCGACCTGTTTCGCTCCGCTCTGTTCGAGGATGAACACGAGGCCGCTCGGGAAGTTATGGGTCACGTTCACACGAAAGGCGGGACTTGCGTCGCGGTAGCGCACCACCGCTCGACCCGATTCGTTCTCGACGATCTCGAAATGCCCGTCACTGTAAACTCGATTGTAAAGCACGACGGCCTTTCCAATGGCGGTCTTGGCGCTCATCAACCCGAGTAGGAATTTGTAAATCGTGCGTACCGTACGAGAGCCCGCCTCGCGCATGTTCCGCTGGTTGAACTGCATATCCGAATGGCCGCGTCGTGTGCGTGCCTCTTCTCGCATCGCAGCCTGAAAGCGGTCCCAAACCGGAAGCGGGAACCATGACCCAGCGAGCATAGGCCCGTCGACGAGGAGCCGCTCGGCGACGGGCAGCTTCGAAAGCGCGCTCTGGTAGGCCTCCGGCCCGTAGGCGGTGCGCATCCAATCGCGCGGATCCTTGATGACACCACCCTTGATTCTCGGGCCGCCGTCTTCTGCCATCATGATCCCATCCGACGTCGAGCCTAGGACGTCATTGGTCTGCCGCCGGCGTTTTTTTTGGACCGCCGGCGCCAAATTCCGGGATCGCTTCGAGGGGCTATCCCCCCGACCTCGGAAGGTCAGGGCGGTCGGCTCGTGAAAGCCGTCATCGCCCCGTGCCGACGGCCGTTTCTCCGGCAAGCGCAACCACCGGGCGCTCCCGTGGCGCTCGTTACTCGGCCATCCGCCACGGCGAACGGTCTTTCCACGACGCCAGCGCAGCCGCCGCCCACGCGGTCGGCTTGTCGCCGTGGCAGACGTTGCATGCATTCGGGATCTTCATCGCGTCGCTCTCCGCCGGGGTGACGAATCGGAACGTGTGACTGCGCACGTTCACGTCGCCGATCGTCTGCGCGATCGTCGGCATGTGGCATCCGACGCACCGGTCGCCGGCGCTCCCCAAAGAACGAGCTGCCACGTCTGGCGATCGGGGAGCTGCCACCCGGGCATTGCGCTGTTCCGGACGCCGTTGCGAATGAGATAGAAGAGATCTCCGTCGGCACGCTTCGACAGCGCATCCCTCTGGAGCCGCGGCGGCCGCGGATACATCCCGCCGCCGGCGGCCGTCTTGCCGCTGCCGTCGGGGGCGTGGCAAACCTCGCAGTGCGCCTGATAGAGATCGCGCCCCGCGGCGACGTCGTCGCTCGTCGCCGCGTTGGCAATGGGGTTGGTGCGCACGTGATCGCTTGTTGGGATACCGAGCGTCACGAGCTTGCCTGCGATGAATACTTCGATTGCCGAAGGCTCTTGGCGCGCGCCCATGCCGCCGCCGACCACGTAGATGTAGCCGGCGAACGTCTCTGCATCCGTGAAATCATAAGATTCGGTGCAACGGACGGCCTGATAGGTGAGGTCTACACAGTCGATGGATGCAGGTCTTGCGACGCGGAGCCCGTGCCGCTTACGGCAGCGTAAGCAACTCCGCGTTCGTGACTCGATTCGCTTCTGCGTAGCCTCCACGCATGCGGAAACGATCCTCCACCCCTTCGCTCGTTCGCGTCGGCCTCGCCGGCTCCACAATGGCCTTCGTCCTGGCGGCGTGTTCGGTTTCGAGCAACGTTTCGACCACGGGCGGTCCGGGCGGCGACTCCAGCGTCCCCTCGCTCGGCTTCGCTCCGTCGAACGTGGCGGCCGCGTTGGTCGGGCTCGATCTCTCCAATCTCCCCGACATCGATTCGACCGAGACCATCGACCAGACCGGAGTCGACTGCAACGCGACGCCGGGGTGCATTGCGACCACGGTCACCCAGAGTGACGGATCCGTCGTCAATCTGTACGTGGCGCATTCCTGGCGCATCGAGGCCAACGCGGTCGTCACCATTGCGGACTCGAAGCCGTTGGTCATCGTCGCGCTGACGACGATCGACATTCTCGGACGCCTCGACGCGAGCTCGCAGGGCGACGACCCGATCGCGGGCGGCATCAAGGGCGTGGCGGGCATGACCGGGGGTGGCGCAGGCGGCGGTCTGGCCGGCCAGACGACGGACAACACGCCGGGAATCGGCGGGGGCGGCGGCGGCTTCTGCGGCGCCGGCGGCGCGGGCGGAAACGCAACGTCGACCTTGGGGGCCGGCGGGGCCTCGTACGGGAGCGCGACCCTGATCCCGCTGACACCGGGATCGGCAGGGGGCGGGGCGGAGCTTGCCGGCGGCGGGAGCGGGGGTGCGGTCCAACTCGTGGCCGGAATATCCGTCACCATCGAAGCGGGCGGCATCGTCGCGGCGGGTGGAGGCGGTGGTGCTCCCGGCGGCCCGTACTCCGCGGGGCAGGCGGCGGCGGGCGGTGGGAGTGGCGGCGCGGTCCTCATCGAAGCGCCCAGCGTGTCCGTTCTGGGGACCATCGAAGTGAACGGGG
>Ga0210391_10004944_pt1 | contig 11018 bp, 13 predicted proteins | sample IncBWC12OmetaG_FD_160573 | JGI IMG/M metagenome (GOLD analysis project Ga0210391, IMG submission 160573) | Forest soil microbial communities from Barre Woods Harvard Forest LTER site, Petersham, Massachusetts, United States - Inc-BW-C-12-O ...
CCATCCATATTTTCTGGTGATTGTCTAGGAGTTTTGCCAGTTCACGAGATTGCGTGCCGAGCTTAAATTTCGTTGCGAGGAGAATCGATACGCCATGACATTGCTGAAAGCGGAACAAGCAGCAGTAAGCGCCGACGAAGCAAAATCAATCGCCGTTGACGCTTACGTTTACGGGTACTCACTGATCACTACAGAAGTAACCCGCGTGCAAATGAGCAACGTGCCCAAGAGGGGATAGGTATCATGTTCCCTTATCTCCAGATGGTTTCAAAACATTTCCTTGCCTCTGCGGTTTGGTTGGTCCACCAAGAAGCTCTGGCAGAGGTCGTCGTATGATCGAACCACGGCAGGAATCTTTGCCGCCTCGGCCACTTCGCGGAGGCATTTCTCCTGCATGCCCTTCCTTTCTGCGGTGATGAACTGATCCGCATACGGCAGATATATAGACATCATCTGATCGTTACGTCCTGCACTGAATTCCGGGCCGCTCTCAGGCCTTATGCAACGGTCGTAGAAGCTGAGCGATGTTGCGGTTACGATAGCTCGGAATGGCGGGCAGAAATCGTCGAAACGCTTAAGCATGTCTTCGTTAGGGAGATCACTCAGCACTGAGTCATTTTCCAGGGCGGATAGTTTCCCGAAAGCGGCCGCATAAAGAGACTGTTACGAAACTCGATGTGCGGACCCGCCTGATATTTTTGCGAATCAAGGCACAACGAAGAGCTTGCGCTTCCGCGCAGAGGCCGCACCCACCTTAGGAATTGATCCGTTCGTCAAATCTAATGGAGAACGCGTCGGGTGCCGACCCACAGAGGAGCAACCGATGAGCTGTCCGAGTTGCGGGACCGTCGTGGTGGTGCGCGAGATCGGTAATAGTCCCTGGGGATTCTTAAGGGAACGGCGCTGCGGCCATCAGAATGAAAAGCCGGCTCAAGAACACGCTGTCGGCTGCGGATCTTCAAGCCTCCAATCAGCGGCCAGACTCGATTTTTCCACTTGTCTGCTCGTCTTCCCGCTCTTTAGTAATAATTCTCCGATTTGCGGGGCGTCTTGAGGCCTCGGCAACCATGATAACTACAGACCAAACCACCTTTTGAGTAGCGGTATGTATTCCGGCCTCATGGTAATCATGAGAACCAACAAGTAGCTGACTGCCACGACTCCTCCTGCTAAGAACCTCACCCATTGTTTCCTACCCGGCTTCGATCGCAAGAACCCCGCGGCACACGCAATGATGAGCGCAAAATGGGCCACTGTCGCAGCGAGTTGAAGCCCTATGTCAGGTCGAATAACCCGTCCAGTAAGGAACGCGCAAACGTCTACCGCTGCTCCTCGGAGGAAAATATAATTCCAGAAAGCGCCGATGATGCAGCCGGCACCAAATCCCCAAGGACTCCTTCTGCGCGTGAGAACAATCACAGCGACGTAAATGAGAGCTTGAAAGGCGTGTAAGAGCCGGATTGAGGGTACAACACACGCCGCGATAAACAAGGCCAGGACGAAGAAGCCGGCTGACGCTGGAATTGCGATAGAAATCCAGCGCGGCATTTTCGTTTCCCGTTCTTCGGGAAAACCTGAAACAGGACGCGGTTCTAGGGTCTCGGATGGAATGTCTGGCCTCCAGGAGCGCTTACAAGCCACATACGGCATACTCCAGGTGAGAGTTCCATGACGGAACGATTGGAAGTCGATCGCGAGGCGCCTTCGAATTCTTTGAGACGCATGGAGGAAACAGTCAAAATCCGCGACCGACCCTCAATATTGCAAACGGAATGAATCACAGGACATCTCTGATCTTCCAGCCGCCGGCAATTCGCGACGAATCGTGCCTTTGGTGCGCTGGTACGGTAGCTGCCAGAGCGTCCACTCACCCGACTGGGTAGGGTATCGGGATTGTGGTTGCACCATCCACCAGGGCTAATGCAGGAGCTCATCCAGACGGGAGCGATAGGTTCGACTTACGCGAAGCGTTTTACCGTCGCGAAGCGTTAGAACTGCATCTCGATTTGCCGATGGATCGACGCGCGCAATGTGCTCCACCTGGACGATCGTTGAGCGGTGAATACGTACGAACTGCGCCGGGTCGAGGCGAGCCTCCAGCGACGTGAGCGGTTCACGGACTAAGTGGGTTCTACCGCCAACATGCAACCCAGCGTAGTCACCCAACCCCTCGATCCAATCCACATCGCCAACCTGAATGAAGGTAAACTCATTCCCCCGACGCACAGGAAATCGCTTGATCAAGGAACCATTGTCCTCTTTATCTTTGGTCCCTAGAAGTCCGTAGAGTCGCTCGAAGTTGGCCTCCTGGCGATGAAGAGATAACATGCGCCGGGCCCGTTCAATACAAGCAGCAAATCTGGCGTCGTCAATCGGCTTTAGGAGATAGTCAAGGGCCTCGACGTTGAAGGCATCCAAGGCGTACTCTTCATGCGCAGTGAGAAACACGATGCACCGAGCTTGCTCTCGCGGCAACTCTTTCAGGAGATCCAATCCGGAAATGCCAGGCATCTCAACGTCGACAAAAATCAGATCGGGCGACACCTGCGGAATCTTCGCGCGCGCCTCCTCGCCGGAACTGCACTCCCCAACAACCATCATGTCGGAATAGGCACTTAAGCGGGTAGTGATGCCAACTCTAGCTAGCGGTTCATCATCGACAACCAGAACGCGAATGTTCATTATCCGGCCCCTTGAGAAACAATAGAAGACGCCGTGGTCAGAGGAAATTGAATCGAGACTAAGAACCGATTGTTCCGCGGAGTGGTGACGGTAACGCTCCCTCGTTCTCCGTAGAGTTTTTCCAGTCGCGTCTTGGTGTTCATTAGGCCAAGCCCGTTTCTTTCGTCACCGGACTGCAGCAGACCTTCCGTGCGGTCATTTTCTATATCGATTCGAAGCTGTCCTTCGGCTACAGAAGCTGTGATCGAGACCTCGCCCCCATTCGGACAACGCGCGATGCCATGTCGGATCGCATTCTCCACAATCGGTTGCAAGAGAAACCTGGGGACCTGCGCCTCAGAAGCTTCTGGGCTAACGCTCAGCGAGACGGCAAGACGAGGTCCGAAGCGAACTTGTTCAATGGAAAGATATTCCTCTGTGACTGCCAGCTCTTCTCGGAAAGTCAGAAGATGAGCTTCCGGGAAGCTGAGGGTATTTCGAAGTAGAGCGGCGAGCTTTGCGATCATCTCGGTAGCGCGTTCGGGCTGTTTGCTTACGACGAGCGACGAGATGGCGTTTAGGGTGTTAAACAGGAAGTGAGGCTGCAATTGGTAACGGAGCGCCTGAAGTTGGGCTTCACGCGCAGTTGCTTCTGACGCCAACAATCTATTCCTCTGCTCCTCGACGGTACCGTAATGCTTAATCCCGAAGTAGAGTGCGCTCCATGCGATGAGAACGATCGCACCTTCGAATGCTCGGACGGCGACCATACTCCAGCTAAGAGGTGTGCGGGGTTCAACCAAGTGGAGTGCCGTGAGAGCCGATACGACGGTGCATAGAAATCCCAGGATGTACGAGAATCCCACTGATAGAAACAGGGCAGAAGCTAACGGGGTAGACCGGCGCCAGAGGAAATGACAACAGGCATACAGAAGGAAGCTGGCCAAAAACGTGGAACAGAGGAAAGCGATCTGATAATCCACTGCTTCCCGCATGTGGCGAAATGGGATGTAGGTCAAGGCTGTCGCCACCCCATAAAGCGTCCATCCTCCGATCTGGAGGGGCCAAAAAGAAGGAGCGCGGCGCTGGAGAGCAATCTGGGGCACGCATCCATTCTAGCGACCGAGTTCTTCCGCTCAAACCGACTGGGCGCTTGAGATGCACGACTCATCGCAGAATTGCTGAGGTTCACCCCACGTGACTTTCGTCCCGGTCGAATCGACGTTAGGTTGATGGCTGAACTTCAGGCTAAGGCTGAACGGTAGGAGTGTACGAAGTGGGATGGTAGAGAGCACGCCGGCGAAGCGATTCGCTACATTTTGCCTTCGACCTAATTCCCTGGTGAGCAAGAGTTGAATGAGGAAGGCACGCGCGAGATGTGGGACCGGAGTTGGCTCGAGGTTTTGTGGCAGGATATCAAGCAGGCCGCCCGCACCCTGCGCAACGATCCAGGGTTCACCCTAGTCGCGCTTACCGCCCTCACCATCGGCATCGGAGCAAATACCAGCATCTTCAGCGTCGTCGACAAAGTGCTCCTTGAGCCCCTCCCCTACCGGAACCCGGACAGCATCGTGCAACTCGGCCGGAAGTTTCCTATTGGCGTCGCATTTACGGTCCCAATTCCCAAGTACATGATCTGGCGGGATAACGATGTCTTCTCATCCATGGCCCTGTACGATCTGGAGGGTCCGGGTTTCAACATCGACACCGGGGACTTTCCCGAGCAGGTCAAGGGTGCTCATGTGTCAGCCGACTACTTCACGGTCTTTGGCGTGTCACCTGTGATCGGTCGTACCTTTAACCAGGCAGAAGATCTTCCTAACGGCCCCAAGGCCGCTCTGATCTCAGAAAATCTCTGGCGATCCCACTTCGGCTCCGATGCCCAGATCCTCACCCGCACCATAACCCTCAATTCTGTCTCCTTCCCTGTCGTTGGCGTTATACCATCACGATTCGTCGCAAAACCAGACGCCGAAGTATGGATACCGCTTCAGGCTGATGCCCACAGCATCAACCAGGCCGCTTTCCTCCAAGCCGCCGCGCGGCTGAGACCTGGCGTTTCCATCTCGCGGGCGCAAGAGGAAATGCATGCGGTCGGCGAGCGCTTCCGCCACATTTATCCGGACTATATGGACAAGACTGAGAGCATTGCGGTGGTATCGATGCGCGACGCCATTGTCGGTAACATCGGCAAAACTCTCTATGTCCTGTTCGGGGCGGTCGCCCTTGTGCTGCTCATCGCCTGCACCAATGTTGCCAATCTGCTGCTTGCGCGTTCCGGTAGCCGCCACCGTGAACTGGCAATTCGAGCCGCCCTGGGTGCCAGCCGCTGGCGAGTCATCCGCCAACTGCTCATCGAGAACGTATTGCTCTCCACAGTCGGTGGTTTCCTCGGCTTGACTCTCGGGGTTCTCGGGGTTCGCATGCTCCTGCTTCTCATCCCGGGCGACATCCCGCGCGTCGATCCGGCTCAGCTCAGAAACCCACTCCAGTTCCTCGACTGGCGAATTCTCGTCTTCACCGTCGGCGTCTCCCTTCTCACCGGCATCCTGTTCGGCCTTATCCCGGCGCTTCAGATTTCAAAGCCAGACGTCGCTCCGACCTTGAATGAGGCAGGCACACGATCCTCCACCGGCCGGCACCAAAACTTCATCAGCAAGATTCTGGTCGCCTTCGAGACGGGACTGGCGCTTATGCTTCTCATCTCCGCGGCTCTCCTCATCCGCACCTTTGCCGTCCTCAGTTCTTCCGAATCCGGCATCGACTCCCATCACGTCTATACGATGCTTACGTCCCTGGCTAACAATCGTTATGAAACGACTGAGGCCACAGCGCGCCTTACTCGCCAAGCCCTTCAGAATATCGAGTCGATTGCAGGTGTGGACAGCGCTTCCACTTCTCTCGTTATCCCCGCAACGAGCAGCGTCGGGGCACTCGCGTTTGACATTCCCGGGAAAGCGAACCCTTTCGGCCAGCAGCATAACGGACCCGAACAGTGGCGCACAGTTTCGTCTCACTTCTTCAAAGTCTTCCGTATCCCCCTGTTGAGCGGCCGGGTCTTTACCGAACATGACGACATGGCGGGTGCCCCAGTCGTCATCGTCAGCAGGGCGTTTGCCAGGAAGTACTTCGCAAATGAGAACCCGATCGGCAGGACACTGGACATCGGAAAAGGTATCGGCCCCACCTATGCCGATTACGCGCGGCGAGAGATCGTAGGAGTTGCGGGTGATACCTGTGAAACCGGACTTGTTGGCGGCAAAGTCCCAGTCATGTACATACCTCAGGCCCAGCAACCGGAGGGTATGACCAAAATATTCAATAGCGCAGTCCCGCTGGCCTGGGAAGTGCGGTCCGGCCTTGACGAAAAGTCGCTCATCTCCGCCGTCGCCAAAGCAATTCGTGAGGTGGACGGCCGGTTGCCCCTGGGAGAGGTACACCCGATGGACAAAATCCTTGCTGACAGTATCTCGCGACAGAATTTCAACATGCTTCTGCTCTCCATTTTCGCCACCTCGGCTCTCCTGCTCGCCGCGATTGGTATCTACGGCGTCATGTCGTACTCGGTCCAGCAACAAACCAGAGACATTGGAATTCGCATGGCTCTCGGAGCAGAGAGAAACACGATACTCGCAATGATCTTGCGGCAGGGCCTCATGCCTGCGTTCATCGGCGTCGCCGCGGGCCTTGCCGGAGCTTTCGGTTTGACGAGACTCATGGAAAGTCTGCTCTATGGAGTGAAATCGGGTGACCCCATCAGCTTCTTCGGTGTAGCTGCAACTCTATTGATGGTCGCCCTCTTCGCGGTTCTCATCCCGGCGCGGCGCGCCATTTCCTTAGATCCTGTCTCGGCCCTTCGCAGCGATTGATCCACTCAGTCACCAGTCATTGCAAAATTGCGGAAGTTCGTCATCTGCGACTTTCCACTGCCCTGAAACTGACGTTCGGTTGATTGCCGAAACGTCCATTCCACCGCACGAAGACTGAGAGAGTCTCGGGCTGTGCACAGCTTCCAAAAGGAGTCCTTGAATGAACAATGTTTCCCCACGCAAGCCCTGGGACTTTCGCAAGGCTGTTCTGGCAATCGCAGCGGGCGGCCTGATTGCCGGGACGCTGGACCTGGGGCAAGCCCTCGTCCTGTTCGGAGCCAAGATTCCTCTGGCAATCGCTGCTGGATTGCTGGGGCCACAGGCTTTTGGCGGTGGCCCGGCGACATACATTCTGGGTGTACTCCTGCACTTTTTCATCGCTCTCTCAGCGGCAGCGATTTATTTCGCGGCAAGTCGCAGATTGCAATTCTTAACCGAGTACCCTCTGGTCTGCGGCTTGTTCTTCGGAGCAGCGGTAGACCTTGTGATGCGCCTGGTCGTTCTCCCGCTCTCTGCGCTTCATGCAAGTGGGCCCTACCCGTATCGCGACTTAGTTCAGGGGCTCCTGGTGCATATGGTCATCATCGGGCTTCCAATATCATTCAGCGTTGGGCGGTTCGCGAAGGAAGCTGGGCCCAATCGGTGACCCCGCGGGGCAGATGCGGCCTTGCGGGCAGGACAGCGGCTATGACGAAACTCGCTGATCGCACAAAGGGGGGCGCGGATCAGTTTCGAGAACACGACTTCACATTATTCGCGTGTCAGGTCGCCGTCCCGCGCTCCCTAGTGGGTGACAGCAAATGCGCTTCGTTTTGGTAGACTGCTGCCGTGTATAAAGCCATTCTTCTTTTCGCCCTCCTAATTCTGCGGCCGCTAGGTCTCGCGCAGGACCACGCCGGCCCTGTCGTGAAGATGACGGCGGCAGGATCGTGGGACATGGGCAACGGGTACGTTGTTCCCGGTGTTAATTGGGAGCATGTCACGCCGGAATCTGTAGGGTATTCGAGCGCTCGACTAGAGGTGCTGCGTGCCTGGCTCAAGACGCGTCCCACGACTTCGATGATGGCGGTATACAAGGGAAAGGTCATCTTTGAATATGGCGACACGGCGCTGGCCACAAATGTTGCTTCGGTGCGAAAGAGCGTGCTCGATATTCTCTTCGCCGCCGAGCTGAAAAACCTGCCGGAAAATTTGAACAACTCGACCGTGGTGCAGCTTGGGTTGCAGGACAAAGTTCCTTTCGTCCATCCGGAGGAACTTGCAAACTTCGATCAACTGTTAACTTGCCGCTCAGGAATTTTTATTCCCAATGGCAACGGCGACCAGGACCCTATTGCTCCTAAGCGCGGATCGGAGTATCCCGGGACATATTTCTTCTACAACAATTGGGACTTCAATGCATTGGGGACTGCCTTCGAGAAAATGACGCATAAAGACATCTACGACGCGCTGCGGGACGACATCGCTGTGCCGATCGGGATGCAGGACTTCGACCGCGCGCGCCAGAAGAAGCCTGTCGATCCAGACCACTCGCACAGCGGCTACCCGATGTGGCTTTCCACTCGCGACATGGCGCGGATTGGCGTGCTGATGATCTCGCATGGCAACTGGGCCGGCAAGCAGGTGGCCGACTCCGATTTTCTGAGTTGGAGCACATACGTAGTGACACCCTTCGCGGAACTGAACCCGACCGCATTCCGCGCAGCGGGCGAGCCCATGCACTGGGGCTATGGGCGGCTGTGGTGGGTATGGGACCCTTCTCTTTATCCCGGCGGCACTTCCATGGGTCCGTTCCAGGGCGCTTACTCTGCCATGGGCACCGGCGGCCAGTACATCACAGTGTTTCCCCAGATAGATCTGGTCGTCGTTCACAAAGTCGATATCGACGCAAACTACGCGGCCAACATGCCGGTGTTGGCCTGGGATGCGGCGCTCGATATGCTTCTCGACGCGCGATGCGACAACTGTAACTAATGCTCTAGGCGATTACCCGTCGCCAGGTCTTGCAGCATAAAAACGAATTGTAAACTCGCACAATCTCATAAAAACGGCGGCCAGATCCAGCTAGCCGCTTCGGTCGGTAACGTGAAACGCGAATCTCGTCATCTGGAATATGCATGCAAAGCACTACAGCGGATTTCGTTGCGTTTTCCGACGGTGATCAATGAGAGGATGTTCTCGGATGCGCGAGGACATCGTCGTTTATGGCTTATATCCAAGGTGAAGGCCGCAGTCAGGGCTCTCTGTTTCCGGTCGTTCTTGACGACCTTGTTCCTGTCGATCATATGTGCCGCGTCCTCGATGCCTTCGTGGCAACGCTTGCGCTATCAGAGCTCGGCTTCGAACGCGCTCAAGCAGCAGAGACAGGACGCCCCGGCTATGATCCACGGGATTTGCTGAAGCTTTATCTGTACGGTTACCTGAATCAGATTCGTTCATCACGACGCTTGGAAGCTGAGTGTCGTCGGAACGTTGAACTGATGTGGCTTCTCGGCCGCTTGTATCCAGACCATAAGAGCATCTCTGAGTTTCGGCGAATGCACTCTGAAGCCGTGACGGCAGCGGGCGCGGCCCTCGTTCGATTTGCACGGAATTGTGGTCTCATCCGTGGCGAGTGGATCGCTATCGACGGGTCGAAGTTTCGTGCTGTCGCCAGCGTTGACGGCACCCGCGAACGGCTGGACCTTCAACGCTATCTAGATAGCATCGAGAAAGCGGATGAAGAGCAACAAGCAAACATTGACCAGTCCGCGGTGCAGGCTGCCGTAGAGCGGTTGAAGCGACATCCTGAACCTGAGGTTGGCTACATGTTGGTGCGACAGACCGCTCTTCCGGCCTACAACGTCCAGACAGCCGTAGATGCGGAACACGCGTTGATAGTGGCACACGCGGTGGTACTCGATGCTTCTGATATTCGATGTCTGAAGCCAATGGCTGAGGCTGCAAAGAATGCACTTGAGCTAGAGACTTTCAACGTCGTAGCGGATGCCGGTTACTCCAATGGTGAGCAGGCTGCGCACTGCGAAGCAGTCGGCATGATCCCTTATGTTCCCGTCATGCGCACGGTCAACAACCAGGGGGATGGCACCCTATTCGGCCGTACCGACTTCCGTTATGAACCGGGAAGCGATACGTACATCTGTCCCGGAGACAAGAGGCTGCTACGCAAACATACTAATCACAAAGACCGATACACGATGTATAAAGCGTCGGCTACCGACTGTGCCGCCTGCTCGCTGAAGTCACGTTGCACACAAGCCCCGAGACGCGGTTTAGCGCGCCATTTGTACGAAGACGCGCTCAACCGGATGCAGGAGCGCGTTACGCCGGAAGCGATGAGACTACGCCGATGCACGGTTGAACATCCGTTCGCCACGATCAAATACCGCATCTTTGGACATCCCCGCCTGTTGATGCGTGGGTTAACCGGTGCACGCGCCGAAATTGGCATCGCGACGATGGCTTACAACCTAAAGCGCATCACGAATGTGCTTGGGGCAGCCAATCTGACGAAGGCGCTCCTCCACGCCTGATAGAACGGCCCCACAATTTGCGAATATACGAAGCGTGAGTTCGGTCGGGTTGATCGTCGACTTTTCCTTGACTGTTACTGAGAAGAGTTTCGTAACGACCTCAAACCAACCCGCCCCGCAGGGGGGATCAGATTCCCTTCTTTCAACGTTTCCTCTGTCATAGGAATGGATATATCTCATTATCGGTTATATCTGCTGGGTTAGGCCCTCTTCACAGCTTCGAATTGGCTGATCTCGACTTCTCCATCCGGGAATTCCGCGGTGATCTTGAGCTCTCCTCCCATGGCGCGGACGAATTCTTTGAGGGTGCTCACATACATGTCGGTGCGGCGTTCCATTTTGGAGACTGCAGCCTGGTTGACATGGAGCACTTTCGCCAGATGCACCTGGGTCATCGCCCTGGCTTCCCGGAGTTCATCGAGGGGCATCTGGGCTCGATATCTAGCAGCGAGAGTATGAGACCGAGTTTGCGACTCAGGGGACATTTTTTCGCGCAGCGTCTTGAAGTTCTTGGCCATGATCTCATCTCCCAACTCTAGTTCTTCGATTCGCTCTTGTTTCTGCCTTTGTTCTCGGACTTGTTTTTCTGTTGTTCTAATTCCTTCAAATGTTTGCCGAAGAGTTCGTCGGCTATCGGCACCGATTTCTCATACCATTTCGGATCCCCTGTTTTGTCACCGCCGATCAGGAGCAGTGCGGTACGGCGAGGATCGAACACGAACAAGGCCCGCAGGAATCTGTCTTTGCCTTTTACAGTCACCTTTCCCCGCAGCTCTTTCATGTTGGAGTGGCGCGAGGTGGTGATGACATCGGGATGAGGTCGGCCTAGATTGGGCCCGTGCTCTTCTAAGAGCTCCACCTTAGCTGCAATTTCCTCTTGTTCTTCTTCGCAGAGCGAGTTCCACCAAACCTCGAATTCCTCGGTGAACTCGACCTCCCACCGCATCCAGACACT
>Ga0210391_10004945_pt1 | contig 11018 bp, 7 predicted proteins | sample IncBWC12OmetaG_FD_160573 | JGI IMG/M metagenome (GOLD analysis project Ga0210391, IMG submission 160573) | Forest soil microbial communities from Barre Woods Harvard Forest LTER site, Petersham, Massachusetts, United States - Inc-BW-C-12-O ...
GGTCAGGGAAAAGCCGGGCGGTAATTCCAAGGCCTCGTCGCCATGCGACATCCAGACGTCGAGCGATGTGGGCAGACCGGCAAACAACGGATTTTCAGCTTGCCCGGGAACGATGGACACCTGGGCAGGCCCGTACTCGTGCTTGGCTGCGGAGCGTACTTTTCCCCCGAGATGATGGGTGAGAAATTGCAGACCATAACAGATGCCCAGGACAGGTAGTCCGAGCGAGAGGATCGCCGGGTCCGCGACGGGCGCATCCTGGTCGTAGACCGAGCAGGGTCCTCCAGAGAGAATGAGCCCGATCGGGTGATGGGTCCGGATCTCGGCAACCGAGGCGCTACAGGGAAGCACGACAGAAAAAACGTTCTGTTCTCGTATGCGGCGGGCGATGAGTTGGGTGTATTGGCTGCCGAAATCAAGGATGACGATCGAGGATGTATCCACTGTTTAGTTTGGCAAGAGGTAAGAGAAAACGCAATCAGGGTTTTTCTGGATGGTAGAGGCGCCAAAACTCGACGAAGGCAGCCAGTCTCGCCACCTGGAAGAAATCGCTGGCGAGGAGGTAGAGCAGGGTTACGAAGGCCCACCAGAGATAAAGCGGGGTTCCGGTCATGTCGGCCGTGAAGGGCAATGGGATGGCGGAGAAGACCATGGCCAGCACGATCAGTGCCAGACGGACGATGCCCAGGACCAGATTGACTTCGACAAGTTTGCTGCGCAGTGGACCCAGTTGAAGGCTGCGTGCCAGGCTGAGAAAGACTCCTCTGCCCTCAAGCATCGCGAGCAGGGGGGCGATGGAAAAGATCCAGCTCAGTAGCGCCCATAGGACGAAGATGCCCAACGAAAGGCAGATGACCCAGGCGCTCCAGGCCACCAGGTTAGGAGTGGCGGAGTTCAGGGTGGTGTCTGCTGCCCAGCCAAGGGCGCGGTACCAGCCCAGGCAAACGGCCACCAGGGCCGCCATGCGTAATAGCTGCAGCACAATCAGGGTGAACGGAGCGGGCTGCATGCGCCGGTCAATTCGCCGCAAGAGCGCGCTACGGCCGAGCCCGGACGCAATGGCCCAGGCCACCGCCAGCAAAGGTCCCAGCCACCCAAGGACTCTTACGACCTCGGGTTTGATCGCTGCGGCCGCCACAGCCAATTGCTGGCCGGCTTCGACCGGATCGCTGAGTGAAATCGCGGAAGGATTAAGAGCGACGTGGGCCGCAATCCGGGTGGCCTGGTAATAAAGAATTGCTGCCGCGGGAAGACCAAAGCCCCAACGCCAGAGCAGCTCCCTGCCCAACAGGTTTGGTTGTTTCCAACAGGCGACGCAGATGTGCAACAGAGACTGAGTTCCGCGCACGCTCAGACTACTTCACCACAATGTTAATGAGCTTGCCTGGCACGACTACCACTTTGACAACCTGCTTACCGGCGATGGCAGCCTGCACCCTTGCTTCTGCCAGCGCTGCTCGCTGCATGTCCTCGCTGCCGGCGTCGGGTGCGAGCTTCACTACAGCGCGCAGTTTGCCGTTGACCTGCACCGGGATTTCCAGCTCCTCGTCGCGAGCCAGGTCTGGATCGAATCCCGGCCACGGTTGGCGCAATACAGCTCCGGCGCCGCCGGTTTCGCTCCACAATTCCGCGGCAAGATAAGGCGCGAAGGGCGCTAACAACAGGATCAGCGAAGGAAGGATGGTGGCCATCAGCTGGGTGGAGGCCTGGGCCGGCATCTCTGCCAGACCGGGCTCGGCGGCAGTGATTTCGTTGACCAGCTCCATGACCGCGGCGATGGAGGTGTTGAAGTGCCAGCGTCCGGCAAAGTCCTGGGTGATCTTGCTGATGGTCTGGTGCAGCTTGCGCAGCAACGCTTGTGCCAGCGGAGAATCAGGCGCGGCAGGGGGCTGACCAGCCTGGCTGCGCACAGCATCGCGATAGCGCATGCCGAGGCGGTAGACCCGGCCGAGGAAGCGGCTGACCCCGGCGACTCCGTCCTCCTGCCAATCCAGGTCGCGGTCCGGCGGCGCGGCAAAGAGCGAGTACATGCGGGTGGCGTCTGAGCCATAGCGGCCGATCATGTCGTCGGGCGAGACCACATTGCCCTTGGACTTGGACATCTTGGCACCATTGCGGATGACCATGCCCTGGGTGAAGAGGCGTGTCGCCGGTTCGTCGTTGCCGATCAGGCCGAGGTCGCGCATCACTTTGGTCCAGAAGCGGGAGTAGATCAGGTGCAGGATGGCGTGTTCCACCCCGCCGATGTACTGATCGATGGGAAACCAGTAGTCGATCTTTCCCCTGCTGAAGGGAGCGGATGCATTGTGGGCATCGGGATAACGATAAAAATACCAGGACGAATCGACAAAAGTGTCCATGGTATCGGTTTCGCGACGGGCCGGTCCTCCGCAGCGGGGACAAGTGGCATTCACAAAGCTGGGAACCCGGCTTAGCGGGGAACCATCCTGCTGCGTGATCTCGATCTGATCAGGGAGCAGGACGGGCAATTGATCCTCGGGTACGGGCACGATTCCGTCTTTAGGGCAGTAGAGCACCGGGATGGGAGCACCCCAATAGCGCTGGCGGCTGACGCCCCAGTCCTTCAGGCGGTAGGTGACCGTTGGCTTGCCGAAGCCATGTTCCTGGGCAAATGCCCCCATTTTCTGGCGAGCTTCCTCGCAGCCCAGAGAGTTGTACTCCCCGGAGTTGATCAACAAGCTGTCTTCTTCGGTGTAGGGCAAAACCGGCTCGTCCGGCTGACCTGCGGCAGGCGGTTCGCTGCTGCGCCGGGGCAACACCACGATGCGTATTTCCAGGCCATATTTTTTGGCAAACTCGAAGTCGCGCTCGTCGTGCGCCGGCACCGACATGACCGCTCCGGTTCCGTACTCGAACAGTATGTAGTTGGCCACCCAGATGGGCACGCGCTCTCCGTTGAAGGGATTGATCGCGTAGTGGCCAGTGAAGCTGCCGTGCTTGTCGATAGCTCCGGGGTCGCCGGCTTCCCGTGCTTTTTTCTGCTCTTCGACCAGGGACGCTACCTGCTCGGCCAGACGTTCGTCGGCTTCCGCAAACTGCTTGACGAGCGGGTGCTGCGGCGCGAGTTGCAAGCTGGTGGCGCCGAAGATGGTGTCCAGCCGCGTGGTATAGACCGGGATGCGCGTCGCGTCTGGCGGAATGGGATCTCCAGCGACAAATCCTTCTGGCTGGGGGAGGGGAGCCTTGCCCCGGTCGCGCAAGTTTTCGGGTTCGTCCGCAGCCGTCTCGAGCACAAAATCGATGGTCGCGCCTTCGCTGCGCCCGATCCAGTTGCGCTGCATGGTGCGCACCTTCTCCGGCCAGCCGGGCAATTTGTCCAGGCCCTCGAGCAGCTCGTCGGCATAACTGGTAGTGCGCAAGAACCACTGCTCCAGATCGCGCTGTTCGACGATCGTGTCTTCGTGACGCCAGCAGCATCCATCGATAACCTGCTCGTTGGCCAGCACGGTGGCGCAAAGCGGGCACCAGTTCACCTTGCTCTTTTTCCGAAAGGCGAGTCCGCGTTCGAGCATGCGCAGGAAAAACCACTGCGTCCAGCGGTAGTAGTCGGGCAGGCAGGTGGTAATTTCGGTCTGCCAGTCGTAGCTGAGACCCAGGCGCCGCATCTGCCGCCGCATGTGGGTGATGTTTTCGAGGGTCCACTCCCGGGGCGGGGTATGGTTCTTGAGCGCGGCGTTTTCCGCCGGCAGGCCAAACGCGTCCCAGCCCATGGGATGGAGGACGTTGTAGCCCTGCATCCACATGTAGCGGGCCAGGGCGTCCCCGATGGAGTAGTTGCGTACGTGGCCGATGTGCAGCTGGCCCGACGGGTAGGGCAGCATTTCAAGAACGTAGTATTTCGGTTTGCCGCTGTTCTCGGGCTCTGCTCGATAGAGGTTCGGGTCCGCATCCCAGCGCTGCTGCCAGCGGGCCTCGATATCCGCCGGGTCGTAGCGTTCAGGCAGAGAGGCCGGGTCGGGGACGGCGGCGGCAACCGCTTCGCCGGATCGGGCGGCGATAGTGTTCTTTACCTCTGGCATGTTCATTGTTGATTGTAACTGGGTTGAGAATGGCCGGATTTGATCACGGCCAGATGGAGTTGGGCACGGATCCGGAAGCCCATATTCTGATAAAGGTGCACAGCAGGATTTTCCGTTCTCACGTGGAGAAATGGGGTTTGTCCCCGGTTCATAATCCCAGCTATGACAGCCGACATCAAACCGTTGCTGTATCCTCGGCCGCGATAATCAGGATGAGTGCAGACTGCACTCACTTCGGTGTGACCGGTGAGTTTAAACCGCTCTCCCGCCATGGCTACCAACAAGCCGGAATCATAGATCCCGAAGTAGGCGCCCAACTCGATGGTACGAGGCAGGAAGGGGCCTGGTTCGGTGAGTTTGGTCAGGGCCAACATTTGCGGTACGTCGGCTATGGATAATCTGCGAAGTGACATGTTGGGCTGAGCGGGAGGCCGGGCTTCGAAGACCATCTGATACATTTCTCCGCTGAGCACCATCGACCAGTTCGTCGGCAGGATGGGCGGTGTGTCGAGAGCCAAGGCTGCGACTTCCCCCGCGAGTGTTTCTTCGAGCTCCCGATAGGCAGCCGTGGATTGGTCCGGCATGGCTGCGAACGGCGCCACGTCTCTCGGGAAACGTTTGGCGAGAGTGCCGCCTTGGGCAAGGTTGGCCTGGTCTGTAGTGAGGGCGGACCAGACTGGATTGTCTAGCAGCAGCAAGCCGGATGTGGTCGAAGCCTTCATAGGGATAGGGATGAGATGACGCGGTTCGGCAGCGGATTCAAGAGGGGCGAAAATCATGCGAAGAGCGGAAGAACAAAAGGCTGTCCGTGGGTCTTCCCCCGGATTTCCTGTCAACTTTATCGGCTTCGCGGAACAACATGCGGCTTTCCTTCAATGAAAGCCGCACACGTGGCTCTTGCGAGTGCCTCTAGGAGGAAATCCGGGTCGCCCGTCTTTTTCGGCCCACGTACGCCGGTGCGAACATTGGCCCCCTGTAAGCTCTCAGCTCGACAAAACGCGGCCACATGAGGAATCTTCCGAGCCGTGGTCACGGTACAGGTGTGTCGTCGGATGGGTTGTTTTTCAGGATTTTGGAGAGCACGTTCAAACTGCCGTCTACCTTGGGGGCATCCAGGCCCAGGATTTTTGCGATGAAGGGATAGACGTTCACATTTTCAAAGGGTTCGAGTTTGGAACCGGGACGAATGTCCGGGCCTAGGGCCAGGAAAAGGGCACGCATGGAGGGCATCCCGCGTGGGTCGTAGCCATGGACCCCGGACTCGGGAGGGCGATCCTCGCCCGTAGGATGTGCGCGAATGGCAAAGGGTCCGGTGGGCACAATGACCGGATCCCCCTCGCGGGCGTTGCTGTCATAGTGCAAAGCCGCAGGCACGCGCTGACGGCGGTAGACGATGAAGGCATCACTCTTGATTTTTAGTTGCTGGTAAGCCTTGGCGGCGTCCGCCTCGGAGTTCGGGTAAAGCAATGGTCCTACGGTGGTGAAGTTCTGAAGGTCTGCGTATCTGGACAGATCAACCCAATCTCCCTGCTCGCGTTCCATACCATGGTCGGAAACGACGATCAGGTCGATCGGCAACTGGAGTGCAGCGAGCTTCGCCCACAGATCGCCTACCACCTGATCGACATGCGCGACCGCAGCCCCGGTGACGGGGCTGTCAGGCCCGTTCTGATGCCCCGCGTGATCGACGTTGGAGTAATAGAGCGTGATCAGATGGGGCCGCTGCGCCGGCGGCAACTGGAGCCAGGCGATGACCCGATCGATGCGCTTTTCATCGGGAAAGTGATCGTCGAAATGCAGGTAATACGAGGGCCGCGAGCCATCTATCTCGGCCTCCGAGCCGGGCCAGAAGAAACAGGCGCTGCGCATGCCCTGCTTCTCCGCCAGGACCCATAAAGGGGTGCCTCCATACCAGCTTCCGTCGCGATCCGTGCCGGGATCGTTGTTGGCGTACGTTTGTTTGCGAGCCGGATCGTAGAATTTGTTGGCCACGATGCCGTGATGTTCGGGATAGAGGCCGGTCACCAGGGTGTAGTGGTTGGGAAAGGTCAAGGACGGGTAGGACGGAATCATCCCCTGCTCCGCAATGGCTCCCTGCGCAGCCAACTTCAATAAGTGTTTGGCGTCGTATTTCTGAGCATAGTCGTAGCGGAAGCCGTCAAGCGACACCAACACAACGTAGGGCTTGGCTTGCTGGGCGGCCGCGTTGGGCCCATGGTCGACGGTGATTACCTGCGTCCGCGCAGGCAGCCAGACGAGAACGATGACGAGAAAAGGCAACGCCAGAAGCCGGATTCGTTGCATGGCTGTTCTATCTGACGGCGGCCGAGCGCAATTGTTGGGCGGCATTTTCGGGAGTGATGTCCCGCTGAGGCATACCCAGCATTTCAAAGCCCACCATGAACTTGCGCACAGTGGCAGAACGCAGCAAGGGGGGATAGAAGTGACCGTGGAAGTGCAACTCGGGATACTGCTCACCATCCGTAGGGCGTTGGTGAAACCCCATGGTGTAGGGGAAGCTGGTGGCGAATAAACGGTCGTAAGTGGCGGTCTGCCGCTTGAGGATATCGGCCAGGCCTTTTTGCTGGGCGATGCTGAATTCTTTGAGGCTGCCCAAATGCGCTCTGCTAAGCACCAGGGTTTCGAAGGGCCACACCGCCCAAAACGGTACTAGTGAGACAAATTCCTCGTTCTCGCACACAATGCGCTGGCGTTGCTCGAGTTCGAGCTTAAGCACGTCACAAAGCAGGCAGGTTTCATGCAGCCGGCTGTATTCGCGCTGGTTAGTTATCTCTGCCAGCGGCTCGTCGGGAATATGTTCAGTGGCCCAGATCTGGCAATGGGGGTGAGGATTGCTGGCCCCCATCATGGCGCCGCGGTTTTCGAAGATCTGTACGTGACGAACCTCGGGACGCGCGCCTAGTTCTGTGAACTCTCCGGTCCAGGCTTCGACCACGCGGACGATGTCGGCCAACTCCATGCCTGCCAGGGTGAGGCTGTGGTCGGGATGAAAGCACAACACCCGGCAAATGCCGCGTTCGGTCTGCGCCAGCAGCAACCCGGGACTGCTCTCGGTCGTAACCTCCGGCGAGTCCGGCAAGAGCGCAGCGTAGTCGTTGGTAAAGGCGAGCACCCCAGTGTAGGGAGGGTTTTGCTTGCCGCCGGCGCGAGTGTTGCCGGGGCAAAGATAACATTCCGGATCATAGTGCAGCGGAGGCTTGGCGTCGGTACGGCTGACCTCGCCTTGCCAGGGACGCTGCGTCCGGTGGGGGGAAACCAACACCCAGCGGCCGCGCAAAGGATCGAAGCGGCGATGAGGAACTTGGAGATTCACGTCCATTAGTTCGCCTTGCCCTTGATCACGCCTTTTCCTTCTTCCACGGTGAATATCTTATCCACGCCGGGGAGATTCACTTTTTCCTTTTGCCCACTGGGCCAGTGAATCTCAACCGCGTCGATCTTGTCCGTATCGCTCAAGCCGAAGTGCACCCGAGGGTCGTTGGAGGAGATGTAACTACCCCCGCTGAGCACGTCGCCGCGCTGTCGCATGCCCCCAGCGGTGAGATACACCGTAGCACCCACCGCGTCCCGCGGGCTCTTTGGTCCGCCTATCAGACTCAACTCCACCCAGTGGTGCTTGTCCGGGTTGACGTTGCGCAACAGCGCCGGCACGCTGTCCATGTTGTTGATCACGACATCGATACGGCCGTCATTGAACAGATCGCCAAAGGCCGCACCGCGCGCAGGGATGACCAGGGCCAGCCCGGTGCCTTCGACCGGGGGCACCAGGTCGAACTTCTTGCCTTGTTGATTGTGGAATAACAACGGCCGCTCGGCGTAGGTGGTGCCCCAGTTGTTCTGGTCGACCAACGGGTAGACGTGGCCGTTGACAGCGAACAGGTCCTTCCATCCGTCGTTGTCGTAATCAATGAACTCGGTGGCCCAGCCGAGGAATGGCACGGTCACCTCCGCGACTCCGGCGGCATAGCTGTCGTCGGTGAAGTTGGCATCACCGTCGTTGCGGTAGAGCACGTCGTAGTCATCGGAGAAGGTGGTGTTGAACAGACCGAGCCGGCCGTTGTTCTGGTAGTCTCCGATCGCCACCCCCATGGACGCTGTTTCGCGGCCATTCTCATTCAGGGCGTAACCGGAGGCGTAACTGTCATCTTCGAAGGTGCCGTTGCCTTTGTTGATGTAAAGGTAGTTGGGAGTGGAGTCGTCGGCCACCAGCAGGTCCACCTTGCCGTCGTTGTTCAGATCGACGAATACCGAGGTGAATCCGTAGTAGCCGTTGGGGTCGGTAACCCCTGCTTTCTCGCTAACGTCGGTGAAGGTTCCGTCGCCGTTGTTGTGGAAGAGATGGTCGTGCTCGCCCTTGAGGCCGCGCGGACCGCACATCACGTTGACTCCGCGGAATTGGCAGAAATTCGAAGCGGCGCTCTTGGTTCCCTGGTCGGGATCGAAGTGCACATACCCGGAGACGAACAGATCGAGCCGGCCATCACCATCATAGTCGCCAAAGGTCGGCCCGCTCGACCAGTTGCCCAGCTGCACTCCTGCCTTCTCCGCGGTGTCGGTGAAGGTTCCATCGTGATTGTTGTGATAGAGGCGGTTTTTGCCGAAATTGGCGACGAACAAATCGGGCCAGCCATCGTTATCGTAGTCCCCTACGGCCACCCCCATACCCCAGCGCTCGTTGGTCACGCCTGCTTTGGCTGCGACGTCGGTAAAGGTGCCGTCATGGTTGTTGTGGAAGAGAGCGGCATGGGGGGCAGGCGCCTTGCCGGAGAGCGCGTCAAAGGTCGAGCCGTTCACCATGTAGATGTCGAGCCAGCCATCGTGGTCGTAGTCCAGCAGGGCGACCCCGGAGCCGGTCGCTTCGACGATGAACTGCTTGTTGGGAGAGCCCATGGTGTGGTGCCAGGTGGTGAGACCGGCTTTAACAGCGATGTCCTCAAAAATCACGGGACCGGTCTTGACGAAGCCGCCGGCGGTAATGGGCCGCTTCTCGGAGTCGAGGACCGGCGCATGCGTTCCGCCAGTGTTTACGCCCATGGCCTGCGGGGGCGCGTCTGGCGTGGATGGAGCCTGGCCCGGTACTTCCAGGGTAAGGAGCAACAGCGACAGCAAGACAAAAGTACGACGGAACAAGCGGGTGACTCCTTGGAGGCTCACGCCAAAGCATAAAGGATTTAGGAGATAGTCATCGCATCCAACGCGGATTGAGCGGAAGGCATCTGATAAGTTTGTGTTTGGGGAGTGGATCAGGCCTGTTGCAGGTAGGTCAGCAATCCCAAGATTTCGAAGAGGGATTGGAAGAGGAGAGCAAGCTTGCAGTTTTCCGGCAATACGCGAAGAAAACGCTATTGCGCTTTCTTGCTTTCGTTTGGCCTGCTGACGCTGTCCATGGCGGTTTTTGGATGGGGTCTGCAGTACAAACTCTCTCTGTACCAGGGGAAGAGTTCGATCGCGCATCTGACCCCGGAAGCCAAGCTACTCTCGCAAAAAGAACGCCCCGTGGTGGGACAGGTGCAGAGCACCCGGCCCGTTGAACCACCGGCCTTCCCTGTTTTTCCGGCTTTGCTGATGGTGACCCTGGCTGCTTGTTCGTACCGGGCAGCAGCGCGTTACACTCGCACCGGTAGCATGGAGAAGTCCCGGGCCCCGCTGCCCGCTTGCGTTCACGCCATCTTCTTCCGCCCACCGCCCGTACTGACCTAGAACCGATCTGGGGTAATTTTTCCGCCGACAGTTTTGATCTCCGGTGGAAGTACCTCGATTGCCGTGCGTTCCGGTAGGCCGCGGGAAAACTCGCAAAACTGCAAGAAAACCATCCTTCAGGGGCTCAACCCCGGGACATTTTCACCAGTTTCGGCCCGACTAAAGTCGTGCCGTAATAAAGCCGAGTTTTTCCCGCAGCTATCGGAACCGATAACACGGCGGTTCAATTTTGGAATCTTGTCGATAGGTGCGGGTATACCCAATGCGAAAGCGTCGTCTTATTTTCCTGCTTGTTGCGTGCGTAATCCTCGGATTCGCCGCATGGCTCGTCCTTCGTTCTCGTGGGAACGGTGAGGTTGAGGCTGCTCCAGATCCTGCTGCTGCGCGTGTGGCGGTGGTAGAACCGGGTTCGGTTTCGCATGTCCTGGCTCTGGCGGGGCAGTTTCAGCCGTACCAGGTGATCGATGTCCATCCCAAGGTTTCCGGTTTCATCCGCTCCATACGGGTGGATATTGGCGACCGGGTGCGCCAGGGTCAGACGCTTGCGGTTCTGGAGGTACCTGAACTGCAAGCGCAGCTGGAAGGCACCGTTGCCCAGGTTTCGCGCAGCAAGGATGAAATTACTCGCGCGCAACACGAGGTGGACGCGGCAGATGCTCGCTACTCCTCGCTGCATGCCGATGATGTCCGCCTGCAGCAGGCCGCCAAGGCGCAGCCGGGGCTGATTGCGCAACAGGAGTTAGATGACGTGCAGTCGAAGGACATCTCTGCAGCGGCGCAGGTAGATGCGGCCAAGGCAGCCTTGTCAGCCGCGCAGGGCGGGGCGGACGTCGCCCGTGCAGACAACCGGCGGGTGGACGCAATGGAGAGTTATACCAACGTGATTGCCCCCATCGACGGGGTGATCACCTGGCGCTATGCCGACACGGGAGCATTGATTCAGTCGGGCACGGACTCGAACAACCAGGCACTGCCGATCGTCAAGCTGGCACAAAGCGGCCTGCTGCGCCTGCGTATGCCGGTGCCCGAAGATGCTGTGCGCTACGTCAAGATCGGTGACCCGATGACGGTAAGAGTGGACGCTCTGGACCGGTCCTTCACCGGTAAAGTGGTTCGCTTTACCCGCAACGTGAACTTCGAAACCAGAACCATGGAGACCGAAGTCGATGTCGAGAACAAGGACCTCTCGATCGATCCCGGGATGTACGCAAACACGCAATTGCAACTGAACCACGCTGACGACGTGCTGACGATTCC
>Ga0210391_10004948_pt1 | contig 11013 bp, 7 predicted proteins | sample IncBWC12OmetaG_FD_160573 | JGI IMG/M metagenome (GOLD analysis project Ga0210391, IMG submission 160573) | Forest soil microbial communities from Barre Woods Harvard Forest LTER site, Petersham, Massachusetts, United States - Inc-BW-C-12-O ...
GCCTGCAGCAGGAATAACACGCCGGATTGAACAGTGAACTCGAAGTCCTCCGCGTCGCGGAATAGGGTTTCCAGATCGTGGCAGATTTCGTTCAACCGTGTCCAAACGCCAGGCAGCACGAGACGCAGTCGATCCTTGTCGCCCAGATGCTGGCGCCCGGACACCACATCCTCGCCCTGCGCGTTGAACTGGAAGTCGAAATACAGCTCCTTCGTGCCGATGGCCGGATTGCGAGTGAAGGCGACCCCCGCACCGGACTCTCCCCCAGCATTTCCGTAGACCATGGTCTGCACCGTCACGGCCGTGCCAGCCTTATCGTCGATGCCATTCAGTCGTCGGTAACTGGCGGCTTTCGCTGCATCCCAGGAGCGGAAGACTGCCGCGGTCGCAGCGGCGAGCTGCTCCTGGGGATCGGCCGGAAAGGCACTGCCGGTTAAGGTGCGATAGCAATCTAACATCGCTAGCGTCAGCGCCCGGAGGTCTCGATGGTCGAGATCCCTCTCATCGTTTACCTCGCCACTTTTGAGGGCAGCCGTGACTAATGCATCGAACGGGGCCGTTGGTAGATTCGCCACCACCTCGGCGTAACCTTGCACCAGCCTGCGATAACTATCCCAGGCGAGCCGTGGATTGCCTGTCAGCCGAATGAGGGCTTCGACTGTGTCGGCGTTGAGACCGATATTTAATACGGTCTCCATCATCCCAGGCATGGACACGGCAGCACCGGACCGAACAGATACGAGTAGTGGACAGCGGGACGCACCAAATTCCAGGCCTGCTGCGGATTGTAGCCGCGTGATACCTGCGGCAAGCGTTTTGCGCAGCACGAGTTGGTCCGCCGTCTGGGTGCGCCGGCACCATGCTGTGGGCAAGACGAAAGCAGGGGGTATCGGCAGGCCAGCCTGGACCATGCACAATAAGCCCCAGGCCTTGTTGCCTACCTCTTGCGCACCGCCTTTGGGCAATGGCGATCCAGGCAAGATCGTGTAAAGGTCAGGCATCGATCACGTCCTCAAACATGTGGTCACGCAGAATGAGGCTTGCGTGCCTCATTGCGTCTGAGGCTGCCTCCAATTGGCCGCCGATAGTGGTGAAAAGATACAGTTCACGGAAATCTCTCGCGTTCTGAATGGCACTCGCTGTCAGCTCTCGCTCCGCATCATCGGCCTGACGCTCGATAATGCCAAGACGATCGATCGCAGCCAGAAAGTCTTCGGTTTCGAGAGCGCTCCCGGCAAGACCGATCTGAGTGGCATGTCCGACCGCCTTAATCCACTCCTGGGAGGCTTCTTCCAGCAGGCCAGCCAATGTGTGCAATAGGTGCAGCGGCTTGCCGTGCAGTGCATTCAGATCGAGCAGAAAAGACGCGTTCTCCAGCCCATCTGCCGCATCATCCGCCGCCTCCAGCATAGGCAGGAAGATTGCGTAATCAGGGCGTAGCCGGACGGCCTCACGCGTCTCTATGACCAGATGGTCGGCATCGCGCTCAAACCGGCGGGCTCGGTGGGCTCGCTTATCTGCTCCATCGGCCCCGGCGTGGAGCCCATCGCAGACCAAGCCAGCGAGTTCGAAGATTAACCCGGCGTGATTGGCCGCGATACTCAGGAGCTGTCGCTCCTCGTTGCTGAACTGGGCGGCCAAGGTCACGCGGATCCGGTCATGGATCAGTGCCCGCGACTGGTTCGCTAGAAGTCCCTCGGTCGCAGCCTGGAAAACAAAGCGCAAACAATTCAGCGATTGCGCGTCGCCCAGCACTTCGCACAGCCTGTCGCCGAAGTGCACCGATGATCCGGCAGTGGCTTCGATCGCCTGATTGACGAGCCGCGCACCGCCCAGCTCGAGAAAACCGCGATGGCCGATCTCGTTCTCCGCCGCCCAGACCAAAAGGGTCACACGATCCGGTCCGCGGAGGAATCCTCTCAGTTGCTTGCGTGCCTGGTTCCAGTCGATCAGGAACACCAGCCGCGAGCCGAGAAATTCGAGATAAGCGCGGCAGCTATCGGTATCCTTGGCCTCGATATGCCCGGTCGCCATGAAAAACGGCGAGCCTGCGGCCAGCACGGCGGTGCTCTCCTTGTCCCATGTCACTGCCTCCGCACGCAGCATGTCCTTGAAGAATGCCAGGCGCTCGGGATGCACATCTGTGTAAGTGACGCTCACAGCGAGCTCCACCACGTGAATCACGATCACGTGTGCGTCCGTAGTGCCGATATCGTTTTGAATCACCAAACGGTCAGCTACGCGTGTCGCTGTGGTGGCTAGCCCCGGGTGATTGAACTTAAGCTTTGCGGTGCGATTGACACCGGCCATGAACGCTGAGACTAGTGACCGGTCCGGATCGGAGAGGCCGTAGACGGCAGCGCTGTCCAGCGTCTCCTCGGCGAGCTCCGCCTGCATGGCATTGAGCCGCTTATGCAGATCCATCACCAGGCGATGCAGGCTGTCCGGGCGGTCATGCCCGGCCTGCATCATTGCGGAGATGGCTTCCGGATCAAGAAGGTCGCTCGCAGGGAGGGCTTTGAGCAATGCATCGAGCCTCGCCTCCAAACCGTCCGCATCACTGGCGAGTACGGGTGCCGCCATCAAGCGCGCGTCAGCGGCGATCTGCGCTAAGATCCGTGTGGCGCCAGGAACGTGACAGGACTTTCCACTAGTGCGCGCCCCGGCCACGACAGTATCAAGATCAGGATCATCGATGCCGCAAGCAACACGCTCTCGCTTCAAAGTGCCCGCCGGTTGGTTCGGATGCTCGGCATAAGACAACGCAAGCTGCAGTAGCGAGAAAAAGTACTTTATCCGGTCGTTGGCCGCCAACGCTTCATTGAGACGAGCCGTCGGCTGCAATACGGTCTCGCCGATTGCGGCTAGAATCTGCGTTTTCATCTCCACTTACCTTGCAGCGTGTATACACCTTTCTGATAGACCCTTGATGAACGCCAAGCAAGGCAGTCCAGCTCCGGTACTTCTAGTGGCTTGTGTAAGCTAGAAATACTTTTCGATCTTCGAGCACGAGCCCCGTGCCTGCCCCCGGCGGCGTTCCTGTTCAGATCACTGCAATTGATTCCGCGCGTCAGGCAACAGTTCATTACTGTCCCTCTTTCCTGCCGTACGGGCGGCGTTTGGATTCGTGCTTCGACTGCTCCGAAGGCCATGATGGGTAGGGTTGTGATCAATTCGGCTAAGGAAGGAACGAGACTCGACTGTCGTTTACCAGTGCTCCCTGTCGCTCTCCGACATCCTGACCATTCGTGCCACCAATGTGGAGAGCGGTATTTCTACCGGCCTGCTGCGCATGGCAGTGGGGTTTACGATCACTGCAATAGATCCCTTGCGCCGCATGGCGCGCAGCATCGCCGCCTGATTTGTAGAGGCATTTGCGCGCTGGTTCAAATCCATTCCATTCGCAGCAGCCAGACTTTCACCCCTTGCGTCAGGCAAGAGTAGGCAAAGAGTGTGGCCAGCAGGATGGGCCAGTAGAGCCTTGGCAAATGGACCAGGCCAAGCGACGCCGCCATGGGAGAATACGGAAGCCACGCTCCAAAGGCCATGATGGATGCGGTTGTGATCAACAACGGCCAGCTGGCACAGCTCTGCAGAAAAGGGATCTTGTTGGTGCGGATGATGTGGATGATCAGTGTCTGGGTCATGATCGACTCGACAAACCAACCAGTCTGAAACAACGGAGCGCGGGACGGGGCCCAGCACTTGAAGAGATAGAGCATGACGAAGAAGGTCGTGTAATCGAAGATCGAGCTGATGGGTCCTATGCAGAGAATGAACCGTTTAATTGCTTTGATGTTCCAGGGCTTGGGCAGCGCTACCAGCTCTTCGTCGACTGAATCAGTGGGAATTGGCACTTGCGAGAAGTCATAGAGCAGGTTATTGCTCAGAATCTGAATCGGCGTCATGGGCAAAAACGGGAGAAAGGCGCTCGCCCCCAGGACGCTGAACATATTTCCAAAGTTGGAACTGGCACCCATCCGGATGTACTTGAGGATGTTGGCGAAGACCTTCCGGCCTTCGATGACACCGCCCTCCAGCACCATGAGGTCTTTTTGCAGCAGGATCAGGTCCGCCGATTCCTTGGCGATGTCGGTTGCGGTGTCGACCGAGATGCCGATGTCCGCGGCGTGCAATGCGGGGGCATCGTTGATGCCGTCTCCCATATATCCGACCACATGCCCCTTGGCGCGCAGGCAGCGAATAATCCGCTGCTTGTGCGCGGGAGATAGGCGTGCGAAGAGGGTTGTCTTCTCCGCGGCGTCAGCGAGCTCGTTATCGGACATTTTCTCAAGCTCGCCGCCCAGCAGCATGGGGTCGGCGGATAGTCCCACGTCTTTGCACACCTTGCGGCTGATCAGGTCGTTGTCGCCGGTGAGAATCTTCACCCCAAGGCCATGCCTGTGCAGGGCCTGGATGGCGGTCGCCGCGGTAGGTTTCGGCGGGTCGAGAAACGCCACATACCCCTTCAGCACGAGATCGCGTTCGTCATCTCTGGAGCAAGCCTGTTTTCCCGGCAGTTCTTTCATCGCCACTGCCAGGACCCGGAATCCGTCGTTGCTCAGACTCGCATATTCGCCGCTTAACCCTTTCATCAGGGCGCTGTCCATAGGCGACAGCTTCCCATCCAGCTCGAAATGGGAGCACTGACGGAAAATCTCCTCGGGCGCGCCCTTGGTCAGCAGGACCGCCTTGCCCTCGGGGTTTTCGACGAGCACGGACATCATGCGACGAGTGAAGTCGAAAGGAATCTCATCGAGCTTCTTGTATTTCTCGACCAGGGATTGCTGCTGAAAATCCGAACTATGCAGGATGGCCGTGTCGAGCAGGTTCTTGAGCCCCGTCTGAAAATGGCTGATAAGGTATCCGTCGAGCAGCACTTCATCGGTCTCGCGTCCGGCGATATTGCAGTGGCGCTGCAGCACGACCCGGTCCTCGGTGAGCGTGCCGGTCTTATCGGTGCAGAGCAAGTCCATTGCGCCGAAGTTCTGGATGGAATTGAGACGCTTGACAATCACCTTCTTGCGGCTCATGGCAAGCGCGCCCTTGGCGAGGCAGACCGAGACGATCATGGGCAGCATCTCCGGAGTAAGCCCGACCGCCACCGCCAGCGCGAAGAAAAAGGCGCTCTTCCAATCATGTTTGGTGAATCCGTTGATAAGGAAGACAAGCGGCACCATGACGGCCATGAGCTTGAGCATCAGCCGGGTGAAGCCATTGATGCCCTTGTCGAAACTGGTCGGCGGCGCGTCTCCCGTGATCGACTCGGCCATGCTCCCGAGGTAGGTGTTGACTCCCGTGGCGACGACGACTGCGCTCGCCGTCCCGCTTTCAACGCTTGTGCCCATGAAGCAGGTGTTCTTGAGTTCGGTCGGCGAGTCTGCGGGCTTGGGGTCGGCATCGTGGAATTTCTCCACCGGAAGCGACTCGCCCGTCAGCGTTCCCTGGCTGACGAATAGGTCCTTTGCGGAAAGCACCCGCACATCGCCCGGAATCATGTCGCCGGCGGAGAGATGAATAATGTCTCCAGGAACCAGGTCACAGAGGGGAAGCTCGCGGGCGTTGCCATCGCGAACCACGGTAGCTGTCACGTGGATCATTGCCTTGAGCTTGGCCGCGGCTGCGTCGGCGCGTGCCTCCTGGAAGAAGCGCAACGCCGTGCTGAGCAACACCATTCCGGCCATGACGCTACCGGCGCGGGGATCGCCAGTGGCAAAGGAAATCGAGGAAAGTATCGCGAGCAGGATCACCAGAGGATTGCGGAGGATGATCAGGAGGCGGAGGAACCAGCCGCGCCTTCGTTCCTGTGCGACTACATTTGGCCCCGTCTTTCGCGCCCGGTCTTCGGCCTCCACCTGCGTCAGGCCTTCGCTGGTGGCGCGCAGAGAACTAAGCAGTTCATCGCCGTCCTTCCCTGCCGCATCGAGGACAGCCGGGGACACACGGATGTTATGGTCTTTCGCTTTGGCCACAGGCGGAGACTTATCCGGGGGCGGAAGAGTCGCTGCTGCGCCAGCGGTCTTAGGGCTACCGTCTTCGGCCACAGCTGACGCTGCGTCTGTGATGCTGGCCGGTTTCATCGCGAGACACTCCGATGTTCGCGGGTTCGAGGATGGATTCCACAGCATACAAGCGGATCACGAGTGTCCGGCGCGGTGACATTGGAAGAGTCGCTTGCGATTCCCCAGCAGTATCCGCCCACCGGGATGAGAAAACTGAGCTATTTTGCTCAGCACAGGCCAGCGCTCCTGGAGCGCACGCAAATTGTCGTATGGTTCCCTGCCTCCCCCTTCAATTTCTGACCTGAACCAAATCAATGAACAGGCTTCCGGCTGTTGTTGGAGGCGAGGATGACTGTCATGGCGATTGTCCGCACCAAAGCTCTCGATCGACGGAAGGCAGTCAAAGGAAAGGAGTTCCCGCCAGGGTAGCGGTCGTCTGTCTGATGATGAGCAAAGTGACACAGACGATGGCAGGTATTTGAGAGAGACTCCCAGCAGAGGTACTCCAAATGTCTGAATCCAAGGCGACCAGAAGCATCATCGATACACACCGGCACATTTTCGGTCCGAAGCTGCGTCAGAAGTTCGTTGAGAATATAGGCTTTGATGACACCAAGTCATTGCCGCAGGCAAACGCAGGCGAGATGTTTTTCTATCGCGAGTCAGTTGACGTTGATTATTCGATGGAGATTCAGCGGCAGAGCGGGGTCACGCTTTGCGTGAACAGCTATGGCGGCGAGATTGATACGTTCGCCCAGCACATCATTAAAGCAAGCACCATCGATACCCTCAAATTCCTGCACGACGAGTCCTTCGAGCTTCGCGATAGGTTCCCCAACGACATCGCCTGCATGGCCAACGCTCACGCTCTGGAAGAGAACACGCGCGATGTCATTGATCCGCTGATCTCCAACAAAGAGGCTTGCTGCATCAGCATTTCGACCAGCTACGGAAGCGGTGCCGATCAGGTATTCCTCGACTCGCCCAAGGCCGAGTGGCTATGGGAGTACGCGCAGGACAAGGATGTGCTCGTTCATATTCATCCGCCCCTGGTATCGATAGGCGCTGCTGCAATGCAGCAGTACAGGCTCATCGAAGCCGTCGGCCGGCCATTCGATACGGCGCTGTCGGCAGCTCGCATGATCTATAGCGGCGTATTCGATAGATACCCAAAACTAAAGCTTCTTTTCGTTCATATGGGCGGAGCGCTCGCTCCCGTGATTTGCAGACTCGATTGGAATTGGGATCTGAACTACAAAGGCATCCAGGACCCACCGGTCCAAAAGATGGACAAGAACCTTCGCAAGCCTTCGGAGTACTTCAAGTCGAATATCTATGTGGATACCATGGGTCCAAGCGAGATCGGCCTTAAAGCTATGGTCGAGATGTGCGGCGTCGATCGCGTCTTGTTTGGAACCGATTTCGGACCGGTTCCAATGAGTCCAAAGCTGCACATCGATCTTGTAGACAACACGATCCCCGATGCTTCAGATCGCAAGAAGATTTTCTCTACCAATACTGTTGCTTTGCTCCGTCTGACTGAAACTGCACCTCGCCTCGTCCCCCGCGCCGCTTAATTTTCATGCGCGAGCCCCTTGGAAATCATGTTGAGTTTTCCCGGGGGCAAGGCGCTACAACGCTTGAGTGCATTCGTCGCCATTAGCTGCTGCCGAAGGTTGCGTACTTACTTCAAGGAGTCAAAGCCCATGTCGATTGAAGCCCAGGCTGGGGCTCGTCCGCGTCATAGCTCCAGCGACTCGTTCCTGAGCCCTTTCGACCGCATCACGAATGATTTCTCCATAACGATTGTTGGGAAGAGTGGGCAGCACTTCCACGGTCATTGCGTAGAATCGACGAGCATCGTCCCACCTACCCAGATCTTCGTAGGCCTTGCCCATGTTCAGATACAAAGAGGGGAAAAATCCGCTGACCCTATCGTCAGCTAGGGCCCGGGCGTAGTCTAGTGACCGCTGATTCCAGGTCAACGCTTCATCTGGACTCTTCTGGTGTCGGGCCACGTAGTGAGCGGCAACACATCGCTCGAAATCGTCGGTGCTTTGAGTCCACGCAGCCATGAATACGGTTGAAGCTTCTTCGAAGTTGCCCTTCGACTCGTACTCCATCCCCTGCGCACATAACTTCACAACGGGGTTCTCGGGGTCCATCATTTGCGTCCTCCATTGGAGATAAGGAAGTTTCGCGGACAGAGAGCGCCGGGCTAAACCGGTCACATTGTAGCTTGAGGCAAGTCCGGCGACATGATAATTATTCACCGTGGCGATTCTTTCATGCGCCGCAATAGGTATGCTGTTGCCGCATTACCGCCGGGGTACCTTGGTTCCGGATCCATCCATCCATCCATTAAAAGGGGAAACTATGAATCGACGTTCATTCCTCTGGCAAGGCCTTTGTTCGTCTCTTCCGCTCCTGGCGCGGGCCAGCTTTTCTCAGCAGCTCGCCGGGCTTCCGGCCTCGAAGCCGAGCGATGCCGACCTCACAGCCTTTGCACGGGGCCTTACTGGGAATGTCTTCCGTCCCGGCGACCCGAAATATGAACAGCTTCGCAAAGGCTATGCGGCCAAGTTTGACGAGCATCCCGCGCTCGTAGTCCGTCCCGTCAACCCTCAGGACATCCAGGCCATTCTGAGCTTCGTAAGGTCCAATCATCTGCCTCTCGCTGTCCGCTGCGGAGGCCATAATTATGCCGGTTACTCCACCTGTGAGGGTGGCATCGTGCTCGAAATGTCCGGCTTCCGCAACATCGCCATTGCTGCCGACAAAAGCTATGCCCGCATGGGCGGCGGAATGTTGTGCGGGTCGGTTGAGACCGAGACCGCAAAGGCCGGAGTCGCCGCCGTGCTGGGCCAGTGTCCTTCGGTGGGTGTGGGAGGGTTTCTTCTTGGCGGGGGCGTTGGTCCGCTGATGAGCAAGTACGGCATTGGCTGCGACAACATCCTTGCCGCGGACCTGGTGCTGGCCGACGGACGACAGGTCAAGGCGAGTGCGCACGAGAACCCAGACCTCTACTGGGCCATTCGAGGAGGAGGCGGCAACTTTGGGATCGTCACCGCATTCGAGGTGGCACTGCACCTCGTCTCGAGGGTTTTCGCGGGCAATATCACCCTTGAGTCAGAGGACCCTCGTCAACTTTTGCGAGCTTTTAGGGACTCTCTTCCTACAGCACCAGACGAGCTCACTCTCATCGCCTTGATGTCTACGGAGCCCAATCGCAAGCCGCGGCTCGAAATCCAGGCCTGCTACGTCGGTGGGCAAGAGGGAGGAGAGAAGGCGCTGGCGCCTCTTCGTCATCATCCTGCAGTCGTGCACGACACGGTTAAGTTAAGGCCGTATCTCGAGCTTGAGCAGATGGTACCCGCCGATATTCCGCCAAGCTATGAGGAACATTGCAGCGGCTTTTTCGCAGAGCTCGACGAGCGGAGAATCGAGATTTTCGCGAATGCGTTTTCGGGTGCGCCGTTTCCCGTCGACTGCTTCCTCATTCATCTTCACGGCGCAGTGACGCGGGTGCCCGTGGCTGCGACGCCGTTCCCACTGCGGAAGGATGGCATTGCCGGCGACATTGCCGCCTATTGGAAGGCGCCAGATGGCCAGCGAGCAGCCAGTGAGTGGATTGAGGCGCTGAAATCGAAACTGCCTGTGGACGAAGTCGGCAACTACGTGAACGTCATGGATCGTGAGGAAGAGAGCAGCGTCCGACGCGCCTATGGCGCCAACTACGAGCGTCTCCAGCACGTCAAAGCGCGCTACGATCCCCACAATCTGTTCTCGCTCAACCAGAACATACGGCCCGCATGAAGTAAACGGTCCTCCGAATTCGTTCTGAACCTCTCTGAGCCGTTCGGCTAATCTAGTACGGCGGAGAGACAAACTACACTCTGTAGTTTCATAGAGCGTCTGCGTGCTCGGGTCCTCTTCCACAATACAAACACAAGTTCGTGGACATCCAATTACGTTGCTAACGAAACACCCGCGTGCATTGTCGCGCCGGTGACGATCGAGAGTACAGGGACACGACCACCGAACTTTTTATTAGGCTCGCGCCTGATGGCAACAATGACAAACTCCTTACAATCCCGTGACACAACCAACAATTGCATCTGCTGAACTGGTTTCACTGCTGGTGGCTTGACTAGAGCCCGCTAGAAAAATACGGATTCGAGTTTTCAAACCGTATACAGGTGATGGCTATGATTTGCAGGAATGATCCTGGAGTTGCAATAGCTCACGCGTTCGCACTGGCAGCGGTATTTCCAATTTCGATTGGGCACACTCTTCCCAGTTCCCGCTCGGAGTTCGGGCCTTCGACGACCGCGAACTCAAGCAATCGTCTACTCGAAGCTCACGCCGAACCTATCGGCTTCCGGTCATAGACCCAAGGAGTAACTCAATGTCCACCCCAGCACATGTTCCTGAGGAAGTGACTGCTTCCGTAGCAGAACGCCGGTCATTTCTCCGCGCCTTGTTGGTTTCCGTCGGCGGTCTGGTAAGTGCAACATTGGCCTTTCCGCTTGTCCGCTTTGCTACCTTTCCCCTGCGTGTGCGAGAGGACGAAGCGTCCTGGTCCGACGTAGGGAAGATCGATGAATTCGCCTCGCTCGCTGAACCTGCTGTTCGCACGATTAACGTCGAAAGGACTGATGGCTGGCGCAGTTCTGCGGCGCAGAACGGTGTATATGTTGTGCCCGGAGAGAGCGGTAAGCTAAAGGTCCTTTCTTCGGTATGCCCCCACTTGGGTTGCGCCGTGCGCTGGATCGACAAAAAAGACAGGTTCATCTGTCCCTGCCATGGGGGCACATTTACTAAGACTGGCGTGCACGTCGCGGGACCCCCGCTCCGCGCCATGGATGAGCTCGAAAGCAAGGTCGAAAACGGTGTTCTCAAGGTCCGCTTTCAGTACTTCCGCCAACTCGCGGCTAACAAGGAACCGGTGGCGTGATAGGTGAGGAATATGCCTGAGACCAGGTACGCCTTGCCAAAAGATAATCCAAGA
>Ga0210391_10004949_pt1 | contig 11013 bp, 5 predicted proteins | sample IncBWC12OmetaG_FD_160573 | JGI IMG/M metagenome (GOLD analysis project Ga0210391, IMG submission 160573) | Forest soil microbial communities from Barre Woods Harvard Forest LTER site, Petersham, Massachusetts, United States - Inc-BW-C-12-O ...
AATTTGGCGATCTCGTGCCCCTGGTGGTCCACGGCCCGGATAAAGGCGTTCTCCACCATCCCGAAGTGCTGGTGATTCTGACGTCCGTGGTAGATCGCGACCAGGAATATGATCTTCTGGTAGCGCTGGTCAAGGGAATCCAGGCGAACGACGATCTGCTCGTCATCGCCATCCCCGGCTCCCGTCCGGTTGTCTCCCGTCAGCCAGATCTGGCCTGAAGGATGCCTCATCGAGTTGAAGTAGATGATGTCTCCTTCGTACAGGCCGACAGTGCGCCCGTTGATCTCTGCGGTCCGGCCCAGGTTGGCTACCTTACCGTTCGCATCCAGGAGGAAAGCGATGGCGTCCAGGTCATATTCTTCTTCCTGTTCGTCACCCAGGAGCCTGCCCAGGAAGCCCCCTCCGAAGGGGCTTTTCTTCCGAACGTCCCAGCCCAATCCTATCGTGACCTGGGACAGGTCATAGGTCTCTCCCTTGTCCCCCTTCCGGAGGTCTATCGTTTGTCCTTTGACTAAATTGATCGCCATTTATTTTATGATTTGACCTTTGTAATATTTGGCCAGGAAATAAGAGAGGTCTTCCTTATACCCTACGCCCGAGGCTTCAAACTTCCACTTCCCGTCCCTGCGGTAAAGCCTTCCGAATTCCACGGCTGTTTCGATGGAGAAGTCCTCGCCCAGTTCGTACTTGGCAACTTCCAGGCCCGTGCTGTTGTCCACGATACGGATATAGGAATCGCGGACCTGTCCGAAATTCTGCCTCCGCGCCGGGGCTTCGTAAATCGTAACGACGAAAAGGATTTCCTGGATCCGGGGGTCCACTTTCGCAAGGTCGACCATGATCGTTTCATCATCGCCCCCTGCACTGTTTCCCCCCGTGGGATCGTCACCCGAATGGTGCAGCGCCTTGTCGGGGGAATCGGTGTTCCCGTAGAACACGAAATATTTCTCTTCGGGAATCTGACGGCCCTGGTCCACCATGAAGGCGGAAGCGTCCAGGTCGAAATCGAAGCCCGTGCCTTCGTGAGGAGTCCATCCCAACCCCACGCTCATATTGTTTAGCCCGATGTCGATTTTTTGACCTTTTTGCAGGTTGATTGCCATAATCTCTTTTTGTGGAGACTAAAGTAGGCAGTTTTCGGTTTACCAGGTATGCGACGCGGCCAATGCCGCCTTTTTTGCGACAAAGGGCCCCCGGAGGGGCCCCTTTCCAAAGTCGAGTTAAGAATTTTTTAATTAATGTCCTGCCCGTTTTTCAACTTCGCCGCCATCTGCGTGAGGTTTGCGTTGTTGGCCCCGTTGGGGGGCGAAAATGCCTGCGCGTCGGTGACATATTTCAGGGCCGTTTTGTAGTCCCCCGCCGCGGAATAGGCCCTGGCCAATCCAATGTTGGTCATTACCTCGCGGGGGTATTTCTTGTAGTTTGCCGTAAACACTTCAACGGCTTCCTTGACCTTCTTTTGAGCCAGGAGCTGGCGCCCGTATTGGTGCAACTCCGCCATGGAGGCCAGGGGTTGGGCCGCCTTCATGATGCTGTCGGCTTCGCTATCCCTGCCGAGTTTCCGCAACACCTGTGCCTTTGTGCTCCAGGAAGTGAAGGTTTTGGTGCCACCGAAATTAGGGTCGGTGGCGTTGTTTGCCCAAACCAAGGCTTCGTCGAAGTCGGTGTTGTGTGCCACGCACCAGGCGGCGGCTTCATTCCAGGCTTCCCAGGTAAAACCCCTTTCGCTGCGGAGCTCCCTGCGGAACGAGGCCAGTTGGGTATTGACATAATCCACGCCCACGGTAAAGGGGATCATCAGTTTTTCCCATTCCAGTGCTACCGTGGCCGTCGTATCGGTTTCATTGGTGAATTCGTATTTCAGCCACTCCACCTTGTTGTCCAGCGCGACGGGCTTGACATTCACCCTCAGCACATCCTCGGAGGGGTCGTAAAAAAAGGAGCCCCAGGAGGTGGAGTTCCGGGAGAAAATGAGGGTACACTGGTCCGGTCCGTACGCAACGAAGAATCCGTATTTCCCGGCAGGCAGGGGCTTTCCCTCGATGGTCACGTCCGTGCTGAACTGGATGGTCGTGTTCTCGTTGGCGCCCGCCCTCCAGGGAGCCGCCTTGCTGGTCCCGAAGCCCTGATCCACGTACCCCGCGGGGATCAACTGGCCCCAAATCTTTCCGTCCCGGCCCTTCACGTGGGGACGGTTATAGTCGATGGCGACGTCGGTCACCCCTATGGTTTCGGAGATGGAGGCCCTCCGGTTTCCCCCTTCGGCCGAAGTGGTGAGGGGAAGGCTTTGTGCCTTGGGCAACAGCGGCAGCAACAGGGCCGCGCAAATAATAGTGAGAAAAGGCTTCATAAGCATTTCGTTTTTTGGAGAATAAACCTACTAAATGGGTTTCTCGTCCTCCCGGAAAAGTGACCGGCGAAAGGGAAGCAGGATGAGAGGTCGAAATTGTCTTGTGCATGGCCGCCGAATAAAAATTCGATGATATTGTATCTAAAAGAATATAATTCTTTATTTTTGCAATTCACCGAACTAAATTCTATGACTTCGACCCTTACGTCACCCCGGGTCGCGTCTGCGCAGGCGACGCCTCGCAAGACCCGCGTCGAATCCGTCGACCTGCTCAGGGGTATAGCCATGATCATCATGGCCCTGGACCATGTCCGTGATTATTTTCATTACAGCGCCTACCAATTCGATCCCACGGACCTCAGCCGAACTACCGTTCCCATTTTCCTGACGCGCTGGATCACCCATTTTTGCGCTCCCGTATTCGTCCTGCTCGCGGGCACGGCAGCTTACCTGTATGGTCAAAAAAAGGGAATTCCGGCCCTAACGCGCTTCCTCTTTACCCGGGGGCTGTGGCTGATATTCGTGGAGATGGTCATCGTCACCCTGGGGTGGACCTTCAATCTCTATTTCAACTTCCCCATTCTCCAGGTCATCTGGGCGATCGGCGTCAGCATGATCGTTTTATCCGTCCTGGTGCGGCTGCCACTAAGCGCGATAGTCGTGGCCGGCGTTATTTTGGTTGCCGGACACAATTCCCTCGACGGGATTCATGTCCCCGGCACGGGGACCAAGGCGATCCTTTGGTCCTTCCTGCACGATCAACGCTTTTTCCCCCATTTCGCCATGGGATATCCCATCATTCCCTGGATCGGTATCATGGCCCTGGGGTACACCATGGGATACTGGTACGGACCCGCCTATGATGCGGCTCGCCGGCGGAAGAACCTCGCCATTACAGGAGCGGGGGCGCTCCTATTATTCCTGTTGTTGCGTGCGATTAATATGTACGGCGATCCTCATCCCTGGGCCACACAGAAAACCCCCATATTTACAGTCTTATCGTTTATCAACGTCAATAAATATCCTCCCTCCCTCGACTACGTGTTGCTGATGCTGGGACCCGCCCTGATCTTCCTGTCCATCGCGGAACGTCGTCCCCTGAAAGCCGTGGGACGGGCCATCACCGTCTATGGCCGCGTCCCCATGTTTTATTACCTGATCCACATATTTGTCATCCACGCGCTTGCCATCCTCGGCGTAGTGTATTGCGGATACCCGGCCAGGGATATGACCATGATCCAGACATGGGTAACCGCTGACGCCAGGCTAAGCGGATATGGGTTCAACCTGATTACGGTATACCTCATTTGGATCGCGGTGGTCATAGGATTGTACCCGTTGTGCCGATGGTATGACCGGTACAAGCGCACCCATTCTTACTGGTGGCTGAGTTACCTCTAGTCGAGTCCACCGCGGCGGATCGACTTTACCTGCGCCGGCCACTTCATGGGTTCTCCGGTGCGTGGATTGTTGCCCAGCTGCGCTTTTTCATTGGAAGCCCTTTCGGGATCCTCACTGGCCATGTACGCCAGGATGGCGACCAGGATGGCATTGTTTTCCAGGTCATCGAAGACGATCTTGTCATAGGTGTCCCGGTTGGTATGCCAGGTGTAATTGAAATAAGACCAGTTCAGGGAGCTCAGCGAAAATCCCAGGGCGCCCACTGCATCGAAGGAGGCAAAGTCGGAGCCCCCTCCGCCCGGAGCGCCGGGGAAGGTCGTCTTGATGGAATCCTTGATAAAGGAAGGCACCGGGCTCAACCAGCGCGTGAGGAATTCGGAGGCGTGCTGGTAACCTTGGCCGGACATGTTGACGACCCTGCCTGTACCGTTATCCTGGTTGAAGAGTGCCTGTAATTTGCTTACCGTATCGGGGTGGTCTTCCACGAAAGCCCTGGAGCCGTTCAGCCCTTCTTCCTCGCTGCCCCAGTGCCCGACCAGGATGGTCCGCTTGGGATGGGGGTACAGTTTCTGAAGGATGCGCATGGCTTCCATCATGGTGAGGGTTCCCGTGCCGTTATCGGTAGCGCCGCTTCCCCCGTCCCAGGAATCGAAGTGGGCGGAAAGCATGACGTACTCGTCGGGCTTCTCGGTTCCCCGGATGCCTGCTACGACGTTGAAGGTCTTTACTTCACCCCTTTCCTTGGATTCGGTATAGATGGTGATTTTGGGCCGGCATCCTGATTCCACCAGGCGGTAGAGCATGGCGTAATCTTCCAGCATGATGTCTACACTGGGAATAGTTTTGGTGTACGCCCCGAAAATCTTATCCACCCCAAAGCCCTGCGACCAATAGTTGGACACGACCCCTGCAGCGCCCGCTTTTTCCAGGGCAACGGGAAGGGTGCGGTTGTTATATCCCGTTTTCTTGATGCGGTTGGTCCACGCGTCGGTTGTTGCTTTCCGCTCGTCCTTCATCTTCTGGAAGGACTCCGCGGTGGCAAATTGTTGCCAGTTGTCGTCGGGCCTCCCCGTGGGCTGGAGCATCGACACCATCACGAACTTGCCCTTCACGTTGGGCAGCCACGCGGCAAAGGCCACCGAATCGGGCAGATCGGGGATGATGACCAGTTCGGCCGTGACGGGCTTGCGCATGGCCGGACACCAGGCCAGCTGCGTGGCCTCGAGGGTCCTCAGGCGCGGGTAAACCATGTCGATCCGAGAAACACCTCTTTCCCAACCCCTCCATATACCCCAATCCTGTTCCTCGGCCGGGATGCCAAAGCTCTTATATTTGGCCAGGGCCCAGTCCCGGGCGGCCTCCATCTGGGGAGACCCGACCAGGCGGGGGCCAATGCTGTCGAACAATTCGTGGGCGAATTGCTTAAGCTGGGAGTTGTTTCTTTCTTCCTGGACGATGGATTGGACCATGGCGTCCTTGTTGTCCTGGGCTTTCAGCGCGGGGAGCGCGCCCAGGAAGCAAATGGCTGCAACGATTAGCTTTCTCATGGAGCCGAATATAGGGACTAAAGTTTTCCTGTACGGGGGGAAAGTGACGGGCGGTTATCCGCCATATACTGCGAAGGCGTGATACCGAATTGCTTATGGAAGTCCCTGGCGAAATTCGTGGGCATGGAATAGCCCACCAGGGTGGACACCTCGTTGATTTTGTAGGCCCCCCCGGCCAACATGGAAGCGGCTTTTTTAAGGCGCGTCAGGCTGATGAGCTCATTGGGGGTCAGGTCGGAAAGGGCGCTGATCTTCCTGTACAGGGTCGTCCGGCTCATGTTCATCAGGCGGGAGAGTTGGTCCACGTCCAGGTCCATATCGGTGATGTGTTCGTAAATGACATCGCTCAATTGTTCGAGGAAGTCCCGGTCGGCCAGGGTGCTGCCCATCCCTTTCATGTGGCTCAGGGGAGAGCGCGCAAAATATTCCTTGACCAGGTTTCGATTGGTCAGCAGGCTCATGATCTGGGCCTGCAGGTGTTCGAGATTGAAAGGTTTTTCGATATAGGCATCCGCCCCAACCTCCAGCCCTTCGATCTTGGAGGAAACCGAGCTTTTGGCGGTAAGCAGGATGATGGGAATGTGGCTATACTGCAGGTCGGTTTTGATTTTCTTGCACAGGGCGATTCCGTCCATAACGGGCATCATGATGTCGCTCACGACCAATTGGACGTTCTCTTTCTGGAGAATGAGGAGGGCTTCCTGCCCGTTGGCTGCGCTCAGGATGTTGAAGGATGGGTTCAACTCCTTTCCGATGAATTGGAGGATATCGCGGTTGTCCTCCACCAGCAAAAGGAGGGGCTTGGCGGAATCGAAGGCTACTTCCTCCGGGGTTTCCTCGGTGATTGGGCCTGGTTCGTCCCTGAGGCTGATCTCTTTTTCCTGGTGAATGGGAAGAGAAAGAAGGAATACATTTACATTTTCCTCGCCCTGTTTAAGGTCCAGCCTTCCATGGTGGAGCTCTGCCAGGGATCGGGAAAGGGGCAGCCCTATCCCCGCGCCTTCTTCCCTTTGGGTGTTCTTGATCCTGTAAAAGGGCTGGAATATTTTTTCCTTTTCATCTGGCGGAATCAGGAAACCATCATTCCTGACTTCTATGTGGAAGTTGTTGTCCTCGCTACTGAAAGGCAGGAGCTTGACCAGGATGGAGGTGCCCGCATATTTCACTGCGTTGTTGAGGAGGTTGCTCAGGATCTTCCTCAGGGCCTCGGGATCGACGAAGGCATACAATCCCATCCTGGGCAGTTCCAGGTTATACCGGAGGCTCCTTTGTTCGGCAGCCGGTCGGAAGTTGCCGAACAGTTCCTTGAGCAGTTCGGCGATATTGGTTTCGGTGAAGGTCAGGTCGATTTTTCCCGCCTCGGCTTTCCGGAAATCGAGCAACTGGTTAGTCAGGTCTATCAGCCTGTTGGTATTCTTTTCAATCATATGGAGGCTTTCATTGATAACCGCAGGGTGGTTTGGGTCCCTGAGGAGCTTGTCCAGGGGCATTTTTATAAGGGTCAGGGGCGTCCGGATTTCGTGGGCTACATTGGTGAAGAATTCGATTTTCGCATTGTAGATTTCCCGTTCCTTTTCTATTTCAAGGGTTTCTATCCGACGCTTGTTCTTCTCGTGGATCGCCAGATAATAGTAGCGCCCTATCGTGAAGGCGATGGCCAGGGCGGTCAGCACATAGAGTGTCCAGGCCCAGGCCGTGTCCCACCAGGGCGGGGAAACGGTAATGGAGAGGGTCACCTCCTGCTCGTTCCAAAGGCCTTCATTGTTCGAGCCCTTAACCTTGAAGGTATAATCGCCCTGGGGCAGTTTGGTGAAATAGATCTTCCGGTTCCGGTTCATTTGGATCCAATTCTTGTCCAACCCCTCCATTTGATAGGCATACCGGTTCATTTCGGGGGCGGCGAAACTGAGGGCAGCAATATTGAGGCTGATGTCCGAACTGTTGTAGGGCAACGTGATGTTGTGGGTATAAGTGATGGAGGTTTTCAGTGGAGAACCGGCGGCTCCGATGGGGACTTCTTTGTTGTCTACCTGTAACCCCGTGATGTATACCGGGGGAATGAAGGTATTCTGGGTAAAGGCGGAGGGATTGAAGCTGATCAGTCCCTTGATAGAGCCAAAAAAAAGGGTCCCGTCCGACCTTTTGTAAGCCGAATTGTAATTGAACTGATCGATCAGCAAACCGCTGGAAGTCGTGTAGGTTTTGATATTGCCCGTAACGGGATCGAAGCAAACCAGCCCCTTGGCCGAAGATATCCATAGGTTGTGCGCGTCGTCCTCCAGGGCCCGGAATATCTGATTGTCGGGAAAGCCGTCAGCTACGGTATAATTGCGCAAATCCCCCGTCCGGGGATTGTATTTCGTAAGGCCGCCCTCAGTGCAGAACCAAAGGTTCTTATGGCTGTCTTCCAGGAAGTTGTTGACATAATTATTGATCAGGCTCCGGGCATCTCCCCCCCGGTGCTGCAAGCGTCCATGCCTACCCGTTCCTGCATTATACCACGTTACCCCATATCCATAGGTACACGCCCACAGCGTACCTTCTTCATCTTCATGGATAGCCTGGATTTGAGTATTGAAGTAGGGCACAGACCTGAAATTGTTTTTTTGCCGGTTATACTCGGACATCCCATTCCAGGTGCCGACCAGGATATCACCGCCCCGGGTTTTATACAAGGTGACGACAAAATTGCTCTTAAAGGATCCCGAATCGGTTCCCGCATTGTAGTGACGGACCACTTTCTCAGTGTTCAGGTCCATGACGTCCAGGCCGTGTTCATAGGTACCGATCCACAATTCGTTTCCCACGGCGATCAGGCCATGGACATTTTTGAAGGAAATGCTGCCCGGCCCCGAGCCCGGCAGGAAATGACGGATTGCACCTGTGGCGGCGTCGATTTTATTGAGGCCGGCGTCCTCCGTACCGATCCAAAGGTTGCCCTTGCGGTCTTCGCATATCTCATGGACGAGGTTCCCACTCAGGTCATCGGCGCCCTCGTGCCGAAAGTATTTTCTGAATTTGTTGTATTGGGTGGAATAATAATTCACGCCGCCGAAGAAGGTGCCAAGCCAAACCCCGCCCTCCTTATCCTGGTAGTAAGAATACAGGACATTGTCCGTGATGGAGTAGGGATTTTCATATTCCTTTTGGATCAGGATGGGTTTATGGGTCAGGGTATTGTAAATGATCAAGCCTGTTTCCGTGGCAAACCACCATTCTTCATCCGAATGCTGAAAGATTTTGTGGATCTGGATGGCATCACTCCATGGATACCCCGAAAAAATATTCCGTACGGCATCCGCCTTGGGATTGAACATCCAGGCCCCATTGCTGGTTCCGATGATGACGCTGTCATCCCCGAGTGGAACGATGTCCTGCACCTGGAGGAGACTGCGAAACGAGGATTGAAGGGGATAGTCGGTGAACCGGTCCCCCACGTATTTTTTGAGGTGCCCGGAGTTGGTCGCCACCCATGGGGTTCCGTCCTTAGAAAGTGTAAGGCACACCACGCCATCTCCATAAGTTCGGACCTCGCCCGTACCTTCCTGAATGCAATACAACCTGAAATCGCTGACGATCCAAAGGTGATGATGGGGGTCTTCCCGGATAAAGCGTGTTTCTCCCTGGGGGATGCTTCTGAGCGGAGTGAAGGTTTCCTTCAGGGGATCGAACAGGTAGATGCCCGTATGCGTGCCCACCCACAACCTGCCCCTGCTGTCTTCCTGGAGGCTGACGATGGAATTGCTGCCCAGGCTGGTGGAGTCGTTAAGGTTATTGCTGAAAGTTTTAAAGTCGTATCCGTCGAATCGGTTCAGGCCATTCCGCGTCCCGAACCACATGAACCCCTTGCTGTCTTGCGTGATGCACGTGATCGTATTGCTGGAAATGCCATCCCCAACCTGGTAGTTCTTAAAGTAGTAGGGCTTTACCTGGGATAGTCCGGCAGAGCCGAGCAAATGGAAAATGAGCCATATCGGGGCGATCTTTCTCACAAATCAAATGTAGGGGTTTCAATGTCGCAATTTGTAGATTGGAACGTTTTGAACATATTCTGGAACACCTGGATCAGCCGCCCTTGAAAATTAGTTCTTTCTTAGCGGCATTAAAGTTTACCAAACCGATTGCTTATGCTTCTGCGTGTATATTCCTGTTGTGTTTTCCTACTTCTTTCCTTCGCCTTGCGGGCCCAACGATTGACCGGGCAGGTGCTTTCAGGTTCCGACCAGAAGCCCATGGCCGGCGTATCGATACAACTGAAAGGGACGGGGGAAGGTACGGTGACGGATGCCTCCGGCAAATTTTCCATACAGGCGCCCCCAAAAAGTGTCCTGATTTTTTCTTTCGAAGGATTCGAGCAGTTGGAGTGGACGGTGCGGGGAACCGCGCCCATACGCGTTGTAATGACGTCCGCGACAAAGGCTTTGGGGGACATTGTGGTAGTGGGGTACGGTACCCAGCAAAAGAAAGACCTGACGGGATCCATTGCAAAAGTGGACGGTGAGGAACTACATTCCCTTCCCGCACCGGATATAGGCGAAGCCCTGGAGGGCAGAGCGGCAGGGGTTGAAACCATTTCTTCCGGCGCCCCGGGGAGTAACGTTTCCTTCCTGATCAGGGGGATCGGAACGATCAATGACGCCTCGCCACTTATCGTCGTTGATGGCGTGCCCGAAGACGCACCCGTCAATAACCTGAACCCAGGTGACATCGCTTCCGTTGAAGTCCTGAAAGACGCTTCAGCAGCAGCCATCTACGGGTCCAGAGGGGCCAACGGGGTGATCCTCATCACGACCAGGAAAGGCGTAGCAGGACAGGGGCATCTTTCATTCGGATTTTTCGCCGGATTTCAAAGCCCTACCAGCGTCGTCAAGATGCTGAATGCGTCGCAATATGCCCAGTTGAATAATGAAATGCTGACCAACAATGGTTTGACGCCCAACCCTGCGTATGCCAATCCGGATACCCTGGGAAAAGGGACCGATTGGTTGGGCGCCTTGTTGAGAAAAGGCGCGCCCATGCAACAGTATTTCCTTTCCTATTCGGGAGGCGCCGGGAAAAGTACCTTTTATGTATCGGGGAGCGTGCTGAACCAGCAGGGGATCGTCATCAACACCGCATACCGGCGGTATACGGTCCAGCTAAATTCGGAATCGCAGGTCTTCAGGACGCTCACCTTCGGAGAAAACGTGACGCTGACCTCTGACGAGAAACCGAGTGGTTCCTACAATATTCAAAATACCCTGGCGGCCAACCCGGTACAGCCCATCTATAATAGTGACGGCACCTTCAGCAACGGGGGCGGAGGCATCGTTCCCTTGGTCAACAACCCCATAGGGATGGCCACCATCAACCAAAATAATACGAGGAGTTACGATGCTCTCGGATCCGTGTACGGGGAGTGGACCATCCTGCCCTACCTCAAATTCCGGAGCACGGCGGGTATCCAGGCCCAATTCTACGATACGCGGAACTGGACGCCCCAATACAACCTGCAACCTACGCCCCAGGATACTTCCGCCCTCGGACAGCAATACAACAAGAGCATTACATGGTTGCTGGACAACTACCTGACCTTCGACAAAACTTTTCCCCGCGCGGGTCACCTCACGGTGCTGGCAGGCATGGAATCCCAGGACAACCAGTACAATTTTGTGAGTGCCTACGGCTATATCCCCACGGGCGAGCCCGCCCAGCTCATCAACAATTCCGGGGGCA
>Ga0210391_10004950_pt1 | contig 11013 bp, 8 predicted proteins | sample IncBWC12OmetaG_FD_160573 | JGI IMG/M metagenome (GOLD analysis project Ga0210391, IMG submission 160573) | Forest soil microbial communities from Barre Woods Harvard Forest LTER site, Petersham, Massachusetts, United States - Inc-BW-C-12-O ...
ACCCGCAACACCGCCACCCTCGACAGTTCCGGGACGGTAGGCCTCGACCGCCAAGTAGGTCGTGAATCGGACCTCATCCCTGTAACGGCGGAACGAGACGTAGCTATGCATTCCAATCCCCGTCTCGAGAGGACGGCGGGCGAACCCCATCGCTGCTCGCGCGTAGCAATCGGTCGAGACGCCAAAGCGGTCAAAAGCCGATACGACGCGCTGCGCCACCGCAGAGTCGGTTTCGGCATAACTGTTGATGGGAAAATGCGTCGTCGCCGCGAGCGGTTGATCCGTTCCGCCGACGAACGTGTAGCAGGTGCATGGGGCCCGCCCGTCGAGCACGTCGTTGCTCGGGCGAGGGGCCACGAGGCCGAGAAATTCCCGCACGTCGCCGGGGCGATGATCGCGCGCGGCGCCGGCCACTTCCTCGAGGTCGTCGATCGTGCAGGCGAAATGCCGCGCGTACACCTTCAGCCGTGCTTCGCGCGATAGGCTGAGATCGAGCGAAAGGTAGTTTAGCTCGTCGAGGTCGGGGCCTCGCCCCAGTAGGCGGCGCGCGATGACCGGCCACGCTTTTGGAAAGCCCAGCCGCACGAGCGTCTCCTCGACCAGTGCCGGGGCGAGGCTTTGGCCTCGGCACCGCGGATTGAGATAAATCTTGAAGTCCGGAGCCTGGTCGGCGGAAAACCCCACGGCCAGCCAAATGCTGAAGGCGCCACATGGGTCCGGCGGGCAATAGAGGTCTTGGATTCGATCGAATCGCTTGAGATCGATCGCGAAGTCTCCCCTCAGGGAGCGAATGAGTGTGAGCGCGGCCTCACGGTTCGAGACCAAGGACGGGTTGCGTCCCAGAGGCTCGAGCAGGATTCGAAGCTCCGGCTTCTTTGCGAAAGTCACCGAGAATTCGACGGGCGTTTGATCATCGCCGACGTACGAAGGCCATGGCGGCCTTTCGCCTAGGGGCCTATGGCCCCATGGATCGACCAGCTTTGCGTACAGTGCCACGATCGATTCCGCGCGTTTTCGGAGGCCTGTCGCGTAAGCAAGCTGACGCAGGCGGTCCTTGGTTAGGTCGAAGAGCGTTGCAGCGGAATTGAGGGGGCTAGCGTTCATGGGGTTACTTCGGGTGGCCTTTCTCCGTGCGTACGGTCCAGCCATAGTCGTGACGATGTTTCGGCATCGAGATCCGTGCTGTCGCGCATGACGAAATCGAAGCCCGATCGCGCGCTGCATCGACGGCAGTGCACCGCACGACGTCGCGCAAACCAGGAGAGAGTTGACCTCGGATTAATGTTGCCCGGACGCCCTGCTTCGATACATCTGACACGCATCGAAAGCCCTTTTGGTGGGGGCCATGAGTACGTGCGAGCACAAGCGGCAGCGCACTCAGGTGATGCGGGGCAGTGGCTGCTCTTATTAATGGTCCACGGGCGCACGACCTTCGTTTCAAAGGGCCATTTTCCGAACACTTTCTGTTCTGCCTGAAACGATCGCATCACACTCGTGCGAGCTTTTGTTGTCGCTAAGGCCGGCACCGAGGGCCCTCCGTAAATGGCGCAAGGCGCCCGGGTATCGCCGTAGTGGCATGCAGGCCAGCCGCCGGAGCCGTGCCACGATCTGCGACGCGCGAGACTGAGCACTTACGGGCGAGCTATTGGGCCCGACGCTTTTGACGCTCTCGACGACCGCGCACGCGGGCTGTCCGAGGCCGCATGCGTTCCCGGACAAGCGCCTCTGCGTCTGCGACGTGACTCGAGCCCGGGAGTCGTCGCCGGCTTCGGCGGGGCGGGACTTTTGGCGACACGCTCACGGACAAACGGGGCGTTCATCCGACGTCAACAAGAGCGCCGGGATCAAAATACGATAAATCGTTGGCGTACCGAGGCTGTAAACGCGATACGCGAGCCTTCGAATTTCTCCTCAGGAGGGTGGCATCATTGCCGCAAGCTCCATCATGTTCATCGGATAGAACCGCGGGTCATGCTGGATCGTGACCCCTTGTTCCGTCGTGAAGGCGTCAACTGCCCATTGCCCGTTGAAACGACCCGACCCCGAGTTCTTTTCTCCACCGAACGGACTGAAAGCAAGGTCATTGATCGATTGATCGTTGACGTGGGCCATCCCGCATTCGAGGTTTTGCGCAAACCGAACTCCCCGCTCCCCGTCTCTCGTGAAGACGCAGGCCGCCAATCCGTAGGTCGTGTCGTTCGCCATGGCGAGCGCCTCTTCCTCACTGTTTGCGCGGAGAATCGGCGCCACGGGACCGAACGTCTCTTCTTGGGCGATTGCCGCCGTCGCATGGACGTCGGCAAAGATGTGCGGCGGGAGGACGAGCCCCGCGGGTGCCCCCCCGAGCAGCTCGCGGAAGCCGGCTTTGCGTGCGCCATCGATCTTTCCGAGCACGCTCTCGAGCTGCGTGTGGTTGATCAACGGACCCACGAACGTGTCGGGTAGCTTCGGATCGCCCACTTTGAGGGCGCGTGCGAGCTCCACGAAGCGATGCGTGAAGTCTTCGTAAACTGGCGCCTCGACGATGAAACGATTCGCGATCATGCAAATTTGGCCTTGATGGGCGAACTTGCCCCAAACCGCGGCTTTGGCTGCGAGGTCGAGATCGGCATCCTTCAGGACGACGAACGGGGCATTTCCGCCGAGTTCGAGGATGACCCTCTTCATCACGCTTGCCTGTGCCGCTTTGGTCGCGATCACACGCCCGGCCTGACTCGATCCCGTGAACGAGATGACCCGCGCCAGGGGATGGGTCACCACCGCGTTGCCGATGCGTGGACCGTCGCCCACGACGACGTTGAGCACGCCGGGGGGGACGCCCGCTTCTTCGAATATCTTGGCAAGCAGCAGGCCGCCCGAAACCGGTGTTTCTTCCGACGGCTTCAGAACGACGGCGTTTCCTACGGCGATCGCGGGGAATATCGAGCGTGCCGCGAGCTGAAGAGGAGCGTTGAAAGGGCTGATGACCCCGACGACGCCGACGGGCTTGCGATACGCGCGGCTTTCTTTGCCTGGTACGTCGCAGGGGAGAATTCGCCCCTCGACGCGGTAGGGGAGCATCGACGCTTCGAGAGCGACGGTTCGGACGAGAAACCACTCCAGAGCAGCTTTCAGCACCGTGCTGCCCGACTCCTGAACGAGAAGGGAGATGACCTCGTCCCGGCGGGCATCGAGAACCCCGACGATGCGCCGGAGCACCTCGGAGCGCGCGCCGGGCGGCGCCGCCGCCCAACCTCGCTGAATCCGAGCCGCACTGCGATAGGCGAGATCGACTTGCTCTTCGGACGCCTGCGCCAGCTCGAAGAGGACGTCCCACGTATACGGGTCGCGATCCTTCAGGACATCGCCCGCTCCTTGCAACCACTCACCGTTCACGTACAGGCGGTCGAACCCGGTGAAGCGCGGCGGTGCCTGGGACATGGTGGCCTGCTTTGCATTCTCTGCATTCACGACGTGCCTCCTTCTCTCGGTGACTCCAGCTCGTTTCCGGGTTGCTTCCGTCTCCGCACCCGTCGAGGAGTACGGAGGCAGGATCGCATGCACTTTTGCCGCGAGCCAGCGTGGGCCGGCGCGACTGCCTCCATTGTCGGACCGTTCGGTCCGAAAGGGAGTCGGCTCTATTCTCGGAAGATGCCGGGGCCCGGAGTCAAGATCCTATCCGGATCGAATTTGTCCTTCAGGCGGCGGAACTCCTCGAAGCGGCCGCCGTACTGGCGCACCCAGTCTTCGTGATCGAAGGTGATCGAACCGATCGGATAGCGCGTGCCGCCCACGTTGCGGGCCTTGTCGAAGAGGCGCCGGTTGCGCGCGAGCATCGTCGCCGTGAACGCGGGATCGGGCCCCGGAGCGGCGTTGGCCGTCAGGATGTCGAAGAGATATACGGTCTCGCCTTCCGGAAGCTGCAGGAACGCGGTCTCGGGACCGAGCTTCTTGTGGGGGAAGAGAAGGAGGAAGCCGCCCGCACCGACGTCGGCCGGCGTGAGAGTCGGGATGACGTCGCCCACGTAGCGTTCGACCGCGTCTGCGGGCAAAAACGCGTCGAACCATGGATGGATGACGTCGGTCCACAAGCCCGCGGCGATGAGCTGCGCGATGCCGTTGTCGACGTTCGTGACGTAGGGGATGTACGGCACGTCCGCGAACGGCGTCGTGCTTGGGTCGATACTGAGGCCGCGCAGCAAATGCGCGTTATCCGGCGGGTTCGATGGATCGAAGTACGCGACGGCGTTCAGCCCGTAGATGAATCCGCCGCTCGGGTTCGGCTGCCAGAGCGTGAAGAGGTCACGCAGCTCCTCGCGGCGGACGAGCGTCTTCAGGTCGTCGAAAAACACTCCATTGTCGGTGTAGGTCGGCTGGAAGATGCGCACGAACGGAAGCGCCGGCACGAGGTCGACGACCGCACGCGTGATGATGGCGCATTGTCCGAGGCCACCGCGGACGGCGTCGAACAACTCGCGATGCTCGTGCCGCGAGCAAGTGAGGAGGTCTCCCGCGCCCGTGACCACCTCGAGCTCCTGGACTCGATCGACTTGTGCGCCCTGAAAGTACGACGACGAAATGCCGCCGACCGACAGCGTGCCGCCGATGGACAGGCCGGTGAAGCCGGTGAGGGCGGGCGGCGTGAACCCCATCGGCACACTCTGCATGAGAAGCGTCTTCCACAAGGCGCCTGCGTCCACGTCGGCTGCCGTGGACGTAATCGAGTGAATCGTCGAGAGGCTCGACATCTCGATGACGAGGCCATTGAGGACCTGCGCTTGCCCGAAGGTCGTATGACCCTGGCCGCGCGCCGCCACGGGAATGCCGAAGCGTCGTGAGAAACGTATCATCTTTTGAATGTCGTCGACGGAACCCGGGCGAAGTACGGCGAGAGGCGTCTCGTGCACGATATTGCCCACGTCGACCGCATCGGCTGCGCGCGACGCCGTGTCGAAGAGCAGGACGCCGTCGAGGTGCGGGAGATCTTCGAAAGGCGACGACGCGTGGGCGACACTCACCCACCGACGCGTGATTGGGTTGAATCCGAGAGCCGCGGTCGCACCGACGACTCCCGCGAGAAACTGGCGTCTTGCAAGCATGGGTAAAGCCTCCGCTCGACGTGCCCGGAATTTAGGCAGCCGTCTTTACCATCTGATATTTGCGGACTCTTCGCAATAGCGATCGCGGATTGTCGCACGCTGGGGGGGGACGGCGGCCCGGCGGGATCCGCGGTCCTAGTGCGATGGCGACATACTTGCCACGCCGCTTTGCGTTGGCGCCGCCTCCGTCGGCCGCCGCACCGCCTTCCAGGATGACGGGGCGCACCCGCACCCATGCTCAATCTTCCGGCGCTTCTTCAGGACGGCGCCCGCGGCGTCGAGAACGGCGATCGTCGTCCGCGGGACTTCGACCTAGCGCCCGTCGAGCGTCTCGCGCACCTTGCGCAAGAAGGCTTCCGGCGTAATCGGCTTTTGGAAAAAATGGATCCCTGCGTCGAGCACGCCGTGATGCACGATCGAGTTGTCGGTGTATCCCGACATGAAGAGGACCTTCATCTCCGGTCGCAACGGGGCGATGCGATCGGCCAATTGCCGTCCGCTCATGCGGGGCATCACGACATCCGTCACGAGCATGTGGATCTTCGATTTGTATTGCTCGCAGATGAGGAACGCTTCGCCGCCGTTTTGCGCTTCGAGCACGTTGTACCCGTTCCGCCGAAGAATCGTGCTGGCGAGCGTGCGGACGCGCTCTTCGTCTTCCACGAGAAGGATCGTCTCGTACCCTGCGAGCGTGGCCGGCGCGATCGTGACCGGCGGTTCTCCCGACGGCGCTTGATCGGTTCGCGGCAGGTACACTTTGAATGTCGAGCCGTCGCCCGGCTCGCTGTAGACCCAAATGTGGCCGCCGCTCTGCTGGACGATTCCCAGCACCGTCGCGAGTCCGAGACCGGTGCCGCGGCCCTTTTCCTTCGTCGTGAAGAACGGATCGAAAATGCGCGCGCGCACGGCGGCGTCCATGCCGATCCCGGTATCCGTCACGGCCATCATCACGTAAGGCCCCGGCGTGACGCCCGGGTGTTCGGCTGCGTATGCGGCGTCGAGCTCCGTGTTGTTGGTCTCGATGCACAACTTGCCTCCGCCCGGCATCGCGTCGTGCGCGTTGACGGCGAGGTTCATGATCACCTGTTCGAGCTGCCCGGGGTCGGCGAGCGTCTTCCCGAGTGAGCGCGACGTGAGAAGCGAAAGCTCGACGTCTTCGCCGAGCAAACGCCGGAGCATCCGCTCCATGCCGAGGACGATCTGGTTGAGATCGAGTACGCGCGGCTGAAGCAGCTGCTGGCGGCTGAACGCGAGCAACTGGCGAGTGAGCTCGGTGGCATTCTGCGCCGCTTTCATCACCTCTTCGACGTCGGCCCGAATGGGATCGGCGGAGCTGAGCGCTTCGAGTGCGAGATGCGAATAGCTCAGAATGACCGAAAGCAGATTGTTGAAGTCATGGGCGATCCCCGCGGCAAGGCTGCCGATCGCTTCCATTTTCTGCACCTGGCGGAGGCGCTCTTCGGTCTGCCGGAGCGCGGTCTCGCCGCGAACGCGCTGGGCTGTCTCGCGAATGCCGCGCTCGATCGCCGGCACGAGGCGAGGCAGGCGGTGCTTCAGCAGAAAATCCTGCGCGCCCGAACGAAGCGCCTCGACGGCCGTCTCCTCGCCGATCGTTCCGGACACGATGATGAAAGGGATGCTGTGTCCCGAGCTCTTCAGGACTTCGAGCGCCTGCGGCGCGCTGAACGAAGGCATCGACCAGTCGCTCAGCACGATGTCCCAGGGCCCCTTCTCGAGGGCTTCGCGCATGGCGCCTTCGTTGTCGACGCGGGTGAACGAGGGCAGGTACCCGCGCCGTTGCAGCTCGCGGATCACGAGCTCCGCATCCTCCTCACGGTCCTCGACGATGAGCAAGCGAATCGGGGTCGTCACGAACGCGACGATATACTACCGAAATCGACGATGCGTAGTGGCGCATCGTCCCGCGCGGCAGGCACGTCTTCCGGCGTGCTCATGCATTTCGCAGGAGCCTGCGGAAACAAAGAATGATCGGGCGCGAGGAGGGAGGACGAGCAGCCGCGCGCGCCCGCATCCGTCGCGAAGTAGGCCGCGGCTCACGTGCGCGCGAGTCGGCCGCCCGCGATGGCCCCGAGCAGGCCGAGGACGAGCATCGCCGTTCCGTGGCCTACGAGGATGTGGCCGGCGTCTTCGCTCGCACATACGAGTGAGATGGCGGTGGCTGCGAGAGCGCCGCACGCAACGCCCATCGCTGCCGCCCGCCATCCGGCGGCTGCGACGAACGATCGACGGAGGACCCAGGCTGCGAACAAGACCGGAACGGACCCCAATACGGCGGTGGTGAGCATGCACACGAACGCATGGGTCCAGAAGCCGGGGTCGCGCAGATGCGGGAGCGCGATCCACGTCGCGAGCACGAAGAAAGTCGGCGCACCCAGCGTGAGGGCGCGTAACCGAACGGGCGATTCTCCGAGCCCTCGCTCGCCGTCGCGGACGGCGGCGCCGAACGCGAGCAAAGCGCCGGCTGCCGGAACCAAAAAGCCCAGCGCGAGCTGCCACGGCGGAAGCGACGCCATATCGGGCCGCGGCTTGTAAATGGCGATGGCGGCCGCTTCGTAAGCGATGGCCACGACGAACGCCACGACGCGCAGCGAACGCACGCGGCCGCGGGCGGGCGACGGCCCCATCGCCGCGCGGACCTCGGCCGACGGCCCGTCAGGCGCAGGCCTCGCCGACGCCGTCGCAAACGGGTCCGGTATCTCACCGAGTCGCTGCCAGTCGAAGTCGCTTTTCATGAGCGCTCTACTGCCGCCTCCCGTTTGCGCCGCCGAGCGCCTCGCGAAGGGCCTCGTAAGCACGAAAGGCGCGGACTTTGACGGCGCCTTCGGTGGCCCCGAGGACCGCCGCCGCTTCATTCACGCTGAGGCCTTCGAACCGGAGGAGGACGAACGCCTCCCGATGCAGGGAGGGCATCGCCGCCAGCGTGCGCTCGACGATGCCGAGCATCTCGCGTGCGGCGAGCACTTCGTCACCCCGTTCGTCCGGCGGCGACTCGCCCGTCGGGGCCTCGTCGTCCGGCGCGTTGGCGCGCAGCTTGGGACGAGCCTGCGCGCGGCGAGCGCTGTCGCGAAGAGCGTTGCGCGCGATGGCAAGAATCCACGGGACCGCGGCCGCGCCAGCCGCGAAAGCGCCTCGTGCGCGATGCACCCGCAGAAATGTCTCCTGCGTCAGATCGTCTGCGAGCGCCATGTCGCCGGACAGGCGCACGAGAAAACCGCGAATCCGAGGCGAGGCGAGGCGATAGAGCTCGTCGAACGCGGCGTCGTCCCCCTGCGCGTATCGATCCATCACCGCGGAGATCGCGCGGTTGACGTCCCCGCCCGCCGCGTTCGAACGCACCGCGTCTTCGCGGTCCGCGTCCTTCGCGACCGAGGCCGCGGGGCGCAGGGCATTTTCGTGCGGCTCGACCATCGAGGCGGATCCCGAGAAACTCTCGGCACTCTCTCCGATGCGTCCCCACAACGTCAACTCCGGCGCGTAACGCGGCATGGCGACGCGAGGGGGTTCAGGAAACACGGCATCTGGACTACGCGCGCCGCGAGGCCCGGTTACCGCCGTGCATCCCGCCCGCTCGGGCGACTCCCTCTTCGAAGCGCCCCTCGAGGCGCCCCCGAGACGACCCCTAGACGGGCGGCGCCTCGACATCGCAAAACAGGCCGCTGCTCACCCAATCGCGAAACCACCCCATGACACGTGCGCCGGCGACTTCCTCGGGCACATCCGTGAGTGCGGCGGCCGCGCGCTCGAGCGACACCCCCAGCGGCTCCCCGAGAGCGGTCGCTTCGAGCAGCGCCAGCATCGGATCCGTGAGTGGCATGCGCCACACGGTTGGGCCGCTGCGGTACACGAGAAGGGACGACTCCGAGGGTGCCGGAACGAGCGGCGTCGTTCCTTGACGGAAGCTCTGGAAATAGGCGTTCACCGGATAGGCAAAGCGAAGCAGGCGGAACGCAGGCGTCGGGATGAGCCGCGCGTTCGCCCACCGATCGATCGGGATGGCGTGCAGCGCTTCGATCGTGACCGCCGGCGCGCTCCGCGCGTGAATCACTTCGACGATCGCCCACTCGAGCGTCGCGAGATCCGCGGAGAATGCGCTCTCCGGGCACGCCCCTTCCCCCGAGCGACAGAACGCGGGCACGTGCTGCCCGAAGGCGTTCAGATTCGGCCCCGTCGACGGGTGGCGCTCGATGTACGCGCGGCAGAGTGCGTCGAACGCCTCGGCCCCGAGCGCGCTCTCGAGCGCGGGGTAGTCGTCGGCCAAGCACTCGATGAGCCGGGCGTGGTACGCCCTGCGATACACCTCGAGCCGGTCCCCCGCAGAGAGGCGCGGTCCCGCGGTCAGCACGCGTTCGGCAGCGGTCGCGCCGTCGGGCAGGGGATGCGCTTCGGGCGTCATCACGGCGGCGGCAAACCACCGCTGCTGGTCCTGGAGCGAGAGGGCGGCCCCGGCCGCGAGAGCGCGTCCGCCGTTCGAAGCGGCCGCCGCTTCGGAGGACGGCGTCGCGCCCGATCGGGCGTTTTCATGCGCCGGTCCGCCGGCGCGGGGCGCTCGCGCGTGGCCCTCTGGAGTTGCGCTGGCGCGCTCGCGCGTCGCGGCAGTCTCGGCGACGGCGTCGCTCTTGCCGGGGATCAGCACGCTGGGGCCTGCAGGAATTCTTTGGCTCGGAGCGCTTCGGCATGGGTTTCTTCGAGCGAGGGAATCTCCGCGTCCCACTCGAGAAGCACCGACGCGCCGCCGCCGCGCGCGTGCGCCTCGCCGAAGAGCCGCCACACCCCGTCGATCACCGGACCGATGTGCGAATCGATGATGTGCGTCCCGTGATTCGTATGTCCGGCGACGTGGATCTGCACGACGCGATCGAAGGGAATCGCGCGCAAATACTCTTTCGGGTCGAAGCCGTGATTGTAGGCCGACACGTAGATGTTGTTCACGTCGAGCAAGATCGCGGCGTCGGCCGCCTCGCAGAGGCGCCCGAGAAACTCCCATTCGGGCATCGCGTTCCCCCCGAATTCTACGTACGTCGACGGATTCTCGAGCGCGAGGGGCGCTCCGAGAATGTCCTGCACTTCCTTCACGCGCCCCGCGACGTGAGCCAGCGCCTCTTCCGTGTACGGAAGCGGCAGGAGATCGTGCGTATTTCTGCCCGACACCCCGGTCCAGCACAGGTGGTCCGAGATCCATCGGGCGCCCGTCCGGTCGCGGAGCGCGCGCAAGCTCTCCACATACGCGCGGTCCAGAGGGTCGGTCGAGCCTATCGACAGCGACACGCCGTGCATCACGACGGGATAGCGATCGGCGATGGCGTCGAGATAGTCGAGCGGACGGCCCTTTGTCTCGAGGTAGTTGTCGCTCAGGATTTCGAACCAGTCGACGGCGGGATTCGTTTCGAGAATCCGGCTGTAGTGGACCGTTCGCAGCCCGAGGCCGACGCCGAGGTCAGGCAAACCGAACCGATTGGACAAGGCGATTCTCGCTTTCGATCGTCGCCCCGTCCCCAACGGTCAATCGTCGATCAGCCCTTGCAGCCGCCCTGGCCCTTGCAGTCGTTCTGGCCCTTGCACGCGTGCTTGTCGGTCTTGCAGTTGCCCTGGCCCTTGCAGGCGTTTTGGCCCTTGCAATCGTGCTTGGCCGGCGCGGCCGCCGTGTCGGTCGATGCAGCGCTCGGTGCAGCCGCGGTCGTGGACGACGGGTCCGCCGCCGGCGGTGTCGAACCGCCACAGGCCGCCGCGGCGCCGCCGAGAATTCCACCCACTGCCGCTGCAATCAACGAATTCGACAATTTCATGATGACCTCGCGAAGATGACGTTGAACACGTGCCCGCTTTCCTGGGGCTGCCATCCCAATACGCAGCCGGAGGTGGTTCAGTTTCAAAACAATGGAGCGACAGCGAGCGGCGCGGAGGGTAGCGCCTCTCG
>Ga0210391_10004954_pt1 | contig 11007 bp, 9 predicted proteins | sample IncBWC12OmetaG_FD_160573 | JGI IMG/M metagenome (GOLD analysis project Ga0210391, IMG submission 160573) | Forest soil microbial communities from Barre Woods Harvard Forest LTER site, Petersham, Massachusetts, United States - Inc-BW-C-12-O ...
GAATGAGCGCTAAGATTACGGCGAGCTCGTGACCATCTGAATCGCACGAGGGATCATCGTCAATGCGCCTATTCGTCACTTGCATCTTGATTATCGGGCCGGCGGTCCTGCTGATCCTTGGGTTCCTGAGCTTGGTTCGGGATCTTTTGTCAAATAGCGCCTTTGCCGCGCCTTTCTCGCCAGACGAAGATCAGATCGCGATTGAAGAAGACGCACGGCCGGCCGGGATCAATCAGAGTAGGCCCGGGCCTACGCCGCTACGGATTCGCGGAAACTTTGGAACGCCGCAGAACTGAGCCCGTCTCGCGGAGCAACGATCCCACCACCAGCGCCGCAATCAGAACGCCGATCCAGAAAAGACCGGCGTGCCTGAAATGCGAGGCGACGTCGATGGTTTGGGCCCCCAGTGTTTTGCCAAACTGGCCCGCAAAAATTGGGCCGATCGCCGCGGTGACGGCGAAGGTCAAAAAATTGATCGCGCCGGTGGCACTGCCCTTGACCTCGTCGGGATTCACTTCTTTGATGATGGTGTACGGGATCATGGCGGCGCCGGAGGCCACACCGAGGATGAACAGCGTGAGCCAACTGGGAAGGAGCGTCGGAGCGTAAATCAGTTGCACGAAGCCGATCAGCATCACCGCTGCGCCGCCCAGATAGACGGGCTTGCGGCGGCCGAGCCGGTCTGCAAGCCAGCCGAGAAGCGGGCAGCCGAACACCCACCCGAGCGGCACCATCGAAATGGCGAAGACCGCATCTGAAAAGGAAAACAACTTATCGGTCTGGAAGAAACGAACGCCCCAGACCATGTCCCCGACCGTGGTCGGGACAAACAGCAACCCGGCGGCGAGGCCGCACAGGTAGGACTGCGGATTCGAGAACACGATTTTGTACGTGGCCAGGATTCCGCCATTCGCTTTTCCACGCGATGTGCTGGGCGTTTCCTTTGGCGTGACCCACCACAGACCTACCGCGACCAGGAGCACGACTACGCCTGCGCGGCCCCAATACTGAGGGACCGACAGCCCGTCGGCGATCCATCGGCCGACCACGAGCTGACCGGCCGTGCCGCCGAGCATTCCTAAGCACTGCGTGATGCCAATGGCGGTTGCCAGGCGCCGCGCCGGCAAGCCGTGGGAGGCGAGATACACCGCCCCCGTAAACGCAAAGGCGGACCCCGCGCCCTGCAGCAACCGTCCGAGGTATCCGGTGCCTTCTTGTGGAACGATGAAGAAGAGACAGCCAACGCCTAAGATGGCCATCCCGACGGAGACCACGTATTTAGCCCCCAACCGGTCGAGCAAAACCCCCGCGACGAGACTGGCGGTCGAGTAGGTGTAGTAATACGTCCCGAGGATGTCGCTGACACCGAGCGTCGAGACACCGAAGCTCTTGGCCAATTGCGGAATCATCACCGCCGGGGAGGAGCGCATGGCGTATTCGAGAAAATAGAATGCCAGCGAGAACACCCAGGCGATGATGAAAGCGCGCGCCGCCGTATCGGTCTGGGTTCGCGGCAGATTGGTGGTTGCGTTCACGTGGAAGCGTCCTTAGTTAATACCTAAAAGAACCGAAAATTGAGATTTCGCGTCAGCGGAATACGGCCGTCTTTGCCACATCCACGATCTCGTTCGCCTGACCATTGAGCACCGCTTTGAGCATCCACAAACTGAAGCCCTTCGCTTGGTCGAGCTTGATCTCCGGCGGCATGACCAGTTCCTGCCGATCGGTCAACACGTCGACGACGGCAGGACCCTTATGCGCAAAGGCCGCTGCGAGCGCCGACTTCAGCTGGCCCGGATCCTCCACGCGCACACCGTAAATACCCATCGATTCGGCCATGTCTGCAAAATTCGGGTTATCGAGCCGCGTGCCCACGGGCAGAAATCCGCCCGCCTTCATCTCGATGTCGACGAAGCCTAAGAGTCCGTTATTGAAGATGACAATCTTGATCGGCAGTTTCCGGTGGCGCACCGTCAACAAGTCACCCATGAGCATCCCGAAGCCGCCGTCGCCCGACATCGAAATAACCTGCCGGTCCGGCATCGCGAACTGCGCGCCGATGGCTTGCGGCATCGCGTTGGCCATGGATCCGTGCAGGAATGAGCCCAGCAGTCGGCGCTTGCCGTTCATCTTGAGATATCGGGCTGCCCACACCACCGGCTCACCCACGTCGCACGAGAAAATCGCGTCCTCGCTGGCAAGATCGCTTACCAGTTTCGCGAGCAGCTGCGGATGAATGGGTTTGTGTTTTGATTGCTCGTTGGCAAGATCGTCGAGACCCTTGCGGGCCTTGGCGTAGTGACTGAGGGTGGCGCTCAGGTGCGAATCGTCGGACTTTGCTGAAACTCGTTCGGTCAGTCGCGCCAGAACCTCGCGCACATCTCCAATCACGCCGAGATCCAGCCGACAGCGCCGACCCAGATTCTCGCCGCGAATATCGATCTGCGCGATTCGAGCCTTGGTCGGATAGAATTGCCGATACGGGAAATCGGTGCCGAGCATGAGGAGCGTATCGCAGGCTTCCATGGCGTGGTATCCGGAGGAGAACCCGATCAGACCCGTCATCCCCACATCGTAGGGGTTGTCCCATTCGACGTGTTCCTTGCCGCGAAATGCGTGCACGATGGGAGCCTTGAGTTTCGCTGCCAGGGCAACGACCTCATCGTGGGCACCGGCGCAACCCGCGCCGCAGAGGAACGTCGTTCTTTCACCGCTGTCCAGAAGGTCGGCCAACTCCCCGATGTCCGCCTCAGCTGCACACACGCGCGGCAATCGCGGCACCGGCTTACGCGTGGGTACCCGCGGTCCCGCCTCCTTCAGGGCAACATCACCGGGAATGACGATGACGGCAACGCCCTGCTTCGCGACGGCTTCGCGAATCGCCGTTTCGACGATTCGCGGTACCTGAAGCGGATCGGAAATCAGCTCGACGTAGTGGCTGCAGTCCTTGAAGAGCGACTGCGGATGGGTTTCCTGAAAATAACTCGAGCCAATCTCGGTGCTCGGAATTTGCGCCGCGATGGCCACCACGGGCACGCGGTTGCGATGGCAATCAAAGAGCCCATTGATCAGGTGCAAATTGCCGGGCCCGCAACTGCCAGCGCATACAGCGAGTTCGCCCGTCAGCTGCGCCTGCGCGCCGGCGGCAAACGCCGCGACTTCTTCATGCCTGACGGCAATCCACTCGATCTTGCCGCGCACACGCATTGACTCGGTGATGCCATTGAGCGAATCGCCCACGAGTCCGTAAATACGCTGAACGTTGGCGGCTTCCAGCACCTCAACTATTCGGTCCGCAACATTGGCCATCTCAAACCTCCTATCGTGCGTCGCAAAGAAGTGGCGCCGCAAACACTATCGGATTCATCGTCCGCATGGTCTCTCAGGGACTCGAGACGTCGGGCATGATCTTCCCCATTTCCATCGCCTGACTGGATGGAACTTCTTGTATACCCAAGACGATCTCCTCATCGGGTGCGCCGGTCGCGGCTTGCAGCAACGTCCAGAGGCGTTTGAGCATTTCCTGCTTGTAGTCCGCGGAGCGCCCGGTCCGGATGAGCAGAGTGAGGGCCGCCGTCGGGGAAGGCCTGCCGGCGGAGAACCCGCTTCCAATCGGGTACTCCTGAAAGACGATATGCACCCAGTTCTTGGGCACTGCGGCGTATTCGGCGTGAAATGCAGTGAGCTTCTCCGCCAGATCTGCCTTGGCAGGATCATCGAGGACGCCCGCCTGCGTCGTGATCGTATACAAGGGCATCGAATCGCCTCCTCACCCTCCGTCGGCCGCCCGCGCGGCCCAAACCCTCAAGTGACGTAGTTCTTCAAAATCCGCAGATCAGTGACCGAGTACGACATGCCGAGCCGATAACCTCGCCCGACTCGCAACGGCGCGAGCGAATGCATGTCCTCACCACGCACCTCTGGAATCGTCAGCTCCGCCGAGCCCGCCCACACATCGACGACGCCCAGATTGTCGGTCAACGACATCGTGAGTTCATCGACCGGCGGCTTCGTCTGGCGTGCGGCCGCGAGCTGCGGAAAATACCGACGCATCACCGTTGGGCGATTGAACACCTTCGCAGGATCGGTGACCTTCTCCTCGAGCTGCAGACGCGCCGTCGCCAGTCGCTCGCCGTGCGCTGCGACACTGGCGCCGAACCGGCTTCCCTTCGCGAGGGGGGCGGCGGCCGCACTGGGCGCGGAGAAGGTTCGCGTCTGGTAGATGCTGCCATATTTTTTCGGAAAGCCTTGCGCCCATCCTCGGGCAATGGCTGCGTCATTGTCGACGAAAATGTAGGGACAGTAATTGATGGGCGTGCGCTCGAAGACGGCCTCGACCAGCACAAAGGCTTCGCGGTATTGGTAACGCGCGGGATCGGTGATCTCATCATTTGAGGCCGTGAACTGCCAGTCAAGAAACCAAAAGAATGCGCGCCCCTGAGACTTTTCATCCGAGGTCACGCCGGGCGGCAATAGCGCGGCAATTGCGGCAGGATCAGCCCAGTATTCGACGACGAGGCAGTCGCTCGAGTAATGCCAGGGAGGCGGTGAGGCCAATGCAGACTTGCCCTGCGGGGTCAGAGGAACAGTAAATCCGTGCAGCATGTGGATGGATCTCCTGAAAACAATGTCACAGCCGGTCCCGAGATTGTGCACCTCTCGTGACAGATTCTTTATCCCTCGATTGGGGGAGCAACGGGTAAGTCCTTCAGGTAAGTCTCTATTCGGGAAGAGCAAACTGGACCTGGAGGCGAAGGGTCCAGCCGCCCTCAGGAGCGTACTGCAGTCTAAGATATAGGTTGCTCCCCCTTTCGGGGGGCGATGCGCAGAACGGCGCGTGTATTACGATGCTCGCGGGTCGCGCAAGCGTTGCTATTAGGCGGCACAGCACTGTGACTTCGGCTCTGTTACCTGTTTTGATTCTTGGTTTCGTCCTCGTTAGCTACATAGCGCTGCGGCCGTTCCCCGCGCGGGTCCGCCAGTTGTTTGACTTTGTATGTTTCGTCGGCGCGAGCTTCGCACTCTTCCGGTATCAAACTCCCCCCTTGCCAGGCAACGGCGGGGCGGCCAATGCCACCCCGTTATGGCTGCATGCAGTGGCCGGCATATGGTGGCTGCTCGGCGCGCGGGTGCTCGTTTCGGCCATGACATTCACGCTGAATCACAACCGCCGATGGCGGGAGGCACGGCTCTTTCCCGATCTCACTGCCGCTGCAATCTATACTGCCGCGGTATCGGTCGTCTTGATTTCCGTGCTCGCGCTGCCCATTGGCGGTCTGATCGCGACCTCCGGCGTCCTGGCGATCGTGTTGGGTCTTGCTCTACAAAACACACTGGCGGACGTGTTTGCAGGAATCGCCTTCGGCATCGAAGCGCCCTTCAATGTGGGCGATCGAATTTCGCTCGGCGACAAGACCGAGGGGACCGTGGTGCAGATGAACTGGCGTTCGATTCGAATTCTCACCGACGGCGATGATGTCGCAATCGTTCCCAACAGCGTGGTCGCAAAATCCGACATCGTGAACCGCAGCTTTCCAACTCGCGTTCGTTCGGCATTCATAGAGCTCTCGTGTCCCGCCACCTCAAATCCCGAGCGCGTTATCGACACGCTCCAACAAGCCACGTTGCTATGCCCACCTATTCTTGCCGTGCCACACTCCAACGCCGTGCTGACGCGCCTAGGGTCGACGGAAAGCAGATATCGGGTGAATTTTTCGGTCTCCGATACTGAACACCTATCAACGACCAAAGATCTACTGCTGCGGCATGCAAGGCGGCAACTTTACTATTCCGGTCTATATTTTCCGCACGCCGCGCAGGAGACTCGAACGGCCGGTCAAGATACGGGGCGGCCAAGTCACCCACTGCTACCATTGCTTCAAGACATCATTCTTTTCGAAGCTCTCGAGGCGGAGCAGCTGGCCGAATTAGCCGCCCATGTAAGTCCCCGCTCCCTCGAACCAGCAGAGGTGCTGTTCGCGCAAGGCGGAACTGACGCGACGCTCTTCATCGTGGTTTCTGGAATTCTTCAAATCAGCCAAGTTACCGAGTCTTCTGCCGAACATACGCTGGGCTTTATTGGTGCCGGCGAGTACATCGGAGAAGTCAGTCTGCTCACCGGCGCGCCCTATGCGGCCACGGCCACCGCGCGCACCCATTGCAAGCTCTATGGACTCGACTGCAAGGTCATCAAGCGCCTGCTCGCAGCAAACTCCGATTTGTATGCCGAATTTGACCGCTCCGCACGCCGCGGGCTCGCGATCCTCAATCGGGGCGTGGCTGTTCGCGCTGCCGATGACAGCGGCCGCCAATCACTAATCCAGCGCATTCGTGCTTTTTTTGACAATCCGCACTAGCGAGCCGTCCCTGCCGACATCGCTCCTCGACCGGGGCATGGGTTCCTTGGCCAATGCGGCTCTTCGGAGTATTCTCAAACGAATTCACGGGGACCGCGAAATCGGGACTGAGACAGGATCTATGCGGTGCGATCCCTTCGGACACATGTGTCTCGCATGAGACGGACTTTCTGTAAGCTTTCCCCCCTCGCGCTGCTTTTCTTCGGGCTGGCCAGCTCCGCCCAGGGCAGCTCGAGTCCGGATGCCGGCGAGGCGCCTCAAGCACGGTTTAATCCTGATCCGGTACGAGTGAACGTCATCGAAGGCGATGACGTGCGGTTCTTGCGCGTCTCTGGAATTGAAGGCCTATCCCAAAACCGCGTAACACAGATTGTTCAGGATGATCTGGGATTTATGTGGCTTGCCACTCAACAGGGAGTTGACCGTTACGACGGATACCAATTCAGAATGTTCAAGGATGATCCCCGCCAAGCAAATAGCCTGTGCGGCGTGTTCATGCTGTCGCTATTCAAGGACCGCTCGGGAACCCTGTGGATGGGCTGCGAACACGGTCTCGATCGATTTGATCCATCGACAGAGACCTTCGTTCATTATCAGATTACTTCTGACACGGTACCTCACCTATCCGATGCAGTTCGACATATCTACGAAGATGCCCGCGGAATGCTGTGGTTATCCACCGGTCATGGTCTTTGCAGACTCGATCCCCATTCGGGGAAAGCCACTTGGTTCCGGCACAACGCCAGTGATCGGCTGAGTCTGAGCAGCGACGATATCAAGTCTACGGGTGAGGACCGACTTGGAGTCTTTTGGGTGGCAAGCGGCGCAGGTCTGGAAGCATTTGATCCCAGCACCGGCCGCGTAACCTTCCATGTTCCCCTGCGCGAGCCGCATGAGTTGTCTTTCTATGAAGATCGACATGGCGTCTTCTGGATTCTGTCGGCCTCCGGCAACGGATTGGCCGTACTGGATCGTCAGCGCGGTCTGGTGACCCGGTATCTGTTTGCTGAAGAACTCCCCGGTCTACCGCTAACAGGTGTGATCCAAATGTTGGAGGATCGGGACGGCAACCTATGGGTGGGTACCTTGTCTGACGGCCTGTTCCGATTTGATCGCGAAAATGCGCGTTTCATTCGTTATCGCAACGATCCATCCAACCCGGACAGTCTCCCGGAAAATCGAATCACCACGCTGCTCAAGGATCGCGAGGACAATATCTGGGTCGGATTCGGTGCGACGCAACCCACCTTCTTCACGCCACGAGCGCCTGCGTTCAAGAGCTTGCCTTTCGATTCCGGCAATCGTGCAAATCTTGGCGAGAGGTTTGTCGACGTGGTATTCGAAGATCGCCAAGGAGCGCTGTGGATCGGCACGACCGGCGCGCTTAACCGGTGTGATTCCACGGGGCGGCAGTGTACGCGTTACGCCATCCCGGGGCGCGGAGTTGCCAGCGACGTACTCAGCCTCGGCGAGGACGGGGAGGGAACCTTGTGGGTGGGGACCTCGGGGCAGGGACTCTGTCGATTCGACAAGACCTCCGGTGGCTGCAAATTGTTCCGCCACGCTAGTGGTGATCCATCGAGCGTCAGCAACGACACGATCAGCGACCTTCTGATCGATCGCGAAGGAATCCTGTGGATCGGGACAGGAGACGGCCTGAACAGGTTCGATCCCGTGACGCAACGATTTACCGTCTACCGCGATGAATCCTCGCCGAATTCGGGAGGTCAAATGGGCTCGATGGTGGAAGACCATGACGGCAACTTGTGGATTGGGAGCGAGGGGTCAGGCCTACTGAAATTTGACCGCAAGACACAACGACTCCAGGCCGGAGTGGCGACAGTCAGCAATCCCTACGTAAGTGCCGTGTATATTGACCGCGCAAATGCCCTTTGGATCGGCACGTTCAATGGGTTGGATCGCCTCGACCCGTCGACCGGTAGGGTTGCGCGATACGGCGAAGAAAATGGCCTCGCGAGCACCAAGATAAGCTGCATCCTGGAGGATGCACACGGCGACTTATGGCTGAGCACCAACAAAGGCATCTCCAAGTTCGACCCGAGGGCTGGAACGTCTCAGAATTTTTCCGTTGCGGACGGTGTCTCGGGTGATCTCACCGGATACAACGCGTGCTGGAAAAGCAAAAACGGAGAAATGTTCTTTGGAGGTTTCGCGGGTGCCACCCGGTTCAGACCGGAGGACGTTTCCAACGATTCCTATGTCCCCCCTGTTGCGCTGACAAGGTTCGATCTATTTGGTGCGCCGGTAAGCATTGGTGGCGGGTCGCCGCTCACGCGAGTGATTGGGTTCACTGACGAACTCGTGCTGACGCACGACCGGAACAGCTTCTCGTTCCAGTTTTCAGCGCTCAGTTTTCGCAATCCTTCGACCAACCGATACCGCTACAAGCTCGAGGGTCTGGACCAAAGCTGGTACGAAGTTGGCAGCGGCCAGCGAGTCGCGAGCTACACGACGCTTCCGGCGGGCGCCTACCGATTTCGCGTTCAAGCCGCGACGGCGCGCGGGCCGTGGAGTGAGCCGGGCCGCACGATTGGCATTACCATCCAGCCAGCCTGGTGGATCACCTGGTGGTTCAGGGGGATCATTGCGATGCTGCTCATCGCCGCCGCCGTGGCGGTCTATCTAGGCCGCGTTCGCCAAATCTCACGACAGTTCCTGATCCGACTGGAGGAACGCGTGAGCGAACGCACGCGGATTGCGCGCGAGCTGCACGATTCACTGCTGCAAGGCTTTCAGGGTTTGATGTTCCGGCTGCAGGCGGTTCGGCAACTGCTGCCCGAACGTCCCGGCGATGCCGCAAAATTCTTGGATTCCGCTATGCAGGTGGGAGACCAAGCCATCGGCGAGGGTCGCGATGCTGTCGAGAATCTGCGATCCTCCACCTTTGAGGAAGGCGACCTGGCGACTGCGCTGGGGGCATTGGGCGCGGAGCTCGCTATCGGGACGGAGTCCCAGGCAACGCCCGAGTACCGAGTCATGGTCGAGGGCAAGCCGCGCGAGTTGAGTCCCGATGTCCGAGACGACATCTATCGGATCGCGCGTGAGGCCGTGCGCAATGCATACCAACACGCGAACGCCCGGCATATTGAAACCGAAGTCACCTTTGGGGATGCCGATCTGCGTGTACGCGTACGGGACGATGGCATCGGTGTCGATTCCACGATCCTCGCTAAGGGTCAGCGCCCAGGCCACTGGGGACTCCCGGTGATGCGCGAGCGTACTGAAAGCATTGGCGGTCGGCTCAAAGTTTGGAGCGAAAGAAACGCGGGCACAGAAGTTGAACTGTGGATATCGGCCGCGATCGCTTATACAGAGCCGCCGATATCCACTTTCAGTTGGATCAGACGACTCTTTTATTTTGCCGGCAGATCACGCACCTAGACTATGCGCTTACGGCCAAACACCCGCGCATCCAGTGACCACGCTCCCGGTCCCAGCATGGCCAGCGCGAAACCAAGCGCCGCGGCCACCATTGACGAAGAATCGTAGCGCTTGTCCAAGATCATCATGCCGACTTGAATTGCGGCGTCGACAATGCCCGCAACCGGCGTCGCCAGGCCGATCCAGAGCAATACGGCGACAACGAGCAACGCGCAGCGAAGAAATAGCGCCGCGGTGTCCCCGAGATCGTCCAGCATGGTCCCGACTCCGACCAGGCTGAATCCGGCCGCAAACCGCAGAATGAGCAGCCCCACTCCGGGCCAGGAATTCGGGAAGGTTGAAAATAGTCTCTGCACTTTCAAGCAGTATGGCCCGGAAGCCCACCACAGCGAAAACCCCCAGAAGGGTGAGATCTGGGTCACCCTAGGAGGCTGCTACATCAAGATGATCCCGCGCTTCAGTCCCAGTGACACTGCGTGCGTACGATCCTTGGCGCCGAGTTTCGCCAAGATGTTCTTGATGTGGCTCTTGGTCGTTTCGCCATTGATGGATAGGTACGCGGAGATCTCTTTGTTCGCGTGTCCTGACGCCACCAATCGAAGAACCTCGATCTCCCGCGTCGTGAGCGCGGCGTCCGCCGTGTGCTTCGCGATCTCGGTGGCGACGTCGGATTGAACGCGCCTTTCTCCCTCATAGACGACACGGATGGTATTCAATATCTCGGTCCGCACGAGGCTCTTCAGGACGTAGGCTTGCGCGCCGGCCTTGAGTGCTCGGTGCGCCAGAGCATCCCCAGAGTACGTCGTGAGCACGATGATCCGTGCGGTGGGATCCTCACTTCTTATGGCAATGATGGCATCCAAGCCACTCATGTCGGGCATCTGAAGATCCATCAGCGTCACATCGGGATCGAGCTCACGGTGAAGTTGCACGGCTTCCTTACCGGTCGACCCCTCCCCGACCAACTGCATGTCGGGTTGCGTGGCGATCAAGGTTCCGATCCCGGAGCGCAACAAGGGATGGTCGTCCACTGCAAGGATACGGATTAGATGGGTCGCGCCGTTCATACCAACTTCCGGCTTCCAACGCTTGATCGCGCTATCTTAACGCAGCCCGCTCACACAATCCCGAGCGTTCTCGCCCGAGCCATTGCTCCGGACCGGTTCTTGACGTGCAGCTTGCTATAAACATTGTGGAGGTGCCACTTGAGCGTGCCCTCCGAGACGAAGATGGCGTCGGCGATTTCCTT
>Ga0210391_10004955_pt1 | contig 11004 bp, 10 predicted proteins | sample IncBWC12OmetaG_FD_160573 | JGI IMG/M metagenome (GOLD analysis project Ga0210391, IMG submission 160573) | Forest soil microbial communities from Barre Woods Harvard Forest LTER site, Petersham, Massachusetts, United States - Inc-BW-C-12-O ...
ATGGCGGGAACACGCCAGGACATCGGCACGAATTTTCGTATCCGATGTACAAAGACCTTCGCGCCAAAAATAAGGTATTCAGCGGGCTCATTGCGGCGGCCCCAGTAACGCTGGGGTTAACCTGGAACAATCAGGCACAGAGCGTCGACGGGGAATTCGTCACCGGAAATTATTTTGAGACCCTGGGCGTGCGATCGGCTGTGGGGCGGCTGTTGATGGACAGGGACGAGACCGCGGAGGGTGCGAACCCGGTTGCGGTGCTGAATTTCGATTATTGGAAGTCGCATCTGGCCGAGGCGCCAGTGACTGGGAAGACGCTGCTGATCAACGGCATGCCCTTCACGATCACGGGCGTGGCGGCTCCCGGCTTCCACAGCATGGTTTGGGGACGGCTGCCGGCTGTTTATGTGCCGATCACGATGCAGCACGCGCTGATGCCGGAGTGGAGCTACCTCAGCGACCATAGTTCCTACTGGATCAATTTGATCGGGCGGCTGCGACCCGGTGTGACGCCGGCGCAGGCAACAACGTCGATGAATCAGTTATTTCTGCCGCTGCGCGCGGCTGAGTTTACGTTGCTGCACGATCAGTCTGAAAAAGAACGGCACGATTTTGTGACGATGTCGCACATCAACCTGGACGCAGGCGCGCAGGGGTTCAGCCCGTTTCGCGGCCAGGTGCGCATGCCTCTGCTCATCATTATGAGCATGGTGGTTCTGGTAGTCGGCATGGCCGTTGTGAATGTGGCCAGCCTGCTGCTGGTGCGAGCGGCGACGCGGGTGCGCGAATTTTCTGTGCGGTACGCTTTGGGCGCTTCGAACCGGCAAGTGCTGCGGCAACTGCTGGCGGAGGGTATGTTGCTGGGCGCGGCGGGAGCGGCGCTGGGATTGGCGCTGGCGCCGGCAGCGCTGCGCGTGTTGATTCGCTGGATGTCGAGCGGATCCGGTGATGAAGTGACTTTTTCCGCAACGCTGGATTGGCGCGTACTGGTCTTCACCATTGCCGCCACGATTGCCGCCAGCGTGCTCTTCAGCCTGGCGCCGGCGGCACAGTTTTGGAATCCGCGACTGGCGGAGGCGATGCAGCAGCGCTCTGGAACTGGCGGCGGGGGATCGTTGAAGTTTCGGCGGACGTGTGTTGCGCTGCAAATTGGCTTCAGTTTGCTGCTCATCGTGGGCGCCGGATTGTTTGTGCGCACAATTACAAATTTGCGCAATGTGGATCCGGGATTTGCGACGGACCATTTACTGACATTCGAACTGAATCCCGCTCTCGCGGGCTACCCGCCCGCGGGAACGGCGCCGGTGGAGCAGCGAGCGCTGGATGCGCTGGCTGCGTTGCCAGGGGTGCGCGCGGTGGGCGCGACAAACGATTCTGATTTAGAGGATAACGGGATCTCGGGAGATGTAAAGGTGGCCGGCTATACTCCGGGCCCGAACGAGGAATTCGATGTTGAACTGCCGTGGGTGAGCAATGGGTACCTGCAGACGCTGGGCGTTCCATTGGTGGCGGGGCGGTACTTCAATGCCGGCGATACGGCGACCTCGCAGAAGGTTGCGGTGGTGAACGAGAGCTTTGCAAAGCACTTTTTCAGCAGCCCGGGCGCGGCGCTGGGTCATCATCTAAGCCGTCCTGACCGGCCGCTGACGGACGCGACGATTGTGGGTGTGGTGCGGGACGTGAAACACACCAGTGTTCGGGACCCTGCGTCGCCGATGAGCTACACGCTGTTCTCACAGGCCGAGCGGCAAACTGGACTCACGTTTTACGTCAAGACGTGGCAGCCACCGAGCGCGGCGACGAGCAGCATTCGCGCGGCTGTGGGGAACATCGACAGGAAACTGATTGTGAACAGTCTCTGGACGATGACGGATTCCATTAACAACGACCTGATGGCGGAGCGAACCATCGCTCTACTGGCGACGACGTTTGGGCTGTTGGCGACGCTGTTGGCGGGCATTGGGCTGTACGGGATTTTGGCGTACTCCACATCGCAGCGCACGCGTGAAATCGGAATTCGCATGGCGTTGGGAGCGCGACGAGCGACGGTGGTGGGGCTAATTGTGCGCGAAGTGTTGGTTCTAGCTGGAGTGGCAATTGCGGTTACGGTTCCACTGGCGGTACTGGCGACGCGGGCGCTGCGCAGCCAGTTGTTTGGCGTGTCCAATGCCGATCCCATGGTTTATGGCGCTGGGATTCTCGTGATCTGCGTGGTGGCAGTGGCGGCGGGGATTATTCCAGCGCGACGGGCAGCGACGGTGGATCCGACCAGCGCACTGCGCAACGACTAGCGGGATCAGAAATCGATGTGGCCGTGGACGGAGAAGACCCATGCCGGTCCGCGATCGCGGTTGTAGCCGGGATCGTTGATGTGCTGCGTATCAAGCCCGAAGAAGAGGCCTTTCCAGGTGTGCCAGGTGTAATAGCCCTCGACGATGTTTTCGCGGCCGTAGTTGAGCCGTCCGTCGCCGAGCAGGAAGCCGAGGCCGCCATATTTCAAATAATTTTGGTGATCTTTTTTAATAGCGTTGCTGACGAAGGCCACGCCCACTTTATCCTGGGGACGGTGCCAGCGCGCGCCCGCGTAGTCAGCGGCAACGAGGGCAGTCTGCGCCACTTCGGTGTACGCAAAGGATTCTTCGTGGTCGTCATTCCAGCCGAAGCGTGAGGCGACACGCAGGTTTTCGGTAATTTCCTGTTGATTGTTCCAGCCAAAGCCGTATTTCACCGTACCAAAGCGCTCAACGGAAGTGATCTCGGGTTTGGGCGTGATGCCAGCGAAGAAATCCTGCACTGCGAGCCGATAGTTGCCCATGTGGGCGTCGTTGGCAAAGCTCAGGATGCGGGTTGTGCCTTTCCGGCCGCGGATAAAAGAATTGTTCCAGTCGAATTCCCAATTTTGGCCGTGAGCGCGCGAGAAGGCCCAGTCGAGGGTGATGGCGTTGGCGATGGTCGGCATAGCAAAGATGCCGTAGCGAAACGACCAGTTGCGGTCGTCATATTCGACCACGCCGCCGACGGTATATCCGCGCGTGTCGGCGGCATAGTCCCATGCACCGTTGTTATCGATGGTCCAGTTGAGGAACTGGTGGTAGCTGTCGCTGGCAATGTCGTTCTGATCGAAAACATCGGGGAGGGTCATCTTGCCGGTGCGGATTTCGATGCGGCGGACTGGCACCTGAGTGGCGAGCGAAAGCTGGTTGCGATCAGCCTCCTTCATTTCGCTGGTGAGGCCGATGGTTTGGTGGATTTCGCCGCGCGCGAGATAGGGAGTGGATCCGAGGTTGGGATTGCGCACGACATCGAGGTTGGTAAAGCCGGCGAGGCCAAGAGCTTCACTCAGGCCGCGTCCTCCAGCACTTTCAAAGTCGGCAATGAAGTCGGTGTTATAGCGCAGATTGCGGTGCGGTTGATACCCGGTGAACAGCGTACCGAGCATTGAGGTTTTATATTCAGGGGCGTTGTGAAAGCTGTTTGGCCCGTGATAGGGCGAATGGAATCCGGGATTGGCCTGAAAGATTACATTGACCTGGCCGGAAATCCAGTACGGCCCTGACAGGGTGTGCGGGAGCATGGTGATGACTGGATCCGGAGCCGGTTGCTCAGTCGGCGCGGCAGGCGGCTGGGGAGCGGATTGTGACGCGGCCTGTTGGACAGAGGCCGACCACCTGGGCGCAGGGACCGCGACGCTGGCGTGCAGGACCGGCAAGGGTGCATCCGGGAGCGCGGCAGCTTGCGCACGCGCCGGGCGAGGGCTGGCCGCAGCCGCCAACAGGACCGGGAGCGCGATCAGAGTGCGCACGCGGGTACCCCCGAGAAGCCCCCGGGACAGGCGGGACATTCCGGACGAAGCCGTTTCCGGCACACAATCATGATGATGTTTTGCTTTCATTGTCACCATCCGCGAACGACTCCGGCAAGATCGAGTACGTGATAGCCGAGCATCAGTGTCATCGCGATCAAATAAGCCCGAAGAACGGTGAGAGAAATACGGATCGCCGGAGTCATGGCGATGAGTCCGAGCCCTTCGCTCGAGCATTTTGGCTCGGGCACATCGCTCAGCGGGTGGATCACAAGAAAATTTTGTGACTGTAAAGAATTGTGCATGGTTGCGATGGATCACCTCGTAATCATTGCGTGAATAATTTAGGAAGCATGACCTGCGCGGCCAGAAGCAGGGAAAGGGCAAAGAGAATCGCAATAATGGTCCAGTTTATGGCGTTGTTCCACGGCCGATTGACCCAGCGGTCGCCGAGCAGCTGGCGATCGTTGAGCAGGAGTTGGAGAAAGATAATCGCCGAGGGAAGTATTAGACCGGCAAAGACCTGAACACTGACGATCACCAATTGCAGAGGGACATGCGGGATAAGCACAAAGGCTGCAGCTGCGGCCACACAGGTGATATAGGTCGCATAAAATCCGGGAGCTTCCCACAATTTCCGGTGCAGAGAGTGTTCCCAGCCCTTTACCTCGCCATAAGCCCATGCGCTGGCAAGTGAAATGGCGGTGGTGCCAAGCACGGCAGCGTTGACCATGAGAAGGAGCACGCCATTACGGACGAAGTGCCTGGCCATGGGGCCGACAGCGAGGGCCAACTGTGCGGGGTCCTCAAAGACGATCCGGTGCTGGAATCCAAAGTTGCCGACCAGCATCATGGCGCCGGCCACCAGGACCGTGAAGATGGCGCCGATCAGCGTGTCGACGCGGGCCCATTTCAAGTCGGAGAAGCGGAGGCGTTTTTCGGCGACGCAACTCTGTTGAAAGAAGAGCTGCCAGGGAGCGATGGTGGTGCCGACAATGGCGATGATGAGAAAAATGAGGCTGCTGGTGATACCGCCGTGAGGCAGGGTGGGCATCGCCGTATTGCGCGCTACGTTCGCCCATTCCGGATGCACTACGAATGCCAGCCCAAACCAGGTAAGATCCAGCAAACAGAGGAGAATGACGATACGCTCCCAGCGAAGATAACTTCCTGAGACAACCATCAGCGTGAGACCGAGCGCCGCAACCGGGACGGAGATGAAGGGGCTGATGCCCATCGCGCTCAACGCCAGCGAGATGGCGGCGAATTCGGTGATGAGTGTGAGGAAATTGACGAGCAACAGATCGATGAGCGAAAAGCGTCCCCACCACTTGCCGAAGCGCTCGTAGATCATCGCCGCGTGGCCTTTGCCGGTGGCGATACCGAGCCGGGCCACCATTTCCTGGACGAAGTAACAGATGGGTAAGAGGACGATCAGAGTCCAGAGAAGATGGAGGCCGTACTGGCCTCCGGCCTGCATATAGGTGGAGACGGCTCCCGCGTCGTTGTCGGCCTCCATGACGATCAACCCGGGGCCAAAAACCATCAGGAAGGTGAGCAGGCTGCTCTGCCACCGTCTGTGCACCACAATGCCAGGTTCACGCGCGGCAACATGGGTCGTCGTTGAGAGGTCGAGAGTGTTTTCGATCGGGTTCATATTCGCTCCGAGTGTGCTGGATTAGGCGCAACGGGAGACCAGTTGCCGGGCATCCGCGGAGCACGGGAGCGTCCATGCTTCACGCATTCCGCGGTGATGAGCTGGCAACCAGGACAGTGGAGGGTCGGCAGAGCCGGTCGAAGTCAGGGAATCGAAACGGTCTTTGGCGATCCGCAGGTCACGATCGATCCAGACGCAGGCAAGTGGCTGAGCCGGATTTCCCGTCTCAATCCACCTGCAGGACAAGGCGGTGGAACGGAAATTGCGCAAATTGACGCGATCAGGAATCGCGGACGCCTGACGACGGGGCAGAACGACAACCGCTCTGGTCATAACAACCTCCTTTCGGCACACGGGCGCAGTTGCGGCCAGACAACGACCGATCGAGTGGTCGCTATGGAGCGCCTGTTGCCGATTTAATGGTTCAGCAGGGTGGGTAGAGCCGCCGGCACCCCCGGCGGATACTGCTCACCCACTCATCGGGGTTATGCACCGTCGAGAGCGAGCAAGCGGCCAGTCGAGGCTAAGCGCGGAACTCGCCGAGGCGGCGCAGGAAACCCTTCCAGTGCTGAGTTTCCGGAACGCGATCGTTGCGTCCGGAGGCAGAGCATCGTGGAGGGTCGAACGCGGTTTCGGTTCGCATAGAGTTTTTTGTGACGGCCTTTCGACATGGCCAAACCGTCGTCGATTTACGTATACCATACCCCGGTGGGATATAGTCAAGTAAAGAGATCATAAAGAAGGGGATGGAGATGGCGTCTGAGTCGAGGGAGAAGCAAAAGCTGATTGCGCGGGTGCGGCGGATTCGCGGACAGGTGGATGCGATTGAACGGTCGCTGAGCGGCGATGAGAATTGCGCAGATGTGCTGATGCTGCTGGCGAATATTCGCGGCGGCATCAACAGCCTGATGGCCGAAGTGCTGGAAGACCACATCCGTCTGCACATGCTGTCGCCAGAGAAAGAGAAGACCGATTCAACGGAGCTGGCGGAGGATTTGATCGAATTGGTGCGGGCTTATCTGAAGTAAGCGGCGGGGGGCGAGGGGCTACACTCCCGCCATGATTCCCGTTGGGTCCCATGCGGCGTGGCACCCGGTGTTTGAGGTGCTGGGATACGTGTCTGCCTATGCGGCGTATCGACGCGCGCGAAAACGGGAAGGCGATGCACTGGCGGACGCGGAACGCTGGTCGGTGATTGCGGCGGCGGCGCTGGGGGCGCTCGTCGGTTGTCGCGTGCTGGGGGTGGCGGAACAATGGCCTGCGGTGCTCGCGGCCAGCCGGTCTGGCCAACTGATGGCTCTCGTGTTAGCGCATGGCGGCAAGACCATTGTGGGTGGGCTGCTGGGTGGCTGGATAGGCGTCATGGGCTGTCGATTTTGGCGATGGCATTGGGCGTCATCCCGTGCAGATTTACGAGATTCTTTTTCTCGCGCTGCTGGGCTGGTTGCTGAGCCGGAACTGGAATCTGGCGGAAGGTGTGCGGTTCCGGATTTTTATGGCGAGCTATCTGGCGTGGCGTGTGGCGATTGATTTTCTGAAGCCGCAGCCTTTGGTGGGCGGCATGAATTTGATTCAGTGGGTGTGCGTGGTTGCACTGGCGGCGCTGGGACTTCTGTGGGCTAAAGATCTGCGTCCGCATCGTGCGGAAAGTTACGAGCACGCTGATGCTTAATCGAATCAATTTTGCGAAGGTTGTCACGATCCTGGCAATTGTGTTCGGAGTATCGCTCTCGCTGTGCGGACTGACAATGGTTGACGGCAATCGGGTCGCCAGCCTCTTCATGCTCGGAATCATCGAAACGGTCGTGATGGTGCTTTGATGTCCGCAGCATGGGCACGCACGCGTTCTGGTGGCCGACGATGTGGACTACTATCGGCGTTCGCGCGAGGTGTTCATCAAGACGCCGGAGCAGCCCATGGTCTACAACACGCCGGTGAAATATGGTTGTCCTTACGACTGCGGGTTGTGTCCGGATCACGAGCAACACAGCTGCCTGACGCTGGTGGAGATTTGCGACGCGTGCAATCTGACGTGTCCGATTTGTTATGCGGGCAGCGGACAGCATCGGACGGAATTTCGCACGCTCCAACAGATTGAGGCGATGCTGGACTGCGTGGTGCGCAACGAGAAAGAGCCGGATGTGGTGCAGATTTCCGGTGGCGAGCCGACGCTGCATCCGGAATTCTTTCGGATCCTGGCAATGTGCAAGGAACGGCCGATTCGGCACCTGATGGTGAACACCAACGGAATCCGCATTGCGCAGGATGAGGACTTTGTGCAGCAGTTGGTGGAATTTATGCCGCAGTTCGAGCTTTATTTGCAATTTGATTCGCTGCGGTGCGAGCCGCTGATGCAGTTGCGAGGCGCCGATTTGCGGGCGGTGCGCGAGAAGGCCCTGGAGCGGCTGAACCGTTTGGGCATTTCGACGACGCTGGTGGTGACGGTGGAACGCGGCGTGAACGATGATGAGCTGGGAAAGATTGTCGATTTTGCGTTGCAGCAGCCATCGGTGCGCGGCGTGACATTTCAGCCTGTGCAGCAAGCGGGGCGCGTGCAGGGATTTGAGGCGAAGCAGCATCGGCTGACGCTGACTGAGGTGCGGCGGCGCATTTTGGAACAGACCAGCGTGTTTCGGCCGGAGGATCTGATTCCGGTGCCGTGTCATCCGGATGCGCTGGCGATGGCGTATGCCCTGAAGATTGGATCGGAGGTGGTGCCGCTCACCGGCATGGTGCCTCCGGAAGTGCTGATTGATGGAGCGAAAAACACGATCGTTTACGAGCAGGAACCCGGGCTGCGCGAGCACTTGTTCAAACTGTTTGCGACGAACCATTCGCCGAGCTCGCAGGCGAGCACTCTGCGCGAATTGCTGTGCTGTTTGCCAAAGGTTCTGATTCCCAAAGATCTCGGCTACGCGAATTTGTTCCGGGTGCTGATTGTGCAATTCATCGACGCGGAAGCGTTTGACGTGCGCAGCGTGAAGAAGAGCTGCATTCACATTGCGCATCCCGACGGCAAGCGTCTGATTCCGTTCGACACGTTCAACATGTTTTACCGCGATGACCTGGAGCGGACGCGGCTGGCGGGATTGCGCGAGATGGAGATCGCTGGCTGGGCGTGACGGCTGAGGACCGGCGGCACACGCCGGGGCTTCATTGTTACTTTTCACGCTTGCGGGTGACGAAGTTGTGGGCCATGACGAGGAGATCGCGGAGGAGTTCGGGGTTGAGTTGATCGAGGCGGACGAGGACGGCGTCGTAGTCCTGATAGTGCGGCGGGGCGTAGTAGAGGATGGGTAACTCGGCGATCATCGGGGCGCGCTCACGGCGGTCCATGCGGAAGAGGAAGGAGTTGGGCTCGGCGGATTTATGGGTGGGAACGCAGGCCATGAGCTTGCCACCCACTTTGAGGGCCGGAGCGCCGAAGGTGGTGCTCCGCTCGACGCCGGGTAGGGTCAGGCCTGCCTGTAGGACGGTTTCGAGGGTGACGGTTACGACGGTGGATTTGCGCATTGTTCTTCCGGTCTCCGATTGAGGCAGGATATCCCAGACTTTGAAGGTGAAGCATTTCGCTGACGGATATACCGCGATCCGAACCATGAAGGGCCTGCGCAGGAGACGTGATGTGATGGGGCCGCAACGGAATTCAGTCGGCACCTTTCTGGATTTCTCTGCATCGAACGTTCCGAGCTCAGTTTGATTGCTGGTCGGTCCATGGCACAGCGGGACCTTGCGATGAAGGAATTTGCCCCCGTTGGGTGGCCGATGGGGCAAGCTGTTGACATTCGCGAGATAGCTTGCAGCCGACGGTGAACTCGGCAATCATTCATGCAATTGCAATAAGGAGGACGTTCTATGGCATCCGATGAGAAGCTCAATGCTCATCAGAAAGCGCTTCACATCAATCTTGATCCGACCAGTTATGGATCCTTCGCTGAAATCGGAGCCGGGCAGGAGGTTGTGCGTTGGTTCCTGGTTGTTGGAGGAGCGTCCGGGACCGTTGCCAAATCAATCTCCGCGTATGACAAAGAAGTCAGCGACGATTTGTATGGTTCTGGTGCACGTTACGTTTCCAAAGAACGCCTCGAAGCCATGCTGAACAGCGAATGGGCCCAACTCGACAACCAGTTAGCCAAGAGCCGAGGATCGAGCACTCGCTTCTTCTCCTTTGTGGATACCATCTCTGCACGCAATTATGCCGGAACCAATGAGCCTCACGGTTGGGTCGGCCTGCGGTTCCAGTTACAACCTGGCGGCGAGCCGAACGAAATCGTTCTCCACATTAACCTGCGGGATCCCTCTAACCCCCTCGAGCAGGAGGCTGTCGGCATCCTGGGGGTGAACCTTATCTATGCTGTCTTCTTTCAATTGGAGACGAAGGAATCCTTCTTCGAGAATGTTGCTCAGGATGTTGAGAAGCGTATTGAGATTGACTTTGCAGAAGTGCGAGGGGCCGCCTTCGAAGGATGGGACCAGCGCAAGATTCTGATTCAGCTGGTGCGCGCGGGCCTCGCTGAAGGCGTCTGTTTTCCGTGCAGTGGGGCGCCCGTGCCACCCATCGAAGTCCTCCACAAGAAAGCTACCGTGCTTGCGCCAGGGTCGTTTGAACACGTAGATCCCGCGCATGCGGCCATTCACAATCAACTGTTGGCCTCCGGGATCCAACAACTCCGCGGAGAATTAGCTGAAAAGGATCCCGCGCCTGTTGGTTTCTTTTGCTTTTCTGCGATGCCGCTTGGAGAAGCAGATCCTCCTCCGGGAATCTCTGACCTGCTGGCACGGATTGATGCGCTGCATGCGAATTGCGGTGACGTCATTTTGTTTCGCGACAGGGAGCTCTACGGCATGACCGCTCTCGTTAACCGCTACACAAAGGAACCCATCCGCTTCGTTGTGGGTCTGTCTTTGCTCGTTCGCATATGGGAATATCGCTACAATCATCTTCCAGGCAGCTTCCTTGAAGCTTTGTCTCGCCTCCTGCCACAAAACGTCCGCTTGTACGCTCATCCAATGACCTCAAAGGATCTCCAGCAGGCGATCCAAAGCATCTCAGCCGGCCGCTGGCAGTGGACCGATACGAACGGATGGGTCTCTGCCCGCCAGCTTCATCCTCCACCGCCGCTGGATCACCTTTACGACTATGTTCTCGCCAGCAACTTTCTCGTCCCGCTTGAGATTCCGGCGGATCCGGGGGGCGGGGCATAGTTCGGCGCGCGAGACCCTGGAAACTACCATGGGTCGCGCGGTGAAACTGACGGGCTGGTTTTGGGGCGCGCCGCCAGGCTGATCCGCCGAGGACATGGCGTTTCCTTCCGCGTTCCGCGTTGCGGATTCGTTCCCCATCACGCTGGGCTTGAACGTTGCGCGGATTGTTACTGCCCTCTAAAGGTGGAACACGAGCCCCGCGGTCACCTTCAGGTTGTTCTCATGGTCGTCGGTGTGGTTCATGAAGGTGGTCGGGTAATAGTCGACGTCGAACAGCCGTACCGCCCAGCGCGGGGAGATGTTCCGGTCGAGTCCGCCGCCGATCAGTCCGGTGAAGGCC
>Ga0210391_10004956_pt1 | contig 11002 bp, 13 predicted proteins | sample IncBWC12OmetaG_FD_160573 | JGI IMG/M metagenome (GOLD analysis project Ga0210391, IMG submission 160573) | Forest soil microbial communities from Barre Woods Harvard Forest LTER site, Petersham, Massachusetts, United States - Inc-BW-C-12-O ...
ATTTCAGCAGTCGAGGCGCTCGTCGAGCATGAAACGGTTGCGGGCTATTCTCAACCTCCCCGAGTCTGACTTTTTTTTTCTCCTCCTGTCCACAATTGACCAGTCTTCCGTCTTGGGACGTCACATCATTACTGGCAAGACGTTGCACGATTGTGGCTGAAAACTGAGGGAACTGACTCCACCTAACCGCTGCCTCCGTTCCATGTCCCAACATCTGGCGTTAATGCTCGGCAAATTGCGAAGCATTCGTGCTCGTTTCCCGACTGGGTCGCCTCTCGGCACCCTTCGGAGCAAAACCAAACCACAAAGGAGACTGGCGATGAACTACGACAAGCTACAAGAGATCAGCGCCGAGACGCACACGCTTCTAAACGAACCAACCCTGGTTATCACGAACCCCGTGAGGATCACCCTCGCCGAGACGCCCCAACCAGAAATAGGCGCACATCAAGCAAGAAACGACCGCCTCCACGAACTTAGCGAGGAATTGAGCAAACTCGACGGCAGGATTCTCCGGGCTTACCGATTCCACTCGGCTTGGCTCATTCGGATTGTGCCCCCCCACACAGACATCTCTTCTTGGATCTCCTCACAATGGAGAAGAGGTGCAGCGGTCGCTCATGCCGTCCGCATTGCAGTTACGTCCACACGAGCCATTGAGACAGATGAAACACGCGCCGCACGTGCGCAACGAACAAAGGAAGAGGGAAAAGAGGTTCGCGCCATCGCTGACAAAATCTCAAACTATGCATGCAGCGTTCATCGCCGCTACCCGTCCGGGGAGGTGGTGGTGGGCGAGAATGATTTGGCGGCACAGCTTCGAAAGCGCCGGGATAAAGTCGGTACGGCGTTGAACCTTCTGCTTGGCGAGCAAAAGGTCAAGAAGGCTTCCCTCCGGGGGTATTGGAAGCTGAACGTCTGATTTGTGAAACTCGAGCAACGCAAAGCAAGCCCGTTCCTCATTAACACCTCCTTTGGAGGCGGCGGTCATGCTCCGCGTCGCGTCGGCGGGCAATGGCCGTCGCTATCAGGTGAACGTAAATTCGTAAATTGACCTCCGTGCTCGCAACCGCGAGGATAATGCGTGACAGGTGTCACGTTTGGGAGATTCTACTGCCGCTGCGGGAGCCCGTGCCGCCGCTTTGAGTAGTGGGGGGAAGCGTTCCCGCAGGAGGAACCGCGACAGTGTCACGCTTCGGGTCGGACCGGCGCAAAATGTTGCGTCCCGTGTTGCCAGTCGAGATGCATCCGACCCTTCGGTTTCCAGCCAGTGCTGTCATGCTGTCATATACCCTGTGCGCAACCGAGAAAACCTCTGGGCAAGTGCCATGTGAGTGCTGTCAATATGCATGACAGCAATCTGTTCTGCGCTCCCCACGTCAGCAGTTTCTTTGCCGGACCCGCAATGGGGGTGAAGGGACCTCGGCTCGGTTTGGCGATCTCGTTTGGAAATATCGTGTCGAGGTTCCCTACTGAGCCATTCACGGTATTGTTCGGAGTCTCAGGAATAGACCGAGCGAGCTTTTGAATCTATTTGCCTGAGAGTTTTGCCATGCTGAAATAATACGCCGCAGGGTGAACCAACTCGCCACTTTCGGAGAATCAATCCTCCGCACAACCGACCCGCACAACCGACCCGCAACCGCGATCATGGACCATGGTGCCGGTTCGGAGACTGCCTGCGGGCGGCAGGGCAGGTGGTCACGCTTTCTTTATGGTGATGAATCAATGGGATTGCAGCAACAGCTTGATTGCTTCTTTAAGTTTGTTCGCGATGTCCGCTATACCCAGCAATCGCCAACCATGCCTTCCCTTTCGCCAGCAATTTGTTTGCAGTTGTCATCGCTCAGCCCCTTTGCCTCTCTCAGTAATCAGTAATTTGATTTCGTCGAAATGCCACGGGCGGAAATCGTGAGTGTCAACGCCGACATCCATGGAAAAGGGAAGTAGGTGTGTCAGGGAGGTTCCCATGAGCGGTCTTCTACTGACCTGACCGCTTGAGGAAATCTTTGGAAACGGAGAAAAGAGCTTCGAACGGAACCTGTGCAGTTTTGCTCAGTATTGAACGAACCTGAATGAGACAGTTTTTAGAACTATTTTGCCCCCTTTACGACGAGGACGTAAGCCATGTGGACTCTTTCAGGACATCGAAGCAAACTGACATTCCGGCAATCCCGCTCTCAACTTGAATTGCTGGTCTTGGAGCGCACAGAAGCGCTCCAGAGCCTTTCACAACGGCTTCTCCGGGTGCAGGATGAAGAAAGGCGCAGGGTGGCTCGTGACTTGCACGATAGCACCGGGCAAACACTGACGGCGCTAAAAATATCCGTTGCACTGCTGCAAAAAAGGCTAGATAACGACGAACGAATACGTGAGGAACTGTCCGGCATAGCGCTATTGGCTGATGAGGCACTTCAGGAAATTCGCACAACCTCCTACCTGCTCCATCCGCCGATGCTGGACGAGGCAGGTTTCACTAGCGCCGCACAGTGGTACATCGAGGGTTTCGCCCGACGTAGCGGGATGAAGGTGCGGTTAGACTTTGCGCCACAGGTTGAGCGATTGACCGACACGATCGAGACGGCGCTTTTCCGAGTGCTGCAGGAGAGTCTAACTAACGTCCATCGCCACTCTGGGGCATCTGAGGTGGAGGTTCGCTTTCTTCGAGAAGCCTCCGTTGTGATCCTTGAGGTGAGAGACTACGGATGCGGCATACCAGAGAAATTGTTGAGGCGCCTGGGTCAGTCGGTTCAGGATTCCGGCGTCGGTCTCGCCGGAATGTGCGAACGGTTGAATGAACTGAAGGGAGATTTGGAAATAACATCAGCCGATCCTGGCACGCGGCTGCGGGCGATCGTCCCTCTGCCTCCTGGTCTTCAAACAGAAGAGGCTCTCAACGTGCGTGCATCGGTGCCGACTGCCGCAACAACCGGGGCGATATACGAGCCTTGCAGAACCTTCATGGCACGGGCTGGGAAGTTGCCTACGCTCACGCGTTCAGCCTGGGCAGCGTTAAATCGAGCAAAGTGCGTTCCGTTGAATGTGGGCCGTTGGGAAACCGCTGTGGGCGTGGCTGCAGTGCTGGCGATAGCTTGCTGGATCGGCTTTAGGGATCGCCGCCCCCCGTCTTCCTTGAGGGTTGCAGAGCTACTGGGATCAAATGCCCTCGAGCAGCAGATACCCTTCGCACCTGCGGAACAAGTTGTGGCGAACCATACCTCCAACCCGCAAAGCGCGCTGGGTCGAGAGCCGGTTGAGAGGAAGACTTCCAGAACCATGCCGCGGGAGGTGCGGGACAGCAACTTCCGAGTCCGGTACCTCTCAGATGACGTGACGGTGCGCTATTTCATTCCCCAGCCCCCGCCGCAGCCGGTGCCAGACAGGAACATCCGATTCCGGCAAGTCTCGGAAGACGTGCTGGTGCGCTATTTCCCTCCCAAGCCTGTAGCGCCGCCGTCGACTCCGAATGGAACTCCCGCGCATTCTGTCAGCCCTGCGTCACGAATAAGGACGAGGTGACTCTGCCGACTTTAACCTCTCGTGAGCGGGAGGTCATTCAGCTCATGGCTGAAGGGAAGCCGGGATGGGGAGGGGACACCCTTGCTCGTCAGAAGCTCTCCTGCCACCTGTTCGGTATGTTTTGTTCGGCAGCCGTGGGGCTACGTCGCACCCCTGCTAGCGCCCAGAGAAGACGAGTCTACCGCAGGTGCCATCGTGGCTCCCTGAATCTGAACGTCGCTATCCATCCGCACGCGCCACTTTTCTCCTCGACGCTCCGTTACGGACGCCGTTCCTCGCTGTATGCCTCCGAACACAACGGCATAGGTCGGTCCGGGTTTCAAGTATTGATTTTAAAAATCGTGCAACGCCGGTGTTTCAGTGCAAGGTTTGGGCACGGGTCGTATTGATTGCCGATCAATCAGCTGCATCGGGTCGATGCTGACGGAATTGTCTCCATCTAAGCCAAGCAGTGCACAGACGGGTATAACTTCGGCCCCATTCTCAGACTTTCTTGAGCAACCTTGCGGTGACCAACCTCCATCAAATCAGTCGCTCAAAGTCAGTCGTTAGCCAAAGATTAATTCCCTCAAGGAATATTGGTCTCTTATGAGTTTCTCTTCGTCGAGACTGTATCTACAGTGGTCTCTGTTTGCATTCACGTTTGGCTTGGTCGGGTGCGGTTCCATTTCTTCGAGTCCTACTCCCAGCACCACCATTACCGTTGCTCTCAACCAGACTTCCGTGAACGTGGCGGCTGGCGCGACTACGCAATTCACCGCCTCGGTAAAGGGATCTACGAATACGTCGGTTACGTGGTCGGTGGATGGCGTGAGCGGCGGAAATACGACATCGGGAACGATCAGTTCGAGTGGCCTGTATACGGCGCCGTCCGTCGCTGGCACGCACACCGTAACTGCTACCAGCGTGGCCGATACTTCCGATAGCGCGAAGGCTGCCGTGACGGTGACGTTGCAGGCATTAATGTTGTCGCCATCGTCCGCACTTCTCGCTACCGCGGGAACGCAGCAATTCAGTGCGACGCTGCAGGGCGCAACAGATTCTTCGGTGACCTGGTCGGTTGACGGGGCGATCGGCGGCAATGCTACGGTTGGCACCGTTTCAACGAGCGGGCTTTACACTGCGCCGGCGCAAGCGGGTAGCCATACGATCTCGGCCGTGAGCTCGACGGATCCCGATACACAAGGTTCGGCCTCGATCACGGTTGCGTCGGTGACACTTTCACCGGGAACGGCCACGATCGAGGGTTCGACGACTCAACAGTTCACCTCCACCGTCAAGGGATCGTCGACTCTCACCCTCAACTGGATGGTTGATAACACAGTGGGCGGCAGTGCCGCGAGTGGAACGATTTCGACCTCTGGTTTTTACGCGGCCCCGCCCCAAGCCGGCAACCATGCCATCTCAGTGGCCGCAACGGCGAATCCCGCGATCAGCGCTAGCGCTACGGCAGACGTATTTACGGATGCGGTTTCGCCAACTTCGGCGATTCTCTCGCCCTCCGGAACGCAACAGTTCACCTCCACGATTCAGGGTTTAACGAACACAGCGGTCACGTGGTCCGTTGATGGCGTTGCGGGAGGAAATGCGACTACGGGAACGATTACTTCGGCAGGTTTATATACCGCTCCGTCTGCCATGGGGCCTGAGACTGTGACTGCGACCAGCGCTGCGCAGCCGGCTGACAGCGCTGCCGCCTCCGTGGTGGTGGCGAACCTTGCCGCAAACGCAGTGCTTACCTATCACAACGATGACGCGCGCGACGGTGCGTATCTGGAAGAAGTGAATTTGATGCCCACTAATGTCAACTCAACGCAGTTCGGCAAGCTGCTGGCTTATCCCGTCGATGGGCAGATTTACGCGCAGCCGTTGTACATGTCAGGGTTGAGCATCGCCGGAGGAAAGCACGACGTAGTTTTTGTAGAAACGCAAAGCAACAGCGTCTACGCCTTCGATGCAGACGCGACCACTTCGAATCCAACGGCCTTTTGGCACGTGAATCTCGGCCCTCCGGTTACGGTGGATGATTCAGGAGGTCCTTGGCCAAACGTAGGAATTCTCTCCACCCCGATCATCGACTCGACTACCAACACGATGTACCTGGTGGCTGAAACCTCGAATACGGGACCGAACGGCACTCCGTTTTTCCTGCACGCATTGAACGTGACGACCGGGGCCGACCTGCCCGGCAGCCCGGTTGCGATCAACGCCACTGATCCCAACTCCACCGCGTCCCTCGAAACATCGTGCTATCAACGCATGAGCCTTGCTTTGAATCCGGTGACAAACTGGGTCTATCTGGCCTTTGGCAATTGTTCTCACGGCTGGTTGCTTGCATACGAAAAGTCGAGCCTGGCGCAGGAAGCTGTTTTCAACGACACGTCCAACGCAGCGGGCGGCGGACTATGGGCGAGCGGCGGCGCTCCCGTCGTGGATGACAGCAGCGGAAATATATATCTGATGAGCGGCACCGATTACGACGACGTCTGGATCTCGCCGCCTCCGGCTTATGCTCAAACCGGTTATAACGACGCGTTCCTTTATCTGAACCCAAGCACTCTGAACGTCGAAAGCTACTTTTCCCCAGACACCAATTACACGCTATCTGCGAACGACGCTGACCTGGGCAGCGGCGCAGCGGTGTTACTGCCGGGCAACTCCCAATACCCCAATGAACTCGTCGGTGGAGGAAAAGACGGCAACATCTACATAGTCAATCCTCTCGATATGGGCGGCTTCAACGGCACCAATAACGTTATTCAGAATGTCCTTACCGGTACCCAACAGTACAACAACATTTTCTCGACTCCGGTTTACTGGAACGGCTCAATCTACTATCACTGCGATCAAGACGTGTTGCGCGCCTTCAGTTGGAGTACGGGAGCGCCGGGTGGGCAGCAGCTATCGATTTCGCCGACGTCGATGGGCTCGGTAGTTTACGGCAATAACACGCATGGCGCGACGGCTTCGCTTTCGGCCGATGGAGTCACCAACGGCATCGTCTGGGACACCGACAATTCCGCATATGTTCCTACGGATCCGTCGTCAAGTGGACCCTTGGTGCTGCACGCCTACGACGCCGCAAATGTCGCCAACGAACTTTACAACAGTTCCCAGGCAGGATCGCGCGATATGGCCGGATTGGCGTTGAAGTTTACGGTGCCTACGATCGCGAATGGAAGGGTATTCGTTCCGACTGGGACGGAGCTGGACATTTATGGATTGCTCGCGCCGTAAGGCCGTGAGATTCAGATTTTTACTGTTTTTCTGAATGGAGCCGGTTTATCCACGCTGTTCCAAAGTCTAACCGGCATGAGCGATCTGCGCGACTCAAACGAGGTAACTATGAAAAAGACGGTAGCAATTTGTTTCGTTCTATCGCTCCTGACCTGCGGAGTGGTCTCTGCACAGGACACCATGAACCACGACGACGGTCAGAAGACGTATGCGTCTCAAGTGCCGATTCAACTAGCAGGCACAATCAGTGCTACCGGCGAGACGTTTGTCAGCGACAAAGGCGGCAAGAACTGGACCATCATCAACCCAGAGGCGGTCAAGGGATACAAGGGGCAGCACGTATTATTGACCGCGAATGTTGATGCGGACAAGAACGAAGTAAATGTAGTTTCGCTGAAGATGGCAAAGAAATAATTACGTTCGTTGAGAATTGCTGGCGCTTTGCTGCGGTTGCTTTGCGAGAATACCCGCTGAGTCATGGCTCAAGCTTCGGGCAACCGGTGCTCGAACGTGAGGAGCCCGGCGCGGCGACTCCGGGGATTGCCGTAAACGCCAGAGTCCATCCACGCCACGAAAAGTTGGCATGCTGCTTTCCGCGCTGACTGCTGCTCCGGCGAAGCGGCTGCGGGGCTCGGCCCCGCTGTCTGTCTGAGGTTCCTGCGATTTGACAATGGCGTTCCAGGGGCCTACTGTTGCACATGAGGTGGCTTCCACCTCTTTCAGGTTCCCTGAAACTAAGTCAGTTCATCTGAAGTTCTCCCCTCTTAGCGTCAACAATCTGTGGAGGTTGATATGTTTGCACGCAATGTATCCTTTCGTCTGAAATCGAACACGCATTCTGACTATACCCGGACCCTCGAAAATGAAGTCCTGCCGTTACTGCGCAAGCAGAAAGGCTTCAAGGACGAAATCACACTGTCAAACCCCAGCAGCCAAGATGCTATTTCGATCAGCCTGTGGGACAGCAAAACTAATGCCGATGCTTACAACACGAATACGTACCCGGAAGTGCTGCGAACATTTGCAAAAATGATCGATGGAACTCCGAAGGTTCAGACATTCGAAGCCGTCACCTCGACCCTGCATACCCTTGTCGCAGCCTGAGGGATAAGCGTTGGACTTATAGCCTCGTAGAACCCTGAGCTTTCCATCCCAAGAAGGGCGGTTAATCCCGCCTTCTTGGGGCAGTCTTAAGCCTAACCGTTCAGGTTTCTGCCGTCGGGCTTTGTTCGGGCTGATCTGATCTCAGCGCGAGAAATTCACTCCCATAAAATCCATTCGCGAGTAACTCATACTGAAGGAGAATAGCAATGCACCCTACCCGCAGTTTCACTTTTTCTTGTCTGGCTTTCATCATGTTGGCACTCATCGGACAAGCCTTTTCTTCAACGGTCGTCGTCGGAACCTGCAAATCCGGGGTGCCGCAATTCACCACCATCGGAGCGGCGATTACAGCGGCTCCGGCAGGGAGCATTATTGATGTCTGTCCCAATACTTACCCCGAGCAAGTCGTCATTACCAAGAACTTGACCTTGAAAGGAATTGCAAGCGGTACCAGTGCGGCTGCAGTAATCGTGCCGCCTGCTAGCGGACTCGTTTCAAACGGCTCGGACATTTTTGGCAATCCCGTAGCCCCGCAAATTTCTGTCCAAGGTGCGACTGCTGTCACCATCTCTAATCTCACGGTGGACGCTACGGGGAACAATCTGTCTGGTTGTGGAGCACCCACGCTGGAGGGGATTTATTTCCAAAATTCCTCCGGGAAAATTACTGACAATGTCGTCAGAAACCAGTTTCAGACGGATTTCCTAGACTATGGCGGGTGCCAAAATGGGTTGGCGATCAACGTCGAGAGCCTGACCGATTCCAGCACCGTCATCGTTTCTAACAATTCCGTCCGGGCTTATCAGAAGAACGGGATCACCGCCACCGGAGCAGCGACTGGCCCTGGTTCCTCCGGACCAAAAATCACGATCTCAGGCAATTACATCGTTGGTCTCGCTGCCACGGCAATGAATTGGCCGGGAGGTGCGGGCGAGAACGGGGTTCAGGTCGGCTTTGGAGCCAGCGGGACAGTCTCCTTAAATACTGTGAACGACAACATTTGGTACGCGGACACCAGCACTCAGCCCTATAACGCGGCGAGCGGCATTCTGGTCTATGCCTCAACCGGAATCGCCATCACGGAAAATAGCGTCGGCAGCGCCCAGTTTGGTATCAGCACGAACACTGACCCCGACTATGGTCCGGGGGACAACACCACCATTACCTCCAACAAAATTAGTGGCACCCAACTTTTCGACGCCATCGATCTGTGCAGCAACTCCAACACCGCGAAATCGAACACCATCTACGGCAGCGCCCAATCGGGCGTCCACGCGGATGATAGCTGCGGGAGCGGAAACAACAATACCGTAACCAACAATACGATCAACGAAGCTTGTGCTGGAATTCTTCTCGGAACGGGCACAGGCACAATATCGAGTCCGAATACATTCTTCAACGTGACTAACACGACGCAAGCCGGAGATGTATGTACCCCCGCTCCTGGTTCAGCGGCGAGAGGGCTTGCCAAGCATTCCTCTCTCCGACCATCACCATTCAAGCCAAACAGGAATTGAACGAGTTTTTTTGTATCCTGTGCGCCGAGGTGCGGTTAGTCCCGCACCTCGGCGACTAGCCGACGTCCGCCAAATCTCCCACTCCGCGTGATCACTCCCTCTCAAATTCGGGGGCAACCCTGATGCTCGAACCTGAGGAGCCGGCGCGGCAACTCCGACGATTGCGGTAAGCGCCAACTGGGAACGCGCAAAACTGCGCAATTCTTAACAGACGCGAGCGGAGCATTGCGGAAGAATCTCAAGAATCCTTAGTGGTGGCGGTCTTTGCGCACGCACGGACCGTCCTGCCGGATGGTTCGAGATTCGAAGACTTGATTGCGAAGCTTCGAACGCACCCTGAGCGAGACATTGAGAAACTCATTCGGTCCCGCTATCTTATTAAGATACAGACCTTTGCAACGTGAGCCATGGTTAATACTGGACAACCCGCAGAGCCTGGCCGAGAAGTTGTAGAAGGTGCCATCGTCAAACTGTTGGGAATCGCCCAGGGGCAGGGAATCACCCCTGCTGATTTGCTTCGCATGCTGGACTCGGGCATGCGAATATCGGATTTCCTGACCGCGATAGATCCAACTACAAACAGTAACCACACTGGCCATTGCGATTTGTCTTAGCGCAATCCTCCGTCTAATTGCCTACCCGCTAGAGCTTCTTCCTAAGCGCGCATTCGCGCAGGAGTCCGCCTATTCCACCCCTCTCCGATCTCCCAATCCTCGTCAAAGCGGACATCGAAAGCGAGACCATAAGGGACAATCAGGCCACTCAGAATGTGTCCGTTGTTACAGGCAATCGCTTGAGCGCGGCTTGTTGCCAGCATTGCCAAGGCCTCATCATGCGGGCGTTTATCGAATGCCATTAGTGTACGAATTCGTAAAATTGATGAGCAGCCTTGCACCCCGCATTGCAGCCGTATGTAGACTACGTTGTAGGACGAGCCTGCTCTGCGCGGGTCGGTGTGGGGGAGCACTAGCTGGACATCTGGAGCCGAATAGCCATCCACGTGCCTACACGCGGGACATAAGAAATTTCGTCTTGACCCACCCTCGGGCCACAATCCTTGACCTTCCAGTGTATCGGGACGTGTGGCTGGCGGAAGTGGAATGGGCCGAAAGCAGTTCTTGCAAACAAGTGCGGGAAACTGGTCAAACATTGCCATGCGACACCCCATTGCTTGTGGGTAAGAAGTCCTTCTAGCCCCCGAAATATGGTCGGTCATCGGGATGAACCCGCACAAGAGGCCGCTCGGCCAGCACAGCAAGTTTTGTGTAAGACAATTAAAGGCTATAACGCCGCTGCGTGCACCGAATGGTCAATTCTGCTCGCTCTGGCGAGCCGAAACGTTTTGCACAGTGGAATCAGTTGGCGCTACACGTTGCAAGTCCGCTACAACGGATTCAAGAGGCCGGCTGTTGCCGACGATCCTGCCAAATTGGCGGAAGTCTCACGCTTGTGGTCGCTTTCAGATTGCCAATGCGTTGTGACCATTCACGGGCGCGCAAACAGTCAGGAATGATAAGTTGGCGTACAGGAAATGATCGATTGCTCGACGATGACGGGCGACTCGGGATATCCGCTGCGGAGAAGCTGCGGAGAAAATGATTGCAGCACTCCTGGCGACCCTTGTG
>Ga0210391_10004959_pt1 | contig 11001 bp, 8 predicted proteins | sample IncBWC12OmetaG_FD_160573 | JGI IMG/M metagenome (GOLD analysis project Ga0210391, IMG submission 160573) | Forest soil microbial communities from Barre Woods Harvard Forest LTER site, Petersham, Massachusetts, United States - Inc-BW-C-12-O ...
TGGGGCAGGTCGAAGCCCAGGTAGGTCGCATCCTGCGGGCCGCGAGCCTGGTTGAGACATTGCAGCGAGACGTCGTGACCCCCATTGGCATCCGGCATGATCAGGACGGCGGGCTTGGCCGACCCGGCAGCGACCAGGCCTTGCATGACGCTGTCGACATTCAGGACCGAGATCCAGTCCTGCGGCGTGCCGGGGAAACCGGGTATCAGCTCCATCGCCGGGAACCTGTACCCGCGGTAGGCAAGCTGGAAGTACTGCGGCGGCAGATAAACGTAGACATTCCGGGTGATCCGGCTAGCCTGGCCCGTGACGACTAGGCGCACCAGCAGGCCGGTTTGCGCCGCCTGCTGATTGCGGCTTGCCTTGGCCAGGAAGCCGTCGACCCGCGTGCTTTGTGCCCGCGCCGCGTACGGAAGCACAGGTGCGGCAATGTTCTGGTTGGTTAGGTCGGCAATCGCCGCGCCCCAGGTCTGGTAGTAGTCGTAGTACTTATTGACTGCGGCGACACCGAACAGCATCGCGGGAATGAACGCCAGCAGGGCAACGAGCACACGCAATGCCAGGTGCTTGACCTTGGCCATCCACCACACGACGGCGGCGAATGCCACTAGCAGCACAATGAAGAACAGCGGGCTCTGCGGTCCGAGCAATGCGACTCCCGTGCTCGTGCCGAATCAGCTTCCGAGAGCGCAGACCTGTCAGCGGAAGATTGACGACGTCCGGCCGGCGCCCCTCCGTAGCAGACTAGTCACGCCCGGTCACGATGGTTACAGGAGGTCTGCGAGCAGAGCCGCCGCTTGGGCGGCCCCGTTACTGGCGACCGGACGGTAGTCGACTTCTCGCCCGATTTCGGACGCAATCGCGTCGGCGATCTCGGCTGGCCCTGCCGTCGTGTAGTCCATACACCGGCCTGCCCGGTACCTGTCGAGCCGGTGCCGCACATGAAACTTCTGCTCGAAGTGATGACCCAGCGGGAAGTACAGGAACGGCCGTCGGCTGGCCGTCAGCTCCATTGCCGTCGTCAGCCCGCCTTGCACGACGGCAAGATCGCAGGCGGCAAGGTGACGGTATAGCTCAGGGACGTACGGCCGGATCTCCAGCCCGTCATGGGTCGGCAGGCTGCCCGGATCGATCCGAGGGCCGGCGACCACGACCATCCGAAGATCGGGTACGCGGTCCTTTGCCTCGGGGAAGGCGGCGATGACTCGCCGCAGCAGCTGACCGCCGACTCCCGAGCCCCCCACGGTCACGATGCAGACGCGCTCGTCGGCTCGGTAGCCGAGCAGCTCGCGGTCCCCAAGCTGGCGCGGATCGAAGCCGGTGACGTAGCCGGCGAAGTCGTAGTGCTGCTCGGTCCAGTCGCGGATTCGGGGCAGGCCGGGACCGAATGTGTCCGGGACGATGTCGTCGGGATCGCCGACGAAGACGGCGCGGTCCCGGACGCGCGGGTAGCGGGCGATGTGCTCGATCATCTCGGCGTTGTAGTCGGCGGTCAGGAATGCTTCGCGTTCGCCGCCGTCTGGCATTGGCAGCCAGCCGACGAAGTCGGTCAGCCAGGCGTAGGCGGCGGTCTTCTGCTCGGGGTTTTCGTGCAAGTAGTAGTCGAGTTCCCAGGCTTCGTCGCCGATCCACAGGTCGTAGTCCTCTTCGCGGCCGAGGTCGTGGAAGACCATGAAGTTGGCGAGCAGGATCTCGTCCATCCGCCGGATGGCCTGGAAGGCATGCAGGTCATGCTCGGCCGACTCGCTCTCGATGTGGCCGGACTCGTTGGCCAGGTACGCGCTGGCCGGGTGCACGCGCTCACCGCGCTGTTCCAGCACCCTGGTGACCGGATGCTGGGCGAGCCAGTCGATCTCCAGGCCGGGATGCAGCTTGCGCAGCTCGTCCGCGATCGCCGCGTCCCGCTGGGCGTGGCCGAGGCCGATCGGTGAGCTGATGTACAGGGCGCGCTTGCGGCGCGACCTGCCCCGCACCCAGCGCGGGCGAACGGCGCGGGGGACGGCGAAGTCGCGCAGCAGCATGTTGACCTTGACCGGGTCACGGACGTGCGGGCCGTGGCCCGAGCCCTCGAGCAGCACGAGATCGCCGCCCGTCGCCGCGGCAAGGGCGGCCCCGCGGCCGGGCCCAGTGATCGCGTCAGCCGTGCCCTGGATCACCAGCACCGGGCAGTGAATCCCGCCGCACAGCTCGCGGGCAGTCTCCTCATCCAGGCCGTTACCGATCTCGGTCGCGACGAGCGTCTCGGCGGTCGTCTCCAGACCCCAGCCGATGCAGTCTTCGATCGCCTTGGTCGAGTGCGGCTCGGTGAACATCTGGGAGAAGAAGAACTCCAGGAAGCCGCGGTAGTCCCGCAGCCAGTAGTGGAGGTTGTCTTTCGCCCAGCCCTCCTCGGTCGGCAGCACCTCGTCCCACGGATACCTTGTGCGGTCCTCGGGCGGCGAGGCGAACGGCACAGCCGGGCAGATGAACACGGCCCCGGTCACCCGATCCGGGTGCCGCGCCGCCAGGATAAGGGCGCGCTGCGCGCCGACCGACAACGACACGATCAGCGCGCGATCGATTGCGGTGGCATCCATCACCGCCAGGGCATCGGCGGCGAACTCGTCTTCCCCGTAACCCGTCGCCGGGCGATCTGATCGGCCGTTTCCCCGCCCGTCGAACGTGAGCACGCGGCAGTGCCGGGACAGGTAGGGGATCTGCATCTTCCAGTGCCGTGAGTGGATGATCGACCAGGTCGGCAGCAGGAAGATGGTCGGCTCGCCGGAGCCGTAGACCTCGTAGTACAGCCGCACGCCGTCGCGCTCGGTGAAGCCGGAACTGTCCGGGTACCGTGCCCGGGTCTGTTCGCGCTGACCCGCCGCGCCCGCCAGCCCGGTGCGACTGGCGGGCGCCGCTTGGGCCGCGGACCTAGCCATCAGGGGCGGGCCTCGAAGACCAGGTTGAACGGAGTTTCCGCAACGCGGCGGAACTGTCCGAAGCCGCCCGCTCCGACGACCTCGCCGATTCGTGCCTCGCCGGCTTGCGCGCCAAGCGCGAGTCCCACGCTCTGGGAGAGCGAGGCAGGCGTGCACAGCAGGGTTGAGAAGCCATAGTAGGCGCGTCCGACAGGGTTGATGTTGTCCTCCACGCGGTCGCCCGCGTTCGGCTCGACGATCATCCAGGTGCCGTCGGGCTTGAGTGTGCTGCGGACGTGGCGCGCGGCTCCGACCGGGTCCCCCATGTCGTGCAAGCAGTCGAACATCGTGACGAGATCGTAGTCGGTGCCCGCGTAGGCAACAGACGGCGCCACCTCGAAGCGAACCCGGTCGGCGAGGCCGGCCTCCTGCGCCCGCTGCCGCGCGGTTCCGATCGACCCGTCGTGGTAGTCCGACCCGACGAACGTGGAGTTCGGGAACGCCCGTGCCATCAGGATCGTCGACGAGCCGTGGCCGCAGCCGATGTCGGCGACGTGCGCTCCGCGCTCCAGCTTGGCGACGACTCCGTTGAGCGCGGGCAGCCACTCGGCCACCAGGTGCGCGTTGTATCCGGGCCGGAAAAAGCGCTCGCAGCCGTCGAAAACGTCGAGCCCGTGCTCGTGCCAGCCGAAGCCGGTACCTTCGCGGGCCGCATCGACGATCTTCGGCGAGTCGAGCACCGATCCCAGGGCGATCTGGAAGAAACCGGGCAGATACGCGGGGCTGCTCTGGTCGGTGAGCGCGACTGCCTGCTCTGGTGGCAGGGTGTACCGGCCGCTGTCCGGGTCGTACTCCACGTATCCGCCGGCCGCCTGCGCGTTCAGCCACTCCCGCACATAGCGCTCGGCTGTCCCGGTGCGCTTGGCGAGCTCGGCCGGCGATAGCGCACCTGCTCCTGCCAGCGCCCGGTACAGGCCGAGTCTGTCGCCCATCACGACCAGAGCCGTATTCAGCGTGGCGCCGACTTCGTCCACCGCACGGAACACGAACTGCATGAGCTTGTCGCCGTCAACTTCAACGGCTTGCTCGGAGATGCTCATGATGTCCCCTCCTAGGCATCGCTGTTTCAGTGAAGCTAGAGCGATTGCGGCCTTCGTCGCTTCCGGGGGGGCACCTAGTAATTCCGGCAGCTGCTGCCCGCCTGTATCGGTTGCCTACAATCGCGCTATGCTCCTCGGTCGCGAGCGTGAGCTGCGAGAAATACGGACCGCGCTAGGCAGAGCGCGATCTGGCGAGAGCGCTGTCCTCGCGATTGTCGGCGAATCGGGAATTGGCAAGACAGCCCTGATCGAGCACTCCGCGCAGGACGCGGCCGGAATGCGGATACTCCGCGCGCGCGGAATCGAGTCCGAAGCACAGATTCCGTTCGCGTCACTGCTGGAACTGATCAGGCCCGCGCTGGCGGCTCTGGACAAGATTCCGGTACCGCAGGCTGTCGCCCTGGAGGGAGCGCTGGCGCTCCGGCCAGGACCTGGCCATGAGCGGTTCGCAGTCGGCGCCGCAACGCTGAGCCTGCTCGCCGCATACGCCGACCAAGGCCCAGTCGCGATTCTGGTGGACGACGCCCACTGGATCGACATTTCGAGCGCTCAGGCCCTGCTGTTTGCATTCCGCCGGCTCGTGGCAGATCCGATAGCTGTGCTGATCGCAGTGCGCGAGGGAGAGCCGTCGCTGCTCGACGGCTCGGATCTGCCAACACTGCGGCTCGCGGGTCTTAGCAGCGCCGAGGCAGGAGCGCTGGTGGGCGGGCTGACACCCGAAGCGGCCAGCAGGCTGTACCAGGCGACTGCCGGCAACCCGCTCGCGCTGATCGAACTCGGACCGGACGCGCATGATCTAGCCTTTGCCCCTGACGGCGCCCCGGTCCTGCTGCCCGCCAGGATCTCGCGTGCGTTCCTGCGGCGCGCGAGCGCGCTGGACGAGCCTGCGCGGCAGGCTCTTGTGCTCGCCGCGGCCAGCGACAGCGGCGATCTGCCGATGCTGGCGCGAGCCGCCGCCAAAATCCAGGTGGACCTGGCCGGGCTGGCTACCGCAGAAAACGCTGGGCTGGTCACGCGACAGTCAGGCAGGGTGGAGTTCCGCCACCCGCTAGCCCGGCTGGCAATCTACGCCGACGCGTCACCGACGCAGCGACGGGCGGCGCACCGCGCGCTCGCGGCAGCCCTGCCGGACCGTGACGTCGACCGCCGCGCATGGCACCTGGCCGCCGCCGCTGCGGGAGTGGACGAAGCGGCGTCGGCAGCCCTGGAGCAGGCCGCCGGCCGCAGCCGCGAGCGGAGCGCCTACGCAGGTGCGGCAGCGGCATTTGAGCGAGCCGGACGACTCGCGGTCGATTCCGAACGGCGCGCTCACCTGCTCTTCGAAGCCGCTGACGCCGCATGGCTCGCCGGACTAGCTGACCGCTCGGTCACCTTGCTCGACGAGGCTCGCGCAGGTACCGGCGATCCCGCGAGCGTCGTCGCGATCGATCAGCTCGCCGGGCATATCGCCGCCCGCCGGGGGCCCGTCATGTTCGGCCACGCGATTTTGAGCGCGACAGCTGAGCGGGCCAGACCCGAGCAGGCAGTCGCGATGCTCGCCGAGGCCGCCATCGCGTGCCTGTATGCCGGGAACCCGGCCGAGATGCTCGCCGCGGCGGAGCAAGCCCGAGCCAGGCTGCCGCATCGCCCGTCGGCACGCGCGCGCTTCCTGGCCGCCAGCGCGCTAGGCATGGCGCAGATCTTCGGCGGCGACGCGGCGGCCGGCGCCGGTGCGGTGCACGACGCGATCGCGCTCGCCGAGGACACGGCCGGATTGGGCGAGGACCTCCAGCTTCTCCCGTGGCTGGCTATGGGTCCGCTGTTCCTGCGCGAGGCAACGGCCGGACGCTCGCTGCTCCGTCAGGCTTTGCAGACAGCTCGCGACCGGGCGGCGGTCGGGGCGCTGCCGTTCGTGCTGAGCCTCATTGCGCGACACGAGGCAGCCACCGACAGCTGGGCAGTCGCCGAGGCCACCTACCGCGAGGCGATGGACCTCGCGCGGGAAAGCGGCCAGCGCTCTGACCTGGCGTTCGGACTTGCTGGTCTCGCGTGGCTGCTGGCACGACGGGGCCGGGAGACGGAATGCCGGGCCAGCGCTGCCGAAGCGCTCAAGCTCTGCCAGGAGCTTGGGACGCGGTTGTTCGAGATCTGGGCGACGGCAGCGCTCGGCGAACTGGAGCTCGGCCGGGGGGACGCGGCGCACGCCGCTGCGCACTTCGAACATCAGCAGCAACTGCTGCATCAGCTAGCGATCACCGACGCCGACATGTCGCCCGCACCCGAACTCGTTGACACCTACCTGAGGCTCGGACGCGACCACGAGGCTCAGCAGGTCGCAGCTGACTTCATGACGGCCGCGATGGCTAAGGGGCAGCCGTGGTCACTATCCCGGGCGGTGCGCTGCACCGGGCTGCTCACCGCGGACGCCAGCTTTGCCGCGCATTTCGAGCAAGCACTGACCTTGCATGAGCAGACAGCCGATCACTTCGAAGCGGCGCGGACACGGCTGGCGTACGGCGCTCGGCTCCGGCGCGCTCGCCGCCGAGTCCTAGCCCGCGACCACCTGCGCAGCGCAGCGGATATCTTCGAGCAGCTGGGCGCCAGCCCCTGGGCCGAGCAGGCCCGCGCTGAGCTCGCCGCGACCGGCGAGAAATACCGGCGGCCGCAGGGACATGCGATCGATCAGCTGACCCCCCAGGAATTGCAGATCGCGATCAGTCTCGCAGCCGGAAAGACGACCAAGGAGACCGCGGCCGCGCTGTTCCTCAGTCCCAAGACCGTCGAGTACCACCTCCGTCACGTCTACCAGAAGCTCGGCATTCACTCCCGTGACGAACTGGCGCAGACGCTCGCCGCCGCCCGGCTTGTGCTGTAGACAGCCAGCCCATATCGTTGCGATGTATCGACTCGATACATCGAACCGATAGATCACGCGTCCTGGAGGTAGAGAATTCGTGGAGATACCCAAGCACCACATCGAGCCTGCCGCCGGTCGGCTGGGCGTCCTCATAGTCGGACTCGGCGCCGTGGCGTCGACCGTTATCGCAGGTGTCGAGCTGATCAGGCACGGCCTCGCTGAGCCCATCGGCTCGGTCACTCAGCTGGGTACTATTCGCCTCGGCAAACGGACTGAGGGCCGAGTGCCGCTCATTCGCGACTTCGCCCCGCTGGCAGGCGTTGACCAGCTCGTCTTCGGTGCCTGGGATCCGATCTCGGACACGGCCTACGAATCCGCGCTGAAATGCGGCGTTCTCGATCGGCACGTCCACATCGAACCGATCGCGGCCGAGCTGAAGGAGATCGAGCCCATGCCGGCCGTCTTCGACCAGAACTACGTGCGCCGGCTCGACGGCCCGAATGTCAAGTCCAGAGCGAGCAAGCGAGACCTCGCCGAGGCCGTCCGCAAGGACATCCGCGACTTCAAGGCGGCGCACTCCTGCGACCGGATGGTTGTGATCTGGTGCGCATCCACCGAGATCTTTCTCGAGCCCGGCCCGGCTCACCAGGACCTGGAAGCGCTCGAAGCCGCGATGGATGCGAACGACCAGAGCATCCCGCCCTCGATGCTCTATGCGTACGCGGCTCTCAAGGAGGGCGTGCCCTTCATCAATGGAGCGCCTAACCTCACCGTCGACGTGCCGGCGATGGTGAAGCTCGCTGACACGGCGGGCGTGTCCATCGGTGGCAAGGACTTCAAGTCAGGGCAGACCCTGTTGAAGACCGTGCTGGCGCCGATGCTGAAGGCCCGCATGCTGGGGCTCCAGGGCTGGTACTCGACCAACATCCTCGGTAACCGCGACGGCGAGGTGCTGGACGACCCCGACAGTTTCCGCACCAAGGAGCAGACCAAGCTCGGCGTACTGGAGCACATCCTGCAGCCAAGCCTCTATCCCGAGCTCTACGGCGACGTCCACCACAAGGTGCGCATCAACTACTACCCCCCGCGCGGTGACAGCAAGGAGGGCTGGGACAACATCGACATCTTCGGCTGGCTCGGCTATCCGATGCAGCTCAAGGTCGACTTCCTGTGCCGTGACTCGATTTTGGCGGCGCCTCTGGTACTTGACCTGGTGCTTTTCATCGACCTGGCGCAGCGAGCGGGGCTCAGGGGCGTGCAAGAGTGGTTGTCGTTCTACTTCAAGAGCCCGCAGCACGCTGTCAGCGTCTATCCCGAGCACGACCTGTTCATCCAGCAGACCAAGCTGAAGAACACGCTTCGCTGGCTCATGGGCGAGGAGCAGATCACCCACCTGGGGATGGAGTACTACGAAGATTGATGTGGCGGCGACTGATGTGACGGACCGAGCAATGACCGCGCCGCTGCCGGGCCGACTACCACATCGTGAAGGTCGCCGCCCACCTCCAGCCGACCCGACTGCTCGATCCCGCCGGCCTTGATCGGCTCGAAGCCTGCCGTTCGGATCAACCGATCGGCTTCCTCGCCGGCCCGGTCGTCGTCGGTCGCGTAGAAGAGAACCGCCAGTTCCGGTGACCGGTTGGCAGCGGACTCGAAGAGATCGGCCGACAGGGTCCCAAACGCCATGGCCAGCCGCGCCCTAGCCGGCAGCCACCCGGCTACAGCCTCGCCAGAGGATTGCCCCGTCGGCAGGAGACGTGAGACGTTACCTGCTGCGTCGGTGCTGAGCGGGTTGCTCGGAACGACCACGACCTTGTCGGTCAGCGCGTCGGCGATCTCGTCTATAACGTGCTCCAGCACCGTAAACCGCAGCGCGAGGACAACGGCATCGGCGCTCTGCAACGCGTCGCGATTGTCGACGCTGACGACCGCAGCCGGACCGATCTGTGCAGCCAGCAAGTGCGCCGACTCGCTGTCGGCGCTCGAGAGGCGCAGAGTCTCGCCACCTGCGCCGAGCTGGCGGGCGATGACCGATCCGATCCCACCAGTGCCGATGATCGCGGTTGTCATGGATCTCAGTCTGCGGGCGTACTCGATGGCCAGTGATCGGGGTGCCAGTCCCCCTCAAAGTCCGTGGTCTGACCCACTTCGATGATGTAACCGTCGGGATCGCGGATGTAACAACGGATCTCGTACTGGTGCTGTTTCGGCGGCGTCAGGAACTGAGCACCCCGGCCGCTCCATTCCGCGTACACCGCCGCGATGTCTCTGACCCGGATATTGAGGAAGCTGCTGACCCGGTCGGGGTCGCGTGGCGTCTCCAGGATGACCGTGGGCTTGTCGTCGGTCGGGCCGCCGCCGGCATTGATGATGATCCAGCTATTGGACAGGGCGACATAAGTCAGCCCTCCGGGGCCGGAGAAGACCAGCCTGCCGCCGAGTACTTCGGTGTAAAAGCGCCGAGATCGCTCGATGTCGTCGGAGACGATGAAGTGGGTCAGGACAATTCCCTCTGGCGGCGAGGGGAGCTCGGCCATGTGCTACCTCCACTGGTTGGGTCTCACACCCGCTTACCCGTCCGGCAGGGTCCATAAGCCAGGCTTCGGCTAAGCCGCGCCCCCGCGGTCGTACACCGGAGAATCCAGGGCCGCGCGGGACCCGGCACCGAGGAATGCGGTCCCGAAGAACAACTCGGTCCAGGAGACATCGGCGAGTTCGTTCTGCATGGCTGCGCGAATCGCCTCCCACGGACGGCGCATGATCCACTGATCGATGGAGGCGAAAGGCCGCACAACTGCAGTTCCGAGCTGCGCCAGCCGCCCGGGCGTGTTGTCGGGAACCTTGAGATCCAGCACGACCCAGCGTCCGCCTCCGGACAGGGCCGCGGCGCCGTGGGCGATGACCGCTGCGCACTCGGGCACCTGCGACAGGGCGTACGTGGACAGGATCGCGTCGACGCCGGCTGGGAAGTCGAAGTCAGCCGCGTCGGCTTGCACGAGGCTGATATTGCTCCAGCCGTTCGTCGCTATCCGATCCTGAGCACGGGCGAGCATCGCGTCGGTCAGATCGACGCCGATGAGCCGGCCGCCCGGACCGATCGCCTCTTCAATCAGGTCGAAGTTCAGACCTGTGCCGCATGCCATGTCGACCACGCTGGCACCCGGGCGCAGGCCGAGCGCTCGTACGGCCCGGAGGCGTTGTGCCCGCTGCGGGTAGCCGGGCGCGGGATAGAGCCGGGAGGTGACGTCGTAGTGCTTCGCCTTCTTGCGGTACGTCTCGATCAGGTGCTCTCGCGTACTGTCAATCTGGGTCACGGGTGTGCGCCTTCCCGCGTAGCGGACTCGACCGCGGCCTTGATCGCCACCATCTCGCGATCGCTTACGCGCTGAATACTGCCCTTGAGAGCGCGGCCGGGGAACACGCGCATGATGCCCGCGAGGTCGACCTCAATCCACATCTTGGTGTCGGTCTGCCTGTCGGCCACCGGCTCGAGTTCCATTCCCCAGCGCGCCGTGGACGTACCCAGTGGCCCGGCGAACGCAACGTAGGAGGGCGCCTCGACAGCGGTCACTTCCTGGCTCCGGCTGTGAGTCCGCCACAGGTCCTTCGCCCGCTGCTCCACCCGCGAGCCGGGCTGAAGCGCCCCTCCGCCGCGAACCTTGCATTCGAGAACGGTGGGCGCCCACTCCGGCCAGCGCCCGACATCGCAGATATACGTCCACACCTCGCGGACGCTGCTGGCGATGGTGATGCGGCTCTCGGTCCTGAATGTCATCGAGCGCACTATGTGTTGATCACTTTCCAGTTGCATAAAGTCTCCCGCGTAGGCCACATTGGGTGTCACGGTCCAGGGCAGCGGGCGGTTCACCCCGGACCGCTGGACTTTCCGGCATGGTTGTCCACTCCGAGCGGCCCGGGCCTGCTGAGCCGCCCGCGGGCCGTCAGTGCGTTCCCTATTTCTTGTGTGGTTTGTTCCCAGCCCCGCAGGTTCGACCGCCGCCTTTGTGCGGCGGCCCGTAGCCGGCGTCGATGGCCCTCATCGCCCAGCCAGTCCCCGATCGCGGCGGCGAGGGCAGCCGGATCGCCGGCCGGGACCAGCTGGCCTGGCCGGGTGCCGTCGGTGCTGGACCCAAGCGCTTCGGGCAGCCCACCCACCGCGGCGGCTATGACG
>Ga0210391_10004960_pt1 | contig 11000 bp, 8 predicted proteins | sample IncBWC12OmetaG_FD_160573 | JGI IMG/M metagenome (GOLD analysis project Ga0210391, IMG submission 160573) | Forest soil microbial communities from Barre Woods Harvard Forest LTER site, Petersham, Massachusetts, United States - Inc-BW-C-12-O ...
CGGACGCGACGATTCGACGCCTCTCGGCACGACGCCAATCCGTGCTGCATTTGGGTCTTCTTCTCGTCAGTCTTTTGTGGTTGCCGATCGCGCCCCAAATGTTCTGGCGTTCTCATGTGCGGGTTGATCCTGCATGGCGCATCCTGGGACTGCTCACGTTTTCTATCGGCCTGCCTTTTCTCCTGCTCAGTTCCACCAGCCCGCTATTACAGACGTGGTATGCGCGCCGCGCTCCGGACCGTTCGCCATATCACCTTTTCTCTCTCTCCAATCTCGCTTCCCTGCTTGCTCTTCTGAGTTTTCCATTTCTGATTGAACCGCGACTTTCTTCTCGCCATCAAGCTGCGCTGTGGTCCGCGACCTATGCATTGTTCGCGCTGTGCTGCGTGCTCTCTGCTTGGATCAGCCGCAGCTATCCTCCGATTGCCCCGACGGCGACAGAAACATCGCAAGAAGAAGCGGCGCCCTCATTCAGCACCAAGCTTCTATGGCTGGGCCTCGCCGCGTGCAGTTCGATGATGCTTCTTGCGGCGACGAATCATCTTTCGGAAAACGTGGCGCCGATACCCCTCTTGTGGGTCGTTCCGCTCGCGCTCTATTTGCTTTCTTTTGCGCTGGTGTTTGCTAAGCGCCATTTCTATTCGCGCTGGTTCGTGGCGCGGCTGCTGGTAGTTGCACTGGGTGCGGCCGGCTATGCGATTTACGATTCCTCGATTACGCACGCCATTCAAATCAGCGTGCCGCTTTTCTGCTCCGCGCTCTTTGTGGTCTGTTTTTTCTGTCACGGCGAACTCGCTCAGCGAAAACCTGCCGTGCGTTACCTGACCTCTTTCTACTTAACCATCGCGCTTGGAGGCGCTCTCGGCGCGGTCTGCGTCGGCTTGCTCGCTCCCCATATTCTTTCTGGAATTTACGAGTTGCCGATCGTCTTACTGCTTACAGCGATTCTTGCGTCCGTCGTTCTTTGGCGCGAAGGCTGGTCGGCGCGGATTTTCTGGGCGTGCGTAACCGTTTCGATGGGCGCCGTGTTGGTTTATAACGTTCGGACGATGCGCGAAAGCACCGTCGCGATGATGCGCAATTTTTATGGATCTCTCCGCATTCAAGAATTTAAGACTGGTCTTAAACTCCCGTATCGCAGTTTGGTTCACGGAACGATCGAGCATGGCGCGCAATATCTTTCCTTCCCCGAGAATCGCAACCCCACGACGTATTACGGAAGAAGATCAGGCGCCGGGCTGGCGTTGCGATTTTGTTGTGACGGGCCGAAACGTGTGGGAGTGATTGGCCTGGGCGCGGGAACGCTTGCGGCCTATGGAAAGCCGGGCGATTCGTTCCGATTTTACGAAATTAATCCGCAAGTCGTCTCGGTAGCAAATGGCTGGTTTACGTTCCTCAAGCAGAGCCCCGCGAAGATCGAAATCATTCTGGGAGACGCGCGGCTTTCGCTGGAAAGCGAACCGTCGCAGCAATTTGATGTGCTGGCTGTCGATGCCTTTTCGGGAGACGCCATTCCGGTGCACTTGCTCACTAAAGAGGCGTTCGCGGTTTACTTTCGTCATTTGAAGCCGGGCGGCATACTCGCGGTACACACGTCGAACACATACCTCAGACTCGCGCCAGTGGTTAAAATGCTGGCGGAAGACGTTGATTACGCGTCGCGGCTCACTTCGAGCGATGAAGATGTGACAATGATGGTTTCTCCTGCCGATTGGGTCCTGGTTACGCGAAATCAGGAATTCTTAAACAAACAAGAAACGTTTGTTGGCAGCGAAAACATCGACGTGCCGCCCCACTTGCGGCTCTGGACCGACGACTACAATAATCTTTACGAAATCCTTAGGCCTGTGAGCTACGTGACGCACCCATCCGATGGGAAATGAATTTAATTTGTTTGTAGAGTTACCTGCATGAAACAAATGATTCTCGGCGTGAAACAAAAATAGACAACCCCTGTGTTCGCTTGGACTTGCGAGGGGCGCCACCAATTCGCTTTGCGATCGAAAAGAAAAATATCGAGACTGAATCGATTTTATAATCGAATAATCGTTGTTTTTTGGAAGCATGGGCCGCGAATGCTCTCTTGACTGAATGCCTCTTTCTGGTACACTCCGCGCAAATTATTACAGGTGGTCGCAACTTTCGTTGCGGATGCGCCACCCGGAGAAACGTCCAGGTCTCCATCAGGAGGAGCACATCTGTGCAAGGAACTGTAAAATGGTTTAATAATTCAAAAGGGTATGGCTTCATAGGGCGCGACGATGGTCCAGACGTATTTGTTCATTATTCCGCAATCTTGGGAGATGGCTACCGCAGTTTGCAGGAAGGAGACACGGTAGAGTTCGAGATTGTCCAGGGACCGAAAGGGCCCCAGGCAGCGAACGTGCAAAAGCCAGCGTAGAAAAAAGCCTGGTAACATTCGGCCGGCAGAGGGCGCCCCTTTGCCGGTCTTTTTTTGAAAAAAGTGAGTAGTGGGAAGCGGCGGAGCATCAGCGGTTAGCGTTGAATGACGGAAAAAAGGCTTTACACAGAGGGCGCTGAGGTCACAGAGAAGAAAACGATAATCGAAAGGCAGCGCGGCAGACTACTACCGTCCACGACTTGCTGCTCACTAAGCACCTATGCTCGGCAGTTTCCTGCTGCTCGCTACCCACTACTCACTATTCACTTATCCGTCGCGACGAGACGGCCGATTTGGAGGCGGAAGAAGGCGTCGGCATCGGAGTGCATGCAGACTTGCGCATTGGGACCGCCGGGTTCTTTGCGAGTGAAGCCTTTGTCGTCGACGCGGATGTGCATGGGTTCCGCAGGGCAGATTTTTGGATCGAGAATGAACGCTACAGTCACGGGATCGAAGAGAGTTGGAGTTTGCTGGCCCCACTCGTGATAAAGCAATGTCAGTGCGTCGGTGAGCGGAGTTCCCTGCTTGAACAGGTAGGCGCGCTTAACCTCGTCCAGCTTCAACTGCGTGGAATCGAGCGGCATAACGTAGAGCGGCACGCCCGAGAGGAAGAGCTTTTTGGCGGAGGGAATGTCATTGATGATGTTCCACTCTGCGTCTGGCCCACGTTCTGGACAGAACCAAAGCTCACCGTAACCGCACTCGATAGAGCCGCCCATAATTACTACGCGTTTGAGCTTGAGAAAAGTTTCTGGATCCTTGTCGATGAGCGTGCCAACATTCATCAGCGGGCCGATAGCGATTAAGGTGATTTGGCCGGGATAGCGGCGGATCTGACCGAGGATGAAGTCTACGGCGTTGGGATGCACGGCTTTAGCGAAATGGCCGGCTTCGCCGTAGCGCTTCTGATTCATCACGTTGGTAGTGTGCGTCGGAGCGCCGGCAAGGACTGGAATATCAGTTCGACCGGCTTCGCCAAGCAAGCGGTCCACAATTTTGGCTCTGGCTTCGGTGTCTCCAAAGGTGGTGGAAATGCCGAGAATTTCCAACTCGGGGCTCTTGAGAGCGAGGGCGATCGCAAAGGCGTCGTCGATATCGTCGCCGATGTCAGTGTCAATGATGACTTTCTCGGGCTGGCTCGCGGCCTGCGGGGACTTCTGAGATTGCGCATGGACGCTGGAAACTACGACCAATGTGAACAAAGTCGCGAGGATCGAAAGACGCACTCTGCCTCCCAAGAAACTAGCCGGGCGAGACTCATCCGGCTGCAAAAATTTTTGTGCAGCGCTAACAAGCAGAGAGTCTATCGCATAGCGGCAACGGTATAACGCGAATGCTGGCAATTATTCAATTGGATGAACCATTACACCAACTATTCTGCCCGCGCAGAGCCAAAATACTTGGAATCCGGCGGAGTGAACAGAAAATAGGCGACGGCGACTAATAGCAGCAAGTGCGGCACAGACTCAGAGAGCGAGTTCAGCCCCCTGGCGATTACGTGAAACGCGATCCACAGCAGTAACAACCAGCGAGCCCAGTTGCGGCCCTTGAGCAAGAAATAGCCGGTAACCACGGCTATCATCTCGAAAGGCGCGATTAGGAACATCCAAACGTCTATCCCACCTCTTATCAAGTGATAGAGGAGCGCGAGCAGTCCAACCGCAATAAAAAGCCAACCGAGGAATGTAACGGCAAAAGGGCGCTTCATGGAGTTGACCGCCTCACAAGCGGTTGCCTGGAAGCAGTCTAATCAAAAACCTGTGAAGAGTTAACTTCAGGCGAACGCGTGAATTGGAAATGACTCAGTGCACGATGAGCGATGTTCGCGCGCGTGCGTTTCGCGGGACACTGGCTTTATAATCCCTCCCATGGACAACAAAACGATCGCTCGCATCCTCCGCGAAACGGCGGAACTTCTGCAAATCGATGGCGCCATCATTGGACGTTACCGCAGCTATGAAAAGGCGGCGGAGTTGATCGGCGGCATGCACGAATCCATCGAGCAAATGGCGAAGGAACCTGGAAAGCTCGAGGAGCTACCGGGAATTGGCGAGCGGATGGCGGAGCACATCGAAGAAATAATCGCCACGGGCGATTACGGTCTGAGGAAAAAGCTTCTTAAGAAATTTCCGGCGACCCTTCTCGAAATTATGACGCTGCAATCGCTGGGTCCCAAAAAGGTGGCATTTCTTTGGTCGAATTTTCAGGCCGCAACTGTGGCCGATGTGGAAAAACTAGCCAAAGAGGGAAAGCTTCGAGATGTGCCGGGATTCGGAGAAAAAACCGAGCAAAACATTTTGAAAGCGGTGGAAACGTTTAAACGTTCGACGGGACGATTCCGGATCGACAAAGCGGAAGCAGCCGCGGCAGAGTTGATCGAGTTCATCAAGCAATACGGAAAAGGAGTGGAGTCGATTACTCCCGCGGGTTCCTTGCGACGCGGAAGAGAGACGGTCGGCGACCTCGATTTACTTTTAATTTTGAGCGAAGGGCACACTTCGCAGAAGAAAGTCGATGCCATCGCTGAACACATTTTGAAATTCCCGCGGATCGAGCAAACGCTGGCGCATGGAGAAAACAAGGTCAGCTTTACGCTGCAGAATGGCTTGCAGGTGGACGTGCGACTGCTCGAAAAAGAAAGTTTTGGAGCGGCACTGCTTTATTTTAGTGGCTCGAAAGAACATAACGTTGCGCTGCGCGGGCGCGCGAATGATATGGGCTACACGCTGAATGAATATGCGCTGGCCACGCTGAAGGGCGAAAAACCGGTGGCACGGCGCACCGAAGAGGAGATTTACGCGAAGCTAAAGCTCGATTACATTCCGCCTGAACTGAGAGAAAACAAAGGCGAGATCGCCGCCGCGGAAGCTCACAAACTTCCTCAACTCCTCGAAGTTACGGATATGACGGGCGACCCCCACATGCATACGACGGCCAGCGATGGAAAGAACTCCATCGAAGAAATGGCTGAAGCGGCTCGCAAGCTTAGGCACAAGTTCATTGCCCTGACAGATCACTCGAAAGCGGTTACTGTGGCCAATGGGCTCGATGAGAAACGCATGGCGGCGCACCTGCAAAAAATTCGAGAAGCGAACGACAAAGGGCTTGGGATTCGCTTATTTGCGGGATCAGAAGTCGACATCCTGAAGGACGGCTCGCTGGATTACTCCGACGAGCTGCTTGCACAGATGGATGTCGTGGTTTGCTCGGTGCATTCCTATTTCAACTTGGAACGGTCCGAGATGACCGAACGCATGCTCGCAGCTATCGAAAACCCGTATGCGCAGATCATTGGCCATCCCACCGGCAGGTTGATCTTGCGGCGAGACCCTCTCGATTACGATATGGAGAAAATACTGGATGCATGCGCAAAACACGGCGTGGCTATGGAATGCAATTCTTACCCGGACAGGCTGGATTTGAACGACATCCACTTGCGAATGTGCAAGGAGCGCGGCGTGAAAGTCGTCATTTCGACGGACTCGCATAACACGCTGAATCTGCCTTACATTCGACATGGCGTTACTGTGGCGAGGCGCGGGTGGCTGGAGAAGAAGGACGTACTCAATACTCTGCCACCGGAGCAGTTTCTGGCGGCGTTGCGTCCCAAACCTGGTGCGGCAAAGCCGAAACCGGCGACTCCAAAGAAGACTGCCGCCAAACGGTGACTGCTGTAGGGAAGGTTCTCGTTAAGGCAGAATTGCGACCAGAAAGACGATGGGGCCTAAAGGCCGTCTATGCGGCAAGTTAGACACAAAGGTCCCACGGGGACTTGGGAAAGGGAACATTTTGTCTTAAGGTGTCGTACCTATTGTTAGAACGGCATACTTCGGAGGCTTTGAGACATGAAACTGCATCCAAATCGCACGATAGCGCTTCGCTTGGGGATTGTCGCTACTGCCCTGCTTGCGGTGGTGACCCTTGCGCCACGGGCCAGCGCTACGGACTGGTCCAAGAACTTCACGATCAGCGGGCGCGCCAATGTGCGGATTGACACGAACGATGGCAGCGTGCGCGTAACAACCAGCGATTCCAAGGAAGTTCAGTTCAGCGTGCAATACGAAGGCTATGAACTGGATAAGAATCTCCACGTTGAGGCGCACCAGAATGGCGACCAGGTGGAGTTGGTAGCGCGGATTACGGGACATTGGGGATTCTCATGGGGCGGACACGGCAGGCGGTTGCAGATTGAAGTCAGGATGCCGAAAGATGCTGATTTGAATGCACATACGGGAGACGGTTCGGTAGAGGCCGGCTCGATCAATGGAAATATAACTATCCAGACGAGCGACGGGGCGATCCGCGCCAACAACCTGACTGGAACCATCGAGCTCAACACTCACGATGGCAGCATCAACGTGGACACTCTTAAGGGCGACATTCGGCTTCATACAGGGGATGGCTCGATTGAGGCGCGGCTGCTGGACGGAAAATTGGATGCCGACAGCGGCGACGGCCACGTCAGGATCGCTGGGCGGTTTGACGCGCTAAATATCAGGACTGGCGACGGTAGCGTGGATACCCACGTCCTTCCGGGCTCGAAGATGGCCAGCAGCTGGAACATACGGACTGGTGACGGCAGCGTGGATCTGTCGTTGCCGAGCGACTTTCAGGCGAACATTGACGCTAGCACTGGCGACGGACACATAAGCGTGGGATTGCCGGTAACCGTCGAGGGGACCTTCAGCAACTCGCAGCTTCATGGGAAGATGAACGGCGGGGGGCAGTCCCTGACGGTGCATACTGGGGATGGATCGATCCGTTTGAGCAAGGCATAGGCTCCAGCAGCCCTTCGTTGATACTATCGGCCCAACTCAGGCTGCGTGAGAATCTCTCGCGTACGCAGCAAGCCAGTACTATTACTGGAAAAATGTGCCTTCCGAGAGATAGTTGTCCTCTTCTACTGACAGAAATTTACCTTTGCTTTGCGTATCTAGCTGAAAATACATAGGTAAGTTTTGGAGGCTTACTTGCCCTTCTTTCTAGTCTGTAAGAAGGGGGTTTGCCGTGATAGTCGTCGCTCTCGCGTTCGCTATGGTGGCTTTGGTTTCTATCACGATTGCCAGCACCATTTCTGGCATGACTGGCCGCCGCGGCTCTTGATCTAGCTTGCCGACGCCGGCCTGTAGTTCATCTAGGTCGATGGTCGCCCGCCCTACTTCTCTGGTTCCCTTCCGTTTCGGTTCCCTTCTGTCATGACGATTCCTCTCGCTCTGCCCTATCGACGTTGGCTCGTTCTGGAGCATAATCAAGCGCACAAGGACTAGCTAATGGCGATCCGTTCAACTAGCCATCCGATTTCGAATCGAGGGCCGCATGTGACCCGTGCTGCGGCGCAGACTGGCGTGCTGGGACTCACACGCGCGCAGGGATGGGGCATTCTATTTCTCGTTTACACGGCGCTCTTTGTACTTGTCTTTGGTTACCACTATCTCGACGATTTATCCAGGGAGCGTCCTGGAACCTTTACAGTGCGCTTTCTGGAAGAGTTCACGGGTGTTTACAGCGTTTTTCTTTTGCTGCCGCTCGTGTTGCGCGTAGCGGAATTCTACTTATTTAAGGTTAAGGGATGGATGCGTCAGATTTTGTTCCATCTGGCCGCGGCGGCGGGATTTTCATTTTTGCATACGACTTTGATGGCGCTGAGCCGGTGGATTCTGGCTCCTCTGGTGGGCCTCGGAAGCTACGACTACGGCATTATGCGATTCCGGTTTCCGATGGAGTTTTCGAATGATTTGATGGGCTATACGGTAATCGTGCTGGTGTATTACTTCTTCGAGCGGCTGCGGATTGCGCAGGCACAGCAGCTTGCCGCCGCGGAATTGCAGGCGAAACTGGCGCGGGCGCAGCTGGAGAATTTGCGGTTGCAATTGCAGCCGCATTTTTTGTTTAACACTTTGAACACGATTTCTTCGGTGATGTACGAGGATGTGCCGGCGGCGGACGCCATGTTAACGCAATTAAGTGAATTGCTGCGATTGACGTTGCGCACGGCGAATTCGCACGAAATTCCGTTGGCGCAGGAGCTGGAAATTACGCGGCTCTATTTGCAAATTATGCAGAAGCGGTTTGAATCGAATCTGCGCGTGACTTACTCGGTGGATGCAGAGCTGGAGAATTCGCTGGTGCCTCAGCTGATTTTGCAGCCGCTCGTGGAGAATTCGTTGCGCCATGGTTTGAAGGATGGCGGGGCTGGGATAGATATTTCGATCGGGGCGCGGCGCGAGAATGGTTCGCTGATTCTGAAAGTGGCGGACACGGGCGCGGGACTGGGAACGCAGAGCGCTGATGCGGTGATGAACCGCGGAGTCGGGCTGGCTAATATTCGTGGGCGACTGGAGCAACTGTATGGCGCCGAGCAAGAGTTTGCGATTGCCAACGGGGCGGCGGGTGGCGCCGAAGTGACCTTGAGGGTTCCGTTTCATTTGGAAGAAGAGCGCGTTCAACCTGTTGGCTAGATGCGAGCCAGCCCCCCAAATCGAGAAATTCAGCTAAGACGTAAGACACGGATGCCACGCAGTCATCACTTGGGTGAATGGGTTCTTTGAACACACTTCAGGTTTTAGTTGTCGACGATGAGGCGCCCGCGCGACGCAAGATATTGCGGCTGTTGCGGCAGGAACCGGATGTGCAGGTTGTTGGAGAGGCGGGAGGCGCGGAATCTGCGATTGCTGCGATTGGGAAACATCGGCCCGACTTGGTTTTCCTGGACGTACAGATGCCGGGGATGGACGGATTCGGAGTGGTGCAGGCTATCCCGCCAGAAAAAATGCCACGCGTTGTTTTTGTGACTGCGCATGATCAGTACGCTTTGCGAGCGTTCGAGGTACATGCGTTCGATTATCTGCTCAAGCCGTTTGGCGAGGAGCGTTTTCGGACAGTTTTGCGGCGCGCGCGCGAGCAGAACGTGCAATCGAATGGCGCGTTCGCTTCGCGAATTCAGGAACTGCTGAGTCAATTGCAGCGCGAGCGGTCTTTTCCTGACCGTTTGCTGGTACACGAAAATGAGCGGGCGCATTTTGTTTCGATTCGTGACATCACTTGGATCGAAGCCGATCGGAACTATTTGATTTTGCATTGCGGGGCGAAAACGCACACTTTGCGGGGAACGCTTGAGTCGCTTGCTGAGACGCTCGACCCGAAGATTTTTGTGCGGATTAATCGGGGGAGTTTGGTTCGGCTGGATGCGATACGTGAGTTGGTTCCGTGGTTTCATGGGGAGTACAAGGTCATTTTGAAAGATGCCAAGGAATTGCGTTGGAGCCGGCGGTACGTGAAACTGAGGCCGGAATTGTTGAAGCTGAGCTGAGTAGGAACGGAAGACGGGATGAAAGGCCCACTTATCCCTGAGATGCGCCCGGTTGTCCCAATTAGTTTGGCGATAGCGCAGTTGTGGCGATAATTCTTCCACTATGAGATTCGCACATCGATTTTTCTTCGGGACGAGACTCGGACGGGCACGGCCCTTCGGGGCTCAGGGTAAACGTGCCGTGCCCCTACGGGATGTTTCGGCGCGACTGGTTGCTTCAGTGGCTTCGCTGTTCTTCTTGCTTTCGCTTCCTGCGTTGGCAAATGCGCAGGCGGCGCCCGACGTTGGTTGGGCGAATTACGGCAGTGATCCGGGCGGGACGCGGTACTCCCCTGCTCGACAGATTGACCGCGGCAATGTGGCACAACTGAAAGTGGCGTGGACTTATCGGACGGGGGCTTTGCCTTACGATGAGGAGCTGGATAAGAAGGCGGCGTTTGAGGCCACACCGATTTTGGTCGATGGGAAGCTTTTTTTGAGCACACCTTACGATCATGTGATTGCTTTGAACGCGGTGAGCGGTGCGAAGATTTGGGAATTCGATCCGAAGTTGGAACATCCTTACGGATTCTCCGAAGTGACGTCGCGAGGAGTTTCGGCTTGGCACGATCCGGCAGCGAAGGCCGGCAAAGTTTGCGCTTTGCGCATTTTCATCGGCACGCTGGACGCCCGATTGATTGCACTAGATGGCGATACGGGCAAGCCTTGCCTTGATTTCGGAACGAACGGCGAGGTCGATCTGACAACTGAGGTCAGGATGCGCGACCCTGGCGATTATCAAGTGACTTCGGCGCCAGCGATATTCAAGGATTTAGTGATTACGGGATCTTCGGAGGGGGACAATCGCGCGGTAACTTTGGAGCGCGGAATCGTGCGGGCTTTTGATGTTCGAACGGGCAAACTTCGCTGGACTTGGGATCCGATTGCGCCGTGGGCTTATCAAACTTCGCCACGCACAGGTGCCGGGAATGCGTGGTCGACGATTTCTGTGGATGCATCGCAAGATCTTGCGTTTATTCCTACGGGTAGCGCGAGTCCGGATTATTACGGAGGATTTCGCAAGGGCGACAACAAGTGGGCCAACTCTGTTGTGGCACTGCGAGCTTCGACAGGCGAGTTTGTGTGGGGATTTCAGGTGGTGCACCACGATCTTTGGGATTACGACGTGGCATCGCAGCCGACCCTTTTTGCGTGGAAAGACGGGACGCCGGCGATTGCCATTACTACCAAGATGGGACGCGTTTTTGTGTTGAACCGGTTGACTGGAGTCCCACTTCTTCCGGTCGAAGA
>Ga0210391_10004962_pt1 | contig 10998 bp, 7 predicted proteins | sample IncBWC12OmetaG_FD_160573 | JGI IMG/M metagenome (GOLD analysis project Ga0210391, IMG submission 160573) | Forest soil microbial communities from Barre Woods Harvard Forest LTER site, Petersham, Massachusetts, United States - Inc-BW-C-12-O ...
CATCCTGATCCTCGACGAAGCCACCTCCAGCCTCGATTCCGAATCCGAAGCCCTCATCCAGGAAGGTCTTCGCTATCTAATGCGCGGGCGCACCACCTTCGTCATCGCCCATCGCCTTTCCACAATCCGCCGCGCCGAACAAATCCTGGTCGTCGAAGCCGGCCGCATCATCGAACGCGGCAACCACGCCTCGCTCTACGCTGCCGCAGGCCGCTACTACGACCTCTACACCAAACAACACGAAGTAGAGAGCAATCTCTTCCTAGCCCCCGGCGAAGGCTCCCTAGATCCCGAAGACGCGGAAGCAGCCCGCGCCTCCTCCCCAGGACGCGCAGGCGCCACGGTCCCCGACGCCATCCGCCTAATCCGCGGCCAAACCTAACCCATGGAGTGCGGCAGCTCTGCTGCCGCTTTTCTCACCCCATCGCCAAAAAAAACGCGCCCACGACAAACCACCGTCGCAAGCGCGCCCTTCTCAATTCCTGCTGTAATTTTTTGACTTTTAACTGTCGACTGTCAGCTGTGGGCTGTCAGCCTCCTCAAACCGTAGTCGTCCTCCGAATCACCAACTTCTTCGAAACCGGCGGCGGAATCAAAGTCGCCATCTTCCGAATCATCGCCAGCACCAACCGCTTATCCCCATCCGAAAGCGTCGTGCTGAATCTCTTGATCTCCGCCAAAAAGCGAATTTCGTCCTGCGAAAGCTCGCCCAGCATCTTCTGCGTTTCGCGGTCGCGCGGTGTCTCCGTCCCCGGAAAAAAATCCGCGAGCGAGATATCCATGGCTTCCGCAATCTTGGCTAACGTTTCGAGCGACGGCACAGTGTGCCCGTTCTCAACGCGCGAGAGGTAGCAGCGCAACAGCCCGGTGCGGCGCTCGATGTCCCCTTGCGACAATCCCCTCTGGCTACGATACGACTTGATGACTTCTCCGATGTTTACGCGTGGTTTTTCTTTAGGCACGATGGCTCTCCAAGGTCGAGGGGGTAGCTTAGTCACTAACAGTAGGAAGAGCAAGGGGGAATTTGCGGGGTGTGATGCCAATTCGTTAACGCTTTGGCACCACTTGTGGAAAACTCCATCCGCGCTATTACTGGGATTTTTGTCGATTCCCGCGTCTAACGCTGCGTCGGCGTAACCATCGCAGGCTGCTGCAACTTGAATTCCAGTAATGTTTCGCTAGGTACTTTCACCTTTTCACCCTTGGTGAATATCTGCACTCCCGCTCCAGCTGCGGAACCTGCTCCCGCTCCAATCGCAGCCCCTTTTCCGCCGCCCGCGATCGCTCCAATGATGGCTCCAACGATGGCCCCGCCGCTCACTTTCTTAGCCGTGTCCGCGCCGCGTCCCTGCCCCTTCAAACTGTAGTCGCTACTGACCAGCGAATAATCGTGCCCGTCAATCACAATGCGCATGAGCTCCAGCTGCAGCTCAGCGCTTCCGGACAGCTTGCCCGCCTCCTGTACGTTTGCAAGGCGCCCATAAATGTCCGCGCCCTTGCGCGCCAGAAGCGTGTTGTTGACATAAAGGTCTGTCTCAAGGCTGGCGTGGAAAATATCGCCAACCTGGTTTCTCGAGGAATCCACGCCACTGATCATGCGGACCAAAAGCACTTGTCCCGCAGGAATCGTCACCTCGCCATACTGAGCAGCGGGGTCCTGCGCCGGAGGAGCTTTCGGAGCTCCAGGAGTCCCAGAAGACTGTGGAGCCGCGGGAGCTGGCATCGCCGCCGGAGGTGGAGAAGGGGGAACGTCCTGCGAAGTAACGGGCGGCTGAGAAGCATCTGCAGGAGGCGCCTCAGAAGCGGCGGAAGCCGCAGAAGTATCCGCCGGCGGAGCGGCTGGCGGAGGAGCAATCGCAGCAGCTTCAACGGGCGCCGCAGGTGGCGGCGCAGCCTGAGGGGCAGCATCTGCAGATGCCGCAGGTGGTGGCGCAACATCAGCCGGCGCAGCCGCGGTTGGCGCAACCTCCGAAGCTCTCGTCTTCCCAGAGTTGCCAGTAAACGAGACCCCGACAACATCATTCACACTAAAAGTCCGCACATCCCCATTGATCTCAAATCGCACCACCGCTTGCGTCCCGCCCAAATACCGCCCCTGGAGCACCCGCCCATCCTTAAGCTCCAAAGTATCCGCCACCGCCGCGCCCGCAAAAAATAATCCAAGCGCGATCACGGCAACCGTCTTCGCCAAACTCCCCATAACCCTATTCCTCTCGTTGCGGCGCTCTGCAAAATCATAACCCCGCGCCGATTCCCCCATCCACTTGCTCAGCACCCACCATCCAAGCCCATCCTATTTGATGACTCTCACGCGGACCAAGGTTGTGCATGTTTGCCGCCCGATGTGGAGTGCGGCAGCTCTGCTGCCGCTCTTCGCGATGCCCAAGTCGCCCCTGCATTCGGCGTGGCCAGGTGGCACAGACTTCAGTCTGTGCTCTTATAGTCTGTGTCCTTAAATTTGTGCTCCTAAGTCTGCGCTCCTAGAGTCAGCAAACCTAATCCCTCGCCAGCCTACTGAGCAACCCTACTGCATAGCCTGATAAATCTGCCGCGTGATATCCGCCATAAGCGCCGCGCTCTCCTTCTTATCGACGATCCCGCGCACAAGAATCACCAACACAAACGGCCTCGGCGCAAAAACAATCGCAGCATCATTATGAATCTTTGTGATCTCTCCGGTCTTGTGCGCCACGCGTACACCGGGAGGCAGTCCCGCAGGTATGCTTTCATTGAACGTTTGGCGCTCAAGAATTTCGATCATCGCGCGCGAAGATTCCTGGTCGACCGCCTCTCCGCGAGCGATTACATCCATCAACTGCTGCAACCCGCGAGCCGTCGTCGTGTTATTCAATCCTTTTGCAAAAGCTTTACCGTCCTCGACACCCCGCAAAACATTCATTCCGTCAGCATGCAAGGAATGAACAATAGCTCGAATATTTTCGACGCCCAGCTTTTCGATCAAAAGATTCGTCGCCAGGTTGCTGCTTACAGTAATCATCAGTTCGCAAAGCTGCCGCAAGGTCCGCGTCTGCCCCACAGCCTTATACAAATCCACTTCCGAATCATCCCCAGGATCAAGCGTATAGACTGACCCATCCACCAAACTATGAAATTCATTCTTAATGGGCAGCGGATCATCGAGCTTCAACTTCCCCTCGTGCACCTGATGAAACAGCTCGATCAAAACAGGCACCTTCATCGTGCTAGCAGCGTGAAACGGCTCATCCGCCCGAAAGAACCATTCCGTCTTCCCATCCAAAGTGCGAAACGCGACGCCGACGTCGGCTCCACTCTTCTGTATGGATTGCTGAATAGCAGGAATCGCTGCCGCAAACCTCGAATCCTGCCCCGCCACGCACGAAGCGAAGCCCAACCCAATCCACAAAAACACACAAAGGAAAAATGCCTCCCGAAACCAGTGCCTGCTCATCGAGATGTCCGCCAAATCATTCCCCGTAGGGGCACGGCACGCCGTGCCCGTCTTAATCTGACCCACTCAATATACAAACACGCCTTGCAGTCATCGGAACCAACCACACTAGTTCCGAGGTGCCCCCAAAGTAGCTGTGGCGACGTTCCATCCGTCCAGCTCCACGACAGCCTCTTTGTCATTCAGAGAGCCTTGATCAAACTTCGCGGTAACGCTTCGGCTTTCTCCGGGTAACAAGGAAAAATAATTGTCCTCCCAAAAAATAGGCGTAAGGTCTTCCCCGCCCTTACCGCGAGTCACTCGCAGATGAACCATGAACGCGACAGCGTTACCCGGATTCGAAACAGTCACCCGGGCCGTGCCGTTTCCTGAAACAACATTCGCGTCTAGCTTCACCTCCGGCAGCGAACTAAGCCCAGTAAGATCCCCAAATTCCGACTGCGGCGTATACACCGTATCCTGCTGCTTCGCCCAATTAAGAGTGTCCGCCTTAGTCGACAGCCAATAAAAATTATCGCTAAGCCGTTTTCCCGCTGCGTCGCTCAACTTCAGCCGCAGAAAGTAAGTCTTCGAAAGCCCTTCCACTTTCGGCAGATCAAACGCCTTGGTGCTGCTGTCGGCAGCCAAGTCCAGCGTTACATCGTGCGCAGCTTTTTCAACCGCATCAATGTTGTAAATCTTCGCGCTGACTTTCGCTCCCTTAAGCGCCTCGTAAGTGCTATTCACCACCGCAACAGAATTGTCGTCATACGAATACTGCACATGCACCGGCTCCATCGCCTTTTTCGTCCCAAAATATCCGCCCGCTGGCACCAAATAATAATCGTAGAGATGCCATATGAGCGACGGCCAGCTATTGTTCAGCATCCACTGAATCACTCCAGTCGACGTGTACTTGTTCCGCCCATAAGCCTCGAACATCGCGCGCTGCCCGTCATAAGTCATCGCCTGAGCTTTGCGTTCGTAGTCGTCCAGCGAAGTAGCCGCCCCATATCGCTTGGTCAAACCATCCGTAAAAACATTCACGGTAGTAAAGCGTTCGCCGCCCGAGTGGTAATTCCACACATCATCGATCGGCCACAAATGATCCTTGGGAATAAATCGCTCGAGCGATTCGCGCGGCGGAATCGCCGGCCCCGGACTCGTTTCCGTGTTGTAGCCGTACGCTCCGCCCGCGATCTTATCGGACAGCCAGTAAACCGGCGGCACATACTCGTACGGCCCCGTCATCTTCACGCCGGATTTTCCGGTGACCGTCGTCTTCTCAGCGGAAGCCGAAGAAATAGTCGGATTCGGCCAGCCCAAGTCTTTTTCGATTCCCAAATACATTTTTTCGACATCCGCCGGCGGCGGCCCATCGCTCCCGTTTAGCCACACCATCACGCTGGGATGATTGCGCAACCGCGTTATCTGGCTCGTCAAAGAAGCAGCCGCAACCGCGCGCTGGTCCCCCTTCCAATCCTTCCACCGCTCCCAAGCGTCGCAGCACGACCAGCCCGGCATCGCCAAAATCCCCAGCCGATCCGTTTTCTCAAAAAACTCGTCGCGGTCCAGATGGCCTTCCAGGCGAATCGTATTCAGCCCCATGTCGCGAACATAAGCGAGGTCGGCATCCAACCGCTCCGACGACCAGCGCAGCAACATGTCATTCGCCCATGCCGCGCCGCGAATCAGCAGCTTGCGCCCATTGATCTTGAACAGCCGATACCCTTTTTCCGTCAGTTCCGAAGTCACTTCGCGAATCCCAAATGTCGTTGCGGCGGAGCCGGAAACCTTCCCGTCGATCTCAAACGAAAACTTCGCGCTATGCAGATTTGGCTCGCCCATTTGATAAGGCCACCAGAGTTTCGGATGCGATAGCTTCAATTGCGGAAACTGTTCCGGCGTAAAGCGCACGATTTTCGTCTCGGATGGAGCCAGCGCAACACTCTGCGAAAGCTGCTCTCCGCCGTCATCCACGCCTGCATGAAGCACACCGCTAACTGCGTGCTCGGAAACGTTGTGCAAACTGGCGCTCAGCGTCAGCGAAGCATCTTCGTACCGCTCATCTAGTTTCGATGCCACAAATGGCGCACGCACCGCCACGTCGCCACTACGCGTCAAAAAAACTTCTCTCCAGATCCCCATCAACTTATCCGGTGGCGTCGGATTCCAATCCACCCAAGTAATTTCTAGATCGTCTTTCTTAGGCGCAAACACTTCCACCGCAATCGCGTTCTGTTTTCCCACATGAATGAACTTGCTCACGTTAAACTCAAAAGTGCGATATGCCCCTGCCACATCTTTCGCATCCGCCACTTTCTGCCCGTTGATCCAAATGTTCGCGCGGTAATTGATCCCCAAAAAATTCAGCCAAGCCGTTTGCTGCTCGAAGTCCGCCGGAACCGTAAATTCTCCCCGGTACCACCACGAGCAAAGAAACGGACTATCCTTCGGCAATTCGCGATTAGCAAAAAGGACTTTATTCGATGGATACATTCCCGGAAACGAATGCAGGTTCGTAGCGTAGAAAGGGTCAGGATAAGTCTTGTCACCGACGAGCGCGCCCACCACCGTCGTCGGAACCGTCGCCGCATGCCACCCGCTCACGTCGAATCCCAACGCAGAAATCTGCTCCCCCGTCGCTTTAGCCGCGCACGACGACTGAATCCTCCATTCCCCATGCAGATAGACACGCGACGCAGGCTCGGGCGCAACCTGCGCAGAGGCCCGCGCGATCGCCACGAGCAAGATCGACAGCACCAGCGCACACCTGCGCGACCAAGTGGAACGAGACATAGGGCTCCTCACAGAAAATTAGCAATAAAGCTGAATTCAAAGATGCCGTTTGGCACCATGCAGCCAATGTTAAACCGATTCAATTCAACCAAGCATTCTTTTTTCTTGGAAGTAACAAGAGGCCAGACATCCCACTAAGTCCGCAAATCGCCTTGGGAGGAAAATTGGAAGGAAAAATGGTCCCGGAGGAGGGGGTCGAACCCACACGGCCTTGCGGCCACCGGATTTTGAGTCCGGCGCGTCTGCCAGTTCCGCCACTCCGGGCCAGCACCTAAAAATATCACGCCGCCGCCCCACACTCAAGACGCTGAATCAATCCGAGCCATTTGGAGCGCAGCAGCTCTGCTGCCGCTTTTCTCCGTTGAGCGCACAGTCAACCTCTCCTCTGCGTTATCTTTGCTCCTGGCTCGTCTCTTCGTTTTATCCCGAGGCCAATTTCTATTCACTGTCATCCCGAGCAACGCGAGGGATCTGCTTTTTCTTTTCTCCTCACGGGCCACTGGTCGCGGGCCACCTCTCAGCCCCGCTCCCACGGCGCGGGCACCTTCACCGACGCCATCCCCGCCGCCGTCGCCGCCTGAATCCCCATCTCCGTATCCTCAAAAACCAAACAGCTCGCCGGCGCCACGCCAAGTCTCGAAGCCGCCAGCAAAAATGCCTCCGGATCAGGCTTGCTCTTTTTATACTCCCCCGCACAAACCAAAGTATCGAATCTGTCGAGCAGCTTCAGCGTCTCCAAAGACGCCGTCACCGAATCCCTAGCGCTCCCCGACACCACCGCAAACGGAATCCGCCCGTGCTGCGCCTCGATATGCTCCAGCACCTCAGGAACAACCTTCAACTCCGGCAGCATCGCAAAATAAAACTCCTCTTTCCTGTGAGCCACGCTTTCCACCGGCATGCTCAATCCGTGCTTCTCGTTTAGCGTGGAGATAATCTCCCCCGTGGGCCTCCCGCCCCAAGCGTAGAAAAGCTCCTCGTCAAACTCACAGTTCCATTCGCCCAATGCCTTCTTCCACGCCACGTAATGAAGCGGCATCGAGTCGGCAATCGTGCCGTCGCAATCAAATAAATACGCGCCAAACGTCCCCGCCGGCAATTTCAGTTTCATTCGCTTCTTTGATCTCCCACCAATGATTCTAAGCGAGTAGCGCAGCCCTTGGCCATAAGCCCGCGACTGGACTGCCGGTACAGCCAAGCGATACTCTATAGCCCCCGTTCGCAGGGGCTGCCGACCCTCCCGCAGCGTACGAACGGTTCCGAGGTCGAGGTATTTCGATGGCTACGGCGTTGACCGCCTCGCGGTCACCCCTTTTATTGACTGCTCCGCGGTCACCTTTTGCAGTAACTTCTCTCGCCAGTTCGCGGCCCGAATACCGAAGTCTGTCCCAATCGATGAACCGCGTCCTGGAAGAGCTCGGAAGCCTCCGATCCTCGCCTGATTCCGAAACCGTCCACGATCTTCGAGTTGCGATTCGCCGTTGCCGCTCTCTGGCCGCTGTGATGGAAGAAATCGATCCCGACCCCGCTTGGCCGGAAATGCGCAAAGTCGCTCGCAAACTATTTCGCGGTCTTGGCGCAGTGCGCGACGCTCAAGTAATGGAGGAGTGGATCAAAAAGCTCGGCTCAGAGAATGACCCTCTGCGTGTACACTTGCTCGCCACTCTCGAAACGGACGAAAAAGATCGCTCTGCGGATGCGCTGAGGGTGGCCGCGAAGTTTAACGAGAAGGAGTGGACTACTCTCGAACGGCGCCTCCGCCAGCGCGTTCGGCTTGTACCCGCAGGAGGTCTCGCCGCCGAGTGTCTGGCCCTCGAGCGCTTCGAGGAAGCCAAAGAACTGCACAACCGCGCCTTGCGCACCGAAAAACCCAAACCCTGGCATGCCCTTCGTATCGGCCTAAAAAGATTCCGCTACACGCTGGAAAGTTTTCTTCCCGATCACTCAGCTGCCTGGGGCGGAAACTTGAAGCGCGTTCAGGATCTTCTCGGCGATATCCACGATCTCGATGTGCTTTCGGATGTCCTCGAAGAAACGAAGGTCACGGGAACCTCCGAATCCACGAAAGTGTGGCGCGAAAAAATCGCTCACGAACGTCACGAGCGTGTCCAAACCTACCGTCAGCTCACTCTGGGCAACGCCAGTTTGTGGCAAGAGTGGCGCCATAATCTTCCGCATGGCCAGCGGCTCGAAGCAGCGGCAAAGGCTCGGATCCGCTCAACGGCCCGCGCTGCCAGCACGCACTCGCGACGCACCGCCCAAATTGCACGCGTAGCGCTTCGAGTGTTTGACGTCCTGCGCCGCGTCCAAGCCGCCCCGGTATTCCAAGAACCAGCCATTCGCCGCATGATGGAAGCGTCCGCCAAACTGCACGGTGCCGGGGCTGTTGGGGATCGCACATTGTCGCAGAAAGCTATACGCAAGTTTCTGTTGCGCTTGACCGTTCCGCCGAACTGGACCGCAGAAGAGTGGAATTTGATGGCGTGGGCAGTTCGCTTTCACCGCGGCCCAGAGCCCAAGCATAAAAACGGCTTCGCAAAGCTTTCCGACGAGCAGCAAACCTCGGTTCGCGCGCTAGCGGGAGTTCTGCGCCTGGCCCGCTCCCTCAGAAAATCCGGCCTCGAAAACGCTGTCGGCCTACGCTGCGAAAAATCCGCCGACGCTATCGTCCTAAGCGTCCCCGGCTTGCTCGACACCGCCGAAATCGCAGCTCGTCTCGCCGCCGCCAAACATCTTCTGGAATCTGTCACGGAAAAGCCGCTCATCCTCAAATCCGTGCCAAAACCGGAAAAAGCTCCCGAACCCATAACCCAGCCGTCTGAATCGTCGCTTGTCTCCGCCGCCTCCGCCTAACTCAATGCCTCGCCTCCCGAGATTCAGCTTGCTGTCGTTTGCAAATTCTAGCGTTGCGTCAGTTTGCGATAGCCTGCTTATCAAGAGCTAACCCGTATCTGTATCCGAGAATCCCGCTGCAGGCTTCTTCGCTCGCGTCGTCGTGATCACCACCACGCCGATCAGGACAAGCACAGCCCCCAGAATAGTTCGCACTCCAAGCGCTTCGCCTCCGAAGAAGTATCCAAGCAGCACGGCCACAACCGGATTCACGTAGGCATAGGTCCCGACCTTGGTTGGCGATTCATGATGAATCAGCCAGATGTACGCGGTAAACGCGATGATGGAGCCGGCCACCGTTAGGTATAACAACGAAAGCCACGCATTGATGGAGACATTCCGCGGATGAAAACTGCGAAATTCACCCAGCGCGGCTGCCGTAAAAGCCAAGAACACCCCGCCAACGAGCATCTGGATGCCCGAGCTCATAACTTTAGAAGGAGGAAGCGGCAGCTTTCGCGTGAGCACCGACGATATCGACCAGCTCATAGAGGCCATGACCAGCGCCACGGCGCCCATTCTGTCGATCGGCGCTCCACCCAGGTTCAACTTGTGGCTCACTAGGACGGCCACTCCGCCGGTGCCGATCAAAAGAGCCAGCGCCAAGCGGACCGTGAGTTTCTGCGTTTTCAGAAAAGTAATTTCCCACAGCGCCATAAATGTGGGCGTCGTGGCCATCATCACTGCGGCAATTCCCGAAGGCACACGCTGTTCAGCCCAGTACAACAGTCCGTAGTCAAACACGAAGAAGAAGATCGCGAGCACAGATGCTGACACCCATTGAATCTTGCTAGGTGAGCGCTCGCCCTGCGCAATCATCCATCCATAAAGAACGACTCCCGCAATCAAGAAACGTATCGCCGCGAAAAGAAATGGCGGAACTTCGCGCACTCCAACACGAATGGCAAGAAAAGTGGCCCCCCATACAAGATAGAGAATCGCGAAAGCCAAAAAGGTCTTCCACACTGGGTGATGGCCAGCGGCCTCCACCTCTTTCCCATGCCCTGTATTTTCCACTTTGCTCTGCATCATAGCTGCGATATAATATTCCCGTTCAGTACTACGCCTCGCGAACCCGCGAGGCGTTTCTGTTTTAGGCCATCTTTGGTAGCACAGGCACTCCTGCCTGTGCTCTTTCTTTTTCCGTCAGTCTAAATCTAAAAATCAAATCAAGGAGACTCTTATGGCTTCTTTCAGTCCAAAGGACCGCGTATCCCTATGTCTTTTCAGTTTCACCGATGGCCGCCGCTGCCGCACCCCACGCATCAGCAGCCACCCTCATTTCTGTTTCTACCACGCCCAAAAAGAATCCCAATCCCAGTCCGCCGAAAAACTAGCCAAAGAGCTAGCCTATTTCTTCTCCGGCGACTATCTCTCCGCCAATGACCTAAACACCGCCGTCGGCCGCCTAATCCCCGCCATAATCCGCGGCCAAATCAAACCCAGGCTCGCCCGCACCGTCGCCTACATGTTCCAAACCCTTATGCAGTCCACCCGCCTAGCCCAACACGAATACATCAACGCCTTCGGCACCGATGGCTGGCGCGACGCCATCCACACCTCCGTCACCGCCAACCACGACCACCTCTATCCGCCCGATCCAAACGACCCAGATCGCGAAGACGAATCCGAGGACGAATCCGAAGACGAGTCTGAGAACGTTCCCGAACCACAACAACCCACCCCTGCAACGTCTGTAGGGGCCGGGCTTGCCCGGCCCTCTTCGCTTACTCAACCCGATCGCCCAACTCAACCACCACCGCAACAATCCGCCGCGCCAACACCACAAGCCTGTCATCCTGTTTACCCTGAGGAACGAAGGGAGCGAAGCGAAGGACCCCGCCTCGATCCCACCCCACCAACCAACGACGAGAACCAACTCCCAAGCGCCGCCGCTT